>PPFU01002223.1_pt1 | contig 17989 bp, 15 predicted proteins | sample 1535991 | NCBI WGS metagenome assembly PPFU01 (sample SAMN04901290, study PRJNA319586) | Hypolithon metagenome, whole genome shotgun sequencing project. | isolation source: Antarctic Hypolithon | place: Antarctica: Miers Valley | collected 2014
CTTAGCCTAATGAGCTTAGCCTAATGAGCTTAGCCTAATGAGCGAATCACAACGAGCGAATGAGAGTAGGCGTACCGGCAGCGGCCTCATCCATACATGCTAGCAGAGGGCTTTGGCGCAATCCACCGCTTAGAGGGCTCTTTTGAAACATTACTTGAAACATTACTTGAAACATTAATTTGAGTATTATCGCCAGCGGAATCTTCGGCGGGTAGTTCGTTTGGCATCGTGATTGGGCTACTGCCTTCAGGATAGAGAATTTGGCATTCTGTGAAAATTAAGTTGGCAATAGGGGCGTACTTTGCCTTGCGATTCAGTCGCGTTAAAACGGTGCGCAGCCGGTTTTGTAGCCCTTGAATAGTGGTGATTTGGCGGTGTAGCTCGGTCACTAACGAAACGGTTGGAATAGCGGTGATGCGATCGCCATCATTTTCCCAGGTGTCATAGCACAGGCAGTAGAGCATTTTTTTCATCCGAACGATGTCAGGCGTTTGCTCTAGCAAGTCGGCAATGTCCTGGCATAGCGCGTTCATGGGGTTTTTTAGCAGGAAGGAACTCTCCTCCTGCTGGCCGCTAAAAGTACCGCCTATAGAGGCTACGCCTGCCAAGTCTGCTTCTGATTCTGCATAGAGAGCTGTCAAGTTTTCAAGCACCACTTCTGCAACCTGGCTATATTCTTCCTGCCGGTTGAGCGTGCCCACAATCTGGTAAAGGCTGTTACGACAGTCGTCTAAAGAGTCGTTGCGCTCGGTGAGCGATTCTAGTAATAGCCTGAGTGAAACCCCTTCTAGCACGGTGGAATCGTTCTCCCAAGCCGTTTGATGGGTGCCGTACAGCAGCTTCTTAATCCGGCGGCTGTTGGGATGCTCAGAAAGTACCTTTAAGGCCGCATTAACCGGCGTAATTGTCAGTGGTGCAACGGCTTCGGTAGTTTCTTCGGCGCTGCCTGAACGCTCCTTAGGTCGCATACCTAAGGGCCACACATGGTAGGCAGCGACCGCCTCTTCGATATTCTTCAGCGGCAGCTCGCCCGCGTAAACAGCGTCTAGCTCCAGCCGCGACTTAACCACGTCGTACACCACCTGAGACATGCAGATAGCGCCCGGCTTTGCCGCTGACTCTAGTCGGGCGGCGATGTTGACCCCGGTGCCCATCATGTCCTGCTGGTAAAAAAAGATATCGCCCAGATGTACGCCTACTCGGTGGGTAAAGTGCTCACCAGCCTGTCCTTTTCGCGCAAAACCTGCAAAGGTTTTCTGCATTTCTACGGCGCAAGCTGCCGCCTGCACAGCGCTGATAAAGTACATCAGCACCCCGTCGCCTACTGTTTTAAGAATCTGGCCTTCAAAGAATTCGCACAGCTCTGCAATCAGCTGAAGATCGCGGTTGATCATGGCTAACGCTTTGTCTTCGTCTTGCGACATGTATTTGCTAAAGCTCACCGCATCTGTCACCACAACGGCGGCCAATGTTCTCTGAATTTGGGGATGCACGGAAGTATTCATGGGGGTGGGCGCTAGGCTGATAGCTCTAATTTTCCCGGATTGGGTGAGAGAGCATTCACGCACTTCCCCTGTCAGCACTGATTTCAAAAGAGTTTTACTAACTCTTCTTAAAGCGGGAAAAATTACTGATGCCGATTAGAGATACTGACCTCTTTGTATCTGTAATAGTGCTGTAATAGTACTGGCATCAGGAGCGATAGAACCTCTAGAAAGTGGGATCGTGTATAGTATCGATGCACTGGTCGTCTATCCACTGCCGGGCGCTTTGTTCACATTCCTGACGGTTCTTTTTAAAAGGAACAACCGTCGGGTAGAAGGCTGTGTCTGTTGAAAAAATAGGATCAGGTGTTGCTAGCAGGTTGCTGCCGCTGAGCTGTACGAGACCAAAAATGGCTGCTGCGCCGACCACAACGCTAGCGCAAACGGCTGGCATGACCAGTAGGTTGCGATTTTGCAGGTTTTTATAGTGCGATCGCCTATTAGGGCCGGCTGCCAATACCAAATAGGCTCCCTTGCCCAACCAAGGCAGCGATAGCCGCAGGTCAATGACGTGGCTACGCGGCACCAGAGCGCTTTCTATTGCCTGAATTTGGACTGCCGAAAAAGTTGTGCTAACCTCTGTGGGCATTCGCTGTAGCATTCGGTAGGCGTTAGGGCTATTGCGAAACGACTGACTCATCGTGATAACGCTGGACAAAGCGGCAGGCACAGCGCTGGGTTTTTGGTCATGCAGTGAGTTTTTAGCACGCGATCGCGCACGTCGATTAGGCCCCGCAGCGAGGACTAAATACGCGCCCCTGCCGCACAGAGGCAGTAGCCAGCGAATATCGACTGTGTGGGTACATGGAATAAGCGCATTTTCTATTGCTTCAATTTGCGAGGGTGAGAAAGTAGCTTGCAGCGCCTTCGACATTCTCATCAGCATTCGATGAGCATTTGGATTCTTTCTGAGCGGTTGACTCATAGCTTCTGACCAAAAATGACTTTTTTATACAGACTTGGGTTTAAAATGCCCAGACGAAAGCTGGGAGTATAAAAAAGCACGTCGTATAAAAATACGTTGATTAGTTTTGATGACTGATGACCCACCAACTGATGGCCCATAAATAGTGCTGTGAATGGCGAGTGTGTTTAACATGTCGGTATCTTGAAAGAAAATAGTCGGGCTAAAGAATGATTGATTTGCGAAGTGATACGGTGACGCAGCCAACGCCTGAGATGCGTCGGGTCATGGCTGAGGCACCTGTCGGCGACGATGTGTTAGGTGATGACCCCAGTGTGAATGCGCTAGAAAGCTACGTTGCTGAGCTGTTAGGAAAAGAGGCGGCGGTGTATATGCCGTCGGGCACGATGACGAATCAGGTGGCGTTGCGATCGCACACCCAACCCGGCGACGAAGTTTTTTTAGAATCAGAAGCCCACATTTATTACTACGAAGGCGGTGGCCCTGCGGCCTTGTCTGGCGTGACTTGCCGCCTGCTACCAGGAGAAGATGGCGTTTTTTCAGCGGCCACGCTTGAGCAAGTCTTAAGACCGCAAGATCCTCATTTTCCTCGGTCTCGATTGGTGTGCGTGGAAAATACGCATAACCGTAGTGGGGGCAGGATTTTTCCGCTGAAGACCATTGGGGCGATTTCTCAGGTATGCCAGCGGCACGATTTGCGCTTACATCTGGACGGTGCCCGGTTTTGGAATGCCTGCATAGCCACTGGGATCAGTGAGACCGACTACGCAGCGCCTTTTGATACGGTGAGCGTTTGTTTTTCGAAGGGACTGGGTGCGCCGGTAGGATCTGCGCTAGTCGGCACGACGGCTCAAATGATGAAAGCCCGACGGTTTCGCAAAATGTTTGGCGGCGGGATGCGGCAGGCAGGCATGATTGCAGCCGGGGCACTTTATGCTTTGCAGCATCAGCGTGATCGCCTAGCCGACGACCACCGTAACGCCCAGCGACTTGCCCAGGGACTGTACGGACTTCAAGGCATTGTCATCGATCCCGATTCTGTGCAAACGAATATTGTGAACTTTGAGGTGTGCGATCGCAGCGCTACTGATGTTGTGAAAGGATTAGCTCAAAGAGCGGTTGCTGTGCTAGCAACAGGGCCTCGTAAGATTCGAGCGGTGACAAACTTGATGGTGGATCAAGCTCAAATTGATCGGGCGATTGAGGCAGTGAAGCAAGAGGTGTGCGGGTTATTGACATAGGAATAGGCGTTTGGCGGCGCGGGTGAAGGCCACGTAGTAAAGCTGGTTGCGTTCGGTGACTTTGCGGTTCAGCATCAGGTTGGGAACGTCTACAAAGACGTCTTGAAAGGTTGATCCCTGGCTTTTATGAACGGTCAGGCTGTAGGCATAGCTAACGTCGTGAAAAAGCTGCTTGTAGTCCCAAAAGGCCATCCACTGTTTTTTCTCTGAATAGTCAGACAATAGCGCTTTCATCCGCTGTTGTTCATCTTCGTGAAGAATTCTGAGCTTTCTTTCTTGCTGCTCTTCAGTCACAATCTCTAATTCCCACACTTGCCAGCCTTCAAACTTTGTTAGATAGGCTTCCATCACCAAACATTCTTCAGAGGTTTGCAGCAGAATTCTGTCTTTTCCCATACAAACGTTTTTCGCAATTAGCCGCTCACCAGAGACAAACCGAGCGGCTTTATCTCCATAAATAGCCGCACGAATTTTGTTGTTGAAATAGTTAACTCTGGCATTGGTGTAGGCGAGCACGCGCACCTGATCGGGATCTTTGGCGTAGGCATCGCTTTGAAAGGCGCGCAGCATGAGAGCTTCCCACGGAGGCTGAGGAATGGTGAAAATGCCTTCTGTGTTGGTGGCGTTGCGATCGCTCTTCGCCCTCGGCATCGCCGTCCGCTCTAAATTCGTCCGCACCTCTTCAGCCAGTAGCCCAATCGCCCCGCCGTAGCGAATCACCTCAGTGAGATCGCTGCGGTGAAAAATCTGCTCAAAGCAGGGAGCCTCATCTTCTCCAACGGGTGGAAGCTGGGCTGAGTCGCCTACAAACAAAAGCTGTGTGCCATCGGTCAAGCTAGAGACGGAATTAACTAGCAGCGTCCACATTTCTTGATTGATCATCGAGCATTCATCTACCACGACAAGCTGGTATTCGGTGGTGAGATTTTTGCGATCGCGATCTGGCTCAAATTTCTGACCACCTGTCTCCTTATCAATCACCGGCTTCAGGCCCAGCAGCTTACAGCAGGTCATGCAGTCCACCTCACAGCCCCAGCGATAGGCCATGGCCTGCAACACTTTGGTGGCCTTATTGCTCAATGCGGTTAGCGCAATGGGTCTGCCATCGCGCTGCTGCTGCAAGCGGGTGATGAGTGCCTGAAGCAGCGTTGTTTTCCCCGTGCCTGCGTAGCCTGTGAGGAGGTAGATTTTTTCGTCACTGTGGACAAACGCCTCTAGCGCCTGCAATGCCTGCCACTGCTGCTGGCTGAGCGCGAGACCAGGCAATACCGCTGGAATGGCTTCTGACTCGGTGGGAAGGGGTGAGGGCTGAGGCATCGCGAACAGATGATCTATTGGCTTATTCTACCAGGGTGCCTAATGATGGCGTATAGCAAAGCGCGGATGCATTTGTACTTTGCCAGTCACTTTGCCCGTGGTTCTAAAGATTTCAGCAGATGTCAGCAGATGTTAGTGTCCTAAGCCAAGTGACGCGAAGCTATAGATGAGCCGCTAAGATTGCTAAGTCACTCGTTTTGTAAAGTTGAGTAAATTTATGACGTATTTACCGCTGGTTGCGCGTACTTTCCTGGCGCTGATTTTTTTGAACTCAGGCGTGAGTCAACTGATGGGCTTTCCAGGATTTGTGCAGACAATTGCCAGCAAAGGTCTACCCCTGCCCCAAGTTTTGGCGATTGGGACGATTGTCTTTTTACTGCTGGGATCGGTGTCACTTATCTTGGGCTACAAAGCTAAGATAGGGGCCCTATTGATTATTCTTTTTCTGATACCTACGACGCTATTCTTTCACCCGCTTCCAGCAGATTTGCCAAACTTTCTCAAAAACCTGGCACTGATTGGTGGGCTGCTGATGGTGATGGCCTATGGGCCAGGGTTGATTAGCGTCGACAGCAAAAGTAGCTGATGGGCGAGCAGTGTCCTTGTGGAAACCCGCAGGTATTTTTGTGTTGCTGTGGGCGGTATCTCAGTGGGGAGAGCTTGCCGCCTACGGCTGAGGCTTTGATGCGATCGCGCTACACTGCCTTTAGCACCGGCAACGTTGACTATCTTATGGCGACTCAAAACTCAGCGCAGCAGGATAGCGATCGCACCAGCCTACAAAAAAGCGTAAATAGCACTCAGTGGACGAACTTGATCGTGGTGAGCACGCGCAAAGGGAAGGCCAGAGACAAAACAGGCGTCGTAGAATTTGTCGCGGCTTACCGGGCGAAGGCGTTGCTGACGATGGGAGCCACCGGACAGATTCAGCAGATGCATGAGCGATCGCACTTCATCAAAACAGGCGACCAGTGGCTCTACACCGAAGGCGATGTGCTGCCGCCCTACCAGCCCAAACGCTCTGACCTATGCTGGTGCGGTAGCGGCAAAAAGTTCAAGCAATGCCATGTTTAAGGGGAGCTAAAGGGTTTTTAAATGCCCATACCACTGAGCGTAGTGAGCAGACGAGAGAGGGTAGCCGTTACCTGAGGATGGTCGGCCTCAAACTGCTCGATTAGACCCGGTAGCTGCTGTGCGGTAGCGGTTTTATGCTCTGGGCTCTCAGGATCTTGTAGCTGCTTTTCCATGCCTTCAATCAGGGTGAGCAGCTTTTCTTTGACCGCAGCATCGGGTGTATCGAGCTGCTCGATTTCGGCATGAAGCGCTGCTATAGATTTGCCGATTTCTTCTTTGCTCATTTCTATTTACCAGGCGATATGCCGGAATAAGTTCAGCTCTTTTCTATTGTAAAGCCAGCCGCCGCCTGCTCCGCACTTAAATTTGACCTGAAGCATTCAAATTGCTAGGGGGGAATATATCAGCTTGTTTACACGTACGGTTAGATTTTATACAAAATTGTGTCAACAGGTCTTGATAAGTTAGTTCACTGTTGGTCAGCAAGAACTGATTCTGGTTTAGTCTATGTATACGGCGACATGCGGTGACCAGTCAGTTTTTACGTTGCTTTTGGCGGATGGTCTTAATAAATCCCTGGGATAGTTTTATGCTGGAAATAGAATCTCGTTTGGCCCAGCAGTATATGACAATTTCTACCCAGTACCCAGTGATGATCATTGGTGGGGCAGAAGATAAAGTTAATGGTTGCGATATCTTGAAGGCTTTTTTTGAAAGCGCGGGCGGAGATAGCGCAAAAATTGGCATTATCCCGGCGGCCTCGCGGGAGCCTACAATTGTGGGCGATCGCTACTACAAAATTTTCACAGGCATGGGCGCAAAGCAGGCCCAGGTAATGGATATTCGCCACCGCGAAGAATGTGAGGAGGATCGCTGGATTGACGCACTGAACGACTGCACAGGCGTATTTGTGACCGGCGGCGATCAGGTCAGGCTGTGTGACTTGCTAGGAGAGACTCGCCTAACTAGGGCCATTAAAGCCAAGCTAAAAGACGGGGATCTTGTATTAGCGGGCACCAGCGCGGGCGCGGCCATGATGGGCGAAAAGATGATTGCGGGCGGCAGCAGTGGTGAATCGCCTAACCCGGCACTGGTAGACTTATCTTATGGCCTGGGGATTGTGCCGGAGCTGTTGTTAGATCAGCATTTTCATAATCGCAATCGGATGGCGCGTTTGTTGAGTGCGATCGCAGCCAATCCCGACAAGCTAGGCATTGGCATTGACGAAGACACCTGTATTGCCCTAATGGGCAATGGCATATTTGAGGTGCTAGGCAAGGGCACTATTACCATTGTTGATGCCGGTAGCTCGACCCATACTAATGTTTCTGATGCAGAAGAAAACGATCCCCTTAGCCTGCACAACCTGAAGCTACATGTGCTGAAACAAGGCGATCAATACGACTACAAGAACCGTTTTGTCATGTAAGGTGCTTTTCTCCGAAGGTTCTGCTGATGACTCCTCATAACTTCTGTAGCCTTTGTGTCTTTAACATAAGGCGTTTAATACCTAGATAGGTCTTAGCAAATCAGGTTAGAGGGGCAAGAATTAGAAAGCAAACGGCTGTATATTCGAGCAAACTGATATTTAACGGTTTTATCCGATGCTCTCAAGCCGATAGCTCAAACAGTTCACTGGAAAGCATCAACGTTGTTTTATTCAGATTGTTGGCAGTAGGCTATTCGCCTCAAAATCATATGAAAATTCTAAAAACCCAAACGCTTCGTGGCCCAAATTACTGGAGCATCCGCTACACCAACCTGATCGTTGCCAGACTCGACTTAGAAGATCTCGCTGAGCGGCCTTCTAATACCATTTTGGGCTTCTACGACGGCTTGATTACAGCGTTACCCAGCCTGATGGAGCACTTTTGCTCGCCAGGATGCCGGGGCGGCTTCTTGCAGCGAGTGCAGGAAGGTACCATGATGGGCCACATCATGGAGCATGTGGCACTAGAGCTGCAAACCCTGGCTGGGATGGAGGTTGGCTTTGGCCGCACTCGTGAAACCAGTACGCCAGGAGTTTATCAGGTCGTTTTTGAGTATGAGAACGAAGAAGCCGGGCGCTATGCTGCCAGGGCTGCTTTGCGAATTTGTGAAAGCATTGTTGAAACGGGCAGCTACCTGAACGCTGAGATCCAAAAGGATCTGGAGGACTTGAAAGATCTGCGAGTCGCCGCGTCGCTCGGGCCAAGCACTGAAGCGTTAGTACGGGAAGCAGAAGCGCGTGACATTCCCTGGTTTGAGCTAGACGTGCGCAGGATGCTGCAGTTTGGCTACGGCAAGTACCAGAAGCGGGCGCAGGCGTCCCTGACTGCCTACAGCAATATCTTAGGAGTAGAGCTGGCCTGTGACAAGGAGAGCACGAAGCAGGCGCTGGGCAATGCAGGTATCCCAGTGCCAAAGGGCAGCGTTGTGTACTCTTTGCGGGAGCTGGAAGATGCGCTCGATTATTTAGGCGGCTATCCGATTGTGATCAAGCCTTTGGATGGCAATCACGGTCGGGGGATTACGCTAGAAATTGAAACATGGGAAGAGGCGGAAGTTGCTTATGACAAGGCTCGCGCCGTGTCAGATGGGGTGATTGTTGAGCACTTTTATCGAGGCCGCGACCACCGCATTTTGGTGGTAAACCATAAGGTGATAGCCGTGGCAGAGCGAGTACCTGCTCACGTAGTTGGCAATGGTAAGGACACTATTGAAGCGCTGGTAAAGAAAGTCAATCAGGATCCTCGGCGGGGTGAAGGGCACGACAATATTTTGACCCAGATTCAGATGGATCGGACGACGGATAAGCTGCTGCGTACTCAGGGGCATACGCTGGACAGCGTGTTGGAGCCCGATCAAATTTGCTACCTGCAGGAGACTGCAAACTTGAGCACTGGTGGAACGGCGATTGATCGAACCGATCAAATTCACCCCGAGACGGTTTGGATTGCTGAACGGGCGTCTCGTCTGATTGGCCTGGATGTGGCTGGAATCGATGTGGTGACTACTGACATTTCTCAGCCGATGAAAGTGACTAATAGCGTGATTGTAGAAGTCAACGCTGCGCCGGGACTGCGGATGCATGTAGCGCCGAGTGAAGGGGTGCCTCGCAACGTGGCTGGCCCGATTATGGATATGCTGCTGCCGCCGGGTGAGCCTACGCGCATCCCAATTGTGGCGATTACAGGCACCAATGGCAAAACCACAACGACCCGGCTGACAGCTCACATTTTTAGCCAAATATACGATACGGTCGGCTTTACGACAACTGACGGCATTTATTTGGGCAAGCATTTAGTTGAAAAGGGCGACACAACTGGCCCCCAAAGCGCTCGCATGATTCTGCAAGATCCAACCGTGGATATGGCTGTGCTGGAAACGGCTCGGGGCGGCCTGCTGCGCTCGGGACTTGCCTTTAAGCAGTGCGATGTAGGTGTGGTGCTGAACGTGGCCGCTGACCATTTAGGAATGGGTGACATTGATACGGTCGATCAGCTAGCTAAGCTGAAGGCGGTGGTGGCAGAGACGGTACATGCCAATGGCTACGCAGTGCTGAACGCGGACGATGAGCGCGTGGCGGCGATGGCGGAGTATGTGCAGGGTAAGGTGGCTTACTTTTCGATGGATGCTGAGAATGAGCTGGTGCGATCGCACGTCCAAAGCGGCGGCGTTGCAGCGGTCTACGAAGAAGGCAATCTTTCCATTTTGCAGCGCGACTGGCTGCTGCGAATTGAAAAAGCCGAAAATGTACCGGTCACCATGGGTGGTCGCGCTCCCTTTATGATTGCTAACGCCCTGGCAGCGAGCTTAGTAGGCTTTGTTCAAGGCGTAAAAATAGAAGATATTCGCGAGGCGCTGAAGAGCTTTGAGGCGACATCTGGGCAAATTCCGGGACGGATGAATCTGTTTGACTTTGGCCGGTTCCATGCCCTGGTGGACTATGCTCACAACCCGGCAGGCTATGAAGCGGTGGGTAGCTTTGTGAAAAACTGGCCGGGTCAGTCGCTGGGGGTAATTGGGGCACCGGGCGATCGCCGCGATGAAGACTTTGTGGCTTTAGGCAAGCTATCGGCTGAAATTTTTGACCAGATTGTCGTTAAAGAAGACAGCGATAGACGGGGTAGAGAGCCCGGTGAGGTCGCAGGCTTCATTGTTCAAGGCATTAGTCAGGCGCGAGGCGATGAAAATGTAGCTGCTAGTGGCAGCGACAGCAACAAGCCAGATCATGTTGTGGCCGCTGGAACCGGCTTTGGCGCTAGGCATAAAGGTGCTAAAACTGAAGGCAAGGCTGTAGAAGCGTTTGGTGTTGAGGAGAGTGAGCCGGTGACATCATCTATTGATCTCCCGAATGCTTGCCGGATCGTTTTAGACGAAGTTGAGGCGATTGAGTGGGCGTTAGATAATGTGCCGGACGATAGCTTGGTGGTAATTTTGCCTGAGAGCGTCAGCCGAGTTATCGAGCTAATTAAGTCTCGCAATCCTCTTCCTGAGGGCTCTGGAACGGATAAAGACGCGATCGTGTTTAGCCCAAAAGGAATGGCGTTTCCAAATAACCCTATCAACTCAGGGGCGATGAGTGCAGCTAATGAGATGATAGAACTTAACGGCGCTGTGCCTGCGAGTATGGTGCCTTAAAGTACGCTATATAATGTTGTTTTAGCTGTCTGTAATTTTGATCTAAGCTGCTTGCGAGCATCTCAAAAAATGTAGGAGACTTTTTTGAATGGTTATCAACGCTTCTCGTCCTAGCAACAAAGCTGGTGACCGCTGGGTTAGTGATGGGTCGGTTCATGCCCGTGAGACCAAATATGAGTCTCAGACGCAGGCGATCGCCCGTCAGCTTTTGGTCGACAGTGGCAAGGGCAAAAAGTCGCTATTCTCCAAAATGAAAGATCAGCTTAAGTGGGACGACAAACTGCTGGGCTGGACGATGGAGAATCCTGGCCTACGAGTGCAGATGTTTCGCCTGATCGACTGTCTGCCGGCGCTGTCAACCAAGCCCGAAATTGCGAACCACTTGCAAGAATATTTAGGCGATGAAAGCGTAGAACTTCCGCAAGCGCTCAAAAGCCTGCTGAACTTTGCTGATGCCGACTCTATTCCTGCCCAAGTTGCGGCAACCACGCTTTCTGGCGCGGTAGAGACTTTAGCTCGCAAGTATGTAGCCGGTGAAAACGTACCACAGGCGCTCAAAAGCATTGAGCGTTTGCGCAAGCAGTCTATGGCTTTTACGCTTGACTTACTCGGTGAAGCCGTCATTACCGAAACTGAAGCTGAGGCCTATCTAAATCAGTATTTGGAGCTGATGGAACAGCTCACAGAGGCCGCTAAACGTTGGAAACCGGTGCCGCAAATAGACAGCGCAGATGGCGTTGAGCTGCCTAAGGTTCAGGTCACAATGAAGCTGACGGCGTTTTATTCGCAGTTCGATCCGTTAGATGTGGAGGGATCGAGAGAGAAAGTGGGCGCGCATATTCGCACGCTGTTGCGCCGAGCTAAAGCGTTAGGCGTAGCCGTTCACTTTGATATGGAACAGTATCGCTACAAGGATGCGACGCTAGCAACCTTGAAAAAACTGTTGATGGAGGATGAGTTCAAAGCACGTACGGATATTGGCGTGACGCTGCAAGCCTACTTACGTGATAGCTATGAAGATCTTAAAGATCTGATTGAGTGGGCAAAAAAAAGAGAGAATCCGGTGACGGTGCGTCTAGTAAAAGGCGCTTACTGGGATCAAGAGACCATTACAGCAAGGCAAAATCACTGGCCGACGCCTGTGTACAACCACAAGTCTTCAACAGATGCAAATTTTGAGCGAATGACGCAGTTGCTGTTGGAGAATAATGAGTATTTGTATGCGGCGATTGGGAGCCATAATGTGCGATCGCAAGCATTAGCACTAGCCGTCGCTAAAGACCTCAACATTCCCTCGCGTCGAATAGAATTCCAAGTGCTGTACGGCATGGCTGATACGCTAGCCGTTGCTCTAGTAAAACAAGGCCACAGGGTGCGGGTGTACTGCCCTTATGGCGATCTGATTCCGGGTATGGCCTACCTGATTCGCCGCCTGTTAGAGAACACGGCCAACAGCTCATTTTTGCGTCAGAGCTTAGAAGATAGACCTGCTGAAGAACTGCTGGCGATTCCTAAATGGGGCGAGGGCGATGCGGACGGTAGTGAAGTATTGCCGACGCCAATTGCCGATCCTCTTTCTTCAACAGACTCTGCTGTTACTCGAATTGTTACTCGAATAGATCCCGCCGCAGATATGGACTATGCGGTTATGCAGCACCGTCAGGATGCAGAGGCTGAGCTGAGCGCCGTCAAACAACAGCTAGGTAAGACCTATTTGCCTTTAGTTAATGGTGAATTTGTTCAAACCGAAGAAACTATCTCTTCGGTGAATCCATGCGATCCAACAGAAGTTGTTGGTACCATCGGTCAAATTAATATTGAGCAGGCTGATGAGGCGATCGCTACCGCGAAAATAGCCTTTGAAACGTGGAAGCGATCGCCAGCCAGAGAGCGGGCCGCCATTATCAGCAAAGCAGGAGACCTCTTAGAAGCACGTCGCCATGAGCTAAACGCTTGGATGGTTCTAGAAGGCGGCAAGCCTTTACAGCAGGCAGATGCAGAAGTCTCAGAAGCAGCAGACTTTTGCCGGTACTACGCGGCTGAAATGGAGCGCTTAGATGCAGAGATTGTCTATGACGTGGCCGGAGAGACTGACCGCTATTTTTATAGACCCAAGGGCATTGTGCTCGTGATTTCCCCCTGGAACTTCCCGCTGGCGATTCCAGTAGGCATGACGGTTGCCGCGCTAGTGACTGGCAACTGTGCCTTGTTAAAGCCCGCAGCCGTGACTTCTGTGATTGCTGCCAAGTTCAGCGAGATTTTAATCGAAGCCGGTTTGCCAAAAGGCGTGTTTCAATATATTCCAGGTCGTGGCTCTACGGTGGGAAGCCATTTGGTAAAGCACCCTGACGTGAACATGATTGTGTTCACCGGCTCTCAAGAAGTCGGCTGTCAGATATATGCAGACGCGGCCATTTTGCGACCAGGGCAAAAGCACCTGAAGCGAGTGGTCGCTGAAATGGGTGGTAAAAATGCCATCGTCGTCGACGATAGCGCTGACTTAGATCAGGCGGTGCAGGGCGTTGTGTATTCTGCCTTTGGCTATAGCGGACAGAAGTGTTCGGCCTGTTCTCGCGTGATTGTGATGGCTTCTATTTACGAGGCTTTTGTGGCGCGGCTGGTAGAAGCTACAAAGTCGCTGAATGTGGGCGACGCGATTTATCCTGGTACGCAGGTTGGCCCGGTGATTGATGGCGCGGCGCAGAAGAAGATTCGTGAGTATATTGCGAAAGGGAAGGAAGAAGCGACACTGGCTTTGGAACTGCCTGCACCAGAGAAAGGTTACTTTGTTGGCCCGGTGATATTCACAGATGTGCAGCCGGATTCGACAATTGCGCAGGAGGAGATTTTTGGGCCTGTGCTAGCGGTGATGAAGGCACAGAGCTTTGATGAGGCGGTTGCGATCGCTAACAACACCAACTTCGCGCTCACTGGCGGTCTTTACTCCCGCACCCCTTCCCACATCACCCAAGCCCAGGAAGAGTTCGAAGTCGGCAACCTCTACATCAACCGCACCATCACTGGAGCCATCGTCGCCCGCCAGCCCTTTGGTGGCTTCAAGCTCTCAGGCGTCGGCTCCAAAGCAGGTGGCCCCGACTACCTCCTCCAGTTTTTAGACCCGCGCACGATCACTGAAAACGTTCAGCGGCAAGGTTTTGCTCCTATCGAAGGTGTAGATTGAGGGGCTACGCTGTACATTCATTGCCTCGTGATAGTGAGGGCGTTTCATAGAGGTTACGCGTAGACTAAGATATAACGAGCATTCACAGGAGTCTGTCTATGCCTCTCTCTGCAACCGAATCTACTCAAGCTATTGATGATGAAGCGCAGCTTGATGGCGTCGTGTTTCCACCTGGCGACCTTTACAGCGACGAACCCCCATTGGAAACCTATCTTCACTTACAGCAGATGATACTGCTGATTAAATGCCTAGACTGGCTATGGAAAGATCGCAGTGACTACTTTTCAGCCGGAAATCTGACGGTTTACTACAGTCCTCATCAGCGCAAGTCAGAAGACTTCAGGGGGCCGGACTTCTTCGTTGTATTGGATGTTGAAAAATATCCGCGTAAAAGTTGGGTTGTGTGGGAAGAAGGTGGCAAGTATCCAAACTTTATTGTTGAGCTGCTGTCGAGTTCTACTGCGAAGGTAGATAGAGGTTTAAAAAAGCAGCTATATCAGGATGTTTTTAGGACGCCTGACTACTTCTGGTTTGATCCCGATTCTTTGGAGTTTCAAGGATTTCAACTGGTAGGGGGTACCTATCAAGCGATTGAGCCTAACGAGTCGGGCCATCTATGGAGTCAGCAGCTCGGGCTGTATTTGGGCGTGCACGGCAGGGCTCTGAGGTTTTTCACCGCTGAGGACGAACTGGTACCGACTTTGGAGGAAGCTACCGAATCGGCGCAGGCGCAAGCAGAGGCAGCACAGCAGAGCGCAGAGACAGCACAGCAGAATGCAGAAGTAGAGCGGCAGAATGCTCAGGCAGAACGGCGACGTAACGAAATATTGACTGCAAAGCTGCGCGAGTTAGGCGTCAATCCAGAGGAGCTTTAGCGATAGCTTGCGAGTCAGCTTGAGGACAGTCACATTAGCTAGGAGTACCGCAAAACCACAGGTAAAGCGACTCGTAAGCGTATAAGTAGCATCCGTGCTTTGCTGTATCTGTTAGTCTCTTGATGGCCTCTTGAGGCTTCTGTGTTGACTATTGCTAGAAGTGCGGATGGATAAACTGGTAGCCGGTGCTTTTAATTTTGGCGTTGGAGACGCGGACGTTTTTGCGATCGCTGGGCTGGCTTTCATTCCAGGTAACGGGGGCTAAGTTGTGGCGATCGCACACCCTCCTAATCAGCTCCCTCACCGTCGGCACTTCATCCTGCACCAGGTTATAAAGCCCCGCTAGCTGCTTCTCCTTAGCCCAATCAATTCCGCCAACAATGTCACTTAAATGCACCCAGTTCGTTGCCTCTTCCCCTTTCCCCGGGCGTGTAGTTCCCGCCGCCCGACTGTAGATCTTCTCCAACGTTCTACCAGGCCCATAGATGCCACCTAGCCGTAGAATGCAAATTTTTCGCTGAGGCGCGGCGGCTGATAGCAAAGTCTCTTCAGTCTGTTCTATTATTTTGCCATTATCGGTTATCGGCATTGGCGGCATTAGCTCTGTCACCCACGATCCATTGTGCTGCCCGTATACTGAGCAGCTACTGGTATAGATGAGCTGTTCTACAGGCGTATGTGGTAGCACTTTGGCTATGGTTTTGGCGGTGTCGAGATAGGTTTGCTCGTAGCTGGCTCCGCGTTTGGAGGCGATACATAGGAGGACAATTTGGCGATCTGAGAGGGCGGCTTTTAGGCGATCGCCCTCCGTTCCTGTGAGCACTTTTACTTGGTGGGCGATCGCACTCAGTCCTTCTACTCGCTCCTGGCGGGTTGTTGTCACCAGCACATTTAACCCCTGCGCTTTCCAACGCTTGGCAACCGCCGAACCGACATATCCACAGCCAATAATGGCAACCTTCATATTTGTATCCTTGTTTATTTGCGTAGATTTACGAGTTGGAAACAGCCAAATTGAGCTATTTTCCTTCCCTGATCGGCCTGCACGACCAAGCTATCCCGAGGCTCGGGGGCTAGGACACCTGGCTTTTGCCGTCGATGACATTGAGGCTCAAATCAACCGGCTATCTGAATCGGCGTTGAAACTGAGCCTATCGCATCAATGAACTGACCGGTCAGCGGTTTACCTTTTTTAAAGATCCCGATGGCCTGCCGCTAGAACTCTATGAAACTTCGTCTAGAAAGCAATTTTAGGGAAGAGATTGCTTTTATAGTTTATATGTACTACTATGGTGCTGTAGCCCCTTGTACGATGCCATGAGCATTCATAAAACTCACCAAGCCGTTCTTGCCTTTGTTGAAAACTATTGGCGCGAGCAAGCAATTAGCCCGACGGTTCGAGAAATTATGAGTGGGATCAGTCGCTCTCAGGGCAGCGTGCAGAATAGCCTGAAACGGCTGGAAGATAACGGCGATATTAAGCGGCTAAAGCGTAAATCAAGAAATATTCGGCTGGTAAATTTTGATGTCCCTGCGCCAGTAGTCCAGGCTTTTCAAACACAAGCTTTTCAGGGGTTGCCTATTCGCGGTGAAATCGCCGCTGGCTACTGTCATAATCCATTTACTGAGGAGAACGAACATCTCAACATGGAGTATCCAGGACGCAAGCCTGACGACTATGTGCTCAAAGTTTCGGGAGACAGCATGATCGGCGCAGCGATTCCCGATGGTGCTTTTGTGGGGATTAGGCCGGCGCCTGCTAACTACAAGCCAAAGACTGGTCAGATTGTTGCCGTATGGATAGAAGGATCAGGAACAACGCTTAAGCACTTCTATCAGAAGGAATCAGTAGTTGTCCTAGAAGCGGCTAATCCTAAGTACGAGCCGATGATTTTTAACCTGCAAACTTGTGAGCTGAGAGTACAGGGCGCGCATATTTTTACGCACTGGCAGTCTGCTGCGCTTGTATGAGAGTGCTCTCTAGTCAAGCTGCCTGTTTTGATTGTTTTTAAGGCTTCTGACCTAATGCGAGGGTGATTTTGGTATCTTGAAGATCTGGATTAGGGTGCTGCTGTAAGTACGCATTAACGCATTCCTGACAGGCTTCTAGATAGTTGAATGCAGCGATAATCTGAGCCCAGCGAGGCGAGCGGCTGAAGGTGATGCCTGCTTTTTGGGCAGCGGCACGGCAGGCATTGTAACTGCCATAGCGACTGACTAGCTCAGCTTTAGTGAGCTGCTGAGGTACTGGTAGCTGTGCGGGCGGTAGTGAGGCCGTTGCTGCTCGGTTCTCTAGCTGATTTACAGCGCCTTGAGCCACCGTAAAAATAGCCGCTGCGTTATGAATATCCTCTGTGTGGCTGTCCTGTAGCTTTGCAAGCAGCCGGTCTATAGTTTGCTTACCCATGTCTTTTGGCTGCCAATCGTTTTTGCTTGTCTGTTTTTTTGCTTGTCTGTTTTTTTGCTTGTCTGCTTTTTACTGGTGGTAATAGTTCGGTTCGTTAGCTAGCGATCTAATACATCCCGGTTGATGGAAGCTTGATCGGTGTATTTATGGGGATAATCGCGTCTGTGCTGTTCATCGATAATTGTCATTTCTACCGCTTCGCCCGTCAGTTCAGCATTATCACCTCTTTTGTACCACTGCATGAGTGTTTTAACCGCTTTTAGCAGGCGCATGATCCGCATGGGGAAAACTAATTGGCCCCAGTGCGTTTCAGCTTCAGATTCCATGTCACCGACTGCATCGAACGCTTCGGAGAGCGTGTTTAGCTGTGCGTCCATCGCCTGCATCTCTCCTGCTAGCTGAGCAATAATGGTTTCCCTTTCTGCAATTTGGGTTTGCTTTTGCGCTTGAAGCTGATTAATCAGGCTCTGAAGATGGCTAACATTGTCTCGTAATTTTAGAGCTTTGTCTTTATGCTCTGTGTTTCTACGAATGAGCTGGGCACGGCTACGGTTGGTAAAAATAAGACAATCTCGCATTTCCGTATACAAAGCGTCTACTTGGTCACGCTCTAAGGTGCAAGTGTGCGACGGAAATTCTGTTGCAGAGCGAAAGCGATTGGATTGAGGTGTTGCGATGGGCATGGTCTGCGGGTTTCCTGAGTCGTCTTTTTTTATAGTGGCACAGGCTATCACCCAAATTTTGGCCAAATAAGAGGCAGTGTGCTGCGAGCAAAAAAGCTGAAAGCCTTGCCAAAAGAGGA
>PPFU01004914.1_pt1 | contig 17978 bp, 17 predicted proteins | sample 1535991 | NCBI WGS metagenome assembly PPFU01 (sample SAMN04901290, study PRJNA319586) | Hypolithon metagenome, whole genome shotgun sequencing project. | isolation source: Antarctic Hypolithon | place: Antarctica: Miers Valley | collected 2014
ATACCGCCATCATCGGCACCACGAATCCCTCCAACGCCAAATCCAACATCGCCGCCGCGGAGCGCGGCCCGCTCCCAGCCCCGGCGCTCGCCCGGTTGCGCGAGGCGTTCCGCGACGCCGAGTTGCGCTCGGGGGAGAAATGGCCTGGGCTCACCTGATCATGCACCGCATCACCGGCTGGATCGTCGCGTTCGCCGCCGCGTTCACTTCCGCGCAAGCGGAGAAAACGACTGCCCAGCGCGTCGCACAGTATGGCGACACCGTGCGCGCGCGGCTCGCTCCCGATTTCGAAAAAGCAGGCATCGCCTACCCGCCGAAGCGCCTCGCCCTGCTCGGGTTCAAGGAAGAAAAGCGTCTCGAAGTCTATGCCGCCGATGAAAAGGGCGCATTCGTTTTCATCCGCTCCTACCCGATCCTCGCCGCCAGCGGAGGCCCCGGCCCGAAGCTCCGCGAGGGCGACGAGCAAGTCCCCGAGGGCCTCTACCGCATCGAGTTGCTCAACCCGAACAGCCGTTTCCACCTCTCCTTGCGCATCGACTACCCGAACGCCGCCGATCGCGCCCACGCCATCGCCGCCGGTCGCAAGAACCTCGGTGGCGACATCATGATCCACGGCAACGCCGTCTCCGTCGGCTGCCTCGCGATGGGCGACCCGGCCGCCGAGGATCTCTTCGTCCTCGCCGCCCTCACCGGTCTCCCGCGCATCCAGGTCGTGCTCAGCCCCGTCGATTTCCGCCAGCGCAAGCTCGACTCCACCGCCCAGCCCGAGTGGGTGCGCCGCCGCTACGACGAGATCGCTTTCGCCCTGACCAAGTTCCCCGTCCATGTTCCAAACCCCTAATACGACTTCGCCCTTCAGCGTCGCGCGTTCCTCCGAGACCGCCAGCGCGCGGCGGAAAATCGACGAGCTCGAGAGCCAGGTCGAGCGCCTCCTCATGATCACCGAGAGCCTTTGGCAGATCCTGCGCGAGCGGGAAAACCTCGACGACCAGGAATTGATCCGCCGCATGGTGATGATCGACATGCGCGACGGAAAACTCGATGGCCGCGTCGCCGCCACCCCACCGTCCAAATGCCCAAAGTGCGAGCGCACCCTTTTCAAAAATCGTCCTCGCTGTCCTTATTGCGGCGAGCCCGTCGCCGCCGATCCTTTCGAACGATGAAACCATACTACCTCCTCCCCATCCTCACCGCCATCCTCCTCACCGCCTGCGGCGGCGGCATCGAGCGCGTCGATCCAACGCCCACCCCCACTCCCAAGCCCGATCCGTCCGCCACTCCCGCCTACTCCAGCCCTCTCGGCGCGGCAGGCACTCCGAATCCAGCCGCGAATTCCGGCGATTGGATGTGGACCAAAAAAACCCCTCTCGACGAGCCCGCCTCCAGTTCAGGTAAGGGCGGCGGCAAAAAGGATAAGTAACCCGGCCGACTCGGAATTGTTGCCCGCTAAACACGCGTAAAACGCGGAGCGCCTACGCGGACCCAACTCGCAGGGAGACCGACACGATGTCGCGCTCTCGTGGAGCCTTGCAACGCCGTCCGCGCGGCCTCCGACAGCGGCTCGAAGTTTGCCGCCATCACCGCGTTTTCCGCGAGATGCGCCGTAGCAAATTATGTGAAACGCAACCCCCTCGGGTCTTTGAATCGCTCACAACACCCGCTACCGTCCCGATCCGCATGCGCGCCGTTCCCCGTTACACGTACCGTGTTTTCCCCCATCTCCGGCGAAGGGAGCAGGCCTCATGAGTGACAGGCCCCACGAGCGCCGCGTCGTCATCACCGGCATGGGCGTCATCGCCGCGAACGGCCACGACCTCGAAACCTTCTGGAAAAGCATCCGCGACGGCAAAAGCGCCGCTCGCCACGTCACCCGGTTCGACACCACCGGCACCCCCTCGAAAGTCGCCGCGGAAGTCCACGGCTTCGAGCCCGAGGCTTACATCCATCCCAAGCACGCGCGGCGGCTCGACCGCTCGCTGCAATTCAGTGTCGCCGCCGCCGTGCTCGCCGTGCGCGACGCGCGCATCGAGATCAGCGGCATGGATCCCGACCGCGTCGGCGTCGTCGAAGCCACCTCGCTCAGCAACAACGAGTCCGCCTATTCCGCCAAGGCAGCTTTTTTGAAAAAGGGATACAAGGGCGTCGCCGTCTCCGCGATGATCAACGGCGCGGCCGGCGGAGGCAGCGGCGAGATCGCGAACGAACTCGGCGTCAAGGGACACGCCATCACCCTCAGCACCACGAGCGCCTCGGGGAATGATGCGATGGGCTACGCCGTGAACATGATCCGGCACGAGGACGTGGACGTGATGATCGCCGGCGGAGCCGAGGCGCCGATCATCGAGTCCGTGTGGGGCGGTTTCTGCCTGAACCGCGTCCTTTCCCGCCACGACGGCGAACCGGCCGAGGCCATGAAACCGTTCGACGTCCGGCGCGATGGGTTCGTGCTCGGCGAGGGTGGCGCTTACGTCGTGCTCGAGGAGCTGTCGCACGCCCTCAGCCGCGGCGCGCGCATCTACGCGGAGATCCTCGGGCATGGCCGGAGTTGCGAGGCGTATCACCCGATCGCCCCGCACCCGCAGGGAGCGGGCGTCAAGCGGGCGCTCGAAAAGGCACTCCGCGCCGCGAAGATTTCGCCGGCCGAAGTGACCTACGTCAATGCCCACGGCACGGCCACCGACGCGAACGACTCCAGCGAGACGCGCGGTATTCGCTCCTTTTTCGGAGCCCATTCCTATCGGATTGCCGTCAGTTCCACGAAGCCCGTCACCGGCCACCTTATGGCCGGGGCAGGCGCGGTCGAGACGCTGGTCTGCGCCTTGAGCATCGCGAATCAGGAGATCCCCATGACCCTGAACCATCTCCAGCCCGACGCCGAGTGCGACCTCGACTATGTGCCGCTCAAGTCGAGACCCTACCCGGTTGAGGTGGCGGTGAATCTCAACAGCGGGTTCGGCGGGAAGAACTCCTGTCTCGTGTTGAGCCGCTATCCACGCTCGCGGTGAGACTGGCCCAGTTCATCCCTCTGGTCGGCTGCGTCTGGAATCTGCTCCTTGCCGTCTTCGTCCTGGCCCGCGGCATCCGCGCGCGGCCAAACCGCGTTTATTTTTGCCTCGGCCTCGCCATCGCCGTCTGGAATTTCGGCCAGTATCAGCTCTTCGTCGCCACCTCCCTCCCCGGCGCGCTCTTCTGGGCAAAGGTCCTCTGGTGCGGGGTCATCTTCATCCCAGTCCTTCTTTTCCATCTCGCCCTGCTCGTCGCGGAGATCCCGGTGACCCGCCGCATCTGGATTCCCTACGCTGTCACTTTCGCGACCGCCGCCACCCTCCCCGGCGATCTTTTCCTCCTCGGCGTGCGCACGCTCGGTCCCGGTCTCTACTACGGCATCGCCGGGCCGGCCTTTCCCGGGTTCCTCCTGCTTTTCTCCTTCGTCTTCGTTTCTCTCTTCATCCTCCTGCGGCAGCGCCGGCTTGCCCTGCGTCACCGCCGCGCGCGGCTCGACGCGCTCATCGTCGCCCAGGGTTTCCTCGTCCTGCTCGGCACGAACGACATCCTCCCTTTTCTCGGCATCGATCAATACCCCTTCACCGAGACGACCGTCTATCCCTACGGCAGCATCGCCGCCGTCTTCTACGGCATCATCATCGCCTACAGCGTCCTGCACCATCACATCATCGACGTGCAGGTCACCCTCAGCCGGGCGGCCGCGCAAACCGTGCGCTTCGCCTTCCTCGTCGTCATCGGCGTCATCCTGCTCCTCGTCGCCAGCCTCCTCGCGCCTGGGCATTTCACCGCCGCCTCCTTTCTCCTCTCCCTCACCGTCCTGCTGCTCAGCGCCATCATCGCCTCCGTCTTTTTTCCCCGGCTCTTTGGCGGCCAGGGTGAGGGCTTAGAGCGCCGCCTGCTCGGCGATCGCTTCGAGTACCACGATCAAATTTCCAAGTTCATCCACTCGGCCCAATGGCATACCGAGAGCCGCGTCCTCCTCGACGAGCTTCACGACCTCCTCGTCAAAGGTCTGCGCGTGGAAACGTTTCAAATCATCCTCCTCGACGCCGGCAACCGCGCCCTCACGCTCCTCCTCAGCCATCCCGCCACGCCCCCTCGGGCGATGGAGACCCTCGAGATCGACTCGCCACTCTTCGCGCATTTCGACGATCTCCGGGTCGAATATCTCGCGGCCTCCACCACGGCAAAAGTCGGCGCCACCGGGATCGAGCGCCACGCACGCGAGCAACTGGCCGACTTCGAGTCTCAATTTTGCTTCCCTCTCCGCTCCGGCGACACCCCCTTCGGGCTCCTGCTCCTCGGTCACAAAAGCAACGGCGATCCTTTCACCGCCAACGATCTCGTCCTGCTCCTCGCCCTTGCCGGCCACCTCAGCCTCGTCATCAATCAAATCCGCCTCAAAGGCGAAATTCTCCGCGCACAGGAACTCGACTTGCTGGGTCGGATGTCGCGCGGCATGGCCCACGATCTGAACAACCTCCTCACCCCGGTCCAGACCACACTCCATCTCGCCCAGGAAGGCACGTCCGTCGCCGAGCTCACCGAAGATCTCCTCCCGCTCGCCTTGCGGAACGTCACCACCATGCGCGCCTACATCCGCGACGCTCTCTTCTTTTCCGAAAATCTCCGCCTCGATTTCCAGGCCGCCGATCTCAGCCAGCTCGTGCGCATAGCCTCCGAGACCATGCAGGCCAAAGCGCTCGCAAAGGCGATTCATGTGGACATGGACCTACCCGACCATGTGTCGGTGCTCATGGATGCCGTCCTCATCCAGCGCCTCGTGGCAAATATCCTCTCCAACGCCATCGACGCCTCCGCCCCCAGCTCATCCATCCGCATCCAACTCGCCCATTTGCCGCGGCCCGATCCCCAGCGCGCGTGGTTCCGCCTCCGCATCACCGACGCGGGCGAGGGCATCGCGCCGGAAAATCTCGAGCGCATTTTCACCCCCTACTTCACCACCAAAAATCGCGGCGACGCCGCCCGCGGCTTCGGACTCGGACTCGCCATTTGCCGCCAGATCATCGATCTTCATGGCGGCATCCTCGACGTCCAGAGCCAGCGCGGCGTCGGCACTACCATGATCGTCGAGCTGCCCGACAAACCTCTCCTCACTCAAATCCCACCCGAACCTCTCGAACTCGCCTACGCATGAGAACCCTCCTCGTCCTCACCCGCCAGGAATCCCTCGCCGACGCCATCCGCGCCGTCCTCGATCCCGCTCGCTACCAGGTCATCGCAAAAGAGGACGTCTGGGAGGCCGAGTCGCTCATCGCCCGCGGCGTCACCGACGCCTCCATCGTCGATGTCGAGCTCACCGACGTGCGCGCCATCCGCATCATCGAGGAGATCAAAAACCTCGCGCCCACCGCGCCGATGATCGTCTATGCCGGCTCGAAGCAATGGGAGTACGAGGAGGACGCCTACCTCCTCGGCGTCGCCCACGTCCTCGCCAAGCCCGTGCGGGGAAAACTCCTCAACGTCCTGCTCGAGCGCGCCTTCAAGATGCACGAGCCGCGCTTCGCCGCGCTCGAGCCGCTCCCCTCGCGCGAACTCGCCCCGCAGCGCACTCCTTTTCCCGACCACGTCCGCGCGCTCGAGGCCCTGCGGAAATTCTCCCACATCCTGACCCACAGCCTCCACTCCGAGGCGCTGCTCAAGCAGTTCCTCCTCCTCCTGCGCGAGGTCATCGGCGTGAACCGCGCCATCATTTTCCTGCGAAAGCCCGCCGCCCTCCTCAGCGAATGCGCCCACTCGCAGGACGACCGCTGGCTCCGCTCCGCCTGCGCCATTGGGATCGAGGCTTCGTTCCTGGACCACTTCGCCCTCTCCCTCGGTGCCGGCATCGGCGGCACGCTGCGGCGGCAGGGGCGCATTTTGAAAGCCAGGTCGCCCGAGGCTCAATCGAACCGCGAGATCATTAAGGAATTCCAGCTTCTCGGAGCCGAAGTCGCCATCCCCATTCTCGACCGCGAATCGCTCATCGGCGTCGCCGTTTTCGACGAGCGCCTCACCGGCGAGCCCTACGAGAACGAAGAACTCGCCCTCATCTTTCACATGCTCGAGGAAGTCGGCCTCGCCATCCGCAACTCCTGGCTCCACGACCAGCTCCTCGGCAACCACGCCATGATCGCCGACATCCTCGGCCAGCTCGACAGCGGCTGCCTCGTCGTCGGCGCGAACCTCGCCATCCTCCACCTCAATCCCACGGCCGAGCGCATTTTCCTCAGCGAGCACCCCGGCAAATCGAAGCTCGAGTTCGCCGATCTCCCCCAGGGCCTCGGCAGCAAAGTCTTCACCGTGATCAAAACCGGCGTCGCGCTTCAGCCCTTCCAGCACCGGCTGGCCGGGCTCCCCGGCGCGATCTACCAAGTCGCCATCGCCCCCTTCCGCACCCAAAACGCCGCCACCACGAACGCCGCCCTCCTCCTCATCGAGGACATCACCGAGCGGGAAAAAAACCGCCAACTCGAGCTCGAAGCCGCCCAGCTCCGCCTCGTCAATTCCATGGCCGAGCATCTCGCCCACGAGATCGGCAACTCCCTCGTTCCCCTCTCCACCCACCAGCAGCTCCTCCAGGAGAGCATCGACGACCCGGAGTTCCGCGTCTCCCTTTCCGAGGCCATGTCCTCTACCGTTCGCCGCATCACCCGCCTCGCGAATCAGATGGTTTTCCTCGCCCGAGAGAAGACCGACTTCAACGACAGCATTCGCGTCTCCGACCTCATCGTCGAGGCCATGCACGACGCCCATTCCTATCTCTTTGGAAAAGTCCCGGCCCCCGGCCTCGACACCGAGTCCCAGGTGTTCGAGGTGCTCGGCGATCACAAAGCCCTCCGCCACGCCTTTGGAGAAATCCTCCTCAACGCCCTCCAGGCCAACCCCAAAGAGCCGAACGTCTCCGTGAAAATGCAGGAACGCCCCGGCGGCGGCGGCAAATGCCTCAGCGTCGAAGTCCGCGACACCGGCGCCGGCTTCACCTCCGAGGCCGCTGGCAAAGCCCAGGAGCCGTTCTTTTCCACCCGGAACGTCGGCCTCGGCCTCGGCCTCACCGTCACCCGCAAGATCGTCGAGAGCCACGACGGCACCGTCGAGATCCAAGCCGCCAAGAAAGGTGAGGCCGGCCTCGTCCGCATCTCCCTCCCGCTCCCACCCCCCGGCGCGAAACCGTGACCGTCACGCCCGCCCTTGCGCCGCCACCATCGCGCGCTTATTAGACCCATACCCTACGCAGCCTTGGAAACCTTGATCCAAACTTCCGGCCCCGGCCCCACGCCGCCTCCCCCGGCACCACCGGGTGAGGAAAAGCTCACCCTCCTCATCGTCGATGACGAGGAAGGCCCGCGTCAGTCCCTGAAGATGGTCTTCAAAGACCGCTACAAAATCCTCATCGCCACCGGCGGCACCAGCGCCCTCGAACTCGTCCGCGAGAATGAAGTCAACGTCGCCGTTCTCGACATCCTCATGGCCGGCATGTCCGGCGTCGAACTGCTCAAGCGCATCAAAGACGTCAACCCCGCCATCGAGGTCATCATGCTCACCGCCTACGAGACCATCGAGACCGCGCGGCAGGCCATCCGGCACGGCGCGTCGGATTATCTGAACAAGCCTTTCGACATCCCCACCATGCGTGCCGCCGTCGCCCGCGCCGCGGAAAAGCACCGCGTCGGCCGCGACCTGCGCACCACCAATGCCCAGCTCGAGCGCCTCCAGGAAGAGATCCAAGACCGCCAGCAGCAGGAGGAGATGGCACGCGCCCGCGGCGACATTTATGCCAGCGTCCTCCACGACATCAACAGCCCCCTCACCGTCATTTCCGGCTTCGCCGAAATGATCAACCAATCCCTCGGCAACACCGCCCACCTTGAGGGCGAGCAGCTCGAGACCATCCGTGGCGACCTCGGCAAGCTCAACGATCAGGTCGTCCGCTGCTTCGACATCTCCCGCCGCTACCTCAGCTTCCTCAACAACCGCTCGAAGGCCGAAGCCCGCGTCAGCGTGAATCAAATCCTCGTCGATGTGAAAGAGCTCCTCTCCCGGCACCCGAAAGCCGCCGGGCACAAGCTCGTCATCCACGACCTCAGCGACGACCTCGTCGCCGAGATCAACGGCACCGATTTCCTCCAAATCCTGCTCAACCTCACCATCAACGCACTCCAGGCCGGCGCTTCGCCGCATCGCGTCGATATCCGCTGCCAGCGCCTCCTGCACCAGATCGACACCACCTCCTTCGCGAACAACTCCCGCGAGCGGTTCATCAACGCCGAAGGCTTCACCAACCGCCCACCTCTCCTCGCCCTCTCCATCCAGGATAACGGCCCCGGCATCCCGCCGGACGAAATGGCCCGGCTCTTCGACGAAAAGTTCACCACCAAGCCCGCCAGCGAAGGCACCGGCCTCGGCCTTTCCATCGTGAAACGCCTCGTCAAAGAAGCCAGCGGAGCCATCCACGTCCACACCGAGCTGGGCCGCGGGTCCACCTTCACCGTCTGCGTCCAAATCGACGCACCCGCGCCCCGCTCATGATCAAGTGCTACCTCCTCCTCCGCAAAAAACCGGAAATCTCGAAAGAAGACTTCCATCGCTATTGGAAGGAAACCCACGCCCCCATCGTGGCGAAGCTGCCCGGCCTCGTGAAATACACCCAGCACCACGTCGTCTCCATGCCGCGCGGCGAGTATGAGAGCGTCGATGCGCCCTACGACGGCGTCGTCGAGACTTGGTGGGAAAGCGAGGAAGCCATCGCCAAAGTACAGCAATCCGATGAGTTGAAGGCCGTCCTCGAGGACGAACTGAATTTCATGGGCCGCAGCAACCACTACATCCACACCCTCCTCGTCACCGAGAGCGTGGAGGTAATCTGAGGCCGCGGCCCCGGCGGTTGCGACCCGCCTCCGGGCCGCTCCTTTACACGGCCTCGGCACGCGCTAAAGTCCGCTGCCAATGATCCGACTCTGGCCCTGTCTCCTTGCCGCCTTGCTCGCCGCGAGCCCTCTCTTCGCCGCGAGCCTCCCGGAAATCCGCTCCGCCGTCGTGCGCATCTCCGCCACCTCGCAGGGGGCGAACTACAAAGTTCCGTGGGTGCCCGGCAGCATCGGCGGCGGCACCGGTGCCGGCTTCGTCATCGCCGGCAACCGCATCCTCACGAACGCCCACGTCGTGAGCGACGCGCGCTTTCTCACCGTGGAAAAGGAGGACGGCCCGCAAAGATACATCGCCCATGTGAAGTTCATCGCGCACGACGCCGATCTCGCCGTGCTCACGCTCGAGGACGCCTCATTTTTCGAGGAAACCAAGCCGCTTGAATTCGACGGCCTCCCCGAGATCGAATCCACCGTCTCCGTCTATGGCTACCCCGTCGGCGGCGACCGCCTCTCCGTCACCCGCGGCATCGTCTCGCGCATCGACTTCCAGCCCTACTCCCACTCCTCCGTCGATGCGCACCTCGCCATCCAGATCGACGCCGCCATCAATCCCGGCAACAGCGGCGGCCCCGTGATGCAGGATGGCAAAGTCGTCGGCGTCGCCTTCCAGGGCTACAGCGGCGATGTCGCGCAGAACGTCGGCTACATGATCCCGACGCCCGTCATCCGCCGGTTTTTGAAAGACATCGAGGATGGCGCCTACGACCGTTACATGGACGTCTCGCTCTCCACCTTCAACCTGCAAAACCCCGCCATGCGCAAGGCGCTCGGGCTCGCGGACGACGATCGGGGCGTCTTCGTGAGCGACGTCATCTCCGCCGGCTCGGCCGCGGGCGCACTCAAGCGCGGCGACGTGCTCCTCACCATCGACGGCCATCCCATCTCCAGTGATTCCTTTGTCGAACTCGACGGCGCGCGCGTGCAAATGGCCGAGGTCGTCGAGCGGAAGTTCAAGGGCGAGGAAGTGAAATTCGACATCCTGCGCGACAAAGAGCCGATGACCGTCGCGGTGAAACTCGATCAGCCGTGGCCCTTCACCCTCCAGTCGAACGCCTACGACAAACTGCCGCGCTATGTCCTGTTCGGCGGGCTCCTTTTCCAGCCGCTTTCGCGCGATTTCCTCGAGGCGAATCCGGTGAAAGATCTCCGCGTCCGGTTCTTCTACGATTACTTCATCAGCGAGGAAATCTACCGCCAGCATCCCGAGGTCATCATCCTCAGCACCATTCTGCCCGACCCGATCAACGCCTATCTCGGAGAATTCCAGAACAACATCCTCCAGAGCGTGAACGGCAAACCCATCAAAACGCTCGACGATCTCGCCGCCGCGCTCGCCGAGCCCTCCGAGGAATACGTGATCCGAATGCTTGGCGAGGGCCGTCCCATTGTGCTTGAGCGCGATGCCGTCCAGGCCGCCCGCGAGCGCATCAAACAACGCTACAACGTGTCCAAAGAACAAAATCTCGAGGAGACCCGCTGATGCGCCCCGCGAAACTTTTCCTCTCCCTGCTCATGGCTTTCGCCACGAGCGCCCTCGCGCAGCCCGACGCCGCCGTGCCGCCGAAAAAGCTTTCCGTCGTTCGCGTGAACGTCACCAACCAAGCCTACGATTTCTACCGGCCCTGGAGCAAAAAAGCTCCCTACTCCCGTGAAGCCATCGGCGCGGTCGTGCCCGAAAACCGCGTTCTCGTCACCGCCGAACTCGTCGCCAACGCCACCTATCTCGAACTCGAGAAACCCGAGAGCGGCGAGAAGGTCGCTGCCACCGTCGCCGTCGTCGATTTCGAGGCGAACCTCGCCCTGCTCCAGCCGGTCAACGACCAGTTCCTCGACGGGTTTGAGCCGCTCGAAGTCGCCGATGCCAAAGTCGGCGACCACGTCTCCGCCTGGCAGCTCGAGTCCAGCGGCGAGCTTCTCAAAACCGGCGCGCTGCTCACCGCCGTGAACGTCGGCAAATACCCCATCGCCGATGTCGGTCTCCTCATTTACAAGATGACCGCCTCGCTCCAATACCGCGACGCGAGCTTCACCCTGCCGATGGTGAAAGACGGGAAGCTCATCGGCCTCCTCATGCGCTACGACACCCGCGCGCAAAACGTTGATGTCATCCCCGCCCCCGTCCTCCGACATTTCCTCGAGGACGCGAAGAACAAGGACTACGCCGGCTTCCCGCGTGCCGGCGTGCGCTACTCGCCCATGCGCGACCCGCAGCTCCGCCGCCATACCGGTGCCGTCGGGAAAGTGAAAGGCGGCGTTTATATCACCGACGTGGCGCCCGGCAGTCCCGCCGCCGATGCCGGCGTGGCCGAGGGCGACGTGCTCGTCTCCGTCGCCGACGAGCCCATCGATCAGGATGGGAATTACCTCGATCCGCTCTACGGCAAGATCCCGCTCAGCCACCTCATCTCCATGAAAAAAGTTGGTGAAAAGGTGAATTTCGAGCTCTTCCGCGATGGCAAAGCGCGCACCGTCGAAGTCCCCATCAACAACCGCCCGGTGAAGGATTTCGTCATCGAGCCCTACGTCATCGACACCGCGCCAAAGTTCTACGTCCTTGGCGGCCTTGTCCTGCAGGAGCTCTCGCGCCAATACCTCCGCGAGTGGGGCGGCGACTGGGAGACAAAAGCGCCCGAGCGCTTCGTTTATTTCGACCGGTTCCAGGACGAACTCTTCGGCGACTACGACGGCAAAGTCCTCATCATGACCGGCGTCCTCCCCTCCCCCAGCACCGTCGGCTACGAGCAGCTCGGCCAGCTCATCGTGAAGCGGATCAACGGCAAGCCGCTCCACAGCATGGCCGACGTCGCTGAGGCCGTGAAAAAGCCCATTGACGGCTTCCACCAGCTCGAGTTCGACGAAGTCCCCGGCATGATTTTCCTCGATGCCGAGCAGGTCGCCAAAGATGAGCCCGCCCTCATGAGCACCTACGGTCTGCCCGAAATGAAGCGCGTCGAGTGAGCGCCGCCTGGGGAGCCATTTTCGACTGGGACGGCGTCGTCATCGACTCCTCTGCCTTGCACGAGGAAAGCTGGGAGCGCCTCGCGCGAGAGCTGGAGCGCACCCTGCCCGAGGGACATTTCAAGCGCGGCTTCGGCATGAAAAACGAGGTCATCATCCCGCGTCTGCTCGATTGGACGACCGACGAGCCCGAGATCGCGCGCATCTCCCTGCGCAAAGAAGCGCTCTACCGCGAGCTCGTCGTCGAGCGCGGCTTGCGACCGCTCCCCGGCGTCGCCGACTGGCTCGCGCGCCTCGCCGATGCCGGCGTCCCCTGCGTCATCGGCTCCTCCACCCATCGGGCGAACATCGAACTCTCCCTCGAAGCCATCGGCCTCGTTGGCGCGTTTGACGACATCGTCTCCGCCGAGGATGTGAGCCACGGCAAACCCGACCCCGAAGTCTTCCTCACCGCGGCACGGAAAATCGACCGTCCGCCGGAGAAGTGCGTCGTCTTCGAAGACGCCCACGTCGGCATCGAAGCCGCCTGCCGCGCCGGCATGCGCGTCATCGCCGTCGCCACCACCCACCCGCTCACCGACCTCGAAGCCGCCGACCTCGCCGTGGAACGTCTCGACGAGCTCTCTATCGAGACGATCAGCGGCTGGTTCGCGAAATCGTAATCCGAAGGGCCAAAGGCCCGGCAACAACACAGCCCAGGGCAAGCGAGGAACGAGCGCCGCCTTGGGTTTTCCTAAAAACAGACCCAGCCCTGTAGGGGCGTCACATCTGCGGATCTAGAGCGCAAACTAAAAATCTAGATCCGTGTGATGACCACACTTCGCCGTCCCTACCACTGGATCACCGAACTCGCCCACGTCAGCCCGCCGCCAAACACAATCAACAACACGTAGTCGTCGATCTTCATCGCCCCCGATCGGTTCGCTTCATCCAGCGCGATCGCGACCGCGGCCGCCGAGGTGTTCCCATACCGATCGACGTTGAGGTAAAATCGCTCCAGCGGCACATCGAGCCGCTGCGCGATTCCTTCGATAATCCGCATGTTGGCTTGGTGCGGGATGATGCACGCGATGTCATCCTTCTCCAGACCGGACGCCTCCAGCGCCGTCATCGCCGCCGTCATCATCGCGTTCACCGCCTGTTTATAAACTTCCTTGCCCGACATTTTGATCGTGTTCAGCCGCTGGTCGATATTCTCCTTCGTCACCGGATGCCGGCACGCGCCGCCCGGCATCGCGAGGATGTCGCTGTAGTTTCCATCGCTCCCCATGTGCGTAGTGATGACGCCGTGCGACCCCGCCCGGCTGCGCAAAATCGCCGCCCCCGCGCCGTCGCCGAAAAGAACGCACGTATTCCGATCAGTCCAATCCACGATCGTGCTCAACTTGTCCGCGCCGATGACAAGGATGCAGTCGTAGGTCTGGCTCGTGATGAATTGCTGCGCGATCTCCAGCGCATACACGAAGCCCGCGCAAGCCGCAGACACGTCGAAACACGCCGCATTTTTCGCCCCGAGATTTTTCTGCACAAAACAAGCCGTCGCCGGGAAAAACATGTCCGGCGTCACCGTCGCCACGATGATCAAGTCGATCTCTTCCGCCGCCGTTCCCGACTGTTCCATCGCCGCGCGCGCCGCATTCGTCGCCATATCGCTCGTGCACTCGTCCGCCGCCGCGATGCGGCGCTCGCGGATGCCGGTGCGCGTCACAATCCACTCGTCGGACGTCTCGACCATCTTCGCGAGCTCCGCGTTCGTCAGGACGCGCTCCGGCACGTAGCTGCCGGTGCCGACGATGGAAACCGTGCGCTTAGGCTTCTGCAGGCGCGTGCGCCGGGGCTGTGTTCTGTTCATTGTAGCGCTTGATCTCCTCGACGATGTGCGGGTTTACCTGGTGCCGGATCGATTCCACCGCCACCCGGATCGCGTTCTTAATCGCCAGCGGCGAACTCGACCCGTGCGCGATGATGCAAATCCCGTCCACCCCCAGCAGCGGCGTCCCGCCATACTCCTCGTAGTTCGTCTTCTTGTGAATCGCCTTGAACGCCCCCTTCGCCAGCATCCCCCCCAGCTTGCGGATCGGCGTCTTGTAGATCTCGTGTTTCAGCCAGCGGAAAATCGCGTGCGCGATCGACTCGCACGTCTTCAGCACCACGTTGCCGACAAACCCGTCGCACAAAACCACTTCCACCGGATCTTCAAACAGATCGTGCCCCTCGATGTTCCCGCGAAAATTCAACGAGCTCGCCTTCAGCATTTTGAAAACTTCCTTCGTGAAGTCGCTCCCCTTCACATCCTCGTCCCCGACCGACATCAACCCGATGGCTGGATTTTTGTAGCCGAGCACATGCCGCGAATAGACCGCGCCCATGATCGCGTATTGCAGTAAATGCACCGGCCGTGCGTCGAGGTTCGCCCCAGCGTCGATGAGCACAAACACGTTCGACTCCGTCGGGATCAGCGCCGCGATCCCCGGCCGGTCGATCCCCGGCAGCGTCCGCAGCTTGATCGTCGTCGCCGCCACCGCTGCCCCCGTGTGCCCCGCGCTCACAATCGCATCCGCCTCCCCCTTTTTCACGAGATCGACCGCGCGGCTCACCGACGAATCCTTTTTCTTGCGCACCGACTCCACCGCGCCGTCGCTCATTTCCACCACCTGCGTCGCATGCACGATCTCGATCCGCGCATCGGTGCAGCCGTGTTTTTTCAGCTCCGCCTTGATGCGCTCCGTGTCGCCGACCAGATGCAGCTTCGTGATCTCCGGCTGCTCGCGCAGCGCCAGCACGGCTCCGGCGATGATGTTCTGCGGGGCATCATCCCCCCCCATCGCATCGAGCGCTATTCGCATGCAGTCATTCGCGCCGCGCCCCCGAGCTTCATCAAGGAAAAAAGTTCAGCCGTCCGCGCACGGGGCGTGGACGGCTGAATGGGCTCGGGGGAAAGGAATTACGCCGCTTCGATCGTCAGCACCTGGCGGCCTTTGTAGTAGCCGCACGAGGGACAGGCGATGTGCGCGCGCACGGCGCTGCCGCACTGCTGGCACTTCACAAGCTGCGGCGCGTGCCAGCGGTTCGCGGCTTTCCGCGTGCGCAGGCGCATCTTCGAGGTTTTACGTTTTGGGACTCCCATACTATTTGCTTGGTCGGATGTTCAGTTGATCGAGTGCGGCCCAGTCGGTCGCCGCTTGCTCCAGCCCCGCCACCGGACGAACCGGCGCGGGCGGACCCTGACAGACCTTTTTCCCGTTCCAATCGCAGCGCGGGTAGGCCGGCAGGGCGAGCAAAGTGTCTTCGCGCACCTGCGGCGTCAAGTCCACAGTCTCAGCCCCCAACAGCTCCGTCTGCATCGCGAAATCGTCGATCCGCAGCGGATGCGTGAACCACTCCAGACAGCTCCCGCATTCCGCCTCCAGGTCGAGCGCCAGCGAGCCCGTCGCGAAGAGCCCGCCGTCCGAAACCCCGACATCGAGATCGTAGCGGATCGGTCCGGCCGCGCGGAGATTCGGCGCGTCGAGGTCCAGCATGTCGGCACTCTCCTCGCCTTCGATATGCAGTCCCTCGGGCGGGATTTGGTTAAGATGCACTTTCATAAAATCGTCGGCTCTCAGCGTCCGAACTTCGCCCGGAGCGCCGCCGCGACCGACTCTGGCACAAACGCGCCGATGTCGCCACCGAGCCGCGCGATTTCCTTCACGATGCGCGAGCTCAGATAGGTGTTTTCCTCCGTCGGCATCAAAAAGATCGTCTCCACCTCCGGCTCCAGCTTGCGATTCATGAGCGCCATCTGGAATTCAAACTCGAAGTCCGACACCGCGCGCAGCCCTCGAATCACCGCACCGGCTTTTTGCTCCCGTGCAAAATTCACCAGCAACCCATCGAAGCGCGCGACCACCACGCGCTCCATCTTCCCCGCCGTCTCCTCCAGCAGTTCGAGCCGCTCCTCCGTGGTGAAAAGCCCGCGTTTCTGATCATTGATCGCAACCGCGACGACGACCTCGTCGAACAGCCGCGACGCCCGCAGCAGGACATCGAGATGCCCATTCGTGACCGGATCAAAACTCCCCGGATAAATGGCGCGCCGCATCAGTTCTGGAGATCACACGCGTCTCGCGTGTTGGTTTTCGCGTCTCTCGGAAACGAACTTCCGCGGCGCGAGCTGAGACCGAAACGCGCGCTCGGGATGTGGGACATCGCATTGATCGCGAAAATCATTCCTTTCATGCGTGCAAGATCGGCTTGTCTTTCATCCGCCCCTTATCGCTTGCATCACCGGAGACTGCAATCGCACGGCTCCCAAAGCCACCGCAGATCCCGGCGCGCCTTTTAGAGTCAGCGGCGGCAGCTCGACGAGCTCCACGGATTCCGCTGCGACGGGTCCGTGCAAGTTCTATCGAGTGGTGCAGTTGGCCCTGAGCGCGAACCGCACGGTCTCGGCTGCGGGAAAAAAATCGCAGGACCGCTGACCGGACCCTGCGAGGCGTGGCTACAGCTCGACCTCGCAGCCCCGCGCGATTGACTCGCCCACTGCCTCGACCACCCGCATGTAGCGGACTCCATCCTCAAAATCCGGATGCGGGCGGGGCGACTCGGGCTGAGCAGGCTTGGTGTGAACATGGGAAATTACAGCTGGATGCAGTATCGGGGGGAAGAACACCCGGTGGAAAACACCGGCGTCGGCCAGACAGGAAGTGGGGAATGAAGTGACCCGGCGCTTTCGGGAGGCGGTTGCGAGCCACGGCGCGGCGCGGCAGAGTCAGCGCATGGACGAAGTCCGAGTCAGTATCAAGATCAGCAATGCAATGGATGTGGCGATGAGCCGTCGCGATTTGCTGCCTCGCGATCAGATCCGCAGCGTCGAAGTCGAGGCGGTGGTCGATACCGGAGCGGTGCGCTCATGCATCCCGGTGGACTTGAAGGAAAAACTCGGCCTCGAAACCGAACGTCACATCAACGCCCAAATGGCGAACGGGCAGACGCAAAGCGTCGCGCTCACCGAGGCGACTTACATTGACATCATGGATCGGCTGGCGACGGAGTCGTTCCTCGTGCTGGGCAGCGAAGTGCTCCTCGGCCAGACAGCACTGGAGTCAACCGACTTGCTCGTGGACTGCAACCGGCAGCGCGTGATTACGAATCCCGATCACCCGAACTCAGCAGTGATTCGCATCCGATAATAGCGGTTTTTCCCGATTTCGGACCTACGTCGGCTGTTCAAGATCAAGCGATTCAGCGGTAGATGATTTGTACTTGGAGATGCATGGTGGGGCTTCTGGAGAATCTCCCCAGCGAGCGCGCCATGGCGGCCCGCTGCGGCGACACGCTGATGATGTGGCCTTTCTCGGCTACGATCTCGACCAGGAGACGCCGCACCATTCCAGCTTCACCATGTCCGGCACAGGCATGCTGCGACTCGAGAGCGTCGCACGCGTCAGCCGGGCTGCGGATCCTTTCACCTGACCAACTGCGCGGCGCGCTGCTCCACCTCGGCGAGGAACGCCTCCGCGAGCGGCGGCAGTTTTTCCCGCCACCACGCTGCGATGACCAGCGGCGGGAATCCCGGCAGCGCTATCTCAGTGACTCCGGCGGTCAGGTCCGTGCCCGGCATCCGCAGCGAAAGGCCGACGCCCATCCCCCGCGCGACGTAGCTGGCGACGAGCGTGAGCGAGCTTACCTCGATCTTTGGCGGCCACTCGGCGCCGAGCGCGGCGAGGCGCGCTTGGAAGAGTTTCGAGAGCGCCTCGCTCGTCGGCAGCGAGACTAGCGGCGGCTCGACCGCGCCGTGCTTCCAGAGCTGCTGGGCGGACGTGAGCTTCATCCCGGGTGGGAGCAGCAGGACGGGCGGGAGCTTCGCCAGCACACGGCTGCGCAGGCCTCCCGGCGAAGGCCCGTGCATTTCCGTCACGGCGAGATCGATCTCACCCCGGCGCAGCAGTGTCTCGGCGTCGGCTTGGTTCGTGTCGTGCAGCGTCAGGTTGATGCGCGGGAAACTTTTCCCGACCCGGCCAATGATCCGCGGAAAATGATCGCGCAGGATCGTCCCCGGCGCGGCGAGCCGCAGCCGCTGCCCCGCCTCACCGCGCAGGCTCGCGG
>PPFU01037141.1_pt1 | contig 17961 bp, 13 predicted proteins | sample 1535991 | NCBI WGS metagenome assembly PPFU01 (sample SAMN04901290, study PRJNA319586) | Hypolithon metagenome, whole genome shotgun sequencing project. | isolation source: Antarctic Hypolithon | place: Antarctica: Miers Valley | collected 2014
TGTGTGGCAGGCGGCCGTTTACCAGCTCGGTCAAGGCGAGCACCGTGAGGAAGCGGTCGTTGCGGCCGTGACCGGCTACATGGCGGGGTTGAGCATTCTTGGAATTGCCGTGTGCGCCGCGATCTTCGAGGTCTTGGACAATCCCGCTTTCACGCCGTGGCTCGTAATTGGCGCGCTCGCCATGATCCCCTTCAAGACCATCAGTACGTTTTCCGGCGGGGTGCTCCTTGGGATGCAGGATGCGCCCGGTTACAATCGGACACGCTGGCTATTGCCTGTCGTTCGCCTCGTGGGCGTGCTCGCCCTGGTGGTGGCCGCCGGATGGCAGGTCGGCGGCGCCGTGGTGGCGACGGTAGCTGCCAGCGTTGTCACAGCTGTCGTGGGCATGGTTGGGATGTATCGCAGAACGCCCCTTCGATCCGCCTTCGAGCGTGTGGTTGTGAAGCAGCAATTCACGCTGGGCGCTGTCTACGCGGCCTCGTTGTTCGTCCGCACGCTGAACTACCGCGCCGACGTCGTGGTGCTGGAACGCATGGTGCCAGCCACGCAAGTGGGCCTCTACACCCAGGGCGTGTCGCTCGCGGAGCTGTTGTGGCTCCTCCCCACCTCACTTGGCCTGGTCATCTTCTCCAGAAGCGCCCACGCGAAGGGTTCACCGGCGTTCACCACGCAAGTAGCCCGTCTACTCCGTGTGACGTTGATCGTCGCCACGCTGGGCTCAATCGCGCTGGCCGCTGTCGCGGGCGTTGTGGTCCCGCTCGTCTACGGCCAGGACTTTGCCCCGAGCGCCACAATTATTCGGCTGCTGTTGCCCGGTGTCGTCGCCTTCGTCGTGATCAAGGTGTGCTCGATGGACCTCGCCGGTCGAGGCAAACCCCAGATCGCGTTGTACGTGGTGGGCCCAGCGGTCCTGGTCAACATCGCGCTCAACCTATGGTGGATCCCGCTGTGGGGCATCAATGGCGCGGCCATCGCCTCGACCGTGAGCTACCTGGGAAGCGCAGTCGTCTATCTTATCGTCTACGCCCGACTGCTCGATCTTTCAATGAGCACGTTGCTGCGTCCTCACCGCAATGACTTTGATTTTCTCAAGCGCCTACACGTGGGGTTACTACGATGACGCTGGCAGAGCTCCAGCCACCCTTCGTGGTGGCCGTTCCAGTACTTCGCCCCGACGCACTGAGTATACACGCGCTTGCCCAAATCGATGCGCTGCGTGCCGCACCGAACTACGACCTGGAGCTTGTGGGTCCCGCCGGTCGCGGTGCAACCCTGCGTGGGGGTCTCGCCTGGCTGCGCATCCAGCGACCCGCCCTCGTTCACACGGTCGAGGACAAGACTGCGTTGACCTGGGGTTTCGCCGCGCTTCACCTTCACATCCCGCATGTGTGGTCGGTCGATGGCTCGGCCCCACTCCGTGGGGATCGTCAACGACTGCGAACAGCGAGTTTCGTACTGCTTCACGAAGCCCGTGACCGGCGTCGGTTGGCCCATTCGCGCCGCCTGCCACCATCGCTTGACCTCTCCGACCCACTCAACGACTTTGAGACCGCCTACCAGCAACTGCTGCCACCGTCGCCTGTGCTTAGGATCGGATAACGTGATGTCCGCACTGTTCAATCAGGTCCCGCAGGCCAGGCAGGCCCAGGCCGGTTCGTCCCAACGCGCCGAAGTGCGCGAGCGGCCCCTGCGTATCGCGATGATCGGGCAGCGCGGGGTACCGCCGACATGGGGCGGCATCGAGCATCATGTCGCCCACATCGGATCCCGACTTGCCGCACGGGGTCACCACGTCACGGTTTTCAGTCGGGGCAACTACGTCACGGACCAGTGGCGCCACTACCGGGGGATGCGGATTGTCAACTTACCGACCATCGGCACCAAGCACCTCGACGCCATCGGTCATAGTGGGCTGTCTACGCTATATGCGCTCGGCGGGTCGTACGATGTGGTGCACTATCACGCACTTGGTCCGGGGTTGCTGGCCCCGCTCCCGAAGCGGTTTTCGGGGGCGCGCGTCGTGCAGACGGTTCACGGGCTAGATCATGATCGCGCGAAATGGGGTGGCCTCGCGCAACGTGTGCTGGGCATAGCAGCGTGGATGAGCGCCCGTGTCCCGAATGAAACAATCGTGGTGTCAAGAGCACTCGCGCAGCACTACTCCGACCGCTACGGACGTGCCGCTACCTTCATCCCGAACGGTGTTGAACCCAGAAATCACGGCCCCGTGTCGTGCCTTGAGCCGATGGGGCTGAAGCCGGGCAACTACATCCTTTTTGTGGGGCGTCTGGTGCCTGAGAAGGCGCCCGACTTGCTTGTGCGTGCCTTCGCCGGCATCGCGGGCGACCGTCGGCTGGTCTTGGCCGGCGGATCGAGTTTCTCTGATGACTACGTGAAGCAAGTGCACCGGCTTGCGGAGCAAGACCCACGCATTGTGCTCCCCGGCTACGTCTTCGGTGAGGACTTGACAGCGCTCTACCGGCATGCGGCAGCCTTTGTGTTGCCCTCCACGGTGGAGGGCTTGCCCCTCACCATTCTCGAAGCGGCGGCGAGCGGCGTGCCAATCATCGCCAGCGACATCGCGCCCCACCGTGAAGTGCTCGAACATTCGGCCCCGGGACGTCAACTGTTCCCCTCCGGCGACGAAGTAGCACTACGGGACGCCATCACCCAGGCACTCGACCACCCCGTCCGCGTGCGCGACGGTGCTACGGTGCTACGAGGCGAAGTCCTGCACCGCTATAACTGGGACGCGGTCACGGAAGCGACCCAAGCGCTGTACCACCACGCGGTCAGGTCCCGGCCGCGAGGAGCGGCTGCATGATTGCGAGTGTGGCCACCTTTGACTCTCCCCCGCTGGCCGATCACACTACCTTCGGAGTTGGGGGTCGGCCCGGGATGTTCGCATCTCCTACGGATGTCAGGGGGCTTGTCGATACCGTGGCGGCCGCGCAGGCCCAGCAACTGGACCTCCGCATGCTTGGACGAGGCTCCAACGTGCTGGTCTCGGACGCGGGCGTGCGAGCATGCGTGATTTCGCTGCGAAAATTTGCGCTTCACATCGAACAGTCCTCGGACGGCGCCTTGTATGCGGGTGCAGGCGCGCCGCTGCCATCGTTGGCGATGGCCGCCGCAAAGCGCGGCGTATCGGGGTTCGAGTTCCTGATAGGCATCCCAGGCACGGTGGGCGGAGGCATCGCCATGAACGCCGGCATCGGCGGACCGCATGGACGGTGTATACGGGATGTGCTCGTCGCGGTCGACCTTCTCGATCCGTCGACACTGACCACAAGCAGGAGGCGGGCCGCCGACTTGCGGCTGGGCTACCGCACGAGCCGTGTGCTCCAGGAAGGACTCATTGTCCTTGGCGCCGTGTTTGCGCTTGATCCCGTCGCCAGTGCCGCGGACCCAATCGCGACGCAGCGCAAGCTCAAAGTCTCTCGCGCACATCGCCAGCCACTTGGACTTTCGACATGCGGGAGCGTGTTCAAGCAGCCCGAAGGCGGCCGTGCCGCAGGCTGGTACATCGAAAAGGCCGATCTGAAGGGCACTCGCATTGGGGGCGCACATATCAGCCAGAAGCACGCGAACTGGATTGTAAACGATCGCGGTGCGTCCGGGAGGGACATCGCTGCGCTCATGACCCTCGCTCATGACCGGGTGCTCGACAGCTTCGGTGTGACCCTCGAACCCGAGGTCGTGCGATGGGGCTTTGAAGGAGATCTTCAGCCGTGAGTCTTACTAGCGACATTCCGATTGTATTCTTCCTGGGCACCGGCAGGTGCGGGTCTTCCCTCCTTCAGGAAGTTGTAGCCCGGCACCCGGACGTAGGCTTCATCTCGAACATTGACGACCGGCTTCACCGCGCTGGGTTCCTCGGAACACGGAACCAACGCATCTACGGCCTCGTGCCGCCCGAAGCGACCCGCAAGGGTCGACTGCGCTTCGCGCCGAGCGAGGGATACCGGCTGCTCGATCGGCATGTCGGCCCGGTGATGTCACGTCCGGTGCGTGACCTGCGGGCGGAAGACGTCACTCCATGGCACGCGCAGAGGCTGATCACTTTCTTCGAGTCGCGCTATTTCGCCCAGGGTCACCCGGTGTTCGTGCATAAGCTGACCGGTTGGCCCCGCGCCCGCTACCTCTCGGCGGTGTTCCCGCAGGCCAAGTTCGTGCACGTCATTCGCGACGGCCGTGCTGTGGCGAACTCGCTACTCCAAATGGACTGGTGGCACGGCCATCGCGGCCCAGCCAACTGGAGACTGGGTGCGCTGTCCCCGTCGGATGCTCGTGCCTGGGACGACTCTGGACAGTCGTTCGTTGTACTCGCCGGTCTGTACTGGAAGACCCTAATGGAAGCGTTCGCAACCGCGGAGGCAGAACTGCCTCCCGGCACGTGGAGCAGTGTCCGGTACGAAGATCTTGTCATCACGCCGCGGGAGGTGCTGAAGCCTCTGCTGGCTTGGGTTGGCTTGACACCGAACCCAGCCTTCGACGCACGACTCGCGGCTCAAACTTTCTCGTCGGCGCGGTTCGACGCGTATCGCGAAGATCTGACGCCAACGCAACTTCGGCAACTTGAGGACGTGCTTGCGAGCACGCTCGAACGCCACGGGTACCTGTCCTCAACTGATGCCCATCTCGTGCGGCAAGTGGGTGCCGGGTGAGCAGTGTCGTGGTGGTATCCGTGTTCTATAATCGCGCTGACATGGTCGCCTCGACCGTCCAGTGCCTGCTGGATCAGAGCCATCCCGATCTACGTATCCTGCTCGTTGACGACGGCTCCACGGACGACACATTGCACGCCATGCGAGACTTCGCGCAGGATAAGCGAGTCGAGATTCAGACCGGCAAGAATGTTGGTTTCGTGCAGGCCATCAGTCGGGCCCTCGCGGGGCGCCCCGAGGAGTACATAGCGATTCATGGATCCGGCGACGTATCGCTTCGCCGACGCATCGAGGCGCAAGTGGCCCTTGCCACATCGCGACCCGACGTCGACGTGGTCGGATGTTGGGTCCGACATATCAACGAGGAGGGCTCGCTCCGGCGGGTCGATCGGCACACCATTGCCGAGGATCTTACGGGGCAACTGATGTCCCGTAACGTCTTCTCGCATGGCGAAATGTTGTTCTCCCGTCGCGCGTTCGAGCGAGTGGGCGGGTACCGGACGTTCTTCACGTTCGCGCAGGATCGCGACCTCTGGCTACGACTCAGTGAGGTCACTGGGTTTGCCATTGTGGAGGAGGAACTCTATCAGCGCGTCCGCCGTCGTGAGGGGGTTTCGGGTGACCTGCGCAAGACCGTGTTGCAGGCTTATCTCTCAGCGTTCGCGGTGCAGTGCGCCGAGACCCGCCGCCGCGATGGGTACGACCCACTCGATCGATACGGAGCCATTGCAGCGGCCACACGGCAACCATCGCGTCGATTGGCGCGTGTGCTGTCCTTTTACGCCGAACGGGGCCATCTCGAAGGGCACGCTCAGGATGCGCTCACCGTCGCGCGCGCGGCATACGGCGAATGGCGCACGCCCAGAACCGTGACCGTTTACCGTGGGCTGCAACTCGCCGCGCGTTCGCCCAAAATTGCCCACGCGGTCCGGGCGTTCTCGCGCCGCAGGATGGCTCCGGTTCTACCTGTGCAACCCACCCCCACGCAAGCGGCCCCAGAGTCGGTTCCAGAGTCGGTTCCAGACCCGACTCCACAACCTAACCAGGAACGGACAAGACTGTGAGCATCAGTGCCATCATCAGCACACACGCTCGACCCGCGTTGCTCCGCGAAGCCGTGGAGAGTGTCCGTATGCAACGGCACCTCCCAATAGAACTCCTCGTGGTCGACGACGTTGGCGACACGGATACCCGTCAAGTACTCGACAGCCTTCGTCCGTCATGTGATTTCCCAGTCGTGCACATCGTCCATCAAGGGTCGGGCGCATCGTCGTCTCGAAACCGAGGCGCATTCGCCGCACAGGGCGAGTGGATTGCGTTTCTTGACGACGACGACTGGTGGGACAGGGAGTACCTCGAAGCGGTCCATCGCGCAGGCCTGAACTCTGCGGCCGAGGTGGTCGTCACGCAACTGCGAAACGTGCGCGATGGCGTTTCCTTGCCGGTCAGGGTCATCCAGCCGGGCCTGATCGCGTCGGAGGTAATCGCGCGCAACCCAGGGGTCACGGGTTCGAGCGTCGTCATCACCGCGACTGCCTTCAACAAGCTTGGCGGCTTCGACGAGACGTTGTGGGTGTCAAACGACAAGGACTTCTTCTACCGAACGCGCAGGGCCGGCATCGAATATGAGCTCGTGACCGCGCCCCTCGTCAACAAGCGCGAGCATCACACCGTTCGTTTGACCGACCACGACGGTCGGCGAGTGGCGGGCTTTCGTGCGTACTACCACAAGCATCGAGCGGACATGTCGCCCGCGGACCGCCGCCATATTCGCGCGATGATCGCCAAGACCGAGATGCGGCGCGACCAGCACCCGCTTCGCAGAGCGTGGGCGGCGGTCAGGCTGGTCGGGCTCGGTTCGGCGTGGGAGCGCGCCGACCGACGGCTTCAGGCGCAGCCACTCCACGCGATCGGCGCTGGTTCCTAGGCTCACGCTCCGCGAGCACTGCTACTCCACCCGAGTCAGGGTCGAGCCTTTCTCTACGAGCTCTTCCCGTGCATCGGGATGCAGGCTGACCTGATCGTTGACCACAGTCAAGACGCTCGCGTTCTCGACATGGTAGACCATGGTGTTCTGGTCGCTGCCGCTGAACTCACAACCATCCATGGCGACATTGCCGCCACCTGTCACATGGACCTGGGCTTGGCTGCCCGTCCCTCCCCGCCGGTAGGGATCTTGCCCGACGCAGTCTTTGACGATGACGTTGGTTCCCCAGAGCCGGTAGTTTCGCTTGTTGTCAAAAGCCGACGTGCGCAGCAGGGTGGTGTCGCTGCTCTTGAGGTCGTACCCGCCATCGGTCGAACCGCTGGCCACCGTGTCCACGAACGTCACGCCGTAGACATCGCGCTCGGTGACGAAACCGTCCGCGTTCCAATAGCTGTCGGGACCGTTAGCGCTGTCGTGGGCGTTACGCATAGTCACACGATTGATGACCGCGTCATGGACGGTGTCCTCCAGGTGCACCCCCATGGCAAAGCGATCTCCGTCCTGCCGCTGCGAGTCGCCGATGACGTCCTCGATAAGGATGCCGCTACTGTCGTCGATCAAGCGAACCACACTGCGGGAGAACCCGTCGACTCGGGCCTGACGGAGCACAAAGCCCGACACGGTCGCTGTCTCGGCACTATCCGAAGGGTTGCTCTCGACGAAGCGTCGCACGTTGGTACCGACGACATCTTGGATGACGAGATCGTTGATGTCCCCACCGATCCGCACGACCCCGTTCCCGATATTGACGAACTCGAGGTTCTCGAACACCAAATGATCGGCTCCGGTCAACAGTCGAAAGACCTCGCCACCTGTTTCACCCTCCAGGTCAAACGGATTAGCGCGGTTGCCCACGATTCTCGCCTTTTCATTCGCTGCACCAGTCGTTGCAACGCCACGGATGGTGATGGGCTCGCCGGGCGCGCCACCTGTCGAGAGAATGACCGGGTCGCTTAACTTGTAGGGGCCAGCGTCGGCTCGGATCAGCACCTCGGCGCCGGGCGGAGCAGCCTGGACGATGTCGGGGAGTTGCGCCATGGTGGTGGCGTTGTCCCAACTGGAGGCGTCCAAGTTCCCCGACCCGTCAGGGGAGATGTAATACACGAACGCAGATTCCAGCGCCTCGGACGGTGAAGCCGTCGGGACAGGTGTGGGTGACGGCGACGGCGACGGCGACGCACCACCTTCGGCGGCCACCACGACTTCAATCCCCATCAGAATGGGGTTGCCCTCCTCGGCGCGGAACTCCACGAGCAGGTCACCGTCGGTGGCGGTCGTGCCGAGCCGTTTCACGATGCCTTGGTTGAAGCCGTCCTCAGCGAAGACGTCGAAATCGTTCAGTCGCAACTCCGACTCCACCACGACGTCGAAGACGCGACCACCGACGTAGGCCCGCGGTTCGTAGATCTCCGCGAAGTACAGGCGTACCTCGTAGTCCCCCGGCGGTACAGGGAACCTGTAACGCAAGTTGTCACCGCGCTTGGTGTCATACCGCATGGTCTGGAAGAGCGACGCATCGATGGATGTGTCCTGGGGCACAGCCACCGCAACGTCCGTTGACGAGAAGTTGTCACCGGTCACCTCAACGAAGGGCGAGCGGTAACTCGGGTCATCGGCCTCCCACGGCGGGGACCCTTGCAGCGCCGGTCCTCCGGCGTTGACGCGGTACAGGACAGTGGTGGCATCCGCACCCACGGCCGGGAGGTCTCCATGCACAAGCGTGGTTGAGAGGGCTGCAAGCAGAAGGATCGAGGCCAACTCGCGGCGCACGGAACGGGCTGGGGCATTACGCAGAGACATCACGTTCTGGTCATCGGAACTAGCTATCTCACCCTTAGCTAATTTTGATGGTGATTTTCCTCAATGTCTCCTTCGCCGTAATAGCACCGATCAGTGACGAAGAATGGCCCGTGGCTAGTCAAGTCGATAAGGTGCTCAGCCTCAGTGCACGCCTTTCTCAATTGCTCTCCCCTGTCCGGAGTCCAGTACAACGCCCTCAACGTGCCTCAAGCACCCATGTCACGCCGGTAAGCCGGCTCTCGGCATCTTGGCGCGTGAGGACTTTGTTAGCCGCAGGGTGCATGCGCACTCGGGTGTCCCACACGCGCATCAAAGAACCCTCGGACACTTCGAACACGACAGTGTCTGGGCTATCATCGCGAAACGTGCACCCGCGCAGCACGACGGCGGAATCGGGGGCAAGCTGCACTTGGGTTTGCGTGCCGTTGCCGCCACGTTTGTGCGGGTTCTCCCCAACACAGTTTTCCACCTCGATGCCGTCATTCCAAAAGCGGTAGTTCCGCTTGTTGTCCGCCGCGAACGGTCGCACCAGCAATGTGTCGGCGCTCTTCAGGTCGTAACCCGCATCCGTGCTGCCCGTCGCGACCGTGTCAATCAACGTGAGGCCGCGCACACCCGAGTTGGCCACAAAACCATCGCCGTTCCAATATTTCTTTTGACCCTTGGTCGAGTCATGACTGTTGCGCATCGTGGTCCGACGGATAAGCACATCGTGCACGGTATCGGAGAGATGGATTCCCATGGCAAAGCGATCGCCGTCCTGGCGCTGTGAGTCCCCCACGACGTCCTCGATGAGAACATCGTGCGAGCTGCCACGGAGAGTAATGACGGACTTGGAGAATCCACGTACCTCACTGCGTCGAACTACCAGGCCCGAAACCGTCGCAGTGTCGTCTTTGCGCGTGGCGCGATTCTCGACCAGTCGCCGCACGTTCTGCGCGGACACTCTGTCGATCACTACGTCCTGTATGTCGCCGCCAAGGCGGAACGCGCCGTTCCCGACATTTCGAAACGCTAAGTTGTCAAAGACCAGATTATTCGCGCCCTTTTCCAGCCGGAAGGCTCCCTCTCCGGTCTCGCCGTCGGGGTCGTAGGGGTCGGCGCGCGACCCGACGAGCACCGGTTGTCCCACCGCCCTCCCGTCGCGATCGACCCCACGGACGGTGACGGGTTCACCGGTTTCGCCGCCGGACCGAAGGACCATTGGTTCCGCCAGCGGGTACTCGCTGCCGTCGGCGAGCAGCCAGATCGCATCTTCAGGTTGTGCCGCATCGATGAATGCTGGGATGTCGGACAGCGTTCCTGGGTTGTCCCATGAGGATCCGTCCGCGCGGCCTTTGCTCTGTGGGGCAATGTGGAACACGCGTCGGCCGGGCGTGTCGGGAGTCGCCGGCAGGACTTCGAGCCCCGTCAGCGCGGGAGCACCGGCGCGCCCAGCCATAGCCACCGAGAGGGCATCGTCGGACACGGTGATCCTGGCTCGTTCAACCGCTGTTTGATCGCGGTCGGTCTCGGCGTAGACGTCGTAGTCACGCAGCACCAGCTCGTCTTCAAGACTCGCGTCCAGCAGATTCTCGCCCGCCCTTTCATTTACGTCCGCTGCCGCGAAGAACAGTCGCACCTCATAGTCCCCTGGGGGAACGGGGAAGTCGTACTTGACCGCCTCGCCTCCTATGGCCAATTTGCGACCGGTAGCAAAGAGTTGTGAGGGCGTGTCAGCCGTGTGCGATGGCGAGGACAAGGCAGAAGGATCGGTGCTGAGAGTGGCCGATCGATCTGAGTTTACCTCGGCATCTGCGCTCCACGACGGTGAGCCAGGCAACACGGGTCCGCCGACATTTAGGCGATGACGGGTCGTTGGCGTGGCCTCGCCGATCAGGCGTTCCCACGACGCTCCAACGATCAGCACACCCGAGACCGCCACAGCGATGAGAAGGGCGGTGCCACGGGTCACGCGGAATTGCGGCGTGGTTCGGCTTGTCGGGATATCTCAACCTCCGACGGCGTGGTCGTGCTCGGTCTCCGGCTGTGAATCCCGATACTAGCCCTGCGTCATCCAATCGCTACCGGCTGCCCGGCCGATGGGTATCGATTAATCCTCAAGGATGCGACTGTTCGCATCAGCGAAGCTGTAACGACCGGATGAGTTGAACCGGACGACGTCGTCGATCACTCGGAGTTGGCTGCCTTCGCTCACTTGATAGACCGTTGTATCGGAACTGTTGTCCGTGAGGACGCAGCCGGTCATTGTCACCGAAGCGCCACTGGTCACATACACCTGCGCCTGGTTGCCACTCCCACCGCGCTTGTACGGATCGCGCGCAACACAGTCCTCCACCTCTATACCTTTGCTCCAGAATCGGTAGTTGCGCTTGTTGCCATACGCGCGGGTGCGGATCAGCCGGGTCGCGGAGGACTTGAGGTCGTAGCCTCCATCATCGTTATCACTGGCCTCGGTGTCCACAAACGTGACGTTGTAGACGCCATCTTCTGTTGCGAACCCATCACCGTTCCAGTACTTGTCCGGACGTTTGCGACCATCCGCGCTCCCCCCCATCACAACACGCCGGATCATGACGTCATGGACGCTGTCCTTCAAATGCACTCCCATGGCAAAAGATGTGTTGGGTTGCATTTGTCCGTCTCCCACTACGTCCTCGATCAGGATTCCCTGCGAGTTGCCAGCAAGACGCACAGCGCCCCGTGAGAAGCCACTGATGCGCGAACGGCGCAGCACGAAACCCGTGACGCTGGCGGTCGTCAGTGTGCCGCTCGGCCGGGTTTCGACAAGCCTCATGACGTCCCGCCCGGTCACACGATCAATTACGAGATCCTTGATGTCACCGCCGATACGGAAGGCACCGTTACCGATGTCCTGAAAGTTGAGATTCTCGAACAGCAGATGGTCCGCACCAGGCAGGAGGCGAAATATCTCCGATCCCCTCGCCCGCTTCGGGTTTTGTGAATCCCCGCGCCTGCCAACCATGGTCGCGCCGTCCTCGGACACGCCCGAGGCTGAGACCCCGCGTATCACAATCCGGCGGCCTGGGGCACCCCCGGCGGAGATCGCGATTTCGCTCGTGACGGCGTACGGCCCGCTATCGCCATCGATCAGGATCTCGGCCCCGGGCCTGGCCTTCTTGATAAACCCCGGTAGATGTCGCAGCGTACCGGCGTCTGACCAACTCGACCCGTCACGCTGCCCGGACCCTGCGTGGGTTATGTGATAGCGGAGCCGCGCACGAACGTGCTCTGGCGACGTCAGGGCAAGACCACTGGCTCGATCTGGCCAGCCGCTCGTGGCTATGCCGATGAACGCGACCAGCAGCAGCAGCAGCGAAACCCTACGAAGACGACGATTGGAAGGGATGGAGGTCATGGCCCACCTGTCGGCAAGCACGCCGCCACGTTCAGCACGCAACAAGAAGTCTCGGTGGCCGACAGGTCAATTTGATACGAATCCCCCACAGGGCCCGCGACCGATAAGGGTAAGCAGCATGCCTCCGCTCCCGCCATTCACTCACCGGGGAACCGTTGCTGGGTTGGTCATGTTGGTCATCGCAGGATTCTTGCTGTCTGGGCTGATGGGGGTCGGTCGAGCAAATGAGCAGCACTCCACTTTTGACGACGATCCGAACACCACTGACCGCATCGACGCCAACGAGCCTGTTGAGTTCTCGATCCAGGTGTCGGAAGGCCGATTCGCGCAGGATGCGGCTCGGCACGTCGTTCTGGCCAGAGACGATGTGTTCGTCGATTCTCTCGCGGGGAGTCCGTTGAGTGCGGACGGCCCACTGTTGTTCAGCGCCGGCGGCGAACTGTCAGCGCAGACGCGAACCGAACTCTTGCGAGTGGCACGGCCAGGAACGACTGTGTATCTCCTGGGCGGTCCCGCTGCGCTGTCCGACACTGTCAGCGACGCCGTCAAACGAGCGGGGTTCACTCCCACACGACTGGGAGGCGAGGATCGCGTTGCGACAGCACTCACCATTGCGGCCGAGGTTCGCCGTTTGTTCCCACGTCAACAACAGGTGGCGCTTGCACGTGCTGACCAGTGGGCCGACTCCGTGACAGGCGGTGCCTGGGCCGCGGCTGAAGGCGTGCCGATGTTGGTCACTGCGTCCACACGGCTTGACCCCCGTGTGCGTGCGCGGCTGCAACAGTGGCAAACGAGCGTCGTCACTCTTCTTGGCGGACCCGCCGCACTGTCCGACGACCTGGAGCGGGCCATACCCTCGCGAACGCGCAGGGTGCACGGGAATGACCGGTACGAGACCGCCAGCGCGATCGCAGAGGAGCTATGGTCCCGACCCTCGCCGCGGTGGATCGTAGTCAGCGGTCGCGACGAGTACGGCTGGGCGTTCGGTCTAGCCTCAGCCGGAATCGCGTCCGATTTCAGCGCGCCCGTCGCGCTGCTAGGCCCCACTGATCCGAGCGAGGCAACAATCCAGGCAATTGATCCTTGCGCCGAAGATGTTCTCGTAGCAGGATCCAACCTGGTGGTATCCGACGCCATCACCGCCGCGGTGACTCAATGCCCCAGCGAATGGCCCGCCAAGACGCATTCGCTCTGCGATACCATGCTCGCGGTTGAGACGCGCGCGGTGTTGGGCGTGCCGGCGCTTGCGACCTCGGCAGGTGAATGGAGCGGGGAAGCAAGTGTCGCTGACGTCTGTTCATGGGACCATCCGGTGGCCATGCAGCGACGGATCGTGGCCAGGCGCTACGGGGCATCGAATTCTTTGAATGACGCGCGTGTGCACCTCGGACACCGTGTCATCGACATGAAGCGCGGGGTCGCAGCCGTCCACGACCCCGGTGCTACCGAAATCATCCTTGATACCCCAGCCGGAGTCATCCGCATCACCGGCGAGGGCCCGATCGGCGCAGAACCATCAACGGATGCGGTCCTAGCGTTTGCCCATGCAGTCAGCCGCCGTCTGCAATAGTCGCCACCTGGCCAAACGTCACGTGAGCGTAACGCAAATGCGACGTGCGACCTGCACAATGGGTTGAATGCTTGTCCAAATGACGCAGCGGTCCGCAGTCTCGTTCTGCCTGGCGGCCACGGCGGTGGGCGTTGTCGTCGCATACGCCTTTGCTGCTGGGTTCGGCACACAGGCGCTCGTTGGCGTGCTCTTGGTCACCGTATGCAGTGCGCTTGCCTTCGCGGCGCTGATGGACTTCGAACGCTTCGTGATCGGGATGCTCCTAGTCCGTTCGGGAATCGACTGGTTACGGTATGCAATGCCTGGGTCCGGTATTGGGGCATCGGGTGGGCCGGCCACGATCATCGGTGCGCTGTTCGTTCTGGCTGCGGTCCTGTGGTTGGCAGTCCAGAAGCGCGCCGGCACGCTTCGGGCGTTTGATCTCGCGTCACGTGCGATGGCGGTGTTTCTCCTTGCTGGCGGAATCAGCGTCGCCGGAGCGCGCTTCCTGGTGCCCAGCTTCTCTGAGTTTTCGCGCATTGTCGGCGCGGGCCTCATGTTCGTGGTCCTGCGGCAACTGTTCGCCACCTCCGCGCATGCTGCGCTTCTCGTCAAAGCGGTACTTGCCTCCGCTGTAGTTCCCCTAGCGGTGGGACTGTGGGAGATGGTCTCCACACCAGAAGTCTTCACCGGCACGGAACGGCTTTCGAGCACCTTTATCCACCCCAATGGGTATGGGTATTACCTGGCGTTGATACTCACCTTGGGCCTTGCCGTGACGCCCCATCTGGAAAGACGAGCGCGGCTAGGAATGGGTGTCGCCTTGTCCTTGGGTGCACTGCAGTTGGCGCTCACCTATTCCCGAGGCAGCTGGATCGCAATGGCGGTCGCGATCGTCGTGATCGGTGTTTTCCAGAGTTGGCGCTTCTTGGCGGTCAGCACGATTGTGGTCGCCGTCATCATGGTGGCGTTGCCCTCCGTCGTTGCGCGAACGTCCGACCTGGGTGAGCAGCGCTCCATAGCGGGAACCCCGGGCAATTCGTTCGCCTGGCGCGTGCAGTATTGGGGTGACGCGATAGAGCTTGCAAACGTCAATCCGCTGACGGGTGTCGGGTTGCGGATGGCGCAGGAGTCGCTACCTCAGGACAAACCCATCCACAACGACTACGTCCGCACCTACGTCGAAACCGGGCTCTTCGGGCTTGTGGCATATGTCGGGCTTTTTGGAGCTCTGGCGCTCACCTCTTGGCGCAGCCTGCGTTCCGCCCGTGCTGGAATGGAAAAGGGGATTGCCGTCGCCGCGGCGGCGGCGTTGGCGGGCTTCGTTGTGGCGAGCGGTGCGATGAATCTGATCAGTCAGGTTGTCATCCTCTGGTACCTGTTTGCGCTATTGGCCGCGAGTGCGGCGGTGACACGGGGTACCCTCGATCGCCCAGTGGCTGACCTGACCGTCGGGGCTTGACCTTGTCATCCGGCCTGGGCCCCGCGGCGCAAGACGGTCACATGCTCGAGCGCTGCTTGCAGCCCTAGGCAGCGCTCCCGGATCTGGGGATCGATCAGCGTGTTGGGTTTCACCGTCCCGGCGGTCGGCTTCACGTGCGCGGTCAGTCGTGGGTCGTAGTCGAGGTCAAGAAATCCGGTGAGCTGGCGCATCCACGTTTCGGGGTCGGACACGAAACACTCGTAGCCGACAGGCATCACGTCGTCTCGCTTGTCCAAACCGAGCTCGAAATACAGACGGTTGCGGACGTACCAAAACACCGCCGCACCTGACTCAGGCGACAGCCGATCGACATCCAGGCTGCGGATGAAGTCCAGGCTCGCCTGGGAGAGACGCTGCATCTGCCAGTGATTCTCAGCCTCACCTGCGATGAATTGGCGCAGGATGCGAATATTGGACGTCGGGAATTTTGCGACCGCAGACCGCACACGCGCGTCGACGCCTCGCCACGCCCAGATCGCTCGCGGCGTCGTGTGTGTACCTAAGGAGTCCAGCATTTCATCAATGCGGTGGGAGTCGCACAAGGGCTTCAACAGCACCACGCTGCGCGGGCTCGCATCGACCAGCCGCCGGATCTGGTTGAGATCCTTGATGCGGAAGTCTGTAAACGCCCGCCGACTGCCTTCATTAAGGACCTCGACCTGAGGAGCTGCATCGAATCCGTGGGTAAGCATGTTGGTGCCCGATCGCTGCACCCCGACCAGAAACAACGGCACTGCAGAACCGGGCGTACCGCCATGGTGACGAACCCACGAACGCGACCGTATCAACCTGGGGATACGGACGGTGGGATTCAAGTCGTGCTCTTCGATGAGGCGCGCCCATCCCTGCGATGTGCCCCACCGGACCGTACGCCGTGCGAGGAACACCACACGGCGTGCCGAGTTGAGCGAAATGCGAGACCGCAAGTCGTTGCGACTCACGTCTGCGCCCGGGTAAGTCCCTGCGCTGCCGTTCCGCGAGGTCTGGTTAAGTACTGGGTCAGCAAGAGCAACCCAAACCCGATCAGCGCCGCTAACGATGCGGCTGCGACGATTCCTTGCACCGTCCGCACAGTGGAAGAGAGAGTGCGCTGGTCCGGTTCCTCGAGGAATCTGAGAATGCGATCTCTCTCATACTGGGTCTGCGCGGCAGAGAGATCTCGTCTGGAGTCGTTTCGAAACGCCAGTGCGTAGTCGATCTCCTCCTCGATCGGCTGACGGGTGAAGGACAGGGCAAGCAACTCGGAAATCTGTTCATCGAGCACGGCGAGCTGATCCGTGATGACCTCGTGCTGTTGTCGCGCTTCTTGCGCCTGCAGCGGGGTGGGGAATTCGCGTGCACCGAGCTGCGCCAATTCCAGTGCCAACGAGTCACGCCGCGCTTTGGCCGCCTGATACTCCGCATCCGCGTTCAGGACGTTAGTCTCCTCGACGGCGGAACGAAGCTCTACCTTTGCCGCCTCGTACTCAGCTTGCGTTTCGTCAAAACGCTGCTGGGCGCGCTCTAGGGGCGGCTCCGCCATGAGTAGCGCGATGGAGGACAGAGCGCGCTCGAGCACCGGAAGCGCATCGTCCCCCGTGGTCGAATAGGACACGTCGATCGCGCTCGATTGACCAACACGTACCGCCCTGATCCCGGCCTGGTATTCACCCACAGAGATGTCGGTGTCCGCGGTCACGATGCTGGCCAACGCGTCCCCGCGCAGAGTCTGCTCAAAGTCGGCGACATACAGACCAATCGCACCCGGACTGTTCCCAGCGCTGTCCGGTGCCACCACCGTGGCCGACGCGAATACCTGCCGGGGCTGGCTGCTGAGCAAAAGGTACGCCACCGCGCCCGCCACAACTGCTGGCACTACGACCAGCAGAATGACCGCCCGCGATCTGCGCAGGTAAGTACCAATCTGGGGGCGCGGCGCCGGACTCGGTCGGGCAACGGGCTTGTTCTTGACGCTTATCGACATAGCTCGCATCCTGGTCGGTGTCTACGATGAGGGTTTGCAATATCGGGATGGCCACGGTGCCTGGCTAGGGCGCTAGCGGTTCGTGTTCTCCGAAAGCGATGAGAACGCCACGGCTATTTCTATGGCTGCGGAGCTTCGCCCACAACGCATCGAAGTTACATCTTGGTAACGTCTTCGGGATAGCCTAGAGCGACTCGTGCTCACACGCTGCGACGCATGACGGACTATTGGGCAGGCGTTGTAGCTACAACGCCTGGCAATGCGGATCGGCGGCATGGCCGGCAGGAAGCCGCTGGTCACCGGCCGGCGGTTGTTGATGAGTCGGCGCGCCTATGTTGAACCCGGCGGACTGCAACGTGGGAGGCATGCGCGGACATGCCGCTTCGGATGTCTGAGATCGGATACTAGGCCTCTACAGACTGAGAGGGTGTCAATGTCCGTCCGCAAGATCATTCCGCTTGTACTTTCCGCGATGCTGCTGACATCGTTCGCCGCCACCGCCCTAGGGCAGGCGCAACAAGCCACCCCGACGTCACGGCTGGCGGGGGAAACTCGGTTCGAAACGGCGGTGGCCATCTCCCAGCGTGCCTTCCCGGGCGGTACCGAAACGGCCTATCTGGCTCGTGCCGATGTGTTCGCTGATGCCGTTGCTGCCGGCAGCCTCCGCGATGGTCCGATCTTGTTGGTTCCGTCTTGCGGTGACCTCCCCGAAGCCGTGCGCAACGAGTTGGCCCGACTGGACGCCGACCAAGTGCTTGCCCTGGGTGGCGACGCCGCGGTATGCGACGACGTGCTGATCCAGGCGGCGACGGCCGACTACACCGTCTCAAAACAGAGCGGGTTGATCACCTTCACCTCCACCGACGCGGGTGCAACAGTTGATTCGGTGGTCGCCCGGATCACTTCCGCTGTTGAAAGTGGACCGGCAAGCATCGTCGCGACCATCGACCACGCCGCAGCCGCTGCGGACGCGGGCCTGCAACTTCGTCCGACCACATTGCTGCTGGTCGGCAATCCAGCGGCGGGTACACCGCTCATGCAGGACGCTCAAACAGCGGCCATAGACCTACCGCAGAAGCTGTTGGTCTTCGAGGACGAGTCTGGCCAGATCAACGTGACCTACAACCACCCGG
>PPFU01014771.1_pt1 | contig 17936 bp, 13 predicted proteins | sample 1535991 | NCBI WGS metagenome assembly PPFU01 (sample SAMN04901290, study PRJNA319586) | Hypolithon metagenome, whole genome shotgun sequencing project. | isolation source: Antarctic Hypolithon | place: Antarctica: Miers Valley | collected 2014
AGCGCGGTTGGCAGCGCCATAACGGAAAGGGTGTTTGCCTGTTACAGCCCGCCCCATTACGGCGAGAAAAAAGCATCCAGCCGCGCGCGCTGGTTGCCCGCGTCCACATAGCCGAGTTCCATCAGCCGCTGCGTGTAACCGCCATCGAACAAGATCATGCTGAGCCAGTCTGGGCTTTGCTGCTCGCCGCCAGCTACCCCGCGCAGCACGAACCGCAGCGCGCCATCAAGCGCCAGCTTGTACTCGCCTGCCATACGGCCTATGTCTTTGGAGGGCGAGAGCGCGAGCAGCCGGATGGGTTTCATGCCCCGCCGCTTGCGCTCGGGCAGCGCCTTCAAAAGCGCGTTGAGCCGCTCGAACCGGTCGATGTCCTGCTCGAGCACATCCAGAAAAACGGCGTTCATGAGCACGCTGAACAGCTGTCCCACCGGTGGATATCCCGTAATGGTGGGCACGTCGGCCTCGCGGCGGCTGCGGTCGTAGCGGGTGGTGATGGCGAGCAAGCGGGTCGCGCCGAGGTGTATGGCCGGCGAGAGCGGCGCGGCCTGCCGGATGCCGCCGTCGCCATGCCACGAGTCTCCAATCTGAATGGCTGGGAAAAAGAACGGCAGCGCCGACGACGCCATCACGTGCTCGACCGTCAGTTCGCACCTGATGCCCACCCGGTTGGGACGTTGCCACTTTTCGATGGTGTGGCCTTCGACCCACGTCACGTTCTGGCCCGTCCCGTAGTTGGTGGTGGCAATGGCGAGGGCGCGCAACCGTCCCGCCTCGATGTTGCGGGCCACGCCGGCGAGCTTGCCGTCAGGCGCGTCGTACTTGACGCGCAGGAACGCCGCCAGCGGCGCACTGTCGACGAGGGCCCGGAACGAGTCTGCCACGCCCGAACTCATCCCCAGCAGCAACCGCGCCAGGTGCCGGCTCGAATGCGCGTGGTACACGTCTGCCGCGTCAATGTCTGCCCAGACCGAGCACAACCTCTTTACCCGCTCGGCGAGCGGCCCTTCTGCGTTGCCCAGGTGCGCAGCGTTGATGGCACCAGCCGAGGTGCCCACGAGCACGTCGAACTGCACCTCGGGGTACGCCTCGGCGATAAAGCGAAGCACGCCCGCCTGGTAGCTGGCCCGCGCCCCACCCCCGCTGAGCACCAGGGCGGTCACGTGCGGCGGTGGCGGTGCCAGGGTGTCTAACAGGCGTTGCAGCGGCTGGATCATAGAATCGGAACAGGCATTGGGAGGCCGCAAAGTTACAACGCGCTTTCATGCCCGATGCCCAGCTGTTTGCCCTTGCCCTGCGCAATCTCGACGGCGTGGGGCGCGTGACAGCCTCGCGCCTGCTCGAACGCTTTCCTACTTATGCCGACCTCTGCCGCTACCCGCGCGAGCAGATCTTGCACCGCATCAAGGGCGCGCCCAACGCTGCCGCCCTCGTGGACACACTGCTCGACGGGGCGGCGATGGCGGAAGCGCTCAGCCGTGCTGCCGAAGAGCGCACCGCGCTGCAAGGACGCCAGGTGAACCTCCGCACCCCCGCCGACCCCGACTGGCCCGCCGGTTTGCCGCGCCTGCCGCGCAACGAGCGCCCCCTATTGTTATTCCTGCACGGGAACGCGCGTGTGCTTGGGTTGCCCGCCGTCGCACTATTCGGGCGCCCTGGCCTGCCCGAGGCGGCTTTCGAGCGGGCACAGGAAACGGTTCAGCAGCTCGTGGCGCGTGGCGTGGTGGTGCTGGGCGGAATACAAAACGGCTTTGACGCCGTACTCCACAAAATCGCGGCGCTCGCGCCCGCACCGAGCATCATGGTGGCCTCGTGTGGACTGGCAAAGGTTGCCCCACCCATGCGGCCTGTTGCTTCCCAGAGCTTGCGGGCGGGCGGGCTACTTATGTCACCTTTCGAGATGCAACACGGCCCGTTTGAGCACGACGACAGAGAGCGGGCGCGCACGATGACGACGCTGGCACGTGCCCTCGTTTTTTTCCACCCCGAGCTTGACGCCGCCGAGCGCGCCGCGCTGGAGACGGCCCGTGCGCTCGCCCTACCTTTGTTCGCCGCCAGCGCTACACTCGCCGACGCCGAGGGCATCGAACACCTGAGCGAGCCCAGTAGCCTGCCCGCATTTTCCTGATGCACGTCGCGTTTGTATTTCTGGACGGTGTAGGGCTTGGCGCAGCTGCACCGACGAATCCACTCTCAACGTGCAGCCTGCCTGCTTTCGAGCACCTCGCCGGGAATCAGGCGTGGACTGAAGATGCGAAGCCGCTGGAGGATGCCCACCACGTTTTCCGCCCCATCGACGCCACCCTGGGCGTTGAAGGGCTCCCGCAGAGTGGCACGGGGCAGACGGCGTTATTTACAGGCATCAACGCAGCTGCTCTTGCAGGCCGACATTACGGCCCATTCCCGCACTCGCGCACCTACGCCCTGCTGGCCGAGCACAACCTGTTTACCCGGCTGCAGGGGCAGCGCGTCAGCTTTTTGAATGCTTACCCCGACCGCTTTTTCTCTTTCAACGAGCAGACCGGCAGGTGGAGTACTACCACCCGCATGTGCCGCGAGGCGGGGGTGCCCCTATGCACGATTGCAGACCTGGAGAAGGGACACGCCCTCGCCGCTGATCTCACCGGAGACGGCCTGCGCGATGGGCTGGGCCTTTCCCTCTCACCGCTGACGCCCGTGCAGGCCGGGCACCGCTTACACGCTCTCGCGCAGCGACATGACTGCACCTTGTTCGAGTATTTTCTCACCGACAAAGCGGGGCATGGCCGCGGCCTGCGTACCGCCGCAAGTGTCCTCTCGGACCTCGACGCTTTCTTTGCAGGCTACCTTGCACGCTTCGATCCAGCGCAAGACCTGCTGCTTATCACCAGCGACCACGGCAACCTCGAAGATGTCAGCATTAAGAGCCACACCCGCAATCCCGTTCCGCTCGTCGCGTACGGCCGGGGCGCGGCCGCATTTGCCGGTGCCCATTCGCTGCTCGATGTCACCCCGGCGCTCGTGAAACTCGTACTCGGTCAATAAAAAACCTCCGAGGGCCTGAACACCCCCGGAGGTTGAAACGTGACTCGCAGCCTTTTCAGTTGCCCCGTGCCGCATCGGCAGCGGCTTCGGTTTCATAGGCGCGACCGGTCGTCAGCTCCATCACAATCCGGTCGGCGTCGAAGATATCGTCGAGGGCTTCGAGAATGCCGCGCACGTCTACCGAGACGGTACGCCCCGCGGTGTCGCGGAAGACGTATTCGTTGGCGAGCGCTTCGATGTTAGAGTCGAATGCGAGCCCGACCACTTCGAGGTTCTGGTTGATGACCGGCGAGCCGGAGTTTCCACCCGTGATGTCGTTGGTAGAGACGAAGTTGAGCGGCGTGCTCAGGTCGAAGGTGGGGGGTGCGGTGAGCCAGCGCTGCGGTAGATCCCAGTCGCTCTCTCCTGTAAAGCTGTAATGGCGGTCGTAGAGCCCGTAGTACGTCGTGTGCGACGGTGCCCGCGTGCCATTGTAGGCATAGCCATCTACGACACCATCTGCGATGCGCAGCGAAAACGACGCGTCAGGTGGGACGGCGGTACCGTAGAGTTCAAAGCGTGCCTGTCCCAGACCCGCCAGCAGGGCGCTTTCGGCCTCGCCATAGTCGTTCGTACGGCCCGAGGTGGTCAGAAAGAGCGAAACGAGGGCATCAGCCACGTCCACTGTAATGTCGCCCGAAGCCTGAAAGCCCGTTTCGAGCACGCTTTTGTAGCGTGTCGAGTCGTTCAGTGCCGTCTGCGCCACGATGCGGCTGGCCACCTCTTCCGGCGTGCTGCCTCCCAGCACTCGGCGCACGACGCTGTTGTCCTGCCCCAGGTTATCGCGCAGCTCCTGCAAGCGCAGCGCGATAAAGGCCTCTTCAAGTGCTGCGGGCCAGTACGGCTGGTCGAGCGCCTGCTTGCGGTACTCCTCGATCGTTTCCTGTGGGGCCTGCCTCCGGTTGAGGAGGGACAGGAAATACCCGTAGGTGGCACGCGTCAGGATAGGTGAGGCAAAAGGCGGAGACGCGAAAAAGGTGAACGCGTTGTTCTGCGCGGCATCCACGCGCCTGGAGCGCTGTACCCCGGCTACGTCGCGCAGGATGGTGCCCGCCCGCGTTTGCAAAGCCGGGTTGGCAGCGATATCGGCGACGAGCGTATTCTCGGCAGCCTGTTTGCGCGCCATCAGATACGGATCGAGCAGGCCTGCAAGCTGCCCCGTTAGCGATTTCTGCGTGTTAGACATGCTGAAGTAGGCGTTGCGTAAATCGTGCGATTCGGCAAGCTCCGGGTTGGCCTCGACAAAAGGTCCGAGAATGGCTATGCGCCTTTCGATGGCATTGAGCTGTGCGGGAAGCGCCACATCGCGTTGGTACTCCAGCATCGCAACCGTGGCAAGGCGCGAGGTAGAGCCCGGATTGCCGATAATAAAAACGGGCGTTCCCTCTGGGGCACCCGTCGTGCTCCACTTAAAGTAATTGGGTGTCTGGTACGGCTTGTCGTCTAAGTACACGCGGAAAAAGGCCACGTCGAGGGCGTATCGCGGATAGGTAAAATTGTCCGGGTCGCCGCCGAAAAAGCCGAGTTTGAGTTCGGGGGCCATCACCAGGCGCACGTCTTTGTAGCGGCGGAAGGTGTACGCCGAGTACTGCGCCCCGTCGTAGAGCGCGATTACCTGCACCTCGTAATCCGGGTTGCGGCGCTGGGCCGCGGTGGTGAGCTCTTTCTGAAGCAAGTCTGCTGCCTGCGCACGCGCCTGCGCCTGCTCGTTGAGGGTGCCCTTGCCACGCTGCGCTTCGTAGATGCGCGCGGTTACGTCGTTGATCTCGATAAGCTGATCCACGTACAGTTCGTCAACCTTGCGCTCTTCGGCGAGCGACGAGGCGTAGAAACCGTTGTCGAGCAGGTTTTCGTCTTCACGCGACACGTCGGTTATGCTTTCGCGGCCGCAGTGGTGGTTAGTCATCACGAGCCCGCCGGGGGAGACGAACGAAGCCGAGCAGTACGTGGCAAAGCGGAGCGCGCCCAGCCGGGCCTTGCGAAACCAGGAGGAATCGGGCGCAAAGTCATACGCCTCGCGGAAATAATCAAGTGGCGGGTTGTCGAACGTCCACATTTTGCCGCTGTCGAAGCGCCCGGCGCGGACGGTGTCGAAGGCGGAACTGGTGGCAGGTGTCGCTGGTCCAGGCGTGACGGGCTCCCGGGGAATCACGGCGGGTAGCGGCGTGCGCGGCGTGGTGTCGGCAGCAGCCTGCGGCCGGTCGGTTACGACGGCGGTCTGGCGGGGCGCCGAGCACCCTGCGACAAGGGCAAGCAGGACGAGAAGATTTAGCAGTCTGGGCATCGAAAATGTGTAGAATTGCGTTAGCAGAACGAGGTTACAGGAAAGGGCGCGGAGACAGTTCCAACGTGTGGTGTTATCTTCGTGTCGCGAGCGAGAGTGGCGGAATTGGCAGACGCGCCAGACTTAGGATCTGGTGGGGTAATACCCGTGGGGGTTCGAGTCCCCCCTTTCGCACCATTTAGACGTGCTGTGGCGCTGCACGCGGCGTCAGTTGAGCAGGCGCTGGTACTTGGCCGCCTGGCTCTGATCCATTGTCGCAAGCAGGCCGTAGGCTTCGGCTGCGCGATCTGAGCGCTCCAACAAACCGATGATCTCGTCGGCTTTAACCTGGAAAAAGGCGTCGAGTGCGTACTGCTTGGAGACCTCGTTGTACAACTGGCTGAGGTTTTCGACGGCACCATACACGTTAGCGCGAGCAGCCTCCGGGTTGGTTACGAACAGGTCGAGCCCGCGCCGATGCAACTCGTAGAAGGCCTGCCGCAAGGGGCGGTACCGGGGGTCGACAAGCTGCCCGATAAGCTGCCCTTTGCTCCGCTCGTTGCCGAAAGCCGTCCACCCGGCGGAATTGGCGCTTGACTGACCACGGGTGGCAATCTCACGGGCGGTGTCGAAAAAGCGCGTCCCGCCAAACGGAGCGAACGAGTCGTAGTCGTAGCCAAGAATAAGCAGCGCGTAGAAGTCGAGAAACGAGGTGAGCGGGTCGAAGCGCGTCAGGTTGCGCAAAAGCGAGGTGCCCTGCACAAACTCAAAGTCCCACGTCTCATCGCCCAGCGTGAAGAGGGTCGTCGTCTGTGGCGTCCCGTAGATGGGCCGCCGCGCAACAAGCGTAACGGTGGCGCGGAAGCGCGTCTGGCTCGTGCTCTCGGTAAAGAGGATCCGCATGTCACACGAGATGCGCTCGTACGGCTCAAAGCGGTCATCTGTCCACGTCTGGTCGTTAAAGTAGTGGCTCACCTGCACCCCAAAGTCGTCCAAAAAGGCTACGTCGGTGCGCTTGAGCTGGGAATAGTCAACCGCGACGTTGCAGTCGAGCTCCTGGGCGTGCAGCGCAGGAAGGGCGAGGGCAAAAACGCTGAACAGAAATAGAGAGCGCACGAGAAATAGGGTTTGGACGGGTAACGCAGGGTAGGTGCCGGTTATTGACCCGGGCAGCACCTAAATTACGCTTCACGCCTCCTTCCGTCTCATCCTGTTGCACGCGCCCGATGCGTCTGCTGCTGTTTGCCCTGTTTGCGCTCTTTCCCGGCCTGCTGCGCGCGCAGGCCGACGAGCGTGTAGGGGTGCAGACGATAAACGTAGTGGGCACGCGCTCGATAGCACTTGGCGGCGCGGGCGTGGCGCTGGGCGGCTGGAGCAGCCTCAACCCCGCCTTTCTCGCTACCACGAAGCAGCCCGGGCTGAGCCTCTATGCGGATCAGGGGTTCGGCCTTACCGAACTGCGCACCGGGGCGCTGCACCTGACGTACCCTTTCTCTTTTGCCACACTTGCAGCCGGCGCGCAGACGCTGGGCTTTGATGCCTACCGGGTAAGCAACCTGTCGCTGGCCGCCGGGCGGGCTTTTTCACTCGGCACGCTGCGCACCTTTGACGCGGGCGTGGCGCTGACACTGCACCACGCGCAGATCCAGGGCTACGGCAGCGGCGCGGCGCTGTCGCTCGATGCCGGCTTCCGCGTTTCACTTCTGCCCGAACTGGCCGTAGGTGCGAGTGGACAGAACCTCACCGCCTCTCGCCTCGGCGGGGTTGAGCCGGTACCGCAGGTGCTACGGGTTGGACTCGCCTACCTGCCTGCCGCGCGCCTGGCGGTAACGGGTGATGTCGTGAAAGACGCGCGCTACCCCCTCTCGGCAAGGGGCGGTGTAGAGCTTACCGCTGTTGAGGCGCTGCTGCTGCGCGTGGGTGGAGGGACAGCCCCGACTAGCTTCAGCGCGGGGATGGGCCTGCGACTGGGCATCGTTCGGGTTGACCTCGCTGCCACCCGGCACGCGTGGCTGGGATGGTCTCCTGCCCTGGAACTGGGCCTCGCGTGGTAGCGCGCCCGCACCACATGGCCTGGAAACTGGTAGCCGCACTGCTGCTGGCCGCGATGCCGCTGGCTGCACAGACCCTGCCTGACTCTTCCGACGCCGAGTGGGTGGAAAGCGAGCGGCTCGAAAGCCTAGCTGAAACCGGCGACGCTGAGGAACTCGCTGACATGCTCGGCGATCTCCGGGCGCATCCGCTCGACCTCAACGCGGCGGCGGCGAGCGAACTGGCGCAGATTCCCGGCATCACCCCGCTGCTGGCCCACCGGATCGTCGCGTACCGCGACTCTGCCGGCGTTTTCAACTCGCTGCCCGAGATGCAACGCGTCCCCGGAATTACCGCCGAAGTGTACGCGGCTGTCCGTCCGTACCTGCGCCTCGGGGCCGTCCTTCCTGTGCGGGCGCAGCGGGCGAGCCGGTTTCCACGAATGCCACGCAGGCAGGCCTGGCGCGAGGTAAACGGACAGCTTATCCAGCGCTACGCACGGCGGCTCGAAACCGCACGCGGCTATTCGGAAAACCGGTACGCGGGCACGCCAGATCGACTCTACACACGGCTCAGGCTCAGCGCAGCGCGGCGCGTGTCGCTCAACCTGACGCTCGACAAAGACCCGGGCGAGGCTTTTACCTGGAACCCTGGCACCGGCACCCTGGGATACGACTTTGTATCCGCCTACGTGGCGGCGCAGGATCTGGGGCGGTTCAAGCAGGCCGTTATCGGCGACTTCACCGCGTCTTTCGGGCAGGGGCTGGTGCTGTGGCGCTCTGCGGCGCTGGGCAAAAGCCGGGAGGCGACACGCGGCCTCAACCGCGCGGGCAGCGGCATCCGTCCTTATGGATCTATCGACGAGAACCGGTTTTTCCGGGGCCTCGCCACTACTGTTCTCCTCACGCCTGAACTGGCTGTTACCGCTTTCTATTCGCGCCGCACCCTCGACGCCACCATTCTGGACCCAGACACCGGAGGCGTGGCCTCGTTTGGCACCACGGGCCTGCACCGGCTGGAAACAGAGATCGCCCGCAAAGATGCGCTCGGCGAGACCACGGGCGGCAGCGCCCTCGAATATGTGTCGCGCCGCTTCCGGGTAGGCGCTGCCTTTGTAGACACTGGCTTCGACCAGTTTATCACGCGGCGCGGCGCACCCGACGCACGGTTTGCCTTCGAGGGCCAGCGGGCGCGGGCGGGCAGTGTTTTCGGGCACTTTTTCGCAGGAGACGCCGTGTTTTTCGGCGAGGCTGCCCGTGCCGGCGAGGCTACCGCACTGCTCGGCGGCGTCGAGTACGCGGTCGAACGGGTTGGGGAGATCACGCTGCTGGGACGGCTTTTCCCACGCGACTTCGTGAGCCTCCACGGCTACGCGTTTGGTGAGCGGATGGGTGCCACGCAGAACGAGAGAGGATTTTACCTCGGGCTGCGCCTCCGCCCCCGGCAGACCTGGATCGTCCAGGCTTATTTCGATCAGTACACGTTTCCGTGGCTTCGCTTTAATGTGCCCCGTCCCACATCGGGCTACGATGCCCTTTTCAGCGTAATCCACACGCCGCGCCCCTGGCTCCGGCAGGACGTTATCCTGCGCAGCGAGACCCGCGAGGAGGCTGCTACCACGCTGACACCTTCCGGTCAGCTTTTCGCAACTGTCGCGCCGCAGACCCGGCAATCGGCCCGGTGGCAGGGCAGCTACGTTTTCAGCCGCCGCCTTACCCTCCGCACGCGCCTCGAAGCGAGCCGTTTTAAGAAAGCAGAGGCACGCGCCGCGCACGGGTTTCTGCTTTTCCAGGACGTGCGGCTGCACCCCACTTCCACGCTCACGCTTGACCTGCGATACGCGCTGTACCAGACCGATGGCTACGATGCGCGCCTCTATGCATATGAGTACGACGTACGCTACGGCTTCAGCATCCCCGCGCTCTACGGTCGGGGCGTACGCCAGTACGCGGTACTACGCTGGACGCCGGCCACGCCGATCACGCTCGAAGCCCGCTACGCCGTTACCCGCCGCGAAGACGTTACAAGCCTCGGCAGCGGCCTCGACGCGACGCCCGGCAACCGCGCCAGCGAGATCAAAGCACAGCTTATCTGGAAATGGTAACCTGCAGCTGCCCCAGGGCTTTACGCGGCGGGGTCCGTCCTGAGCAGCGGTGACGGACGCTCCTGCTCGGCGTACTGGAGTTCGTAGAGCCGCCGGTACAAGCCGCCCAGCATCAGCAGTTCCTGGTGCGTGCCTTTCTCCCGCACCTGTCCCCGGTGCATCACCAATATCTGGTCGGCGTGCTGGATGGTCGAGAGGCGGTGCGCGATGATGATGGACGTGCGCCCTTCGAGCAGCTTTTCGAGCGCCGACTGGATGGCCTCTTCGGTTTCGGTATCGACGCTGGAGGTAGCCTCGTCGAGCACGAGCACCTGCGGGTCGTATACGAGCGCGCGCACAAACGAGAGCATCTGCCGCTGCCCGTGCGACAGCGTCGCGCCGCGCTCGCGTACGTCCTGCTCGTACGCCTGCGGCAGCTTCTCGATAAAGCGATCCGCGCCGATCAGCTCTGCCGCTTTGCGCACTGTTTCGGGCGTAACGGCCTCGTCGCCCAGCGTGGCGTTGCGCTCGACTGAGCCGGAGAACAGAAACACATCTTGCAGGACGAGCCCGATGTGGCGTCGCAGCCTTTCAGGCGCGTAGTCGCGTACATCCACGCCGTCAACGAGTATCTGCCCTTTCTGGATGTCGTAGAAACGCAACAGCAGGTTGATGATGGTCGTCTTGCCCGCACCCGTCGCCCCTACAATGGCCACACTGTCGCCGGGAGCCGCGCGGAACGAGACGTTGCGCAGAATCCAGTTGGGCTCCTCCCCGTCCGCGCTCTCGGCGTCGTAGGTAAACCAGACATTACGAAACTCGATCTCACCCTTGAACACGTCGGGGCGATACGGCTCGGCTTTCACGGGCAGCGACTCGTCGTGGTCGAGCACGCCGAAAATGCGCTCGGCTCCTGCCATCGCGCCCTGCAACGTGTTGTACTGATCTGACAGGTTGCGGATAGGCTCGAAAAATTGCCGCACGTACTGGATAAAAGCGATCAGCACGCCCAGCGTCACGACGTTAGAGAGCGACGCGATCCCGCCTACCCACAGCACGAGGCCGAGCGCCACGGCAGCGACGATTTCGACGGCCGGCCAGAACAGCGCGAAGTAGAACACCGTCTTGATCTGCGCGCGGCGGTTGTCGTCGTTGATGGTTGCAAAACGGCGCGCTTCCTCCCGCTCGCGGTTGAAAAGCTGCACGACGCTCATGCCTGTCACGTGCTCCTGCATAAACGCGTTGAGGCGGGCCACCTGCTTGCGCGTCTCGCGGTACTGCACACGCACCTTGTTGCGAAACACCATCGTTGCCCACACCATGAACGGCATCACCGCCAGCGTCACCAGCGCCAGCGTCACGTTGAGCGTGAACATGAAGTAGGCGATAAAGACCAGCTTGAGCAGGTCGCCCAGGATCGTCACCACACCCGCCGAGAGCACCTCGGAAAGCGACTCTACGTCGCTCGTGGCCCGGGTGATGAGCCTGCCGATGGGCGTTTTGTCGAAAAAGCGGAGCGGCTGCTTCTGGATGTGGCGAAAAACCTTGGTGCGGAGGTCGTAGATGGCCTTTTGCCCGATCCACTGGGTGAGGTACGCCGTCACGAACGACAGCACGCCCTCGCCGATGAGCACGCCCGTGAGCAGGAGAATAATGGACGTGAGGCCGCCCAGATCCCCCGGCACGATATAGGTGTCGATGGCAACCTGGATCAGCTTGGGACGCAGCGGCCCGAGAAACGAGGTTACCAGCACCAGCCCGAATGCCAGCGCTACCCAGCCTTTATAAGGGGCGAGGTAGGAAACGATGCGCCTGAAGAGGTGGCTGTCGAATCCCCTGGCGTCTTCGTCGCGCTTCCGCGCCACGGCGGGGGTTGCGCCGGTGTTCTGCTTGGTGTCAGCCACGCGCGGAATAAGGGGAAATAGAGTCTTCGGCTTCAGAGGCAGCCAAACGCACTGGCCTCAATTCCGTTGCCGCCGCGGTGCGGGGAAAGACGCAGCAGCCTTCGCGCACGAGCACGTCGGCGCTGTCGTAGCGGGCGCTGATATGGGTAAGCAGCAGCCCGCCTGCCCCCGCCTCGCCTGCAACGGTAGCGGCTTCTCTGGCGGTGCTGTGGCCCGTCTCGACGGCCCGGCGGGCGTGCTCTTCCCCGAACGTGCTGTCGTGGATGACGAGCCGGGCACCCCGTGCAAGCAGGATGCCTTCATCGCACGGGCGCGTGTCGGTGATGTAAGCCACAGCCCGTGCAGGCGGCGGCGGGCTGATCACATCGCGGGGATGCACCGTTCTTCCTTCTACGCGCACCTCCTCCCCCGCCTTCAGCCGTTTGAAATCGGGCCATTCCGTTACCCCCATCGCCCGCGCTTTTTCAACATCGAGGTTGCCCGGCCCCGGCTTTTCCGTCCACCGGTAGCCTGCGCAGAACACCCGGTGTTCGATAGGTCGGGCCTCGATGACATACCCTGCCGTCTCCACGACGAGGGATTTCGACAGCGACGCGTGCAGGGCGATCTCCTCTACCGGATAAGGCAATCTTTCCAGCCCCGGCCATTCAAACAGCAGGCTGAAAAGCCTCTCCGGGGCGACGAGCCGTAGCGGTTCTATTCGCCCGTTCATCGCCATCGAGGTGAGTAGGCCGGGTAAACCGAAAAAATGGTCGCCGTGCAGGTGCGTGATGCAGATGGTGGATAAACGCGACGGGCGCAGCGCTGCTTTCTGGATCTGGTACTGGGTACTCTCGCCGCAATCGAACAGAATCCACTCGCCGCCGAGGTCGAGCGCCGTGGCCGACAGATGCCGTCCGTGCGCGGGAATCGCAGCCGACGTGCCGAGGGGGATAACGTCGAGCGTGCCCAAACGCGTCTGCCGGTGGTCGTGCTGCGTCACAGCGCTTCGATTTCCTGTTCGAGTAACTGCTTGCGGTACAGATCGGCATACAGGCCGTCTTGCTCGACGAGGTCGGCGTGCGCCCCCCGCTCTACCACGCGGCCCTCGTCGAGTACCAGAATCAGGTCAGCCTCCTGCACGGCCGAGATGCGGTGGCTCACCACGACGAGCGTTTGCCGCCCGAAGCGTTGCCTGAGGTTGTGCAGGATACGCCGCTCGGTGTTGGTGTCCACGGCAGAGAGCGCGTCGTCGAATATGAGGATGCGCGGGTCGCGGATAAGGGCACGTGCAATGGCAGTACGCTGCTTCTGGCCGCCCGACAGGGTGATGCCCCGCTCGCCCACGAACGTGTCGAAGCCGCTGGGAAACGCCTCGATGTTTTCGAGAAGGTCCGCCTCTTCCGTCGCCCGCTCCACGTCCGTGCGTTCGGCCTCAGGGGCGCCAAAGGCTACGTTGTCCGCGATGGTGTCGGAAAAGAGAAACACCTCCTGCGGCACAAAGCCGATGCTGCTGCGCAGCGTTTCGAGCGGGATCGTGCGGGCGTCGTGCCCATCTACCCGAACAACGCCTCTAGAAGGGTCAAACATACGCGGTATCAGGTTGACGAGCGTCGTCTTGCCTGCGCCTGTGCGGCCCACGATGCCCAGCGCCTGCCCGGGCTCGAGGGCGAACGACACGTCGCTGAGCACGTCCGGCCCCTCTTTTGAAAAGCGGTAGGTGACGTGCTCGAACGCCAGCGCTCCTTCAATGGCGGTGATGCGCGTATCGGTGTGCTCGGTGTCCCGGATGGCGGGGACCGTATCGAGTATTACGGCCAGGCGATCCATCGAGGCCGCCGCCCGCTGGATCATTGAGATGATAAAGCCCAGCGACGCGACAGGCCACGTCATCAGGGCTACGTAGATGATATACTCGGCGATGTTGCCTACCGAGATGACATCCTGCACCACGAGCCGCCCGCCCTGCCACACCACTAGAATGGTGGACAGGCCGATAAGCACGACAAAGGCGGGGCGCCAGATGGCGTCTACCTTGGCCAGATCCAGGTTGCGCTCTTGCAGGGCGCGGCTCTCTTTCTCGAACGCCCCCGCCTCGTAGTTTTCGCGCGTATACGCTTTTACCACCCGGATACCCGCCAGCGCTTCTTGCACCCGGCTCGTGACAACGGAGTACTGCTTCTGGATGGCCTCGGAGCGTGAATACTCCAGCTTTGCCACGAAAAACACCGAGATGGCGAGCAAGGGCATCGGCAAAAGTGCCCACAGCGTGAGCGTCGGCGAGATGACTGTCATGTACATAATCGCAAGCGCGACAAGCGTCACCGCGCGGGCCGCGTACATAAAGGCCGGACCCATATACCGGCGCACCTGCTCTACGTCGCTGGTCGCCCGCGTCATCACGTCACCTGTAGAGAGGCCCTGATAAAAGCTGGGCGGGAGCATCTGGAGGTGGCCGTAGAGCTGTCCGCGCAGGTCGTACTCGATGTGGCGCGAAGCCACCACTATCGTCTGCCGCATCAGAAACGAGAACAGCCCGCTCAGCGCCGACACCGCGATAATGAGCACTGCATAGAAGCCGAGGCTCCAGAAAATGCTGCTGAACAGGCCTGGCCTGAGGTCGGTGCCCCCATAAAGCCCGTACTGCTCGACAAAACGCGGTACGGCGTCAACCACCATGCGAACAATCACCGGCACCGTCACCGAAAACACAGCCGAAATCACCGCGAACAGCAGGCCCGGTATAAACAGGTGCTTGTATTTCCAGAGATACGGATTGAGCCGGGCGAGCGAACGCATAGGGCGGTAGGATAGACCTGCCTGCGTACGCAGTTCGGCAGTAGCGGTTCGTGCGAAAGCACGCGTTGATGGGCAGTTGACGCCCCTTGCTCACCCTGCTGTAATGATCAGTTCAGGCGGTATTCCTGCCCGTACCACCTCTGCCACGACCCGAAGAAGGCGTTGCTGCTCGGGCCAGCAGAGCGCTTCCACCGCCTCATTGATGTTGTGCCAGCCAAAGGCGTCGTGCTCGTCATCCAGCACGGGGTCTGCATCGAGCCGGGCAGCAAAGGCCGGGATAAGATTTAGTCGGTCGTGCTGCCATTCGTAGAAAGCATTGATGCTCGGCACCGTCCACAGCAGACCCGGGCGCTGCCCTGTTTCCTCTTCTACCTCACGCAGTGCCGTCTGCCAGGCGGTTTCGTCGGCTTCGATTTTCCCGCCTATCATCCGCCACGTACCCGCGTACGCCGCCACCGCTGCACGGCGCAGCAGCAGAAACTCGGGCTGTGCGCCCGTCACCCTGTAAGGGTACACATCTACTACGCGAATTAGGGTCTGAGCAGGCATGGCGGCGGCGGTCAAATGGGTTAGACGCGCCTGTTCGCCTGGCGTGCCCGCGCTGCATTTCGCCATACAAGAAAGGTCGGTTTACCCCTCGCGACGTGTGACACGACGCCGTCACCACAACCACGTAAGTTACGCGCGTAGTAGACTTAACACGACCATGCACGCTGTAGACCTGACCTCTTATCAGTCGCCTCGTCCCACCAATCTGGACGTTGCCGAGGCGCTTCTCCGCACTGCGCAGCTACTTGAAGAGCGCGAGGCCAACCCGCACCGCGTCCAGGCGTACCGGACGGCGGCCGACACCGTTGCGGCGGCGTCCGAGCCGCTTGCCGAGATGGTGTTTGCCGGTGGCCCCGAGGCGCTCGAATCGCTGCACGGCGTGGGCACGAGCCTCGCGCAGCGCATCGCCGCTTTCGTCCACACGGGTGAGATGCGCATCCTGCGCGAGATGCGCGAAGAAAACCGTCCGCTCGAACTGCTCGCGCGCGTGCCGGGGATCGGGCGGATGACGGCGCGGCGTCTCCACGATGAACTGGGCATTGAAACGCTGGAGGCGTTGGAGGTGGCAGCGCACGATGGTCGGTTGGAGGCGCTACACGGCTTTGGACATACCAAGGTGCGCGCCCTCCGCGCCCAGCTCGACGCAATGCTGGCCCGCACCACGCGCCGCGACGTCACACGCCTACGCGCTGCCCGCAGCAGTGCTGACACGGCACCCAGCGTGGCCGACTTGCTGAGTGTAGACGAAGAGTACCGCTACCGCGCCCGGCGGGATGACCTTCGCCGCATCGCGCCGCGCCGGTTCAACGTGGCGGGAGAGGCCTGGCTGCCGGTGCTGGAGTCGCGCCGGGGCCCGTGGCGCTACACGGTGCTCTTTTCCAACACGCCCCGCGCCCACCAGTTGGGTAAAACAGCCGACTGGGTGGTAATCTATCACGAACGTGACGGGCGGGAGCGGCAGTGCACCGTCGTTACCGAGACGCGGGGCGACCTGCGGGGACGGCGCGTAGTGCGAGGGCGCGAAGCAGATTGCCGCGCCTATTACCGCAACCATCAAGGGCAGGCGGCATAAACAGGCTCCGGCCGCCGGGTAGCGCTACCCCGTGCATGGGTCCGTCTGCCGCTGCACTGGAATCGCAGGCTACACGCCGCGCCTCAGGCTTCTGGCGCTGCCTGTGGCTGCGTGGCTGGGCCTACTTTCCACTGTGCTCGCAGGGTGTCGAGCAGGACGCGCTCATTTTCGAGCAAGCGATTATCGGCATGGGCGACAGCAGTGAGGTCGTCTAGCAGGCGTGCGCGGCTCGCGGGGTCGAGCAAGTCGCGCACGCGCTCGATGGCGCTGCCAAGAGCGGTCTCGCTTTCTGCGTGCACGTACGTGTCTGTAGCCTCTTTCATAGCAGCGAGCACGGTAAGCTCGGCATTGTCTGTTCGCCACGCCTCCAGCCGCGCGGCGATCTCGTCTACTTCGCGGCGCTGCAAATCATCGTCTGCACCGTGCGCGAGGTGGAGGGCTATCAGGGCTATGTCTCGAATCACAGAACGTGCAGGTGTTGGTGATGGGCGCAGCATAGCCGCTATGCACCACGCGGATCCGGCCGCACAGACGCGTTACAACCACCCCTTCCCCTGCTGTTATTTCGGCCTTCCCGGGTCTACAGCCGAAACGTTCAGCGCTCTCACCGCAGCGTTGTACGCGGCGATATCCGTGTTGAGCAGCACCTGAAGCTGTTGCAACGCAACGTCGATACGTGTGGTGACTTCCTGCCGCACGGCCTCGGCCTGACTGGTTGGCCTGAAATCACCTGTTGAAACAGAGCCTACAAGCGCGCTCAGCCGGTTGTTGAGGCGGATGGGGTAGTTGAGCGGATCCTGGCCGCTCTGGTTCTGGGTCTGGTAAAGCGTCTCCTCGATTGTGGCCAGGTCGCGGGCAATACGCTTGCCCATCGCCCGAACCGAGTCGGCCTCGGCACTTTCTCCAAGGCGGCTGTTCACCTCGCCAAGTTGGGTGCGTACCTGCCTGATCTGCTTGATGGCGCTGTGGGTCTCGGTAAGTTTGTCCCGGACAGCCACGAGAAAATCATACTGTGCCTGATAATCCTCCCCTGTGGCCGTCGAGCGCGGATCCGGCACGATCTGGAAAGGCACCATCGTAGAATCGTCGCCTACGATTAGGCGGGCCTGGTACGTGCCTGGCAGGGCCCTGGGCCCGTTTAATCCCCCGCCCCACAGCACGAGACCGGGAAACTGCTCGGCGTCTGCGTACCGCCGGTTCCACGAGAACGTGTTGAGACCTTTCTCGAGGGGCAGCGCACTGCTCGTTTCAGGTGTGAATACGGCTACCTCGGTGCCGTTGCTTTCGAGGATTCGCAGCTTTATCGCGCTGCTGTCGGGCTGCTCGCGCAGGTAATAGCGCAGCAGCACGCCGCCGTCAGCGTTCTGCCCTGCGGTGCGCGAAGCCTGTCCTCCGTAGCTGTTTATACGAAGGGTCGGGCGCGGCGCAAACAGGTGGTAGGCACCCTCCAACACCTGCGGGCTGTACTGGCGCAACGGCGTCAGGTCATCCAGCACCCAGAACGAGCGTCCCTGCGTGGCCACGATCAGGTCGCTGCCTTTGATGGCAAGGTCGGTAACAGGCACGATAGGCAGGTTTAGCTGGAAAGGCTGCCAGCTGCTACCGTTGTTAATCGACAGGTAGAGGCCGTTCTCGGTGCCCGCGAAAAGCAACCCCTGCCGCTCAGGATCGGCGCGGATAACGCGGGTGAAGTGCTCCGGGTCAATTCCGCTGGTGATGGTTTTCCACGTTTTGCCGTAGTCGGTGGTGTGGTAGAGGTAGGGGCGGAAGTCGTTAGCTTTATAGCGCGTCGCGGCCACGTATAGCCCGCCCGGGTGAAAAGGATCGGCTTCGATAGCATTGACCTGCGCGTATGCAGGCATTGCCGGAGGCGTCACATTAGTCCACGTCGCGCCGTCGTCCTGCGTGAGATGAATGAATCCATCGTCCGAGCCGGTCCAGATCGTGCCGGGCCGACTGCCCTCTGCAAGTGCGAAGATCGTCCCGTAGTATTCTACCGAGGTGTTGTCTTTGGTGATCGGCCCCCCGCTTGGCCCCATCATCGATGTGTCGGCGCGGGTGAGGTCGCCCGAGAGCGCGTTCCACGACTGCCCTTCGTCTGTCGTGGCAAAAAGCACGTTGCCAGCGGCGTAGAGCCGAGCGGGATCGTGGCGCGAGAACAGGAGGGGAAAGTTCCACTGGAAACGGTACTTGAGG
>PPFU01009086.1_pt1 | contig 17922 bp, 15 predicted proteins | sample 1535991 | NCBI WGS metagenome assembly PPFU01 (sample SAMN04901290, study PRJNA319586) | Hypolithon metagenome, whole genome shotgun sequencing project. | isolation source: Antarctic Hypolithon | place: Antarctica: Miers Valley | collected 2014
AGCGGCGCGCGCTGCGTGTTAAAACTCAAATAACGCGTCTCGATCATCGGAGCGCGGTGCAACGCGTCCGGCTGATCGCGGGCGTAAACCGGGACTTTGTTTTCGGGGACCGCCATCGTGACGTCCACCTGGCCGGTGCGAAAGGCGCGTTCCTCGGCATCCCCACTGTCGAAACGGATGAACTGAATCTCCGCGAGCTTCACGCCCGCGGCGCCGTACCAGTGGGGGTTCTTTCGCATCACGATACGTTGTTGCGGCCGCCATTCCGTGAGGACAAACGGACCGTTGCCGACGAAATTTCCGGGCTCCGTCCATTTGCGACCGTGCTTCACGACCGTCGGCACATGCACCGGCAGCCAGGGGCCGCTGGCGACGTAATACGGAAAACGCGGCGTGGGTTGCTCGAGTGTCAGGCGCAGCGTCTGCGCATCCAGAGCTTGGATACCGACGGCGGAAAAGTCCGAAAGCTCGCCGCTGACGAAGGCGCGCGCGTTTTTCACCGGATAGAACACACTGGCCTTGGGCGCCGCGGTGGCCGGCGTGAGCGCGCGCTGGTAGGCGTCGACAAAGTGCTGAGCCGTGACCGCTTCGCCATTCGACCAACGCGCCGGACGAAGGCGAAACGTGTAGGTGAGCCCGTCGGGGGAAATTGTGAAGGACTCGGCGGCGCCGGGGCGGGGCGCGGACCCATTCGGCCCCGGAATCAGCAGCCCTTCGCTAAGGGCGCGCAGCACGGCGAATTCGTCGGGCAAGGTGGCGGTGGCGGGATCGAGATTTCCGGGTTCATTGCGCTGACTCAGTCGCAGCACATGGCCGGACGCCTCGGCTGGCGCGGGTTTTTTCGCGCAGCCGGAAAGAGCCGCCGAGATCAGGATCAGGCCAGCCGAAGCCAGGCCGATCGCGAGTGCAAAGGGACGAAACCGGCTTGGTTTCGCGGCTGCTTTCGTGACGAGCGGATTCATGCGGATCGGGTCAGGGTTCGAGCCACACGTGTTTATACGGGTGGTGATCGAGGAGCGTCGGGTGCCAGCCCTTCACTGCCGGGTGCAGCAGGAAAACATGCGTATTGAAGTAGATTGGAGCCGCGGGGGCAGCGTTCAACATGATCGTCTCGGCGCGTTGGAGTTGAGCGGCGCGGGCGATGGTGTCGGGATTGCGGGCAGCGGCAAAGAGCAGTGCATCGTATTCGGCGTTGGCCCAACCGGTGTGATTGTTGCCGCTGTCGCTCCGCCAGAGGTCGAGAAAGGTGGTCGCATCGAGGTAATCGCCGACCCAATCGGAGAGCAGAATTTGGAAACGGCCGGCGCGACGTTCGGCGAGGACGACTTTGAATTCCTGGTTTACGAGGCGGACTTCGACACCCAGTTCACGTCGCCACATTTCTTGAATTGCCTCCGCCAACAACCGGTGGTTGCCGGAGGTGTTGAAGAGAATCTCGAACGGAGGTAGTCCCTTGCCGCCCGGAAACCCGGCCTCGGCGAGCAAGGCGCGCGCGGCTTCCGGATCGGTGCGAACAATATCCGGGGGCGTGTAGTCGGGCAGCCCGGGGGGGGTTAGAGCGGTGGCTGGGCGTTGTCCGCCGCGCAGGACTTTTTCCACGATCGCCATGCGATCGACGGCCAAGGAGAGGGCTCGGCGCACGCGCTCGTTGTTCAGCGGAGCGTGGCGGGTGTTGAAGCGGAAGAAGTAGGTATTTAAGTACGGATCAATGCGCAGCAGTTGCGGCGAATGGGAGCGGTACGTGTCGACCTTGCCGAACGGGAGCACGTAGGTGACGTGCAGTTGGCCGGCGCGAAAGGTGCGCTCCTCCGACTCGATGCTCTCGATCGGATGGAAGTGAATCGCATTCAGGCGCACGTTCGCGGCGTCCCAATACATCGGAGACTTTTCGACCACGATTAGTCGGTTGGGCTGCCATGACTTGAGACGGAAAGCGCCGTTGCCCACATGATGGTCGGGGCGGGTCCAAGAGTTGCCGCGCGTGAGGGGATCGCCATGCGCGGCGATGACGCGGAGCGGAACCGGGTGCCAGGCGGGGTGCGTAAGCAGGGACAGGAAGTAGGGCGTCGGATGTTCGAGCGTGACGCGCAAGGTATGGGTATCGGGCGCGGTGACGCCGACTTGCGCGAAGTCTTTGGTGGCGCCTTTATGAAAGGCTTCGGCGCCTTGCAGAATATAGAGCAGGCCGGCGTTCTCGGCGGCAAGCGACGGCGTGAGAATCCGCTGCCAGGCGGCGATAAAATCCTGCGCGGTGAGCGCATCGCCATTGCTCCACTTGGCTTCGGGCCGGAGGTGAAACGTGTAGGTGAGCAAGTCCGCGGTGATCGTCCAGCGCGCGGCGACGCCGGGCACCGGATGAAGATCGACGGGATCCTCCGCGACGAGCCCTTCGAATAACGCGGAAGTGAGCTCGACCTCCGCGATCGTCATCGCGGTTTGGGGATCGAGATCCGTCACCTCCGAACCGATCCCGCGATGGAGGACCTGTTCGCGGATACCCCGCTCGACCGGGGGTTCCCGCTTGAGGCAACCGACGAGTGAGGCGCTGGCGGCGAGGAGAAGAATCGCGGCGACTGCGCTGCTAAAACCAGCCGCGCTGGTGAAACGGGATGCGCGTCGCACGGGGGCAGGAGAGGCGCCGGAAAAGGGAAACGGCCTCATGCCTTGACGATCAGACAAACCGCATGAGCGGCGATCGCGAGGCCGCGACCGATTTCGTCGATGCCTTCGTTGGTGGTGGCTTTCAGGCCGATATTGGCGATCGGCACGTGGGTGGATTTGGAAAGGGCGGCCTTCATCTCGGCAAGACGCGGATAGATTTTTGGTTTTTCGGCGATCACCGAAACGTCGATGTTTGAAATGGCGAAGCTGCGTTTGGAAAGTTCGCTGCAAACCCGGCTGAGCAGCACTTGCGAATCAATGTTTTTGTAGGCCGGATCGGTGTTCGGAAAGAAATGTCCGATGTCCGGCAAGCTCGCCGCGCCGAGCAGAGCATCGCAGATGGCGTGGGTGATGCAGTCGGCGTCGCTATGGCCATCGAGGCCGTAGTCGGTGTCGAATTGTACTCCGCCCAAAATCAATGGGCGCCCCGCGACGATGCGATGGATGTCATAGCCGTGGCCGATGCGGAAATTCATGGTGGGCGGGGGACGAATTCGTTATAGCAGTTCGCGCCGACTGTGAAGCGACTCCGTCGAATCTGCTAGCCGGATATAAAGCCTTCCGATCGATTGAACGGAAGCGGCTTCGACCCGTTTCCGTTTCCGAGGATGCCGCACTCAATGTCGGGCCCAGCTCACGTTACGAGCAGCGCAGTTTTTTACACGGGCTGACGTGAAAGTAGGAACTCGAGGTATTCCAGATCCGCGGGCGAGGTGAGCTTGGGATTGGGATACGCGTTTTCGAGCAGCGCGATCGGGTGGCGGAGTTGCTCAACGGCTTGGGCATCGTCGGTAATGCGCAGCCCGCGCGATTTTACGCGGGCATAGGCCTTCACGATCAGCTCCCGCGAGAAAACTTGCGGCGTCTCCATGGCCCACAACCGCGCGCGGTCCAAGGTGCGGAGATGGGCGTCGTCGCGGTGTTCCTTGATGGTGTCGGTGACGCGGTGCGCCAGAACCACCGCTTGTTCGCGGCGAACAATTTTGTGCAACGCCACCAGTTGTTCGGCGCGAATGAGCGGTCGCGCGCAGTCATGAATGAACACGTGCTCGATGTCAGCCGGCAAGGCCGACAACGCGTTCATGACCGACTCCTGGCGTTCCCGTCCGCCGTGCACGAGGACGGAAGGGGTGGGTGCGTGCGCGGAAAGTTCCAGCATCTGCCGCTGATCGCGGTAGACGATGACGTAGAGATCGGCAATCGCGCTCTGCATGAAGGCGGCCGCCGAATACGAGAAGACCGGACGGCCGCCGAGGCGGGCGAGCACCTTGTCGCCGACCGTGCCCTGCATGCGCGAGCCGCTGCCTGCGGCGAGAAGGATGGCGGCGGTGCGGCTCACGTGAATTGAAGAGAAGGGGTTGAGCGTTGGGACGGACGAGAAGCGAGACGTAACCAAACTATCGGCCAACCTCAGTCAGAATCGCGCGGGCGGCGGCGACCGGATCGGGGGCTCTGAAAATCGGACGGCCGACGACCAGAAAGTTAGCGCCGGCGTGGGCGGCTTCGGCGGGCGTCATGACACGGGTCTGGTCGTCGGCTTGCGCGTTGCGCGGGCGAATGCCGGGGGTTACGAGCGCGACCTCGGCGGGCAGAATGGCCCGAAGCGGTGCGATCTCGAGCGGAGAGCAAACGAGCCCGCGCAGGCCCGCTTCCGCGGCGAGTTGGCCGAGACGAACGACCTGCCGTTCCGGGGAGTCGGCCACGCCGGTTTCGGCGAGTCCGGGAGCGCTCATCGAGGTGAGCACGGTGACGCCCAAGAGAAGCAGATCCGGCGCGTGCTGCTGCTGGGCCTTGACCGCCCATTGCATCATCTCGCGACCGCCGCAGGTGTGCAGCGTGAGCATGCCGATGGGGAGCTTGGCGGCGGACTCGACCGCTTTGGCGACGGTGTTGGGAATGTCGTGCAGCTTCAGATCGAGAAACACGTTGAACCCCAAGTCGGCGATCTCGCGGACGGCATCGGGCCCGCAGACGGTGTACATTTCCAAGCCGATCTTGACCCAGCGTACCGTGCCTTGGAGCTGGCGAAGAGCGGGCGCAACGTCGCGCGGTGATTGAGCGTCGAGAACAAGAATCAGGTCACAAGCCATCGAAGTGATGGAGCAGTAATGGGGACTCTGGCGCGCGAATGAAGACAAAAGCGTGTTCGGAGCGAGTTGGGATGACCGGCGAAGCGAGGCTGACTCTCGGAACCAAGCAGTTCCACGATTCGATTTGCGGGACGGGCATCGCACTCGTCTGGTTTCGGGCGTAAAACCCCGGCGTCTTCCGAGCGGCGTTCGTCGCGGAAATCAGGCTTCTCTTGGCTCCATTCCCAAATTCCTCTTCATGCTCCCTGTGAGCACGCTCTCTTTTTTCGCGCCGGCCAAAATCAATCTGTTCCTTGCGATCACGGGACGGCGTCCGGATGGGTATCATAATTTGGTATCGGTCGTGGCTCCGCTGGCATGGGGAGACACGCTTCACGTGGAGGCGGCGAAGGAGGGCTGGAGTTTGGACTGTGACGTGGCCGACGTGCCGGTGGATGAAACGAATCTGGTGCTTAAAGCGGCGCAGGCGTTTGCGCGTGCGACGGGGGAGGCAGGCGGAGCGCGGTTTCGGCTCGAAAAACGGATTCCGATGGGTGCGGGTTTGGGAGGAGGCAGCAGTGATGCCGTCGCGGCATTGCGGGCGCTGAACGCGCTGGTGGGACAACCCCTCGGCACCGAACGACTCGCCGCGCTCGCGGCCGAGCTGGGTTCGGACTGTCCTTTGTTTTTGGCGGATGGACCCGTGGTGATGCGCGGGCGAGGGGAGCGCGTAACGCCGCTGCCTGCGGAAGCGGCCGCCCGTCTCCGGGGCCGGCGGGTGTTGGTGTTCAAGCCAGCTTTCGGGATTTCGACCCCATGGGCGTATGCTCAACTCGCCGCTCAGGCGCCTGCCTCGTACCGTCCGGAAGTGGAGGCCGAAGGCGCGCTCACGCGTTGGCTCGAAGACCCCCAAGCAGCGGTGGAGACGTTGCTGTTAAACAGTATGGAACCGCCCGCCTTCCGAAAGTTCGTCGCGTTGCCGACACTCCTGGACCAACTGGGGAAGGAGTTTGGGTTGGCCCCGCGTCTTAGCGGCAGCGGCAGCGCGTGTTATGCTTTACTGCCGAATACCGTCGATGCCGGGCCCGTGATTGCGGCCATTCGGGAGGCTTGGGGAGAATCGGCCTTCGTTTTGGATACACGACTGTTGTAAATCCGAATTGACCCGCTTCGTTGCGACCGCGTTATCGTCGGGCGCAGTCCACGTTGCCCCAACGCGGTCGGCGAATGTATTCTTCAGATTCTTAATGGACTCACGCGCGAAAACCGAAATCACAGTGCAGGGCATAGCCGCCTCACAGGGGATCGCGTATGGGCAGATTTTTGTCTATCTCCAGAGTGACGTCGAAGTGCCGAGCTACCAAGTCGAGCCGGAGAAACGGATCGACGAGGTCGCGCGTTTCGATCGTGCGCTGGTGGTGACGCGCCAGCAGATTTCGAAGATCAAAAACGAGGTCGAAAAAAATATCGGCCCCGAGGAGGCGATGATTTTCGACGCGCATCTGATGGTGCTCGAGGATGAAGCCCTCATCGGCGAGACGATCCGTGAGTTTGAGGCGACGGGTCGCAACATCGAGACGTGTTTCCATCACGTTTCGTCGCGTTACGTGCAGGCGTTCGCCGAGATCGATGATGAATATCTGCGGGAACGAGCCGGCGATCTGCGGGACGTTGCCCAACGCGTCCTTCACAATCTGCTCGGGCAAGCTGAAACCTCGCTCAGCCGGTTGGCAGATCAACGCATCGTGGTCGCGAGTGACATCTCGCCGTCGGAGTCGGCCACGCTCGATCGGTCGGCGGCGCTGGCCCTGGTGATGGATTCCGGCAGCAAGACGAGTCACGCCGTGATTGTCGCCCGCTCGATGAAGATGGCTTCGGTGGTGGGGGTGAGAAACCTTACCCAGCGCGTGCAGAATGGTGATTGGGCGATCGTCGATGGCTACGATGGACTGGTGATTCTCAATCCCACCGAGGGCACGCTCTTTCGCTACGGTAAGATTCAGGAACGGAAAAAATCCTTCGAGGCGCGACTGCTGGAAGTGAACCGCCAGCCTGGCGTCACGCAGGACGGCGTGCCGGTGATGTTGATGGCCAACATCGAAAAGGCGGAGGAAGTGACCAAGGCGAAGGCGTATTTTGCCGACGGCATTGGCTTGTATCGGACTGAGTTTCTCTTCCTCAACACCGCGCGGATGCCGAGCGAGCACGAGCAGTTCCTTGCCTACAAAGCGGTCGTCGAGGCGATGTCGCCTCAGCCGGTGGTGATCCGGACCCTCGATCTGGGTGGCGACAAACCAATGGTGGGCAAGGCGGACCTTTTCCCGAAGGAGACGAACCCTTTCATGGGGTTCCGCGCCATTCGGTTCTGTCTCGAGTACACGGATATCTTCAAAGAGCAACTTCGCGCCATCCTGATGGCGAGCGCGTTTGGCAAAGTGAAGGTGATGTACCCCATGATCAGCGGCGTGGACGAGCTCATCCGGGCCAACGCCGTGCTCGCGGAATGCCGGGGCGAACTACTGGCGCGTGGCGTGGCATTCGACCCGACCGTAGAGATCGGAACCATGATCGAGATCCCCAGTGCGGCGGCGACGGCCGATTTGCTCGCAAAGCATTGCTCGTTTTTTAGCATCGGGACCAACGATCTCATCCAATACCTGCTCGCCATCGATCGGGTGAATGACCGGATCGCCCATCTCTACGAGCCCACGCACCCTGCCATTCTGCGGACCTTGCGGCACGTCGTGGACGAGGCGCACCGACAGAAGGTTCCTGTCAGCGTGTGCGGCGAAATGGCCGGCGATCCCGTGTTCGCGCCGTTACTGCTTGGCCTTGGCGTGGATTGCCTGAGTATGTCCCCGGCGTGGCTGCCATCAGTCAAGTATCTAATCCGGGCGATGACCATGGCGGACGCGCGTCAGCTGGCGGTGGAAGCGTTGAGCATGAGTTCTCCCAAAGAAATCTACGCACGGTGCGATGCGTTCTATCGTGCCCGCGTCCGCATGGATTGACCAGCCCCGTGAACATTCCGGATTCAACGTCGCTGCACGGGACGAGTTGCGATTTTAGGACACGCACGTATAGAACGATTCGTCCAATCGCATGAAGTTCATCCGGTCTTTTTCGCGGATCGCGGGAGTTCTGACAGCGGCCGCCGTGGTGCTGTTCGGGGCTAGCTGTGCCAACATCTTTGTTCCCAAACACAAAGTCCTGGTCGACGCGATCACCGCTCCCGGTACGCCCAAGCCCTCCGGCCAGTCCTACCGGTTGATCGCGAAATCCTCGGTGGTCACCAGCGTGCCCGTCCAAGTTTCCGTCGTAAAAGCCTGCATCGATGCCGCCCTCGCTGGGCTCGGGATGTACGAGCCACCACCGGGCGTGGCACCGGATCTCTTCATCGAGGTCGGTTACGGCAATAGCACGGGTGGCGCCCGGGTGGATCCATCCGCGAGGGAAACGTTCCTGCAGTTGTCCGCCCGCTCGAATCCGGAACGTTCCAACGATAAGGCGACCGGCCCCGAAGTATGGGATGTGCGCGTCGGGGTCCTCGGCATTGCCGGACCCACCGAAAGTGCGATGCCGCTGCTCAGCGCGGTGGCCGCGAACTATATTGCGACCGACACGCAAGTGGAGACGAAGGTCGAAGTTCCGCGGAACGCGCCATCCGTGCTCGCGGTCCGCGAGACGGCAATCCAGGCGCTCGAAGCGCGCGGGGCTCCAGCAGGTTCTCCCGCTCCCCGCCAAAATGGCGGTGGCGCCGGTGGCCCCAGTGGTGCTGCGCAGCCGGCAACGCCATCATCCGCCAACCCGCCCCCAACCGCCGCAATCACAGGCGGAATGGGCAATGCGGGCGGCCACAGCGCACCGTCGCCCTGAGCGGTTCCGAGCCGGCCCACCGGGGATCCTAGCCACTACTCGGCCAGCCGTCGCCGCAGGGTTTCCGCCGCTTCACGCCAGGTGGGTAACGGCCGGGTTCTGGCTTCACCGCTTAAACGTGCGTGCAGCGCATCGTCGGCGACGAGTTTTCGCAGCGCGGATTTCCAGGCCGCGAAATCATTCACGGGCACGGGTAGGCAGCCGCCACCGTCCGCGTTCTCCCGCAGCACCGGAAGATCGCTGCACACGCATGGCACTCCGCGCCATAACGATTCCAGCAGCGGCAGACCGCAGCCTTCGGCGATGGTCGGAAAAATCGTCGCCCGAGCCGACGCGTAAAGATTGGCCACGTTCGCATCACTGGCTGCTTCGTGGAATTCCAGTCGTCCCTTGTGCTCCCGTCGCAGCATTTTCAACCGGGCCACGATCGGCGGCCCGAAATGAGGGTTTACCCGGCCAACGACGTGCAGCTCGAAATCGAGGCGTTCACGCCAGAGTTGATCACACGTTTCCATTAGCATCGACTGGTTCTTCCGCGGTTCAATGATTCCCAGGCAGAGGAGCTGCGGGCGGGGCGATGCCTCCGTCTTGTCCGGCGCGTCGGAAGCATTTGCAGCTGCTAGCGGAGCGCATACCGCGCGCGGTGCTCCGTCGAAGTCAGCCCCAAGTGCGAGCGGGTCGACCGGCGGACAGTGTTCCACACCTTGCCAGCTCCAGAAGCCAAGCAACTCATCGCGGCTCGCCTGTGACACCGCCCAGACGTGGTCGAAACAGGCGAGCAGCTTCAGGTAAACCGGATGACGCGCGACACTCTTTGGCCAGGTGATGTGCGGGTGCTTGAGTGGAATCGCATCGTGATAAATCGCGGCAACCCGGCACGGTCGCGACGGCGAAGCGAGAAACTCCGAGAACCCGGGGCGCTCTTCTTCCGAGAAGAGTTCGCTGGTGAGAAACCAATCTTCACGGGTGAGCGGCGGCAGCTTTTTTCCGCTGCTCGCGATGAGCGCGCCGCGCGTCCAAGTCACATCGGTGGCCGCGGCGCCGAGGTGCTGGCGCAGCAGGCTGCTGACGCGCGTCAGCCCCGAGCGGTGGCCGGCCGAACCCGTCTTCGTCACATCGAAATAAATCATGAGCGGTTGGACGGGATGGCCGGGTCGGCGTCCGCCGTGCGCGGGCCGCGGCTGGCCCGCTGAAAGTGTGCGAGCACGCGAGCGGCGTTCTTATGCGCATCAAAGTTTTCCTCCACCCAGCGGCGCGCGGCCACCCGGAGTTTTTCGGCAAACGCATCATCATGCGACAATCGTCGCAGGCTGTTCATCCAGTCCTCCGGCATTTCAACCGGCGCGATCAGGCCTGTGACACCTTGCGCAATCGCTTCCGTCGTGGCGGCGGCGGGCGAGGTGAGGACGAGGACGCCGATCGACATCGCTTCGGGAATCACGTTGGGCAACCCGTCGCGGTCGCCGCTGGCCGCGATGACCCCCGTGTGCAGCAGCACGTCCGCCCAACCGAGCTGGTTCCAGACTTCGTGCTGGGGCAAATGGCCGGTGAAGCTGATGTGACCGGCGACGCCAAGATGCCCCGCAAGCTTCTCCAGTTCTGCGCGCAACGGGCCTTCGCCGATGATCCGGGCGGAAAACGGAATCCCGGCCGCGCGCAAGGCCGCGTAAATCCGTAATTGGTGATCGAGTCCTTTCTTTTCCACCAGCCGGGCCACACACACGAGCTGCAGCTCCGAGCGATCGCGGCGCAGAGGTTTGAATTCCGGCAGTCGGTCGAGCCCGCGACGGATGCAGAACACCTTGTTCGCCGCGAGGCCGCGTTCGATCAACGCGCGGCGCCCCATGTCGGTCGACGTATGAATAAAGGCGGCATGTTCCAGTTTCTGTTTCAGCCACCAGTCACCACCGTGTTCAAATATGTCATACGCATGCGCGGCTGCGCTGAAACGGTGGCCGTCCATGCGCCAGAGCAGCCATGCGGCCGTGGCGGGCGCGCCACCCCACGCGGCATGAACCAGGGCGGGCGGATCGCGTCGAAATTCCCGCGCAAGCAGGCAGGCGAAACCGGCACCGAGCATGTTTTCCCAAAAGTTCAGCCAGGATGGCGGCCGCCGTGTGAGCAGCCCGTGAAGCAGCTGGCGGAGAATCTCGGGGCGGCGCCAGGCCTCGTACGGAATCATCCAGAGGAGCGTGAACAGGCGCCACTTGTTGAAACGCGCGACAGGCAGTCCGCGAAACGTGCCGCCGCCGCCCCACAGGGAATAAAGCCGCAGGTTTACGCCGAGTCCGCGCATCGCGATGATTTCCCGCTGCAGAAAGGTCTCCGTGTTCTGCGGAAACGTGGTGAAGAGATAAGCGATGACGGGCGTGGAGGCTGACAAGATGCTCGCACGCTAGATCGGGCGCGGCGCGACGGCCAAGCGCATTGCGCAATCTTCGCGCGGGCCGACGAAACCTGGTGCCAGCCATCGGGTCCCGCACGAACTGGCAGCAAGCAGCGGACCACGCCGCGGGTCGTTTTCCCGCGATTTCACCAGCCGGCGAATCACGCTAGCGGAATGACGCCGGCTGACGCGTCCGGCAGAAACGTGCGCATGCGCTGGACCGAGCCTCCGGTCGCGCCTGGCTTGTCGGGAGGAAAGGCGCGGCGTTTCAGCTTGGCCCGCCGTACCTCGTTACCAAGGTCGACCAGCTCATCGATCAGCAGGGTGGGATCCTCGTCATAGCGGAGCTTGAGGAAGCGTGCACGGACGTCGGTATAGGTCGCCGGATCCGCCATCCACCCGTCGACGATGTCTTCGAAGTCAGAGGCGTTTTCGATCTTCCCGGATCCAGCGCCGTTCCGGAAGAATTTCCAGGTGAGGGCTTCCTGGGGCATGATTCCGCCAAACGCGTTGAAGATGATTGGGCACCGAAAATGCAGCGCTTTGGCGCACGTGGTGGTGCCGCCGCGCGTCACGATTACGTCGCTGGACTGCATCAACAGATGCACGTTCTCCGAAAAGCCCTCGATGAAACAGGTGAACTCCGGATGGATGGCCCGCCAGTGGATCAATTCGTTATAAGTCTCCTTGTTTTTCCCGCAGATGATGATGGCCTGCACGCGACCGGCGTGCTTGAGCAGGGTGGGGAGGAGGTCGAGGTGATTGTTGGCGCCGTTGCCCCCGGTGGCGAGGAAAACGGTGAAGCGGTCCGGGTGGAGCCCGAGTTGCTTCGTTCGAAACTCACGGCGATCGAGCGCATTGAGGACCTCGAGCACCGCCCGCGGGCGCATCAGATTTCCTCGTACCCGCGTCCGTTGCGCCGGAATGCCGCATTTCACCGCATAGTCGCTCGCGGTGGGCGTGCGGGAGATATAGCGATCCGCCGACGGTTCGATCCAGTTGCGCGAGTAACCCCAGCCGCCGGAGAACTCGCCGCAATAGGTCGCGCAACGCACCTTGTCCTCCCCAAGCGTTTTCCGCGCGAGCTGGAAATAGCCCCGGTTAAGGCAGTCGTGGACACTGAAGATCAGGTGCGGCCGGTACGTGGTGAGCACCTCGAGATAGTAACCGGAGCCGAGAACGACGGAACGGCGGTTGATATAGCTGAGCAGCTCGACGAGCGCATAGAAGATCTTGTGGATCCATGGGGCGCTGCGCTGGATGCGATTATAGAGACGCACGCCGGTTCGGTTTAAGACCGAGGACTTTTCCAGCATTTGTTCGATGCGGACATCGACATCATGGCGGTAGAGCTGGAAGCACCATTCGGCGAACGCTTCCGCCCGCGCGTCGTGGCCGCCGCCCGTGCTCGAGGTGAGAACCAGAATGCGAAGTTTTGACATGGATGGCTTAGCTGCGGCGAAGCCGCGACGCGATCGAAGAGAAAAGGCGACGAATCATGCGCAGTCCACTAGACATTGAAATAGCGTGCCTGGATGCGGCGTTTCAGAGCGAGGCTGCCGGCGCGTGCGATCAACGGTGCAACCACGGCTTGGAAGAAGCGGCCGGTGCGCACCGTGCCGCTGTGCTGCCGCAGCAGGGCGCGGCGGAGCGAGGCGGCCGCGTGCGCGGGCGGAGGACCGCTCTGCATCATCGCAATGAAAGCCGTCCAGGCGCGCTGCATGCGCGGACTTGGCTGGGCCTGCGGACGCTGGACGCTGCCTTCGAAGTCGGTGCGATAATCGCCGGGACGCACGTCGAGAACCACGATCCCGGTGCCCTCGAGTTCCAGCATAAGACTTTCGTTCAGAGCCGTCAGGCCGGCTTTCGCAATATTATACGCACTTTGATACGGGAGAGGAAATTCGGCGGCGAGCGACGACACGTTTACCAAGGCGCCGCGTCGGCGCTCCAGCATGCTTCGGGTGGCGACCCAGGATAGTCTCGCCGTGTTGATCAGCATGACTTCGAGTTGTTGCTGCCAGATTCCGAATTCCGTTCCGGCAAATTCGCCAAACACGCCGTAGCCCGCGTTATTGATGACCAGATCGAAGCCCCCGGCCGCGCGCTCTTGCTCCTGAAACACGGAGACGGCCTGGGCACCGTCCGTGAGTTCCAAGCCGACCGGGATGAAGGCGCCGCCGTGCGCTTGTCCCAATGCAGCGAGCCGCTTGGGATCACGCGATGTTCCCCAGACCCGAACGCCGTCAGCCAGCAGCATCTCGGTGAAAGCGTGCCCGAGGCCGGTGCTCGCACCGGTGACGAACGCGGCGCGGTAAATGTCGGATACGCGGGTGGCAGGCACAGGTTCAGGCGACCCGTTTGAACACCAGCGCGACATTGGCCCCGCCAAAGCCGCTGCTGTTCTTGATCACGATCCCGGGGGCGCGGTTTTCACTCGTGCGCGGGAGGTTGAGATCGGCGCATTCCGGATCGACTTGCGAGAGGTGAGCGTTGCCCGGGATGAACCCGTCGCGCAGCGCGAGGGCGCTGAACGCCGATTCCATTGCGCCGGCCAAAGAGAGGCCGTGCCCGGTCAACGCCTTGGTGCTGCTCACGGTCACGTTTTGTAACGAGTCTCTGAATACGGACCGCAGGGCGCGTGCTTCCGAGATGTCGCCAATGATCGTCGACGTGGCGTGGGCATTGACGTAGTCCACTTGGTCCGGGGTAATTCCGGTGGAACGGAGCGCGACGGACATGGCGGCGGCGGAACCACTGCCATCCGGATGGGAAATGGCAACGTTGTGGCCGTCGGAGGCCTGACCCCAGCCGAGCACTTCGGCGTACGGAGTGACGCCGCGTCGGGCGACTTCATCTTCCGTCTCGAGCACGAGTACGACTCCGCCGCCGGTGCCGACAAACCCGTCGCGGGCGGCATCGAACGGACGCGAAGCGAGAGCCGGATCGGTCTGGAGCGACAGCGTGCGCATCCCGGCGAAGGGCAGGATTGCGTCGGTATTCCCATCTTCCGCTCCCACAATAAACATCCGCTTCTGGCGGCCGAGCGCGAGTTCGTCGAAACCGAATCCCAGTGCGTGAGCAGATGACGCGCAAGCAGAGGAAAATCCGCAGGAGGCTCCGAGAATTTTGAAGGCCGCAACCAGGTTGAAATTCAAGGTGCCGACGATCGAGGCAACGATGCCCAGCGGTGAACACCGCATCACACCAAATTTATTTAAGCGGTCATGATGGTAGTGCGTGAGGAATGGCGAGCCCCCGGACGCGGCGTAGAGACCGGTGAGCGGGTTCGAGATATCGGCCTCGGTCAGCTTGGCGTCCTCAATCGCCTGCACCATGGCGCAATGGGCAAAGAGTCCGTTCGGCGCCATCGAGCGCAGCAGCTCCCGCTTGACCCGGTAGCGCGAGGGAAACGTCCAGTCCTCGGGATCGACGGAGTCGGCGGTGAAGTCCTTGATCGTTCCGGTGATCTTTACGGGGATCTCCGGTTTCTGAAACGGCGGATAGAGTTCGAAGCCGTGCCGTAACTCGCGGAGGTTGCGGGTCACGGTCGTGACGTCGTTGCCAATGCTGGTGACGAATCCGAGACCGGTAATGAAAACTCTGGGCATGCGTTAGACGGGCTTGGCGAAGGTAATTGACCAGAAGAGCCGAAGCTGGACCGGGAGTGAAGGTGCTTCCGTGGTCCCGGTCAACGCGGGAGGCGGGCAACGTGGGGCAAGGATCAAACGATGTGAGCTTGAGCCTGGATTCGACCGCGAAACTCGTGACTGATCGGGCAATTCCGAAAAGCTCGGCTTTCCCTCCCAAATAGCTCAGCCGGACAGCAGCGGGCTTAACGCTGCTCCCGAGTTGGACGGGTCGTTACGCTGAGAGCCCTCGCCACGAGGGAGTTCGGGCTCTCCGCGGACGCGCTTTCTCAGGCATTGATGGCCGCGCGCAGAGGAGTGGCCGAAGCCGCGGCTTCGTCGCCGTGAGGCCCCGGGGCGTGAGCACTTCCATTCACGTTGATTGGAACCGGGGCATTGACGGCGTCGACGAAACCAAAAGTGAGCGTGATTTCCTCGGCAATGACCGCTTTTTCCTGACCGACGCGAATTGATCCTTCGAACGTGGCCAGGGGCATCTTCATCCGTTTCGGCTTGATCGACATCGTCAAGATATCGCCAGGTTTACAGATACGATGAGCGCGCACGCCTTCACAACCAGTGAAGAAAATCATCTGAGAGCTCACGACTTTTCCGGGCTCGGCGGGTGCACCTTCAAGCAGGTAAAGCACGGCAAGTTGTCCCAAGGCCTCGAGCATCATCGAAGCGGGCATGACCGGGTTGTCCTTGAAATGGCCTTGGAGGAAAAACTCCTGACCCGTGATCTTGTACTTACCGCTCGCCGACGTGGAGCTGACGGTGGCCTCGTTGAGAAAAAGAAAAGGCGGCTGCGTGGGCATGACCGCCCCGATGCTTTCGATGGGCAGAAACTTGGTTGGTTTCGGCAGGGGTAAACCGCGGATTTTGCAGTCGATGAACGTCTTCACGTCGCCCACCGTCCGAAGATTGCGCAACTCGTCGTTGTTGATCGACATCTGCAGCACGTCTTCGACGAGAATGACGATCTCCATCATCGTTAATGAGTCGACGCCAAGGTCTTCAATTAGCCGCAAATCGTCATCGGCATCCTTCAGCTTCATCCGTAGATCAGGCTCCACGAAGCGCTCGATCACCCCAATCACAACTGCCGGAACGTGTTCTGCGTTGCCGGTTTTTCGAAACTGGACAGCAGCCTCAAACGTAGACGGCGAGCAGCGTTTAAGAGCTTCGCGGAGCGCGGTCTCGTCCTCAGGAGCAAACGGTTTTAAGGTCGCAGGCAGCGAAGGCTTCGCTACACTGGGACTGGTTGGAACTGCTTCGGGCATTGTTGGATCGTTGTATGTCACACGTCCGGGAAGTAAACCCATTATTTCCGAGGGTCGCCGGCTGATCGTCAGCGGTGGCAACAACTCGTTCCACAGGGCGTCAACATTCGATTGCACACGATTTTACCGATCCAGCGCTTGCCAGTCAGGGTGTGCGCACCTAGCTGGGTGCTTCGCGCTTCCTTTTTTTGCGCGACGCACCTCGTCCGAACTTTGCACCGCATGAGCGTTTCTGCTGCTGCTCCCGTTTTTCTCATTACACACGAATTCTATCCGAAGCGTGGAGGCATCGCCACGTTCACCGAGGAGATCGCGCGGGCATCGGCGAGCTTGGGCTATAATGTGGAAGTGTGGGCTCAATCGGCGCCGTTTGCAGCCGAGCGGGACGATTGGCCCTTTCGGCTGCGACGCATGCCTCTCAAGGGAACGCATGACGTGATCTGCCAAGTGCAGCTCGCCCGCGAGCTCATCCGCCATCGGAGGGAATTGCGGTACGCGACAGTCTATCTGCCAGAGCCCGGACCGATGATGTCGATGATGCTGCTGCAGTTCTTCCAAGCATTCCGACCCAAACGCCTGGTGCTGACGTTTCATGGTTCTGAAATTCTGAAGTTTGCGTCGAGTCCCCTCCGCCGCTGGCTGGCGGGTAGGCTGATTCGTTGTGCCGCGCGGGTGAGCACGTTGAGCATTTATACCCGGGAGCTCCTGCTGAGTCATTTTCCCGAAGCCGCCGATAAGATCTTTCTGACCCCCGGCGCCTTGCGGTCCGACTTCGCGGTCGTTCCTCGTCAACCTGGTCTGCCAAAACAGAAGATCGTCGTCCTCACGGTGGGCCGGCTGCACCCGCGGAAGGGCCAGTTGCTCACTTTGAGGGCGCTGCAGATGCTCGCGCCTGAGATTCGTGCGCGGCTGGAATATTGGGTGGTGGGCGGACAGAATAAAGGAAACTACGACGCGCAGCTCCGGACAGCCGCTGCCGAGAAGCCCGACCTGTCGGTGCGCTTCTTCGGCAATCTTCCGGATCAGGAACTCGCCGGCGTTTACGAGAGCGCTGATATTTTCGCCATGACCAGTGTGACGCTGGATCACAGCGTCGAGGGCTTCGGGTTGGTCTATCTCGAGGCGGCAGCGCATGGACTTCCGGTCGTCGCTCATGATGTGGGAGGCGTCTCGGAAGCCGTGATCGATGGCGTAACCGGCTTGCTCGTTCCGCCCGATCGCCCCGCGCAGCTTGCAGCCGCGTTTGAGAGATTGATTCACGATCCTGAACTGTGTTTACGCCTCGGCTCCGCCGGACGGGAGTGGGCCCGGCGAAACTGCTGGAAGGATTCGGCGGAGGCTCTCTTCAATCCGCATTGGACCGCTCCATGATTGAATCACGCGCACACGTCGTCGTCCGCTATGCAGAGACGGATATGATGGGGGTCGTCTATCACGGCAATTATCTGCCGTGGTTCGAAGTCGGCCGCACCACCTTGCTCAAAGAGATGGGATTGTCCTATCGTGAAATGGAACAGCAGGGTTACCGGCTACCCGTATTGGAAGTGACGGCGAAATATCATCGTCCCGCCCTTTATGATGATACGCTCACGATTGTAACCCGACTCCATGAATTGCCGGTGCTGCGGATTCGCCTGGATTACGAAGTACGGCGGGGCGAGGAGTTGCTCGCCACTGGTCAGACGATCCACGTGTTCATCGATCGCGAAGGCCGGCCAGTCCGGCCGCCGCCGAATGCGGTCGCAGTATTCAGCGCCGCGTTTCGTTAAGCCTGACTCGGATGATACGATCCGGCGATAGGTACGAAGATGAAACAGGGAAAATCGGCCAAGCTCGGATCGCGAGAAGGGGGGAAACGGATCGCCGATGGGGGCGTTCGGGGTATGGAGCGCCGGAATTTAACCGCGTATTATACCGTTAGTCAGGAACGCAAAGGGGGAAGAGCGGTCCGTCGTCGACTATGAGTCCACTGCTTATTATTATTATTCTCCTCTTATTAATTGGCGGCGGCGGCTTTT
>PPFU01010131.1_pt1 | contig 17903 bp, 11 predicted proteins | sample 1535991 | NCBI WGS metagenome assembly PPFU01 (sample SAMN04901290, study PRJNA319586) | Hypolithon metagenome, whole genome shotgun sequencing project. | isolation source: Antarctic Hypolithon | place: Antarctica: Miers Valley | collected 2014
CCGTCCGCCAATGGCTCGCCTTCGGCACCGCTGGGCGCGGTGCCTCGGCTGCGCTTGATTTGGCTCCCGGAGCCGTCCGCCCCGACGCCCCTGCGGAGCGCATCGCATTGGTGGGAGGAGCGGTGCGACGCATCCCTCTGGCGTGGGGCGCGGCGTGGCAGCGCGATTTAAACTGTCCGGGGACTCGCGAGGGACATGCATCGATGAAGAAGTGGATCGTGCTGGTTGCGCTGGTCGCGGCGGGCCTGCTGGCGTACGTGGCGGCTGGCCCTTACCTGACCATCCGCGCGATCGGGCAGGCGGTGCAGGAAGAGGACGCGCGCGCACTCGCCCGACACGTGGATTTCCCGGCGCTGCGCACGAGCCTGAAGGCGCAGGTGTCGGATGCGATCGTGCGCGAGGCCGGTGCGGAGGCGCAGGCAAGCGTGCTCGGGGCGCTGGGGCTGACGGTGGCCACGGGCCTGGCGGGCGGAATGGTCGATGCGATGGTGACGCCGCTGGGTATGGGCGCGCTGATGGAGGGACACAAGCTGTGGAACCGCGGCAGCGGGCTGGCGCCGCCGTCGCGCGGGGCGCCGGCGGCCGATGGCGCCGCCGCGACGCCGCTGAAGACAGCGGACAACGCCTACGAGTCGCCATCGCGGTTCACCGCGACGGTGTACGACGACCGCGGACGGCCGGTGGTGTTCGTGCTGACGCGGCAGGGGCTGCGCTGGAAGCTCTCTGACATCCGGCTGCCGCGATAGGGCGCGCATCACGGCGCCGGATCGCTACGGCAGCAGGTTGGACACGCCGTGCGGGACGTGGCCGGTGGTGACGTGCTGGCGCGCGCTGTCGATGTTGTGCAGCGAGTCGTCGAAGAAGATGTCGGCGCCGAAGACATCGAGGAACGGGCCCTTGGGCCGCCCGCCGAGGAACAGCGCCTCGTCAAGGCGCACGCCCCATGCGCGCAGCGTGCGGATGACGCGCTCGTGCGCGGGCGCCGAGCGTGCGGTGACCAGCGCGGTGCGGATCGGCGAGGCGTCGCCGGGTGGATACGCGGCCTGCAAGCGGTGCAGCGCGTCGAGGAAGCCGCGGAACGGGCCGACCGACAGCGGTTCGTGCGCGTTCTCGCGCTCGTGGCGGTGGAAGGCGTCGATGCCGCCCTCGCGCGAGACACGCTCGCCCTCGTCGCCGAAGATCACCGCGTCGCCGTCGAAGGCGATGCGCAGCTGGTCTGGGCCGTCGCTACGCGCCGCGCGCACGATCGGCGCGGCCGGCAGGATGGTGGCGGCGGCGACGCCGTTCTCCAGCGCCAGGCGCACCGAATCGGGGTTCGCCGACAGGAACAGCTGGGCGCCGAAGGGTTTGATGTAGGGCCAGGTCGGCGCGCCCGAAGTGAACGACGCGCGCGAGATCGCGAGCCCGTGGTGCTGGATGGCGTTGAAGATCCGCAGCCCGGTGTCGGACGAGTTGCGCGACAGCAGGATCACCTCGACCCGCGGTGACGCCGCCGGCGCGCCGTCATTGAGCGCGAGCAGCTTGCGCACAAGCGGGAACGCGATACCCGGCGACAGCAGCTCGTCCTCGAACTCACGCTGGTGCTCGGCGTAGGCCTCGATGCCCTCGGCCTCGAACAGCTGGTGGCTGTCCTCGAGGTCGAACAGCGCCCGCGAGGAGATCGCGACGGTCAGCAGCTGCGGATCGGCAGCGTGGGACGGGGCACTGGGTTGCATGCCTGCAGTATCGGGCACGGTGGGGCCGGTTGCACGGTCGCGCCAGTTGTCTCGCTTACTCGCGTCAAGCCGCGGCAGCCGGCAGCATGACCACGAACGTGCTGCCCAGCTCCGCGCCGGGGCTAGTGGCGACCACGGTGCCGCCGTGCGCCTCCACCAGCTCGCGGACCACCGCCAGCCCGATGCCCAGCCCGCGGTTGTTCGAGACCAGCGAGTCCGGATCCTGTACGAACAGATCGAAGATCACCGGCAGCAACTCCGCCGCGATGCCACGACCGGTGTCGGATACCGCGATTTCGATCGCATCCACGTGCCTGGTCACCGACAGTGCGATCGCGCCGCCCCGCGGCGAGTACTTCGAGGCGTTGTCGAGCAGGTTGCTGAACACCTGCGCCAGCCGTACGCGGTCCCCCTGCACTTCGAGCGGACCCGGGGGCAGCTGGAGGCTGAACGACTGCCCCTTGGTCGCCATCGCTGTGCTGCAGGTGTCGACCGCCAGGCCGATCATGTCGGCGAGTTCGACGCGGCCGAACTCGAGTCGCAGCTTGCCCGTGCTCACCCGCGCGCCATCGAGCAGGTCCTCGACCAGGCGCGTCATGTGCACCACCTGGCCCTCGATGATGCCGCGCAGGCGGGCGAAGCGCGATTCGTCGGCGCGGGCTTCATACAGCATGTCATTCGCGATCCGGATCGGTGTCAGCGGGTTGCGCATCTCGTGCGCGACCATCGACATGAACCGGATCTGCTGGCGATGCGCCTGCCTCGCGTGCTCCTCGAGATCCTGTGCCGTGAGCGCTGCTGTGACGAGCTGCCCGTTGACTTCGCGCATGTCGCTGAGCTGAGACCGGAGGACGACGGCAGACGTGGCTGCATCATCGGCCGCCGACGCCGGCTGGTCGACGCACGCCGGCGAAACGTGGCGCCCCCCGGGCGCGCGCTGTCCGTGGAACGCGAAGTGTCCAGGGCCACGCCGCTTCGACCGGTACATCGCCCTGTCGGCACGGTTGACGAGGGTCGCCGCGTGCTTGCCGTCCTCTGGAAAGATGGCAATGCCGATGCTCGCGGTCAGTGCCAGGTCCTGGCGGCCGATGCGGCATGGCGCGGCGAGGGCCTGCAGCATGTTGCCGGCGAGCACGCCGGCATCGCCCGCCTCCGCGATCTCGGCCAGCAGGATCAGGAACTCGTCGCCGCCATGGCGGCTGACCGTATCGCAGTCCCGCACCGCCGACTCGAAGCGTCGCGCGCCCAGCTTGAGCACTTCGTCGCCGACCGCGTGCCCGAGGCGGTCGTTGATCTGCTTGAAGCCGTCGAGATCGAGGAACAGCACTGCCACGCGTGTCCCGTGGCGACGCGCCATCCCGATCGCGTTCTCGATCCGGTCCTGCATCAGCATGCGGTTCGGGGTGCCGGTGAGCACGTCCTTCTGGCTGGCGCGCGTCAGCGCCTGCAGCTTGACCACCGCGGTCTCGGCGATGGTGTCGGCATGCAGGGCGGCAAGCACCAGCTTCTCGTTGGCGTCGCGCAGGCGCTCCACGCGAGTGTCGCTGATGTCCAGGTGGACCTCGGCGAGCGCCTGGCGCATGTGCTGCAGCTCCGCGCGGACGTGGTCCGCCTCTTGGCCCAGCCGCGCGAGCGTCTCGCGACCCTCTGCAAGCGCGTCATTGCTGCCGACGCTCACCTGCCGATCCCCCGCATCCGACGGTGGCTACGCATTGCCGACGCCGTGGTCGCCCGTGCCAACCCGCCGGCGCCGCGTGGGCCTGCCCCCCAGCAGGCCTTCCTGGTCGACCAGCATGTCGCCGATCCGGATGCCGCCGCCATCGATGTCGAACACACGCAGCTCGTTGGAGTGCGCGCTGGCGCGCAGCTTGACCACCGCCAGCATCCGCAGCAACCGGCTGTCGACCTCGATGTAGCGCTGCACGATGATCGCGTCGGTCAGGAAGGCGGTGCCATAAGGGCTGAAGCGCAGGTCGTCGTAGCGGTCCTCCAGCTCCGAGGTCATCAGCACTGTTGCGCCGGTGCTCGCCAGCGCGGTCACCATGCGCGCCACGGACTCACGGAAATCGGTGCGGAACGCCGGCGCCACGCCCAGTTCGAAACCGGAGAGCGAGTCGATCACCACCCGCGTCGCATTGCGTTGACGGATCTCGTTGATGAGCTGGATCGCAAACTCGTCGACCGAGAGGTCCAGCGCCTGGGGCTGCAGCAGGCTCACGCTGCCGACCTCGATCAACTCGGCGACGATCCGCGCACGCGTCAGGCGCGGGCGCTGCTCGAAGGCGGCCACGATGCCGGTTTCGCCATTCCGCGCGCCTTCGGCCAAGAAGGCCGAGGCGAGGATGGTCTTGCCCGACCCGGACGGGCCGGCGACCAGCAGCGAATAGCCGCGCGGCAGGCCGCCGCCCATCATCGCGTCGAGGCCGGGTACGCCCATGCCCAGCCGCGTGTCGTCCGCCACCTGCCTGCTGGGCACGGCGACCATAGCGATCTGCGGCGGCGGAAACACGGTGATGCCAGCACTGCCGATGCGGAAGGTGTGCAGCCCCGGCACCGTCGGCTGCCCGCGCATCTTGGTGATCTCGATCTTGCGCACCATCGAATGTCGCTGTACCTCCTGACGCAGCCAGATCAGGCCGTCGGCGACGGTGAAGACCGGATTGGGCTCGCGTTCGCTGAAGTACTCCCCGAGCAGGAAGGTCGTCGCCTGCCAGCTGGTCATCAGCATGCCGAGCGTCTGCACGAAGTGCTGCAGCGTGCCGTAGGGATTGCTGCTGCCCTGCCCTGCCAGCGACACCGAACGGAAGGAATCGATGAATACAAACGCCGGCCCGGTCTCTTCGACCACAGCGACGATGCGGTCCAGCACCTTCGACAGATCGCTGGAGGCACCTTCCTCGGCGAGGTTGATGAAGCGGACCGCGTGGCCGACCTTTTCGGTGTCGAAGAAATCGAACTGCTGCTGGTAGCGCAGCATCTTGAGCGGCGGCTCCCCGAGCACATTGAAGTACAGGGCCGGGCGCTCCGGCGTGGCCAGCGAGAACATCATCTGATGGGCGAGCGTGGTCTTGCCGCAGCCAGGCGCACCGGAGAGGATATTGAACGAGAACTCAGGCAGGCCGCCGCCGAGCACGTCATCGAGCCCCGGCACCCCTGTCGAAAGGCGATGGATCGTGGCTTTGTCGGTCATGGCGTGGTGTCCAGTGCGGCGTCGCCGCCGGAATGCGTGTCCTGCACGGAGCGCAGCAGTCGCTCGGTGAGCGTGGCGCCGATCAGGCTGGCGAGGAGGTCGCAGAAGGTCTGTAGCAGTACGCCGTTGGCGGCGACGGCGACGGCGGGGGTCTGTTGGGACAAGGTTCGGTGCAGCGGGACAAAGCCGCCAGCCTCGCGATCGGCGTCGTAGACCTCCGCCAGGCAGGCGTGGGTACCGCGGGTCAGATGCAGGCTGCGCCTGTAGAGCGCGGCAACGCCGGACGGCCCGATGATCGGTGACAGCGCGCCTTCAACGCCGCGCCAGACCGCCACCGCGGCATCGGCAATCGAAGACACCCCTGCCCCCTGCGCGACAAGATGCTCCAGCATGGCATTCAGTCGCTGGGCGTCGCCCGGCATCGGATGGTCCAGATCTGCCTGCACAGCGGAAAACCACGGCAGACGGAATGTCACCATACGCTAAAGCGGGCGGGCGCCAGGTGAGCATCCGGAGCGCCGGCGTCCAAGCTGGACGGTCCCCGGCGGGCGCCGATCGCGCTTCAGGCCATGAACTGCTCGCTGAGGATCCGCTCCTCGAGGTTGTGCTCGGGGTCGAACAGCAGCGTGACCGTGCGGTCGCGCGATTCGTGGATGGTGACCTCGACCACGTCGCGGACCTCGTGCGAGTCGGCGGTGGCGCTCATCGGGCGCTTGTACGGGTCGAGCACGCGGAAGCGGACCTGGGTGTCGGCGCGCAGCAGCGCACCGCGCCAGCGCCGCGGGCGGAACGGCGCGATCGGTGTCAGCGCGACCACGCCGCTGCCCAGCGGCAGGATCGGCCCGTGCGCGGAATAGTTGTAGGCGGTGCTGCCGGCGGCGGTGGCCAGGATGACCCCATCGCAGACCAGCTCTTCGAGCCGCGTCTGTCCGTTGAGCTCGATCGCGATATGCGCGGCCTGCCGCGTCTGCCGCAGCAGCGAGACCTCGTTGTAGGCGAGCGAGCCGACGCTGGTCCCGGACTCGGTGGAGGCCACCATCTCCAGCGGTCGCAACACCGCCGGCTCGGCGGATGCCAGCCGCGCGTGCAGGTCGCCACCGACGTCGTCGTCCGCCGCCGCCGGCAGCCGCTGCTGGTTCATCAGGAATCCCACGGTGCCCAGCTTCAGCCCGTAGACGGGCCGTCCCAATGCGCCGTGGCGATGCAGCGTCTGCAGCATGAAGCCGTCTCCGCCGAGCGCGCAGAGCACGTCGGCGTCCTCGGGTGCGTGCTGGCCATAGCGCGCGGTCATCGCGCCCAACGCACGCTGGGCGTCGTCAGTGGCGCTGGCGAGGAACGCGATCCGCTGCGGGCTGCTCATGGGCCGAGGATACCTGCTGGCTGTCCTGCCCCGCCCTCCGGCGTCAGCCCGACGCCGCCGCCAGCTGTGCCAGCCGACGTCCGGCCACCGACGCGGTCGGGTAGTCAAGGGTCTTCTGCGCGGCGAGCTCCGCCAGCATCGCCAGCGTGAAGCGCAGCGCCGCGTCGTCGCGGCCCAGCCACGCGGCGACCTGGTCGTCGGCGGTATCGCCCGGCATGCCCAGCGCCTGGGCGACCAGCGCACGCTGCTGCTCGGCGAGCTCGTCGCGCAGCACGCCGCGGGCCACCGCGTGCCAGCGGCCGTCCACCGGCAGCGCGTCGATCTGCTGTCGCAGCCACGGCAGGCCGAGCGCCTCGCCGAGGCGGAAATGCACGCGCGCGACGTCGACCGGATCCTCACCGCGCTCGCGCGCCAGCTCGATGATGTCGCAGCCCGCATCCATGTACGGCAGCGCCGCCAGCTGCCCGGCGAGGTCGAGCGGCACGCCCCGGTCCAGCCAGTCCTGCAGGGCGTGCTCGTAGGCCGGACGCTGGCCGCCGGTGAGGATGTCGTCGCCGGCACGGATCGCGACGAACCCGTCGCGGTAGCGCGCGACCGCGCTGGTGATGTCGGGGATCGCGCCCGGCCGCGCCAGCAGCCAGCCGGTGAAGGCCCGCTGCAGCGACCAGATCACCAGCAGCGCGTCGATCTGCACCGATTCCGCCACGCGGCCGTCGAGGGCGTCGATCTGCGCCCAAAGAGCGCGCGCGTCCAGCGTCTCGCGGGTGATGGTGAAGGCCTTGGCGACCTCCCCGACGCTGCGGCCGCTGTCCTCCTGCATGCGCAGCAGGAAGGTCGCGCCCATGCGGTTGATGGTGGAGTTGGTGACCGCTGTGGCGATGATCTCGCGCTTGAGGCGGTGCTGCTCCATCGCCTCGGCGTAGACCTGCTGCAGCGGCTGCGGGAAGTACCGCTGCAGCTCCTTGGACAGGTAGGGATCCTCGGGCACGTCGGACTCCAGCAGCTGCTGGAACGTGACCAGCTTGGCGTACGACAGCAGCACCGACAGCTCGGGCCGGGTCAGGCCCTGACCACGCCCGCGGCGCTCGGCGATCTCGGCGTCCGAGGGCAGAAACTCCAGCTGGCGGTCGAGCAGCCCCTGCGACTCCAGCGTGCGGATGAAATGCTGCTTGGACCCCAGCCGCGGCACGCTCATCCGCTCCATCAGGCTGATCGCCTGGTTCTGGCGGTAGTTGTCGAACAGCACCAGCTGCTCGACCTCCCCGGTCATCGACGCCAGCAGCGCGTTGCGCGCCTCGAGCGCCAGCGCACCGGACTGCACCTGCTGGTTGAGCAGGATCTTGATGTTGACCTCGTGGTCGGAGGTGTCCACGCCGGCGGAGTTGTCGATGAAGTCGGTGTTGAGCAGCACGCCCGCGTGCGCGGCCTCGATGCGGCCGAGCTGGGTCAGCCCCAGGTTGCCGCCTTCGCCCACGACGCGGCAGCGCAGGTCGCGGCCGTCGACGCGGATGGCGTTGTTGGCACGGTCGCCGACATCGCCGTGGGTCTCGGCGGCGCCCTTGACGTAGGTGCCGATGCCGCCGTTCCACAGCAGGTCGACCGGCGCCTTCAGGATCGCGGTCAGCAGCTCGCTGGGCGACAGCGCGGTGGTGCCGTCGGGCAACCCCAGCGACTCGCGCACCTGTGGCGAGACCGGGATCGACTTCAGCGTGCGCGCATAGATGCCGCCGCCAGCTGACAGCAGCGACGCGTCGTAATCCTCCCAGCTCGAGCGCGGCAGCGCGAACAGGCGCTGGCGCTCGGCGAACGAGGCTGACGCATCCGGAGACGGGTCGAGGAACACGTGGCGGTGGTCGAACGCCGCCAGCAGCCGGATGTGCGGCGACAGCAGCATGCCGTTGCCGAACACGTCGCCGGACATGTCGCCGATGCCGGCGACGGTGAAGTCCTCGCCCTGGCTGTCGCGGCCCATCGCGCGGAAGTGCCGGCGCACGGACTCCCACGCGCCCTTGGCGGTGATGCCCATGCCCTTGTGGTCGTAGCCGACCGACCCGCCGGATGCGAACGCGTCACCCATCCAGAAGCCGTGCCCAGCGGAAATGCCGTTGGCGATGTCGGAGAAGGTCGCCGTGCCCTTGTCGGCCGCGACCACCAGGTACGGGTCGTCGTCGTCGTGGCGGACCACGTCGCGTGGCGGCACCACGGCGCCGTCGACGAGGTTGTCGGTGATGTGGAGGAGGCCGTTGATGAACAGCCGGTAGCAGGCGATGCCCTCGGCGAGGATTGCGTCCCGGTCGCCGCCCACCGGCGGCCGCTTCGCGAAGAATCCGCCCTTGGCCCCCACCGGCACGATGACCGTGTTCTTGACCATTTGCGCCTTGACCAGCCCCAGCACCTCGGTGCGGAAGTCCTCGCGGCGGTCCGACCAGCGCAGGCCGCCACGGGCCACCGGCCCGAAGCGCAGGTGCACGCCCTCCACGCGCGGGCCGTAGACGAAGATCTCGCGGTAGGGGCGCGGTCGCGGCAGGTCCGGCACGCGGGCGGCGTCGAACTTGAACGAGATCACGTCATGCGGCGCACCGTCGGCGTCGCGCTGGTAGTAGCCGGTGCGCAGGGTCGCGTCGATGACGGCGATGAAGCTGCGCAGGATGCGGTCCTCGTCGAGGCTGGCGACATTGTCGAGCAGGTTCCTGAGCGCGCGGCGGGTCGCGTCGTATTGCGCGTTGCGCCCGTGCCGGCGCGCGGCCAGCACCGGCTGCAGCGCGGCTAGCGTGGCCTCGTCGCCCTTCGCCAGCAGCGCCACCTGGGCTTCGAACCGCTGCGCGCCGTTGGCGATCTCGTCGGCGCTCTCGTGCCCGGTGCGCGGATCGAAGCGCGCTTCGAACAGCTCCACCAGCAGCCGCGCCAGCAGCGGATAGCGGGTGAATGTCTCTTCGACGTAGGTCTGTGAGAACGGCACTCCCACCTGCAGCAGGTACTTGCAGTAGCCGCGCAGCATCGCGACCTGGCGCCAGTGCAGGCCCGCGGCCAGCACCAGCCGGTTGAAGCCGTCGTTCTCGGCGCCGTGGCGCCAGACGCTGGCGAACGCCTCGCCGAAGGCCTCGGCGTGGCGGCTGGCGTCGCCGTGGCCGCCGATCACCTCGACCTCGAAATCCTGGATGTAGGCCACGACCGGGCGATCGTCGCCGGGCAGCTCGATGCGGTAGGGATGCTCCGAGATCACCCGCAGGCCCATGTTCTCCATCATCGGCAGCACGTCCGACAGCGGCAGGTCGGCTTGCAGGCGGTAGAGCTTGAAGCGCAGCGCGCCCTCGCCCGGCTGGCAGCTGGGCGCGCGGTACAGGCTCAGCCGCAGGTCGTCCGCCGACGCCAGGGCGGACAGGTGCTCGACGTCGTCGGCGGCGATCGCCGGCGTCGCGCGCTCGATGTAGCCCGCGGCCAGTGCGCGCCCATAGCGGGCGACCAGCGCGAGCGCCGTCGCCTCGTCGTGGCGCTCGGCCAGCACGTCGCGCAGGTCGTCGTGCCAGTTGCGCACCAGCCCGGCGAGTTCGGCTTCGAGCGCCGCCGCGTCGACCGCCGGCAGCACGCCCGAACGCGGCCGCACGATCATGTGCAGCTGCGCCAGCGGGCTCTCGCCCATCGACACGCCGGTGTCGACGTGGTCCGCGCCCAGCGCCTGCTTGAGCATCGCCTCGATGCGCAGCCGCACATCGGTGTTGAAGCGTTCGCGCGGGATGTACACCAGCGCCGAGTAGTAGCGGCCGTAGCGGTCGCGGCGCAGGAACAGCTTGCTGCGCACGCGCTCCTGCAGGCCGATGATGCCCACGCCGAGGCGGTGCAGCTCCTCGGCCGACGACTGGAACAGCTCGTCGCGCGGCAGCGTCTCCAGGATGTGCTTGAGCGCCTTGCCGCTGTGGCTGGTCGCGTCCAGGCCGGAGGCGGCCATGACGTGCGCGTAGCGCTCGCGCACCAGCGGGATGTCCCAGGGGCGGCGATGGTAGGCGCTGGACGTGTACAGCCCGAGGAAACGCTGCTCGGCCACCGGGCGGCCATCGGCGTCGAACGCCAGCAGGCCGATGTAGTCCATGTAGCCGGGGCGGTGCACGGTCGAACGGGCGTTGGTCTTGGTCAGGATCAGTGCGTCGGTCGACTCCGCCCCGCCGTCGCCCTGCGGTACCAGCGTCGACAGCAGCCGCGAGCGTCCGACGTCCTGCGCGCGCAGCAGGCCCAGGCCGCTGCCCTCGACGGCCTGCAGCAGCTCGCTGCCGGCCTCGCCGCCGACCACGTATTCGCGGTAGCCGAAGAACGTGAAGTGGTCGTCCGCCGCCCAGCGCAGGAAATCGCGAACCTCCGCGCGCTGCGCAGGCGCCAGCGGCATGCTGCGCGCGTCGATGCCCTCCGCTACCTCGCGCATGCGCTCGCGCATCCGTCGCCAGTCGGCGACGATCGCGGCCACGTCGCGCAGCACCCGGCGCAGCGCATCCTCGATCGCCTGGGTGGCGCCCGCTTGCTGGCGGTCGATCTCCAGGTGCATCAGCGACTCCAGCGCGCCCTCGCCCACCGCCAGCACTTCGCCTCCGGCGTCGCGCCGCAGCGCGATGACGGGGTGGCCGAGCACATGGACGCCGACGCCCATGTCCGCCAGCGCCATCGTCACCGAGTCGACCAGGAACGGCATGTCGTCGTTGACGATCTGCAGCACGGTGTGCGGCGACTCCCAGCCATGGGTCGCAATGGTGGGGTTGAACAGCCGGATACGCGCCTCGCCCGCGGCGCGCCGGCGCGCGAAGTCGAGGAAGTCGTTGGCCAGTGCCGCCCAGCCGGCGGCATCGTGCTGCGGCAGCTCATCCTCGGTCATGCGCCGGTAAAACGCGGCGGCGAATGCGCTGGCGTCATCCTGGCGGTCCGCGCCTGCGCGCGCGCGGATCGCGACGAAGATCGGGTCCAGCATCTCGGCGCGCGCAGTCGATGACGCGCGGTCGGCCGTCGCGGGACGGGCAGCGGAGGTGTTGGCGCTCATGGCAGGTGTTCCGAAAAGGTGTCGGACCGAGGCACCGCGGCCGGCGGCCGCGATGGCATGGGATCAGCGGATACCGGTCTCGTTGCGGGCGATGACCAGGCGCTGGATCTCGCTGGTGCCCTCGTAGATCTCGGTGATCTTGGCGTCGCGGAAGTACCGCTCCAGCGGCATTTCCTTGGAGTAGCCCATGCCGCCATGGATCTGCAGCGCGCCGTGGGTGATGAACATCGCCGACTCCGACGCGGTCAGCTTGGCCACCGACGCCTCGGTGCTGAAGCGGCCGCCATTGCGGTCGGTCTGCTCCTTGGCCCACGCCGCGCGCAGGGTCAGGATCTCCGACGCGTCCAGCCGGCACTTCATGTCGGCGATGCGCGCCTGGACCATCTGGAAGCTGCCGATCGGCTGGCCGAAGCTCTTGCGCTCTTTCGCATAGGCGATCGCCGCCTTGTAGGCGGCCTTCGACAGGCCCACCGCCTGCGCGGCGATGCCAATGCGGCCGGCGTCGAGCACGCCCATCGCGATCCTGAAGCCCTCGCCCTCGGTGCCCAGAACCTCGCCCGCGTCGGCCACGTAGTCGGTGAACTCGACCTCGCAGGTCGCCGATGCGCGGATGCCGAGCTTGGGCTCGGTCTTGCCGCGGTGGAAGCCGGGCTTGTCGGCGTCGATCATGAACGCGGTGACCCCACGCGCGCCCTTGTCGGGATCGGTCATCGCGAACAGCACCACGTACTTCGCGACCGGGCCGGAGGTGATCCAGCTCTTCTTGCCGTTGATCACGAAACTGCCGTCGGCCTGCCTGACCGCGCGGCAGCGCATCGCCGTGGCGTCCGAGCCGGACTGCGGCTCGGTCAGCGCGAACGCACCGACCTCGCGGCCCTCGGCAATCGCGCGCACGTACAGCTGCTTCTGGTCCTCGTTGCCGAACTTGAGGATGCCGTTGCAGAACAGCGAGTTGTTGACGGAAACGATGGTCGAATGCGCGCAGTCAGCCTCGGCGATCTCCATGATCGCCAGCGCGTAGGAGGTCGGGTCCATGCCCGCGCCGCCGTACTCGGTCGGCACTTCGATGCCCATCAGCCCGTTCTCGCCCAGCAGCTTGATGTTCTCCGCCGGGAACTCGCCGGTGCGGTCGAAATGCTCCGCGCTCGGCGCGATCTTCTCGCGCGCGATGCGGCGCGCGACGTCCTGGATCATCAACTGCTCTTCGGTGAATCCAAAATCCACGATGCGCACTCCGGCAGGTGATCAGATGGGGTGATCGGGTGATGGGGAAGCTGGAGCCCGAATTGTAGCCGGGACGCCACCACGACCCCAGCACGCGCCTTGACGCATGCTGCCCTGCGCCGCAAAATATCTTTACATCGCGATGGGAAGATATTGATGGATCTGGAGGCCTGGTCCGCGCGCCTGAAGGTGCTTGCCGACGCCACCCGCGTGCGACTGCTGACGCTGCTGGAGGGCGAAGAGCTGACCGTGGCGGAGCTGTCGGCGATCACGCGCCTCGCGCAGCCGCGCGTGTCGACGCACCTGGCGCGCCTGAAGGAGGCCGGCCTGGTGCGCGACCGCCGCTCCGGCGTGTCCGCCTACTACCGCTTCGATGAAACCACGATCGACCCGGCGCAGCGCAGCCTGTGGCAGACGCTGCGCGTCGGCAGCGACGACCCGCTGCTGCGGCAGGACGCCGAGCGCGTGGCCGGCGTGCTTGCCACGCGCGCGGCCGACCGCAACTGGGCGGACTCGGTCGCCGGCGACATGGAGCGTCACTATTCGCCGGGACGCACCTGGGAGGCGCTGGCGCGCTCGGCGCTGCCGCTGCTGGAGACCGGCAACGTGCTCGACATCGCCTCGGGCGACGGGGTGCTTGCCGAACTGCTGGCACCGCATGCGCACCGCTATGTCTGCATCGACGCCAGTGCCCGCGTGGTCGGCGCCGCGGCCGAACGCCTGCGCCGCTACCGCAACGTCGAGGTGCGCGAGGCCGACATGCATGCGCTGCCGTTCACCGACGGCAGCTTCGACCTGGTGGTGCTCATGCATGCGCTCACCTATGCGTCGAAGCCGCCGCAGGCGGTGGCCGAGGCCGCGCGCGTGCTGCGGCCGGGTGGCCGCCTGCTGCTGTCCAGCCTCGCCCGCCACGAGCACCGCAATGTCGTCGCCGCCTACGGCCACGCCAACCTCGGCTTCAGCGACCGCGAGCTGCGGCGCTTCGTCGAGAAAGCGGGCCTGTCGCTCCAGAGCACCGAGACCGTGACCCGCGAGAAGCGCCCGCCGCACTTCGAGGTCATTTCGCTGATCGCGAGGAAGCCATGACCACCCACCGCCACCTGCCCTGGCTGCATCCGGCGCGCGTCGCCGCGCTCCAGGACGCACTGTCGCACCGCATCCTGCTGATTGATGGTGCGATGGGCACGATGATCCAGCGCCACGGACTACAGGAAGCCGACTACCGCGGCACGCGGTTCGTCGACGGCTTCGACCGCCTGCATGGCGATGGTGGCCTCGGCGGGCACGACCTCAAGGGCAACAACGACCTGCTGCTGCTCAGCAATCCCGACATCATCGCCGGCGTCCACCGCGAGTACCTCGATGCCGGCGCCGACCTGGTCGAGACCAACACCTTCAACGCCACCGCGGTCAGCCAGGCCGACTACCACCTCGAGCACCTGGTCGGCGAGCTCAACCGCGCCGGCGCCGCGGTCGCACGCGCCGCTTGCGACGCCGCGGAGGCGCTGACGTCGGGCAAACCACGCTTCGTCATCGGCGTGCTCGGCCCGACCAGCCGCACCGCGTCGATCAGCCCCGACGTCAACGATCCCGGCTATCGCAATACCAGCTTCGACGCGCTGCGCGAGACCTACCGGGAGGCGGTCGAGGGGCTGATCGACGGCGGTGCCGACACGCTGATGGTCGAGACCGTGTTCGACACCCTCAACGCGAAGGCGGCGCTCTACGCGATCGAGGAAGTCTTCGACGACCGCGGCGGGCGGCTGCCGGTGATGATCTCCGGCACCATCACCGATGCCTCCGGCCGCACCCTGTCAGGACAGACGGTGGAGGCGTTCTACGCGTCGGTCGCGCACGGCCGGCCGCTGTCGATCGGCCTCAACTGCGCGCTTGGCGCCAAGGACCTGCGCCCCCACGTGGAGACGCTGTCTTCAATCGCGGACGGTTACATCAGCGCACACCCCAACGCCGGGTTGCCGAACGCGTTCGGCGAGTACGACGAGACCCCGGAGGAAATGGCGGAGACGCTGCGCGAGTTCGCGCAGTCCGGGCTGCTCAACATGGTCGGGGGCTGCTGCGGCACCACGCCCGCGCACATCGCCGCGATCGCGCGTGCGGTCGACGGCGTCGCCCCGCGCGCACTGCCGCGCGGCATCAGGGACGCCGTATGACCGTCGACGGGCTCCCGCGCCGCCACACCCGGCTGTCGGGCCTCGAGCCACTGGTGATCACGCCGGAGCTGCTGTTCATCAACATCGGCGAGCGCACCAACGTCACCGGCAGCGCGCAGTTCCGCAAGCTGGTCAAGGAGGATCGCTTCGAGGAGGCGGTCGTCGTCGCCCGCCAGCAGGTCGCCAACGGCGCGCAGATCCTCGATGTCAACATGGACGAGGGCATGATCGACTCGGAAGCGGCGATGGTGCGCTTCCTGAACCTGATCATGTCCGAGCCCGACATCGCCCGCATCCCGGTGATGGTCGACTCCTCCAAGTGGAGCGTGATCGAGGCAGGGCTGAAGTGCCTGCAGGGCAAGTCGATCGTCAACTCGATCTCGCTCAAGGAAGGCGAGGCGGCGTTCGTCGAGCAGGCGCGCAAGGTGCTGCGCTACGGCGCCGCCGCGGTCGTCATGGCCTTCGACGAGGACGGCCAGGCGGACACCTGCGCGCGCAAGGTCGAGATCTGCACCCGCGCCTACCGGGTCCTGGTCGACGAGGTCGGGTTTCCGCCCGAGGACATCATCTTCGACCCCAACATCTTCGCGATCGCCACCGGCATCGAGGAGCACGACAACTACGCCGTCGACTTCATCGAGGCGACGCGCATCATCCGCGCGACGCTGCCGCACTGCCACGTTTCGGGCGGCGTCTCCAACGTCTCGTTCTCGTTCCGCGGCAACGAGGTCGTGCGCCAGGCGATCCACGCGGTGTTCCTGTACCACGCGATCCGCGCCGGCATGGACATGGGCATCGTCAACGCCGGCGGCATGCCGATCGTCGACGACCTCGACCCCGAGCTGCGCGAGCGCGTGGAGGACGTGGTGCTCAACCGCCGCCGCGACGGCACCGAGCGCCTGCTGGAACTGGCAGAACGCTACCGTGGGAGAAAGGGCCAGGCGCAGGTCGTGGACCTCGCCTGGCGCGAGCGGCCGGTCAACGCCCGCCTCGGGCACGCGCTGGTGCACGGCATCGACCAGTACGTCGAGGTCGACACCGAGGAGGCGCGCGCGCGATCCACGCGGCCGCTGGACGTGATCGAAGGTCCGCTGATGGACGGCATGAACGTCGTCGGCGACCTGTTTGGCGCCGGCAAGATGTTCCTGCCACAGGTGGTCAAGTCGGCGCGGGTCATGAAGAAGGCGGTGGCCTACCTGCTGCCGTGGATCGAGGCCGAGAAGCTGCGCACGGGCGAGGTCGGCAGGAACAACGGCACCATCGTCATGGCGACCGTCAAGGGCGACGTCCACGACATCGGCAAGAACATCGTCGGCGTGGTGCTCGCCTGCAACAACTTCGAGGTCATCGACCTGGGCGTGATGGTGCCGACACAGGTGATCCTGGACCGCGCGCGGGAGGTCGACGCCGACGTCATCGGGCTGTCCGGGCTGATCACGCCGTCGCTGGAGGAGATGACCCACGTCGCGCGCGAGATGCAGCGCCAGGGCATGACGATGCCGCTGATGATCGGCGGCGCGACCACGTCGCGCGCGCACACCGCGCTGAAGATCGACCCGCACTACAAGTCGCCCACGGTCTGGGTCAAGGACGCCTCGCGCGCGGTCGGCGTGGCGCAGTCGCTGATCTCGCGCGAGCTGCGCGAGGCGTTCGTCGCCGCCAACGATGCCGACTACGCCGAGATCCGCGAGCGCCACCGCAACCGCGGCGACGCCAAGCGCCTGGTGTCGCTGGACAAGGCGCGCGCGCAGCGCTTCGACGGCGGCTGGGACGCGTACGTACCACCCGCGCCGAGGACCCCCGGTGTCACCGTGCTTGACGACCATCCGCTGTCGGACCTTGTCGAACTGATCGACTGGACCCCGTTCTTCCAGGCCTGGGAGCTGGCCGGCCGCTACCCGGCGATCCTCGACGACGCCGTGGTCGGCACGCAGGCGCGGGAGCTGTTCGCGGACGCACAAGGCATGCTGCGGCGGATCGTCGACGAGCGCTGGCTGACGGCGAAGGGCGTGTTCGGGCTGTGGCCGGCGCAGTCCGACGGCGATGACGTGCTGGTCCGCGTCGACCACGGCGACGACGGCGTGCGCGAGACGCGGCTGCATTTCCTGCGCCAGCAGGTCGACAAGCCGGTCGACCGCCCCGACTTCTGCCTGGCCGACTTCATCGCGCCGGGCGACGGTGGCGTCGACGACTGGATCGGCGCGTTCGCGGTGACCGCGGGCATCGGCATCGACGCCCACGTCGCGCGCTTCGAGGCCGACCACGACGACTACAACGCCATCCTGCTCAAGGCGCTGGCCGACCGGCTGGCCGAGGCTTTCGCCGAGCGGCTGCACCAGCGCGTGCGCCGCGGGCATTGGGGTTACGCGTCGGACGAGGCGCTGCGCAACGACGACCTGATCGCCGAGAAGTACCGCGGCATCCGCCCCGCCCCCGGCTATCCTGCGTGCCCCGAGCACAGCGAAAAGGGCACGCTGTTCGAGCTGCTGGATGCGCCGGGAAACGCCGGCATGTCGCTCACCGAGAGCTTCGCGATGCTGCCGACGGCGGCGGTGTCCGGGTACTACTTCAGCCACCCGAAGAGCCAGTATTTCGTCGTCGGCCGGGTGTCGCGCGAGCAGGCCGTGGACTATGCCAAGCGCAAGGGCGTGGAGCTGGCGATGGTGGAACGCTGGCTGGCGTCGAACCTCGACTACGACCCGGAGTGAGCCCGGCCGGGACGCGACCAGCGCGGTCGCGACCCCCGTGCTACCAGACCAGGTCGTCGGGCACCTGGAACTTCGGGTCGGCATAAGGGTCGTCGCCGGCCACCGCCGAGGGGTCGACCTTCAGCGCCACCGCCGGCGCGAATGCCGCCTCGACCTGCGCCAGCACGTCGGCAGGCACCAGCAGGTATCGGCCCTTCTGCTGCACCACGCCGATCACGCCGGCGTTGAGCGCGCGAAGCTGCTCCGCGGTGACGTGCACGCGCTTGATCTTGCCGCCGTATTCGAAATGCCGCGCGATATCGGCCTCGGCGTCGTTCAACACCCGGCCCTCGATCAGCGCATCGGCGGCCGCGCGCGCCTCGCGACGCAGCCGCGCCTCCTCCTGCTTCGCCTGCTCGGCGGCGATGCGCTCGTCCTTCTCGCGCTGCGCGCGGATGGCGTAGGCCTTGGCGAGGTCGATGTCTTCGCGCGGCCTGCCGCGACCGCCCTGCGGGCCGCGACCCGGGCTGGCACCG
>PPFU01027984.1_pt1 | contig 17902 bp, 15 predicted proteins | sample 1535991 | NCBI WGS metagenome assembly PPFU01 (sample SAMN04901290, study PRJNA319586) | Hypolithon metagenome, whole genome shotgun sequencing project. | isolation source: Antarctic Hypolithon | place: Antarctica: Miers Valley | collected 2014
CGGATCTCACGTCGCTTGGTGCTCGTCCCCGCCCAATACACGGCGGCGATCACCGCGCGTCGCCAGGTCGCCAGCGCGCGCAAGGCTGCCTGACGCGACGCATGGGCGCGTGGCGCCTGACGCGTCATCCCTGTTGCGTCACCCCTCGGTCCGCAGCGGCTCCGTCGGTTCCACAAGAAGGGCACGGCGATGGGCGCGATGCAGTGGACCGGCCCGTCGCCACCCGGCTTCACGGCGTGGTCGGGCACCATTCTCTGCGTGGTTCCGCGTGCTCTGCGCCCTCTGCGATCGGCACGGCCAGTCTGACGCTGGTCGATAGCGAATGGGCTCCGGGCTCCGGGCTCCGAGCTGTGGACGTTGGCTTGCATCACAATCTCAACTGGTTGACTGGCGTGGGACCGAAGGCGCTTTCGTGTACGCCAAAGCCCAAAGCCCAAAGCCCAAAGCCCAAAGCCCATTCGCTATCGACTAGCTGTCGGCTGTCGGCTAGAACGACGACGTCTGCTGAGTCGGCCGCCAAGTCACGCGTAATCGCGCCGGCGGAATTAGACCGGGAGCACCGCGCTGTTCGCGAGATACGCACCAATTGATAGCCGGATCAGTAACGATCCAGCGCTAGTCGGCGGGCGGATCGATATTCACCCTGACGCTGCCTCGATCCGCGTCGTGAACGTTGGGTCACCCTCCGGCGACGGCCCATGGGCGGTCATCCGCAGCCGGAGCTCATCCCAACGGTCGATGCTGTAGACACGGACACCCGGCGTCTCCGCGGCGTGCAGCCGCCGGAGGGCATCGAGACCATCGCGGCGGAAGTCGAACATCAGCCGCGCCACCCGCCGGGCGCCTCGACGTTGCCGGGCCACGCCCGTCGCGTCGCGCGACGCCCGAATGAAGCTGCCGGCGAGCAGGAGATAGCCGAAGCGCGCGCTCCCGTCGTCAGCCAGCGTGGCGAGGGTCGCCGGGTGCTCGTTCAGGAAGGCGGACGCCAGGGTCCGCATGTAGGCATGGACCCCGCCCGTATACTCCCCATCAGCGACCGCCGCGACCCAGAGTTGCTCCAACCGGTAGCCGGCTCGGGTCGCCGTGCGCATCACCTGGATCGGGTCACCCAGACTGCACCAGGAGAGCACCACGCGAGCAACGCCGGCGTCCGCGGCGGCACGCAGCACGCGGCGCGGATGGCGATCGCCTCGCGGCCCCGATCCCGCGACCAGCGCGAGTCGTGCGCTCGGCGGCTCTGGGACGTAGGGTGGATTGCATGCAAGGACGGACGGCGCGAGCTGTCGCAACCACGGAGCGAGCCTCCCACTGAACAGCCCGAGGCGGCGCACGGTGGTGCGGCCCTCGAGTCCCAGCGCGGCCAGATTGCGGCGCGCACTCTCGACGGCCTCCGGGTCGGTTTCGGCGGCCACCCCGCGAAGGCCAGGACGGTCGAGCAGTGCCGCGGCGAGCACGAGCGCGCTGCCGGAGGTGAGTTCGACGACGGGACCGTTCGCGCCGCGGGAGGCGTCCTGGCTGTCGAGAGGCCGGCGCGCGCGCCGCAGCGCCGCGCGCGTGGCCAGGGCGCAGAGCACCGTGTCTTCCGGAGCGAAGAAGCTCCCGAACTCGAACGGCGGAGTGAACCAGGAGAGCCAGGGCGCAGCCTCGGACAGCGTGGGGAGCGCGGAGCGGGAAGGCGATTGATCAGGAGTGGTCATCGGATCCGGTTGAGTCGCAGACATAAACGGGTGTGCCGAGCGCATCGGTTCAGCTCTTGCGAAACGGTGGGTCCCCGCCACCGCGCCAGGCGTTGATCAGCACTGCCAGGCGAGCATCGCTCAGCGAGCGGTACGTGCATCCAGAACTGCAGGACCCCATCATGATTGAGCAAGCCTCGGGCATCGACTCCGTCGACGAGCCTCGCGCCAGCCTCGCTGGCGCGTCTGTCGCCGGCGAGACGGAAGTCCCCCTCCGCTCCACGGCCGAGCGTCCGACGGCGCCACGCGCAGGGCGTCGCGCTTCGCCCCAGAGCGGCATCGAGCGTCGTCGCGCGGCCGGCGCCGTGCGGAACGCGCCTGGCGAGGGCGCACACACCGAACTGCCGACAGTCCGCCCGACGGTGCGCGCGCTGCTGGCCACCCCGACTCGCACCCTGCGTGCCGCGGAGCCCGATGGCGAGGTGGACGGGTTCGCCGGTGCCGTCGCCGCACTGCTCTTCTCCGCGCCGATTGACGAGACGCTGGCCGAACACCCCGAGGTGGAGCAGGCGATTCTCTCTCGCGCGGCGCGGGTGGCCGCCCTCGCCTATCCCGCCGATCGCGTGAGCGATCGATCGACGGATGCTGGCGTGCATCATGAAGCGCGTGATGCGGTACATCGCGCGCTGCTCGCCCATTATCAGATGCACGTGCGCCTTCCGCATCACGGGATGGCGGAGAACCAGTTCCACCCCCTGGCCGTCCGGTTGCTGGCGGTGCTCGAGCGGCCCTGGGAGCGCGATCTGCTCGCGCGCGCGGATCGTTCCGCGGGACGGGGCGTGCATTCGGCGCTGACTCTCGAGGAGCTCCCCGCCGACCCCGCCGAGTTCACCGACTGGTTCAAGCGGGCGGCGTTCACGCACCCGCTGTACGAGCACCCGTTGTACGGCTTTCTCTCGAGCGAAGCCTCACGACCGCAACTCGAACGCTTCCTCAGCTTCGAGGCCGCGGGCGAGGCGGCTTTCGATGACCTCGTCGCGCTGGGTCAGGTCGGAACTCGCGGCGAGGTGAAGATCGAAATGGGGCGCAACTACTGGGACGAGATGGGGAATGGCAAGGTGCACGCGGTGCACACGCACCTCTTTCATCGTCTCATCGATACGCTGGGGATCTCGGTACCGGCGGCGGAGGAACTGCCCTGGCAGGTGCTGAACGGCATAAACCTGATGCTCTGGAGCTGTGTGGCGCGCCGCAATGCGTTCCGCGCGCAGGGGACGCTCGGCGCGGTGGAACTCCTCGCGCCGCAGCGCTGCACGCGCCTGACGACGGGCGCCCGGCGGGTCGGTATCCCGAAGAAGGCAATGGTCTACTACGCGGCGCACGCGATCGTCGACATCGGTCATGCGGAAGGATGGCTCGATCACGTCGTCGGTCCGCAAGTCGCGGCGGTTCCCGAGGCGCGGGTCGGAATCGCCGAGGGGTTGCTCGCCCGGGCGGACGCGAGCCTCGACTACTTCGACTACGCGCTCGCGACGCTGCGCGCGTAAGGCATGGCGATGGAGGCCGCGAGAAGCTCGTGTTCAGCGATTCCCTAACGTCAAACGCTGCGTTGCACGTGACACGGCGCAGTTCCGTCTCACGTAGGAGGACGCGCCATGTTCAGGCAGCTTCACGATCCACGACTTCCCCCTTGGCTACCCGGTGCCATTCACTCGCTGGTGCGCGCTGTGACCGGCGCGCTGTTCATGCAGCACGGTGTGCAGAAGCTGTTCGGTCTCCTGCTCAGCCCCGAGCGCACCTGGAACGGACCGCCGGCGGCGTTATCGCAGATGTGGATCGCTGGGGTGCTCGAGGTGTTCGGCGGTGCGCTGATCGTCTTTGGACTGTTCACGCGTCCGGTGGCGTTCCTGCTCTCCGGTCAGATGGCAGTCGCGTACTTCATGGCGCACGCGCCGCGGAGCGTCTGGCCCGTGCTGAACGGAGGCGAGCACACGGTGCTGTTCAGCTTCGTATTCCTCTATTTCTTCGCGGTAGGCGGCGGTCCATACAGCCTCGATGCACTACTGTTCGGGCGTGATCGCACCGGACACCGGGCGCGGTAGCACCGTGTGCAGCAAAGCGGGGATGGCTCATACTTGGGCCGGCGCGCCACGCTACCGCAGCAACAGCGTGGGCACCCGCGATGCGCGCAGCAGATCCGCCGTTCGGCTCCCGCGAAAGATGCGGCGCAGGACGGAGTGGCTGTACGCCCCCATTACCAGCAGGTCCGTCTCGCGCTCGCGTAACGCGCGCGCGATCTCCCGCTCGGGATCGCCCGGAAGCATCATGGCCGTGACATCGATCCCGGCCGCCGCCATCTTCGCGCGCGCCCACTCGAGCTGGTCCGCGCCTCGGCGGCCCGGCTCACCGGCCATGACCACGTCATACGCGAGCGGCTTGAGGAGCGCGCTTACGCAGATCATCTCCACGCCACGCCGGGTCGGTGGACTGCCGTCGAAGGCGATCATCGCGCGCTTCGGAAGGCGAAACGCTTCCGAGACAGCCAGAATGGGACGGTGCAGCGCGCGGACCACTCGCTCCAGATTGCGCCCCAGGTCCCGCCCCGTCGACTCTGCCGATTCGCCGCGCCGGCCCAGGACGAACAGCTCCACGCTCGTCTCCTGTTCGACCAGCGTCTGCTCGAGTTCGCCGTGACGCTGGCGGATGCTCGGGTCGGGGACGCCGTGGCGCATCGCGCGGTCGCGGAGCCCGGAGAGAAAGATGCGGCCGCGTTCTCGCGTCAGCTTGCTCTCGGCCGCCTCACGCTCGACGAGCGTTTCGAGAAGCGCATCGCGCGATTCGATGCCGATCGTCCCGCTATGATCGTCACCGAGTCCGACTTCCTGATGCCGTTCGAGGATGTGCAGCAGCTCGAGCGGCAGCCCCGACCCGCGCGAACTCCACGCGGCGTAGTCGGTGACGTATTCGGCGAAGCGGGACTGATCGACACAGGCGAGGATACGCTGTTCGTGATAGATGATGGATGTCATATCAGTGCCCCACGGCGAGTTCGACGCCGTCGCTCTTGTCGTGAATGGCGAAGCGATCGATCATCGTGGCGCTGGCCTGGTTCAGCCCGATCACTTCGACGTCGGTGCCTTCCCGACGGAACTTGATGACGACGCGATCGAGCGCACTCACCCCGGTGATATCCCAGAAGTGCGCGCGTGAGACATCGATCTGCACCCGCTCGATGACCTCCTTGTAGTCGAACGAGGCGATGAAGCGATCGGCGGATGCGAAGAAGATCTGCCCAACGACGGTGTAGGACCGTGCGCGCCCCTCGTCCTGCGTCGCGGTCCCGACATAGAGCAACTTCCCCACCTTGTTCGCGAAAAAGAACCCGCTCAGAAGGACACCGACCAGCACCCCCTTGGCCAGATCGTGCGTGGCTACCACGACGACCACCGTGGCCACCATCACCACGGTCGAGCTCAGCGGGTGCTTCTGAATTCCGGTGATCGACGCCCAGCTGAACGTTCCGATCGACACCATGATCATGACCGCGACCAGGGCCGCCATCGGGATGCGCGCGACCCAGTCGCCAACCAGCAGGATCATCGCCAGCAGGAACACGCCAGCGGCGAGGGTCGAGAGGCGGCCGCGTCCGCCGGACTTGATGTTGATCACCGACTGGCCTATCATCGCACAGCCGGCCATCCCGCCTACCAGGCCTGACGCGATGTTGGCGAGCCCCTGTCCGGCACACTCGCGATTCTTGTTGCTGCCCGTGTCCGTGAGGTCATCCACGATGGTGGCGGTCATCAACGACTCGAGCAGACCCACGGCGGTCAGCGTCAGAGAGATCGGGAAGATGATCCGGAGCGTCTCCATCGTCATCGGGACCTGTGGCCAGGCGAAGATCGGCAGCGTATCGGGCAGCGCGCCCATGTCACCGACCGTGCGGATGTCGAGCTGAAAGAAGACCGACGCCGCGGTCAGCACGACGATGCACACCAGCGGTGACGGAATCGCCTTCGTCAGGTAGGGGAAGAGATAGATGATGCCGAGTCCGACGGCGATCATCCCGAGCCCGATCGTCGGTGAGAGCGCGATCTCGGGGATCTGCGCGAGAAAGATCAGGATGGCGAGCGCATTCACGAATCCGGTGATCACCGAGCGTGACACGAAGCGCATGAGTGCGCCGAGGTGCACCCACCCCGCGATGATCTGCAGGATGCCGGTGAGTACGGTCGCGGCGAGCAGATACTCGAGCCCGTGATCGCGGACCAACCCGACCATCACCAGCGCCATGGCGCCGGTGGCCGCCGAGATCATTCCCGGCCGCCCCCCGGTGAACGAGATCACCGTCGCGATCATGAAGGACGCGTACAGTCCCACTTTGGGATCGAGTCCGGCGATGAGCGAGAATGCGATCGCTTCAGGGATGAGCGCGAGCGCGACTACGGTTCCAGCCAACAGATCGTTCCGGACGTTGGAGAACCAGTCGAGACGAATCGATTTCAGAGACACGAGCGAGCGATAGAGTGAGATGCGACCGGAAGGTCGCACGGATCAGCGAGTCTCGACGTCGACAACGACGGTGCGGGACTGCGGCAGCGGTGGTGATGTCGTCGATCCGCGCGCGGGACGCATCGCCCCCAGGGGAGACACGCGCGGATCCAGCGCGAGCACCTCTGCGGCCGGCTGCGCACAGCGCGCATTCGGCCGCGCCGAGCGTGGTCGCGTTGTGGCGTCCTACGACGGACGGTTCGGTCGGCCATGCGGCCGCGCCATCGCGGTCGCCGTCAGAGCGGCGTCAGGGCGGCGTCAGGGCGGTGTCAGGGCGGCGTCACTGGGACCGAGCGCCACGGGCGGGCGCCGTACACGCACGGCCGCCAGCGTCGGCTCTGGCGCAGGATGGCGCCGGTCGCGCTTGCCGGCCAGTAACGGCGGCAGCGCCAGGTCGAGCGGCTGTGACACGGAGACGTCCTGGTGAGGTCGGCTTGATGACGGCAGGCAAGCAGCGACAACCGCAGCGGCGGCAGCCGATCATCCACACTGCCTCGTTGCAATGCACGAGCACGGGCGCCTGCGCCGGACGTGACGGCGCTCTGGCATGTTAGACGTGCCTGGCCGCTGGAGCAACCTCGGCGGCCATTCGTCTGCGCTCCCAGGCCCCCGAATTTCCGGGCCATCGGCGAGACCTGCATCGTTCGGCCCCGCGATCCCACACCGTACTCCGGGGGGGGGGCACTTCGGCCGGGACCGCCGGCGGGTGCGTCGCGGACCGCACGCGCGCATGCGGACCGCACGCGCGCATATTGATGTTCGTCAGCGGCGCGGGCCCCAGGATCGGCGGAGACCGGCCGCCGCCAACCCGGATCCACCCGCACCGCCGCCACCGCGCTCGACGCGACCGCCCTGGAGCCCCTCCTGATGACAGCCCACGACCGCCGCGACTTTCTCCGCCGTTCGGCCCGCGCTGCCGGCGCGGCCCTTCTCGCCCCCTCGCTGGCGGGGCTCGTGTCGCGATCGCGCGGCGTGCTCCCCGATGCGGCCGATGCTCCAGCCTTCCGGCGCGCAGGGCTCGGCGATGGCGGGTACGGACCGCTCCGCCCAGCGGGTCCCGAGCTCACCCTGCCGGAGGGGTTCAGCTATACCGTGCTGAGCTTCAACGGCAAGCCGATGTCCGACGGGACGCCCACCCCCGGCGCGTTCGACGGGATGGCCGCGTTCGCGCTGCCGAACGGGAATATCCGATTGATCCGCAACCACGAGAATCGCGATCGCCCGGCGCAGGCCATGGTGAAGGGCGACCCCGCGAAGGCGTATGATCCGCGTGCGGGCGGCGGAACGACCTCACTCGAGGTGCGGATCGGAGCAGACGGGACCCCGGAACTGGTGCGCGATTTCGTCAGCCTCAACGGGACGATTATCAACTGCGCCGGCGGCCCGACGCCGTGGGGAAGTTGGCTCTCCTGCGAGGAGAGCGTCGACGGGCGGGCGGAGGGGTGGAGCGAGGATCACGGCTACATCTTCGAGGTGCCCGCCTCGGCTGAATCGGAGGTCACGCCGGTTCCCCTCAAGGCGATGGGACGATTCGTCCACGAGGCGGTGGCCGTCGATCCGGACACGGGCATCGTCTACGAGACGGAGGACCGGCAGATCGCCGGCTTCTATCGGTTCATCCCCGTCACGCCGGGGCGTTTGATCGACGGTGGACGCCTGCAGATGCTGGCGGTCGAGGGGCGCGCCAATCTCGACACGGCCGATGATCAGCAGGTCGGGCTCGTGCTCCCCGCAATCTGGGTGGACATCGATAACCCCGACCCCTCCATGGGGTGGAGCGAGACGGCGGCGGTGTTCGCCCAGGGGTTCACGAAGGGCGGTGCACGATTTGCCCGTCTGGAGGGATGCTGGTATGGCGACCGGAGCATCTATTTCCACTCCACCAACGGCGGCGACGCCAAGGTCGGGCAGGTGTGGCGCTATCGTCCGACGTCGGCGGATCGCGGGGAGCTGGTGCTGGTCTTCGAGTCGCCCTCACGTGACGTGTTGGAGTATCCCGACAACGTGACGGTCAGCCCGCGCGGCGGGATCGTGATCTGTGAGGACGGCGCGGGCGAGCAGCATCTGCGCGGCCTGACGCCGGAGGGCGCGATCTTCGACCTCGCGAAGAACGTGTTGAACACGACCGAGTTCGCCGGAGCCTGCTTCAGCCCCGACGGTCGCATCCTCTTCGTCAACATCATGGGCTCGACGGTGGACGCTGGCACGGCCGAGGGGCGTACCCTGGCGATCCGCGGGCCGTGGGAGCGGGGAGCGCTCTGACGCGCGGGGCCGTCCGGGTGCCTGACGCGCCTGCACCGGAGGGATGCCGATCGTGACGCGCCACACGCAGAGGATCGACCGGTGAGCGGAGACGACGAGGGTGCGCGCCAGGCGGACGACGTACATCCTCACGCGGAGCCTGACGCGCCCCCAGACTCACCGCCTGACGCGCGCAGTCGCTCGTGCGGCGGAGCGTCGATCACACGATCGACCTGGCCTCCCGCGTCGGGATGGGCATCGTCCGGTGGACGGCGTTCGGTGTGATTCTGGTCGCGGCCGGGATCGGGCTGCTCTTCCTCACCCGCGGCACGGCCGTCCAGCGGGTGCGTGCGGTGGGGGCCGACGCAGCCCCGGTTGCGCCTGGAGAGCCGGCATTTCCGTTGTCGGTGGCGCTGCTCACCGGGACACCACTCGTCATCGGCAACCGGGTTGAGCTAGCGCTCGACGGGAACGGCACCTTTCCGCGGCTCTGGTCCGATCTGCGGGGCGCCCGAGAGGCGATCACCGTGCAGATCTACTTCGCCAGCCCGGGTGGAGTGGCAGACACACTCGCGGCGATCCTCGCGGAGCGTGCCCGCGCCGGTGTCGGGCTCTGGCTGCTCTACGACGCCTTCGGCACGAGTCTGCCTGACGATTTCCTGGAGCGTCTTCGCTGGGCGGGCGTCCGCGCCGTTCCGTTCCGGCCGCACAGTTTCGACAACCTGTGGGTGGTGCAGAACCGGTCGCACGTGCACGGCATCATCATCGATGGCCAGATCGGGTGGACCGGCGGATTCGGCATCGATGACAAGTGGCTCGGCGGCGGCCGCACGCCTACGGAGTGGCGTGAGACCAATGCGCGCATCGAGGGGCCGGCGGTGTTGCAGCTCCAGTCCGCATTCATTGCCGGCTGGACCGAGGCGACTGGCGAGCTCCTGACGGGCCGCACCACGGTTACGGTGCACGATGAGGTGTCGCGCTCGCCGGACTCCTCTATACGGAACCCACGTTCGGGAGCACGCCAGCCGAACGCTATCTCGCGCTGTCGAGCGCCGGTGCGCGCGAGCGGCTCTGGGTCACGAACGCCTATTTCGCGCCTGACGCGAACTTCATGGCGTTGCTCATCCGAGCGGCCGAGCGCGGTGTCGACGTGCGACTGCTGGTTGGCGGTCCGCGTACCGACATCCGCGCAGCACGGCGGGCCGCGCACGCCCAGTACGACACCCTGCTGTCGGCCGGTGTGCGGATCTGGGAGTACCAACCCTCCACACTACACGCGAAGACTTTCGTCGTCGACGGCCTGTGGGTCTCCATCGGCACGATGAACTTCGACAATCGATCGCTTGCGCTCAACGATGAAGTGTCGCTGATGGTACTGGACTCGACCGCCAGCGCCGAATGGAGGATTCTTCGTCGCCGATCTTCGCCACGCCCGGGAGATCGACCTTGCAACCTTCCGGCGCCGCCCGTGGACGGCGCGCGTGGCCGAGTGGGCCGCGAACCAGGTCACCACGCGCCTGCTCTGACGGTGCCGCTGGTCACAGGGGTCGGGTGACGGGGTCTGGTAGAACGCCGGAACACTCCCAGTGCTCCTAACACCACTCCTCACTGCATACGGCCACCTGGATATGTCAGGAATGATCGCGACCAGGTGCCGCGACACTCACGTCGCTCGGCGCTCCTGCGACAACAAAGAAGTCCAGTGCAGCGCTCGGGCGTACCGCACCGACACCCGACACCCCGACACCCGACCCTCATTGGCTGCACGTACTCGTACCCGCCTCGTGGCCCACGCGCAGCATCGCGCGCGCGGCGCTACCACCCGCAACACGCGCTCACGCGTCAGCATCCGCCTGCCGAGCCGTGCCGGGTGTGTGTGGGGTCAGCGGCCGGTGAGCACCTTGCGGCGGACCTCTGTCTCCGCCTCGAGGCGGCCGCACATGATGTCGCAGAGCCGGAAGACGTCCTCGCCGGCGAGCCCGTAGTAAACGTACAACCCTTCCTTGCGCCGCGTGACGAATCCGGCCGCGTGCAGGAGTTGCAGGTGCTTGGACACGTTCGCGGTACCGAAACCGGTGGCCTCAACAAGTTCGCCGACCGTCTGCTCGCCAGCCCGAAGCGCATTCATCATGTGGAGACGCGCAGGCTCGCCGAGCGCTCGGAACCGCTCGGCGACGAGTTCGATCTTCTCGGGAGTCAGGCGGGTCCTGGACATCTGGTCGCTGGTGGCTGAATAGGATACATGGTTGTGCCGTCGCTCAACCAACTAGTAGAATAACGCTCCGTGCTCCTGCCGACAACGCCGCGCGCCGCACGTCCGAGCACTCTCCGTGCAGCGAAGCGTCTGATCAGCCACCCGTGGTCGCAAGGGCAGGCGCGGCCGCCGACCCGGGCGTCAAACTGTCTTGCGTGATCGGGAGCCCCGCGTGGTTCCAGGCGACATACCCGCCCACCATGTTGACGACGTTCGTGCGGCCACGAGCCTGCAATACGCTCGCTGCGATGGCAGATCGCGCGCCGCTCTGACAGTGCACCACGAGTGGCCAGTCCGTCGGCAGCTCGTCGAGACGGTCAACGAGGTAGCCGACCGGGATGTTCGCGACGCCAGGCAGATGGCCCGCCTCCCACTCCATGCGTCCACGCACGTCGATGATGACCGCATCACCGCGCGCGAGTATTGCCGCCGCCTCTGCCGGGGTCGTCTGGGCTATCGTGGCCAGCGTGCGGCCTGCTGCCGTCCATGCACCAAACGCGTCGGCGCCGAAGACGCCGGCTACGCGGTCGAGGCCGATCATCGCCAGGTCGCGCACGGCCGCGTCGACACAGTGCATGCACCCATCGTCGTCGACGAGGAGGTAGACGTCTCGATCGTATGGCAGGAGCCACCCTGCCCATGTCGTGAAGCTGTTAGTGAGCGGAATATTGATCGTACCGGGTACATGCCCCGCCGCGAACGCGGCGGCCCCCCGCGTGTCCACGACGGTGGCTCCATCGTGCAGGAGTGACTCGAGTGTCGCAGGCGGCAGGCGGAGCGGGATCGGGAATCCGCCGAGGATGCGCGGCCCGCTCTTGTTGATGCGCTTCATCTCGGCGAAGTACTTCGGTGGCTCCGGCTGTCCGTCCAGCACCATTTGCACGAACTCCTTCTCGTCTGTCGTAGCGACGCCCCAGTTAGCGATCTTCTCATAGCCGACGGTCGTCGATGCGATCGTGCCAAGCGCCTTGCCGCACGCGGACCCCGCGCCGTGCCCGGGCCACACCTGTAAGTGGTCGGGAAGAGTGCGGAATCGCTGTAGTGAATGAAAGAGCGTATGGGCTCCTGCCTCCATGGTGCCGATGCGGCCCGCCGCTCGTTCCAGCAGGTCGGGCCGGCCGACGTCGCCGACGAAGACGAAATCGCCGGTAAGAATGCCCCACGGCCCCGACGCCGCCGGCGTGTCGGTAACGAGGAAGCTGACGTGCTCGGGGGTGTGTCCCGGCGTGTGAAGTACGTCGAGACGGATGTTGCCGACCATGAAATGATCGCCGTCCTTCAGGAGGCGCGCGCCCGCCTCCCCGGCGAACGCATACTTCCACTCGGCGTCGCCCTCATCGGAGAGCAGGAGTGCGGCACCGGTACGCTGCGCAAGCTCGCGAGCGCCGCTCACGAAGTCCGCGTGGATATGCGTTTCCGTCACGTGCGTGACGCGGAGCCCTTCCCTGGTCGCGGCGTCGACATACTGCTGCGCGTCCCGATTCGGGTCCACTACGACGGCCTCGCCGGTGCGCTGACAGCCGATGATATAGCTCGCCTGAGCGAGCGTGGTGTCGTAGAAGCGGTGAAAGAACATGGTGAAGTCCTCTCTTGTAAGACGTCAGATGGCTAGCGTGTAAACGAGTCTGCGGCGGCCGAGGTAGCGACAGGCGGGGCAGTAGCGCGCGGAACGCCGACGAGCGCGTCGCGATTCTGGTAGAGGACGAAGCTCCCCATCGCTAGTAGAAAGAGGGCGAATACCTGCTTGAGGGTGCGCTGTGGAAGACGGGCCGCGAGCATGGTGCCGGCGAGCCCACCAACCACCGCGACGGCCGTGAAACCGGCAAGAAACGCCCAGTCCACCGGTACCGTGCCGACATAGCCGGCAAAGCCTGACGCGGAGTTCATCGCGATGACGAGGAGCGATGTGCCTATCGCCTGCTTCATCGGAACGCCCGCCAGCAGCACCAGTGCCGGCACGACGAGGAATCCGCCGCCGATGCCGACGAGTCCGGTCAGCGTGCCCACGCCAAGGGCGACCGGAACCAGCAGCCCAGGACGAGCGGGCGTCGCACCTACCTCTGTCCGCTGCGGGAGCCCCCCGCGCAGCATCGACGCGGCCGAGCCGAGCATCACTACCGCTAGCAGCACGAGCTGCGCAGCGCCGCTCACGTACACACTCAACTTCGCGCCACCGAACGCCCCGACCATCGCCAGCAGGCCGAAAGACAGCGCGGTGCGCACCCGCACGTTGCCCAGGCGCCAGTGCAGCCCGGCGCCGAAGAGACTCGTCACGCCGACGACCGGCAGGCTCATGGCGATGGCGGGCTTCGCCGAGATGCCGAGTACGTACACCAACACCGGCACCGTGAGGATGGAGCCGCCACCGCCGAGCAGTCCGAGCGAGAGGCCGATCAGCGCCGCAAAGGCGAGGGCAAGAGCGGGCACCGGAACGACCTCAAGCCGCGCAGTTCGCGGCGTCGCCGGCGCATGCGTTCACGGCCGACGTCGATCGCGCCGCGGACGCGGGGGCGCCGGTAGCGAGTGCGCGCACCATCGCCGGGACGTTGCAGCTCGCCGGGCGATTGTACGGCAGCCTGGCGAGCAGCATTCCCATCGCGCAGGTGTCGGTCAGGCCCGCAAACACGAGCCCCGTCCCGACGAACGCCGGGATCGCTGCGAAGAGCGGGTGGACGAGAAGCGCGAGGAAGCCGCCCGTCGCTGCCAGCGAACCGGCGGCGATGCGTACCTGTCGTTCGAGCGACATCCGCGGCGTACCGCGGCGCACCGGCTGGCCAGCAACACTCCAGGCGTTCATCCCGCCGTCGAGCACGTACAGATTGTTCATGCCCGCGGCCGCGAGCGCCGCTTCAGCCCGGTGGGCGCGCTGGCCCGATCGGCAGACGAGCACGACGGGATGGGTGACGGCCGCGCGGATCTCCGGGCCGTGCTCGGGCAACGTGTCCAGCGGCACGTTATACGCGCCCTCGATGTGCTCGGCCTCGAACTCGCCGGCGGTGCGGACATCGAGGAGCCGGGTTTCCGGCCGCTCTGCGCGGAGTTGGACGACGTCCAGGGTATCCAGCATGCGGTGTGCGGTCATGGTCGGGACCTCGCTCGGGATGCGTCAACTAATCAACTGAACAGTAAAGTAATGACGTGCGCCGCGTCGTCAAGGGCGGCGGTGCGCATGGATAGTCGGCGGTGGTGACGGTCGGAGGGCCGGGAAGCATGGGTTCTCGGCTGTCAGCCACACGAGCAGCGATCCGCGCACCATCCCGCCCGCGCTTGCGTTGACGTCTCGGCGCCGCCTACCGGGCTCGCCCCCGAATGCGCGGCGACTCGTCGCCCCGGCCAGCTATCCGCCCCAGCCGCTGTCCCATCCGGACGGTCTCCCGCTCTGCGAGCGGGTCGAACTCGCCGGCGTCGGGCGAGCACACGAGGATGACGGTCGAGCCGAACTCGAAATGTCCGAGCGGCCCGCCCGCCTGCGCCGGCAGCGGCGGGGTGTACGTTCGCTGCTGCACGACGCGGCGTCGGGCGTTGGTGTGCAGATCGTCGAAGACGACCCGCGTCATGCCCACCATCGTGGCGCCGACGAGCACCACCGCCACAACGCCGCCTGCTTCGGGCTGCATCGTGATCACGATGCGTTCGTTGACCGCGAACAGATCCGCAACGTGCGTGACCGCGTGCACGTTGACGGGCCACAGCTCGCCGGGGATGTACTTCGCCGCGGTGATGACGCCGTCGACCGGCACGTGAATGCGGTGGTAGTCCCTGGGCGCGAGGTAGAGCGTGGCGAAGCTGCCGCCGTGCATGCGACGCGCGAGGGCATCGTCGCCAAGGAGGGCGGTCAACGAGTAGGTCCGTCCCTTCGCCTGGAGCAGCACGTTCTCCGTTACAGGCCCCGATGCGCCGACGGTGGCGTCAGCGGGGGACACCAGGGCGTGCGGCGTGACCGGCCGCAGCCCGGGCTTCAGGCCGCGCGTAAAAAAGGCGTTGAGCGTGGGATAATCCATCAGCGGCAGCTCAGCCTCCTCCGCCGCTGCGCCGAACACACGGCTGAAGGTGCGATAGACCGGCCCTCGCAGTCGCCGCGGCACGGTGCGGCCGGCCAGGGAGCCGGCGCCGTGACTCAGGCCATGCTTGGGTAGTACGGAGAGGAGCAGGATCAGGAGGCGTCCGAACATCGTGTATTGACTGGAGGCGGGTGCGAATGCCCGACGGCGTGGTCGGACCAAGGTGGTTGGGATCCCCGCGTGGCGGGAGAGTCAGCCGAGTCGGTGCAGGGGGGCACGGGCCGTGCCGAAGGCCCGGCGCAGGATCAGCCGGCAGCCACGCCCGCGCCACGATTAGCGGTGCCGAGTACTGCTCGGTTCCCGAGGTGAGTTGCCGCATCATATTCGCCGAGTCATATTATATGCGTCTTTGCGAATATGAACCGGAGAACCCTGACATGGCGAACGCTCTGACCCTCCTGGAACACGCGCCGACCCCGAGCGTCGTCGATCTCGACGCGCTGTTCAAGGGGTTCGCCGATCCGACGCGGATTCGCATCCTCAGCGTGCTTGCGGCGGGGGAGCTGTGCGTCTGCGACATCGTCGAACTGCTGGTGCTTCCGCAACCGACCGTCTCGCGGCACCTCGCCTATCTGCGGCGCTCCGGCCTGGTGGAGGCAACGCGCGAGTGGAAGTACGCGCACTACCGCCTAGCCGAGCCGGGGAATGCCGTGCACCGGAACCTCATGGCGTGCGTGCGCTCGTGCTTCACTGGCGTGCCGTCGCTTGACGAGGAGCGGGCACGCGCCGCGGTGCGTGTCCGCGACCGTGCCGCCGACCCGTGCACGTGACTCAAGTACGTGATCGTGCCGGGGTCACGTCAGGCGCGCCTCACCAACCATTCCGATCGTGACCACCGCCGCCGTATCGGCCGCCGCGCCACTGCCTGACGCTCCCGTCCTGCAGCGCCTCTCCGTGCTCGACCGGTTCCTGCCGCTCTGGATCTTTGCGGCGATGGCGCTCGGCATCCTGCTCGGTCGCGTCTATCCCGATGTCGGCGAGCTGCTCGACCGTGTGCAGCTGGCCGGCGTCTCGGTGCCGATCGCGATCGGACTGCTCTGGATGATGTACCCGGTGCTGGCGAAGGTCCGCTACGAGAGCATCGGGGCGCATCTCGGCGACACCCGGCTCCTCGGCACTTCGCTGCTCTTCAACTGGGTGCTCGGCCCACTCCTGATGTTCGGTCTCGCCTGGCTCTTTCTGCCCGATCTTCCGGAGTACCGGAACGGTCTGATCCTGATCGGACTCGCACGCTGCATCGCGATGGTGCTCATCTGGAACTCCCTCGCGTGCGGCTCGAACGAGCTGGCAGCCGTGCTCGTCGCACTGAACTCCGTCTTCCAGATCCTGACGTATTCGCTGCTCGGCTGGTTCTTTCTCACCGTGCTGCCGGGGTGGATGGGCGGCGGAAGCACGGTTGTGGACGTCTCGATGGGTGAGATTGCGCGTAGCGTGGCGATCTTTCTCGGCGTGCCGCTCGTGGCGGGGTACCTGACGCGGAAGCTCCTCGTGGCGCGGAAGGGGGCGGCGTGGTACGACGGAACTTTCATCCCGAAGTTCGGGCCCACCGCGCTGCTCGGGTTGCTCTATACCATCGTGCTGATGTTCGCGATGCAGGGGGACCGGCTCCTGTCCCTTCCGGTCGACGTGTTGCGCATCGCCGCGCCGCTCACGATCTATTTCTTCGTGATGTTCGGACTCGCCTTCTGGCTGTCGCGGCGCTTCGGCTTCAACTACGAGGCGACGACCTCACTCAGCTTCACCGCGGCTGGCAACAATTTCGAGCTGGCCATTGCGGTGGCGATCGCCACCTTCGGCATCTCGTCAGGCGAGGCACTGGCGGCCGTTGTCGGGCCGCTGATCGAGGTGCCGGTGCTCGTCGGGCTCGTGTATGTGTCGCTCTGGGCGCGCCGTCGCTACTTCGCGCACGAGCTGCCTGACGCGACGAGGGCGGCGCCCTCGCTCGTCGTCCGCTCGGGCCAGTGATCGCCCGTCGCGCCGCCGTCCTCAACCGCCGAATGCTCACATGCGCTATGCCCTGATCTCGGACATCCATGGCAACCTGCCCGCGCTGGAGGCGGTGCTCGCCGACATCGCCGGCCGAGCCGACGTGAGTGGCGCGTATCACCACGGCGACCTCGTGGGCTATGCACCGTGGCCGAACGAGGTGGTCGAGCGATTGGCCAGCGCGGGAATCCCAGGTGTCGCAGGGAACTATGACTCGACCGTCGCCGCCGACTACAGGCACTGTGGCTGCCGCAGCGAGAGCCCGCGTCAGGAGGAACTCGCCCACATCAGCTATGAATGGACGCGGGCGCATGTCTTGCCGGCAGTGAAGCGCGCGCTCGGCGCACTCCCGTTTCGCATCGATCTGCGGCCGCTAGGCGCCCACGTCACAGGGCCGACGGTGACGCTGGTGCACGCAACGCTGCAGAGCAATCTCGTCTATGTGACCGAGGATCGGCCTGACGCCTTCCTCACGAAGATGGCGCAGCAGGCGGGGCTCAGGGCCGGCGACGTGCTCTGCTTCGGCCACACCCACCGGCCCTGGTCGAGGGTCGTCGATGGCGTCACCTTCGTGAACACCGGAAGCGTCGGGCGCCCCAAGGACGGTGACTGGCGGGCCGGGTACGTAGTGCTCGATGTGGGCGATGGCGTGCCACGGGTCGAGATGGTGCGGGTCGAGTACGATGTTGAGGCGGCGGCCCGTGGCGTGGTCGAGGCGAGACTGCCCGAGGAGTTCGCGGAGTTCCTGCGGACGGGGGGCAGGGCGGCTGCGGTTCCGGCGGTGTAGGTGGCCGTGGGTATAGCGCCCTCGGAGAACCAGGCTAACGACTTGTCCTACGCCCTGAGCACGATCTTCGCACAGGGCGCATTGTGCGCTGCGATCTGATTGGCAGGCGACGTCGCAAAAGGCTTCGATTGAACCGACGGGGCGACAGCCGACAGCTGGACGATTGCGCCTGGGCTCTGGACGTTGGCTTGCTTCGGGTTAGCCAGAGCCCAGAGCCCAGAGCCCAGAGCCCAGAGCCCAGAGCCCAGAGCCCAGAACCCAGAGCCCAGAGCCCAGAGCCCAAAGCCCAAAGCCCAAAGCCCAAAGCCCAAAGCCCAAAGCCCAAAGCCCAAAGCCCAAAGCCCAA
>PPFU01006452.1_pt1 | contig 17857 bp, 14 predicted proteins | sample 1535991 | NCBI WGS metagenome assembly PPFU01 (sample SAMN04901290, study PRJNA319586) | Hypolithon metagenome, whole genome shotgun sequencing project. | isolation source: Antarctic Hypolithon | place: Antarctica: Miers Valley | collected 2014
GCGACTGGGCGCGCATGCGCGACCGCATGAACACCATCGCCGAAGAACTCGCGCGCCGCCCGATGCCGATCAGCCGCCCGGCACGCGAGGAAGCGCAGGAATTCCTGCGCTGGGCCGCCAACAACCACTTCACGTTCTTCGGCTACCGCGAATACGAAGTCGTTGCCGACAATGGCATCGATGTGCTGCGCGCCGTGCCCGGCACGGGCCTGGGCCTGTTGCGAGGTACCGACAAGCATCCGCCACGCCCGCTCGGGCAACTTGCCGCGCATTCGATGCAGCAATCGGGTTCGGCCGACGGCCTGATCCTGACCAAGACCAATGCGCGCTCCACCGTGCACCGCCCGGGCTACATGGATTACATCGGCGTGCTGTCGTTCGACGAGAACGATCGGGCGGTGCGCGAAGAGCGCTTTCTTGGCCTCTACACCAGCAGTGCCTACGCTTACCGTCCGTGGGACATCCCGCTGGTACGGCAGCGCTATGACCACGTCATGGCGCGCTCTGGCCTTCCACCCAACAGCCACAGCGGCAAGGCCCTGAAGAACATCCTCGAGATGCTGCCACGCGACGAATTGTTCCAGTCGAGCGAAGACGAGTTGTATCGCACCGCGACCGGCATCCTCGGTTTGCAGGAACGCGTACGGCCTAAATTGTTCCTGCGCCGCGATCCGTTTGGGCGTTTCTTCTCCGCGCTGGCGTTCGTGCCGCGCGACCGTTTCAACACCGATACGCGCCTGCGCATCGAACGCATGCTCAAGGACGCGCTGGACGCCGAACAGATCGACACGTCCATCCAGGTCGGGGAATCGCCGCTGGCGCAGCTGCACCTGATCGCACGGCCCAGGCCCGGCGCGCAGGTGGAATTCGACGCCAAGTCGCTGGATCTGGAGCTCGGCAACATCGTGCGCAACTGGCACGACGAACTGCGCGACCAGGTTGTCGCCAAGCACGGCGAGCAGGACGGCCTGCGCATGGCCAATCGATACGGCCGCGCCTTGCCGATGGCCTACATCGAGGAAGTGACGCCCGCAATCGCGGCAAGCGACGTCGAGCATCTCGCGGCGCTGAGCGGCCCGGACGACCTGGGTCTCAGCTTGTGCCGCGCAGCGCACGGCAACAAGGGCCAGGGGGCGCTGCGTTTCAAGCTGTATCGACAGAACAGCGACATTCCGCTGTCGGACGTTTTGCCGGTGATGGAGAACCTCGGCCTTCGGGTGATTTCAGAGCATCCGTACCGGCTCGAGATCGAAGGCCAGCCGGTTTACATCCAGGATTTCGAGGTCGAGGCCGCCGATTCCGATCTCGACGTGGAGGCGCTCGACGAATGTTTCGAGGAAGCCTTCGCGCGCATCTGGCGCGGCGATGCAGAAAACGATGGCTTCAACCGGCTGATCCTTGCCGGCGGACTCGGCTGGCGACAGGTCGCCATGTTGCGCGGCTACAACAAATACCTGCAGCAGGTCGGTGTGCCGTTCTCACAGGCGTACGTCGAGCAGACGCTTGCCAAACATCCGTTGCTGGCGCGGCTGCTGGTGGAGCTGTTCGAAGCGAAATTCGACCCCGCGACGGGCAGCGAGACGCCCGGTCAGATCGAACAAGGCGTGCAGCGTCTGCAGCGACAACTGCTGGCGCTGGCCAGCGACGAACCGGCGCAGAAATTCCTGCAACCCGTTCTGGATGCGCGTTCCGCACCCCGCGACCGGCAGGTCACCAGCACGCGCAGTGCGTTGAAGGGTTTGCTGGACCGCGTGTCGATCCTCGATGAAGACCGCATCCTGCGCAGTTACATCAGCGTTATCGACGCCACCTTGCGGACGAACTACTACCAATTGCACGGCGGCGACACGCCTGGTGGAAATCCGGCGCACTACATCGCGTACAAATTTGACTCGGCCAAGGTGCCGGATCTGCCGAAGCCGGTGCCGTACCGAGAGATTTTCGTTTACAGCCCGCGCGTCGAAGGCATACACCTGCGTTTTGGTCCGGTCGCGCGTGGTGGCCTGCGCTGGTCCGACCGGCGCGAGGACTTCCGTACCGAGGTGCTTGGCCTGGTCAAAGCGCAGATGGTGAAGAACACCGTCATCGTGCCGGTCGGCGCCAAGGGCGGGTTCTTCGTCAAGAAATCGCCTGTGGGTGGCGGCTCCACACCGGAAAGCCGCGACGCGGTGATGACCGAAGGCGTCGCCTGCTACAAGATGTTCATCAACGCGCTGCTCGACGTCACCGACAACCTGGTGGAAGGCAAGGTCGTGCCTCCCGAAAATGTCGTGCGTTATGACGCTGACGATCCGTACCTGGTGGTCGCTGCTGACAAGGGCACCGCGACGTTCTCGGATATCGCCAACGGCATCGCCGCCGAGCACGATTTCTGGCTCGGTGATGCATTCGCTTCCGGCGGCTCGGTCGGCTACGACCACAAGGGCATGGGCATCACCGCGAAGGGCGCGTGGGAATCGGTCAAGCGTCATTTCCGTGCGATGGGCCGCGACTGCCAGACGCAGGATTTCACCGTGGTCGGCATCGGCGACATGTCGGGCGATGTGTTCGGCAACGGCATGCTGTTGTCGAGGCACATCCGCCTGCTGTCGGCATTCGACCATCGCCACATTTTTCTCGACCCCAATCCGGATGCTTCGAAAAGTTTCGTCGAACGCGAGCGTTTGTTCGGGTTGCCACGGTCGAGCTGGGAGGATTACGACAAATCGCTGATCAGTGCGGGTGGCGGACTGTTCCCGCGGTCGTTGAAGTCGATTGCGTTGACGCCTGAAGTCAAGGCTTCACTCGGCATCGATGCCACCGTCGAAGCGATGAGCCCGGCCGAACTCATGAACGCGATCCTCAAGTCGCCGGTCGACCTGCTCTGGAACGGCGGCATCGGCACCTACATCAAGGCGAGTTTCGAATCGCATACCGATGTCGGCGATCGCGCCAACAATGCGCTGCGCGTGGATGGTCGCGACTTGCGCTGCAAGGTGATCGGCGAGGGTGGCAATCTCGGCGTCACCCAGAACGGTCGTGTCGAAGCCGAGCGCCAAGCGGGCGTGCTGCTCAATACCGATTTCATCGACAACTCTGCCGGCGTCGATACATCCGATCACGAAGTCAACATCAAGATCCTGCTCAATGGTGAAGTGCAGGCCAGCCGACTGACGTTGGACGATCGCAACACCCTGCTCGCTGCGATGACCGACGAGGTCGAAGATCTGGTCCTCAACGACAACTATCGCCAGAACCAGGCGATCAGCCTGATGGAGCGCATGAGCGTGTCGCGGCTCGGCTCCAAACAGCATTTCATCCGGACACTGGAAAGCGAAGGCCTGCTCGACCGCCAGATCGAATTCCTGCCGAGCGATACGGAACTTGCGGAGCGCAAGGTGCGCGGCGAAGGATTGACGCGCCCCGAACTCTCCACGCTACTGTCTTACGCCAAACTGGTCCTTTACCAGCGACTGCTCGACTCCGACGTACCGGAAGACGCATTTCTGTCAAAGGAACTGGTGCGCTATTTTCCGATTCCGCTGCAGCACAAATACGCCGAGGCGATGGAGGATCACCGGCTCAAGCGCGAAATCATCGCCACCGCCGTGACCAATTCAATGGTCAACCGCATGGGCGCGACGTTCACCTTGCGCATGCAGGAAGACACCGGGCGGACGTCGGCCGAGGTCGCCGAGGCGTATACGACCAGTCGCGAAGCGCTTGATGCGCGCGAGTTATGGGCCCAGATCGATGCGCTCGACGGCCAGGTACCGGAAGCCGCGCAAATCGATGCGCTGCTGGAAATCTGGAGCCTGCTGCGATCGATGTCGCGCTGGCTCCTGTCGCGTCCGGGTGCGATGCCGGAGATCTCGACGGCCGTCGAACGCTATCGCGACGGCATTCTGGCCATCCGCGCGGAGCTGCCTGGAATACTGCCGAAAGCGTTGCGTGCCGACTACGACGCGCGTCTTTCGGCATGGCAGCTCAAAGGCCTTGCACCGGAATTGTCGGCGCAACTGGCCACCTTGCGGCTGCTCGATGCGGCGCCCGACATCATCGAAGTCGCCGCTGCGCGCAAGCTGCCGGCAGTAGACGTCGCCAAGGCGCATTACGGCCTCGGCGATGCGCTCAACCTGTCGTGGCTGCGCGACCAGATCGACGCGCTGCCGGTCGAAGGCCGCTGGCACGCGCACGCACGCGGCGTGCTGCGCGATGAACTCGCATCGCAGCAACGCGCGCTGGTGGGGCAGGTGCTGGCGACGGGCAGCGCCCCGCCGGAGCAGCAGGTCCAAGACTGGTTGCGCCGCGACGATCCCTCGCTGCGCTTCACCCAGTCGATGTTCGCTGAACTGGTCGCGCAGAAGTCCCTCGACTATCCCACCGTGTCGGTGGCGGTGCGCAGGCTGGGACAGATGGCGGCGGCGGGCGAATGACTATGTGCTCTGTGCGAAGGGGTTCGCCCATCACGACATGAATCCGGCGCCACAGTGCGTGGGCTATCCTGCCGCTTCGGATCCACGGAGCAATCGATGAGCCAGCCGCCGCGCATCGCCTTCCTCGCCAGCCCCGCCGACGGCGCGCAGCTGGCGCTGGATGAACTGGTTGCGCTGCACGGACAGCATGGACCCGAAGACGCCGACGTGATCTGCCCACTCGGCGGCGATGGCTTCATGCTGCAGACACTGCACCGATACGGCCGCCTCGGCAAACCGGTGTACGGAATGAAGCTTGGCACCGTCGGTTTCCTGATGAACCAGCACCGCGGTGACGACTTGATCGAACGCATCGGCAAGACCGAGCCAGCAGTGCTGCGGCCGCTGGAGATGCTGGCGCAGACCGAATCCGGCGCAAGCGTCGGTTCGCTCGCGTACAACGAAGTGTCGCTGCTGCGCCAGACGCGCCAAGCCGCGCACGTGCGCATCGACCTCAATGGACAGACGCGGCTGGACGAACTCGTCTGCGACGGCGTGCTGCTGGCCACGGCCGCCGGCAGCACGGCCTACAACTTTTCCGCGCACGGGCCGATCCTGCCGCTGGGTTCCGGCGTGATCGCATTGACGCCGATCGCCCCATTTCGCCCGAGACGCTGGCGAGGCGCGGTGCTCAAGGCCGATACCGAAGTGCGTTTCGGCGTGCTGGATGCCTACAAACGGCCGGTCAGCGTCACCGCCGATTCGCACGAAACGCGCGACGTGGTCGAAGTCACCATCCGCGAATCGCGCAATCTCACCGTGACGCTGCTGTTCGACCCCGAACACAATCTCGAAGAACGCATCCTCAGCGAACAATTCGTGGTGTAGTTGCTTTCGTTGTCGTCGCAGACGACGCGACGGAGTTGCGCAATACTTGCCCCATGCCACCCGCAACCATCCCGCAGCCCCTCGTCGTCGCGATCACCGCACGTGCGCTGTTCGATCTCGAACACAGTCACGGCCTGTTCGAGGCGGAAGGCATCCAGGCCTACGCCGCGCACCAGCGCAAGCGCGAGGACGAGGTGCTGGAGCCAGGCATCGCGTTCCCTCTGGTGCGCAAGCTGCTGGCGCTCAACGACGGCGCGCCGCCGGACGCGCCGCATGTCGAGGTGATCCTGCTGTCGCGCAATTCCTCCGACACGGGCCTGGGCATCTTCAACTCCATCCAGCATCACAATCTGGCGATCACCCGTGCGACGTTCACTTCGGGTGCGCCTACTTGGCCGTACATCAAGCCTTTCGGCGCTCAACTGTTCCTGTCGGCGAATCCGGAATCCGTGCGGCGTGCGCTGGAGCACGGCGTCGCCGCGGCCACCATCCTTCCCGCCAAAGCGGGGCATGCGAGTCCCTCGCAAGAGCCCGCACATCCTTGTGCGGACTTTTCATCCAGCCCCGGTCAACTGCGCATCGCTTTCGATGGCGACGCCGTGATCTTCGGCGATGAAGGCGAACGCATGTCGCGCGAAGGCGGGCTCGAGGCCTTCGCGCAGCACGAGCGTGAGCAAGCGCGCGAGCCGCTGTCGGGTGGACCATTCAAGGGTTTTCTCGACGCCCTGCATCGTCTGCAAGCCGCATTCCCGCAGGGCGAAGGAGCCCCCATCCGCACTGCCCTGGTCACCGCGCGCTCCGCACCCGCGCACGAGCGGGTGATCCGCACGCTGCGCGAGTGGGATGTTCGGCTGGACGAAGCCTTGTTCCTGGGCGGCCGCGCGAAGGGGCCGTTCCTGGAAGCGTTCGGCGCGGACATCTTTTTCGACGATTCGCTGCACAATATCGACTCGGCGCGCCAACACGTCGCCGCCGGGCATGTGCCGCATGGCGTGGCGAACCTGTGATCATTGCGAATGCACGCGGGTGAACCTGGCGGCCATTGGGAGGACAGAGGGTCAGCCAAGGCCCGTCCCTTCAGCCGCTTCTACAAAGGCAAAAGCACGTCCGAAAGCTTCCACTGCAGACCATCGCGGCTAAGCACGAACACCACAGGTTTGCCGCTCTCATCCGGCACCGTCGCCGTGAATCGTGACAAGGATTCATAACGATATTTCGCATCCTGCAGCGGCTGTTCACCGGCAGTTTGCGGCTGTGGCTCGAGTCCGCCGCTCACGTTGCGCCACACCTGGCGGCCTTCCATCAATGCACCCAATCCCGCCGGATTCACCATCACATCGACTGCGGCGTTGATCGCGCCGCTGGCCACCGTCATCGCAAACGCGCCGAACGGGCTTGCCTGCACCTCGGCCCCGGCTTGGCGGACCAGATGGTCGCCGAGTTGGGCTTTGAGGCTGGAACGCAGTGCGGGAAAGTCGACCTGCTTGGCGAGCGCGGCATGATTGCCGGTCTGCACCGCTTCGCGGATCGCACGCACGGTGAGGTAAGGGCCGGCGGCGACATAACCCGCCAGTGCAAGCAAAGCGGCGAGGACGAGCGCGATCGTTTTTTTCATCTGGCGGCTCCGGGCGAGTACCGCCAATGATTGCAGAACAGTTGTAGGAGCGCCCCTTGGGCGCGACCAAGCTCTACCTGGAGCTTGGTTGCGCCCAAGGGCGCTCCTACGAAAAGCGGATCAGAATCTTGCGCCGCGTGCGCGTATTTCCAGCGGCGCCATGCGCGTTTGGTCATGCAGTTCCAGCTGCTTGACCTCGAACGGCGCGCCATAGCCGGCCGGCAGGTGCGCGCGGCTGAAATCCAGCACCAGGATGCCGTCGCCCGCCGCGAACCATGCCGCCGCGTGCGCCTGCGAGACCGGGCGAAGCACCCGATCCGGGCCGGTGGCGTGCAGCGTGCCGCGCGCCTCGTAACGGCCGGGGGAAGCCGTTTCGACAGGTAACGCGACGCGCAGACGCTGCACGTTGAACCCGTAGTCGCCCTTGAACCGCGCCGTGGGCTGCGCGACCGCGAACGCGGTGCGCGCGTCGCGCTGCACGCCGTCGCCACTGGCGAACACCTGCAGTTCCCACAACCCGGGCAGCTGGTGGCCGCGTGCCGGCACCTTCACCTGCGCCGACAACGCGCCATTGCGCATTGTCGTCACCGGGACCGCACGGCTGCTGCCGTCGGGCGCGACCAGCAACGCCTCCGCCTGCGCCGCGATGGCACGGCCGCTGTTTTCCATGCTTGCCTCAAGCACGATCGTCTCGCCGCCCAGCACATGACTGCGACGGTTGCGTGCGTGCAGCGTCACCGGGCTCTCGGGTTCAAACACATGCACGACATAGCGGCCGTGCGCATCGGGACTTCGCAACGTGTACTCGCCGCGTCCGGCATCACTGACCTTGGCCGTGACCGCGCCGGCCGCGACCGGCATGCCGGCCGCCATCAGCTCGGCACCGCTCGCTCCGGTGTCCAGCTTCACCCGTCGCCCGCCGCTCGATAGCTGCAACTCCGATGCATCGATGTCCGCTGCGCCGCGTACCGGACTCACAAGGATCACAGCGCCTGGCGCAGTCAAGGTGACGTCGACGCCACGCGCGAGTTCGGATGCGTCCACCGTTTGCCAGAACTCGCGGCTTTCGGCGACGTGCGGTTGTGCGGTCGTCAACGCAGCGGTGGGATCCAGCGCCCATGCGAAGGACACCGGTGCGCGCTCGAACTGGCCCGCGGGCGCGGGCAACGTCACCAGGCGCGTAGGCACCTGGTCGGCCCGATCCGCGGGCAACAAAGGCTGGGCCGCGATGGCCGTAAACGAAGCCGCGCCAAGCGCGGCGAACAAATATGTGCGCATGGTCGGTTCCTTACAGTCGGAGATCGTTGCGGAGGATGGTGTCGAGCGCCATGCAGGCGCGCCGGCTCTGGTTGTGGCTCAGCGGCTCGCGGCCGGCCGTGCGCGACTTGTCGGTGAACCACACCGTGCCCGCCGCCGATTGGCTGCTGCAGTTGAGGAAACCGTCGGAACAGCTGTTCAACCACCACTGCGTCGTCTCCAGCGCGAGGTTTTCCGCATAACCGCCGCAATAGCTGTCGCTGTCCCAGATGGCCGAATCCACATCGCTCCCGACCACGCTGCGGAATGTTTTCGGAAGCGCGGGCCTGCCGGGCGTGCCGTAGAGATTCTGGCCGTTGTAATACGCCATCCAGCTCACCTGCTGCTGGCGCACGGCGTCCGACTTGTAGCCGAGCAGCCAGCCGAGCGCCGTCTCGAACACGTTCCCATTGATCACCGCATCGGCCAGCGGCGTACCGCCGGAGGAGGGCGCCAGGGCGTTGACTCGCACGGTCCTGTTGATGATGTCGGGATAGCGGCTGTCGTAGGTCGGGTTCGACAGGATCCAGCGCATGACGTTGCCGCCGTTGGAATGCGTCAGCACGATCAGCCGGGTGATGCCCTTGGCGTTGATGAAGCCGGTGAGTTGCCCCGCCAGGCATCCGGCGGCGCGGTTGTCCCACATGTACTGGGTGAAATCGCAGTTGATGACGACGTAATTGGCCGGATTTGGCAGACCGCCGCGCACGTTGTTGACCATCGCCGGCTGCCAGTAGTCCTGGTAGGCGTTGGTCTGCGCCCCGGTGCCATGCACGAAAGCCACTCCGGTCACATCCACGGCCAGCGCGTCAGGCGCTGCTACCGTCATCCCTGCCAATAGCAGGCCGTACACATGCTTGCGCATGAACTTCTCCCCAGCTGCAGTGCGGCTGTCGGCGTCCGCCGCGGAACGTGTTGCCTGCGCACCCCCGCCCGGTGCAGTGCCATGGAGCATACCGATACGTATGGGTATGTCATGTCGCGCTGCGGCATCGGCGGGGCGATGCATCGGGGCTTCGATCGATGGTGGTCGAGGGACCGGGCAAGACCCCGTCATCCCGGTTAAAGCCGGGACGCAGTTGTGATTTCCGAGCATCGCGTTGGTCCCTGCATTCGCCAGGATGACGGTAGGCAAGAGTGTCGGCGCCGAACTTGCGCGGCGTATGGCGACGCGCAAACGCCGCCGGAACCATTGGTGTTTGCCCTAGAACTCGAGATCCAACGCCGCACACAGATAATCGATAAAGGGAGCAAGCCCGGCCAGCTCCTTTGCGATCGTCTGCCGCAATTTCGGCCCGAGCATCACCGCGTCCTCGACCTGCCGGAATGCCACGAAATTCTTGCGCTTCAGATCCTCGATGTACGCAAAATCCGGCGGGAAATCGCGCGGCGGGCGCACCAGCATCCCGTCATTGTCGAGGTCGAAACGCTTGCGGAATGCAGGGCTGTGCGCGGCCGCGTTCCAACTGGCGGGATTGTTGAAAATGAAACGCCGGACGCCACGCAGCGTCGCCGGCTGCGGATGCCAGAGCCCAGCGCCGATGAAGCAGTTGCCCGGTTGCAGGTGCAGGTAGAAGGACGGCGCTTCCACCTGCCGCCCGCGCGCGTGGAACAGGCGCGCGCCTTGCCATGCCTTGTAGGGCGCCTTGTCGTTGGCGAAGCGGGTATCGCGCTGGATGCGGAACAGGGAGCCGCCGACGGTTTTCGGCTCGGCGCGATAGTGCTCGCTGACGGCGGCAAGGTCGGGTTGCAGGTCGGTCAGCAACGACTGGAATGGCCCGCGCACGTGCGCTTCGTAGTCGGCCTTGTGCGCGTGGAACCATGCGCGGTTGTTGTTGCGCGCCAGCGCGCGCAGGAACTTGAAGGTCTTGTCGGTGAAGTAGATGTTCATTGGGTTCGTTTCCGTGCAATCACGCACTGAATCGCTGCGATGCCACGCAGTGTGGGCTTGGCCCACCATCACCGCGACCATCACTAAGGGCGGTGGGCCAAGGCCCACCTACGGGTCCAGATCGGCTCGCAGCTCACGGCCCCATGATTCGAGACGATCCAGCAGCGCAAGTTTCTCACCACCATCCGCGTGCACGATCCGCAGCGCGGCGATCTCTGCATCGAACTGCGCGAACGTGAGTTCCGACAGCCCGCTGTCGTCGTGCAAACGCCGGCGCCGGTAATCATCCCAGCGCGTGCGCTCGTCGTGCGTCAAAGTCCCGGGCCAGTTGCGGGCGCGATAACGGAACAGCAGTTCGGGCAGGCGGGTGTCGTGGAAACCGAATTCATGATCCGCCATCAACTGCGGCGGAAGCGAACGCACCACTGCCAGCTTCTTGCGGTCCGCGTCGGACATGAAGCCATCGTAAAGCGAGGCATCGGGGTCGCCGTCCTCGCGCGTGCGCGCACTGGCATACACCCGTCGCACCTTTTCAGCGAGCGCCGGGCCGGCAGCACGCAAATGCGCCGCGCGCTGCTCCACCACAACCGGATCGATCTGCAGGCGCGCGAAGTCCTCGGCGCGCAGGTGCGCCCACGCCACCAGCGACGGGCACTTGTTGAGGTGGACTTCCTTCAGAGCAATGCGCGTTTCGCCTTCCGGAAGATCGGCGGTCGGCGTGTAAAGACGGTCGGCGATCTCGTCCGCGTCAAGCGCGAGCAGGTGTCGCGGATCTTCGACGAGATCGAATACGATCACGCGGCTGTCGATACGTGGATGCCGCGTGATCGGCAGTACCGGCGCGGCGCTCATGCGGCTGGCGGGATAGCGTTGCGACACGTGCAGCACCGGTGTCATGGCGATGCTGTCGAGCATCCCTGCGACGAAGCGTTTGTCGCGCAGCTTGAGCGCGTAGTCCCAGAAGCGCGGCTGTCGCTGCTTGAGCTTGCGCGCGAGGCCGATCAGCGCGCGCACATCGGACAAGGCCTCATGGGCGTCGCCGGTGCGCACGTCATTCACGTCTGCAAGATGCTCCAGCCGGAACGACGTGAAACCATCCTCGCGCGGCGGCCATACCAGGCCCTCCGGACGCAGTGCATGCGCCAGCCGCATCACATCGAGCAGGTCCCAGCGCGAATTGCCGCCGCGCCATTCGCGTTCGTAGGCATCGTGGAAATTGCGGAACAGACCGTGGCGGATGAACTCGTCGTCGAAACGCAGCGAGTTGTAGCCGAGCGTGCAGGTCTCCGGACGCGCCATCTCATCGACGATGCGCGCGAAGGCTTCGGCCTCGTTGATGCCATGGCGCGATGCGTCCTGCGGCGCAATACCGGTGATCAGCGTGGCGACGGGCGAGGGCAGGAGGTCGTCGGCCGGCTTGACGAAGAAACCGACCGGCTCATCGACATGGTTGAGATCTGTGTCGGTCCGGATCGCCGCGAACTGCGCGATGCGCGAGCGGCACGGGTCGGTGCCGAAGGTTTCCAGGTCGTAGAAAAGAAAGCTGGCGGCCATTCAAACCTGTCTCAAAGTCGATGAAGATGTTCTTGATCGCCAAAATCCGGCGAGAAGCCATTGGGATAGGTTCTCAGTGTTCGGTCTCAAGCACGGTGAGGCGTTTGCGCACTTCCGCATCGATCCAGTCCCAGTCCAGGCCGTCAAGCGTGTCGCGGCCGCGCGTCGCATCGACCAGCAGTTCGCGCTGCACGCGTCCACGTTCAAGCGCGACGGCGTAGGGCAGGCGGCGGAACGTCACCATCGTGTAACGCGGCACGAATCGCCGCGGATACCGCTGCGCGAGTTGCAGCTCGAGTTCGCGCTGCAGCAGGTAGTCGGCATCATCGACGCGGCTGCGCATCTCCAGATAATTTTCCAGCGCCATCGCCTGGATCGCCAACGCGTTGGGGCGTCGTTCCGCCTCGAAAGCCGCGAATGCGAGCGAGAGATCGCCCTCGCGATCCAGGTGCGCGGCCAGAGCGACGCAATCCTCGAACGCGCAGTTCATTCCCTGCCCGTGGAACGGCACCATCGCGTGCGCCGCGTCGCCGAGCAGCACCGCACACCCGTTGATGTGCCAACGATCCAGATAGAGCGTAGCCAGCAGGCCTGCGGGATTGCGCTCAAAATCGTCTTCGAGGCATGGAACAAGCGGCACCGCATCGGCGAAATCGCGTTCGAACAATGCACGCGCCTGCGCGCCATTGCGCACGGTGTCGAAGCCGGGATCGCCTTCGTTCGGCAGGAACAACGTCACGGTGAAGGTCTTTTCGTCGTTCGGAAGCGCGATGCACATGTAGTTGCCGCGTGGCCAGATGTGGAGTGCGTTGGGCTCGATGCGGAAACTGCCATCGGCCGCCGGCGGAATCTCGAGTTCCTTGTAGGAATGGCCGAGTGGCTCGAAGCGCTCCCCCAGATCGGCGCGCGCGCCCATGGCCGCGCGCAATGCCGAGCCCGCGCCGTCGGCACCGAGCAGCGCAACGAAGTCGACCTGGCTGCTTGCGCCATCGCGATCATCGATGAAGCGGACGGTGAGCGCATCGAAATCCACCGCTTCGAGCCTGCGATCGAAATGCAACCTTGCTCCCGCGCTTTCCGCGGCATCAATCAACGCGATGTTGAGCTCGCCGCGGCTTACCGACCAGATCACCTCGCTGTCGTCCTTGCCGTAGCGCTGCAACCGCTGCGTGCCATCGGCGAAATGCACCATGCGACCGCGCATCATGACGGCCCGTTGCAGCACCGCCGCGTCCGCGTCCGCGCTGCGCAAGGCATGCAGGCCACGCTCGGCCAGCGCAAGATTGATCGACCGCCCGCCGGCGTAACCTGCGATGCGCGGATCGCCACGCTTTTCGTACACGTCGACCTGCCAGCCGCGTTTGGCGAGCAAGGTTGCGAGCAGGGCGCCGGCAAGCCCAGCGCCGATGATGGTGAAGCGACAATCGATATCGGCGCTCATGCTGGCTCGTCATTCCCGCGTAGGCGGGAACCCATGGCCGCAGTGTCGAACGCAGCCGCGGACAAGCGCAGTTTCCAGGCGCGGTTCCATTTTTTGATCTGCTTTTCGCGCAAGATCGCACCATCCATTGTTCCGTGTAACTCGTACCAGTCGAGCATCGCCACACCATAGCGTTTTGTGAAACCTTCTACGCCATGTCCGCGGTGCTGCCAAATACGGCCGATCAAGTCGCTTGTGACCCCTGTATTGAGCGTGCCGTTTCGCTCACTGGCGAGAATATAAACAGTGGGACTATGTTGCATCTGTCAGGCCCGCTGGCATGGGTTCCCGCCTGCGCGGGAATGACGATCGAAAGCAACCTTCATCCGCGCCACGCCTCCACCGCGCGCGCGAAGCGCAAGACATCCGCATGATTGTTGTACAGCGGGGCAGGGGAGATGCGGATCACGTCGGGGTCGCGCCAGTCGCCAAGCACGCCTTGCGTTGCAAGGAACTCGAACAACGAACGCCCCTGTTCGCGGCCGCCGGCCACCCGCAAGGACAGCTGGCAGCCACGGCGTTCGGCTGCAGCCGGCGTGACGATCTCCAGCTTCGAGGACAAGTGCTCGCGGATCAGCACTTCCAGATAGCCCGTAATCTTCAGCGATTTCTTTCGCAACGCATCCATGCTCGCACGCTCGAACAGCTCCAGCGATGCACGCAGCGGCGCGAGGCCAAGGATGGGCGGATTACTGAGTTGCCAGCCGTCCGCGCCAGGCGTCGGCGCGAACTCCGCACCCATGCGAAAACGCGTCGACTGCTGATTCCCCCACCAGCCCGCGAAACGCGGCCGGGTGGTGCGGGCGTGGCGTTCATGCACGAAACAGCCCGCAACCGCGCCTGGCCCCGAATTCATGTATTTGTAATGGCACCACACCGCGAAATCCGCGCCGCTGTCGTGCAGTTGCAGCGGCAGGTTTCCCGCCGCATGCGCGAGGTCGAAGCCGACGATGGCGCCCGCCGCATGACCGAGCCGCGCGATCTCCTTGAGATCGAATGCCTGGCCCGTGCGGTATTGCACGCCCGGCCACAGGATCATCGCAAGGCGCGACCCGTGCTCGGCGACAGTACGCTCGAGATGTTGCATCGAAATCGTGCCGTTGGCCTCGTCCGGCTCAACTTCGATCAGGCACAACTCCGGGGGCAGCCCGCGATACCGCAATTGCGATTCGACGGCGTAGCGATCCGACGGAAAACTGCCGGCTTCGATCAGGATCGCAGTGCGCTCGATGGTGGGCTGGTAAAAGCTCACCATCATCAGGTGCAGGTTGGTGGTCAGCGAATTCATCGCGACCACTTCCGACGGTTGCGCGCCGACGACCTGCGCCAGCGGTTCGCGGACCAGTTCGTGGTACGGCATCCACTGCGCCTGCCCGGTGAAATGGCCTTCGACCGCTTCCGTGGCCCACTTGTCGAGCACTTCCTCGACGTGCGCGCGTGCGCCACGTGGTTGCAGGCCGAGCGAGTTGCCGCAGAAATAGGCTTGTTCGCGGTCGCCATGGCGGGGGGTCAGGAATTCGTCGCGGAAGGCGCGTAGCGGGTCTGCTGCGTCCAGTGCCTCGGCATGTTGATCGGAAAGAATATCGGTCACGTCTTGTCGAATCCTGTCAGCCGTCATCCCGGCGAAAGTCGGAACCCATTTTGATGTTCACGCAGCGATCGTTGCATGCAGGGAGCAAAGTCAACATGCATGCCGGCTTGCGCTGGGATGAGGCGCGGAATAGAGATCCGCCCATCATGCAAACCGGCTCGGAGAAAGCCCGAGCCACTCCAGCGCAGTCCCGTGATACAGCCGCGCCTGATCGGCATCGTTCAAGCCCAGCGCCGCAATGCCTGCACCAGGCTCCTGCTCACCCAGCGGGAAAGGATAGTCCGTACCCAACATCACGCGCGACACGCCGCAGGTGTCGAGCAGATACTGCAATGCGCGATCGTCCGCGACCCATGAGTCGAAAAACAAGCGCGACAAGTATTCGCGTGGATTGCGCGGATTGTCGGTCGCGACCAGATCCGGCCGCATGTTGAAGCCATGCTCGATGCGCCCGATGGTGTACGGGAAACTGCCGCCGCCATGCGCCAGACAGACCTTCAGTTTGGGCAACCGTTCCAGCACGCCGCCGAAGATCAGGCTGCACGCCGCGCGCGATTGTTCGGCGGGCATGCCGACCAGCCATGGCAGCCAGTACTTCGTCATGGTGTCGGTGCCCATCATGTCCCACGGATGCACCAGGATCGCCGCGCCGAGTTCGCTGGCCGCCTGGAAGAACTCGAACAATTCCGGCGCATCCAGATTCCACGCGCCGATGTGCGACCCGATCTGCACACCCTGCAGGCCGAGCTGGTCCATGCAGCGCTCCAGTTCCTGCACCGCAAGCCGCGGCGACTGCATCGGCACCGTGCCGATGCCCGCGTAATGCCGCGGATGCGCACGGCACGTGTCGGCCATGTGTTCGTTGAGCGCCTGGTGCAGTTCCAGCGCATGGTGGGGCTTGGCCCAGTAGCTGAACATCACCGGCACCGTGCTGATGACCTGCACCTGCACGCCGAAGCGCGCGTAATCATCGATGCGCTCCTGCGCATCCCACGTCTTGGACCATATCTCGCGGAAGAACTTGCCGTCCTTGTACATGCGATGGCGACCGTCGTCGGTGTGATGGATCACCGGGAAGCGATCGTCGCCGTACTTGCGTGCGAGGTCGGGCCAGTCGCGGGGGAGGTAGTGGGCGTGGGTGTCGATCTTGAGCATGGTCGATTCTAGGCTTTCGGCTCATTCGTATGGCGAGGATGCGATTCAAGCTGGCCCGTGACCACGGGCAAGGGTCAGGTGATGTCCGCCTGCGAATCCGCCTGCATCTCGTACTGCGAAGGCCGCGGATTCAGGGTGCCACATTGCCGGCAGGTGCGCAGGACGTCGTTGCGATAGAAGGCCTCGAACACGCGGAAGAAATCCTGCTCGATGTCGACCAGGTGGAAGGTTTCTTCGTACAGCTTGTTGTTGCATGTGACGCAGAACCACATCAGCGCGTCGTCCTCGTGCGCGAGACGCTTACGCTCGATCACCAGTCCCACCGAGCCCGGCATGCGCTGGGGGCTGTGCGGGATGCGTGGTGGCAGGTAGAACATCTCGCCGGCGTGGATGGGGATGTCTCGCACGGTGCCGCGACCTTCATCATCCATTTCCTGGATGCGCAGCACCATTTCGCCTTCAAGCTGGTAGAAGAACTCCGGACCTTCCTCGAAGTGGTAATCGGTGCGCGCATTGGGGCCACCGACCACCATCACGATGTAATCGCCATCGACGATGCATTTGTTGCCGACCGGAGGTTGTAGAAGGTTGCGGTGTTCGTCGATCCACGCTTGCAGGTTAATGGGGGCGGGAAGGGTCATGGTCATGTTTCTCCGGGCTCGTCATTGTTTCCCCTGCCCGTTACGCCCGCCAATGCGGAAATGGCGGTCAACAAGGTCACGTCAGGACGGCAATGCATTTCAGTTCGATCGCGATCGGCGTAGGCAACGCCGTGATCCCGAGCGTGGTGCGGCAAGGCGCGGTGGACGCATCGGGAAACTGTTCGGCCCAAACCGCGTTGTAGGCCTTGAAATCGCGGGTCATGTCGGTGAGATAAACGGTGACATCGACCAGGTCGCCCCACTGCGCGCCACTGGCCTCAAGCACGGCGCGCACGTTTGCCAAAACCGCTCGTGTCTGCGCGACGATGTCGTAGGTGCGCACGCGGCCATCGGCGAACGATTCGTTGCCGGGAATGGTGTTGGTCACTGGATCGCGCGGCCCGATGCCGGACAGGAACAACAGGTTGCCGACGCGGCGCGCATGGGGATAGGCGCCGACAGGCTTGGGCGCGCGCTCAGCGTGTATGACGTTGCTCATGTGCTTGGCTCCGCGCTGTTGCTCAGCCGTGCCAGCGCGGTGTCGTACGCGGTTGCCAATTCATCCGGTGTGCCTACGTCCATGCCCATGTTGCGGACGCGGCCGTCGTGCAGGCTGTAGACCCAACCATGCACCGATACCTGCTGGCCGCGCGCCCACGCATCCTGCAATACCGTCGTCTGGCAGACGTTGACGACCTGCTCGATGGCATTGAGCTCGCAAAGGCGCGCATGGCGCAGCGAATCCAGTTCGACATCGTCGAGCAATGCCGCGTGCTTCTGCGCAATGTCGGTGACGTGCCGGAGCCAATTGTCCGCAAGGCCGATCCGCGCGCCCGTCAGGCTGGCGTGGACGCCGCTGCAACCGTAGTGGCCCACCACGAGGATGTGCTCGACCTTGAGCAGGTCGACCGCGAACTGGATCACCGACAGGCAGTTGAGGTCCGCATGTACGACCAGGTTGGCGATGTTGCGATGGACGAACACCTCGCCAGGCGCAAGGCCCAGGATCTGGTTCGCCGGCACGCGCGAATCCGAGCAGCCGATCCAGAGGTATTTCGGTGCCTGCTGCTTCGACAAGGCCTTGAAAAAACCCGGATCGTCGCGGCGCACCTGGTCGGCCCATGCACGGTTGCGTTCGAGCAGTTCATCGAGAGTGGTCATGCCAGTGCCGGCTCCTATAACGCGATGGCTACGTTCTTTGCTTCGGTGAAAAACCGCATCGCTTCCATGCCGCCTTCGCGGCCCATGCCGGAGTGGCCCGTGCCGCCGAATGGGGTGCGCAGGTCGCGCATCATCCAGGTGTTGATCCAGACGATGCCGGCGTTGATCCGTGCGGCCATGAGGTGGGCGCG
>PPFU01001918.1_pt1 | contig 17823 bp, 14 predicted proteins | sample 1535991 | NCBI WGS metagenome assembly PPFU01 (sample SAMN04901290, study PRJNA319586) | Hypolithon metagenome, whole genome shotgun sequencing project. | isolation source: Antarctic Hypolithon | place: Antarctica: Miers Valley | collected 2014
GTTGTCGAGGTTGGACTTGGCGGTGCGGTTGCCCGCGGCGTTGTAGGTGTAGCCGTAGCCGCGGGGCGGGCGGCGGCGGGATGGGGCGAGACGGTAGCCCATGCGAAAGAAGGTACACGATAGCGAGGTCGAGGGGTTCTAGCCAGCTACGTATCGGATTCAGCCCATCGGCAGAAGGTCAAATCAGCGGTATCTGACCTTGGTTTGGCCATATGGTATCCGTAGCCCCTCGTCCGTGGTGGGGTTCGAAGACTCACCGCACCCTACTCTCTGTACATTAGGCCATCATGATCCACCCCATGACCGTCTGGCATGCTGCCATCTTGTTGCTCGTCGCCGCCGTATCCGTCACCGTCGCGGCGGCTCCTGACGTTGACATGGACAAGAATGGAATCGATGCCGGGCTGGCGGTGCATATTGGCAGCACGGATGGTACTCTCGAAGCCGCCCTTACCCGAGGCGGGCGGGTGCTCGTGCACGGCCTCGCGCTCGGCGATGGCGAACGGGACGCCGCCCGGCAGACGCTGCTCTCGCGGAAGCTGTACGGCCTCGCCAGCGTCGCCACCTGGCACGACCGCGGCGGGCTGCCATACGCCTCGAATCTTGTGAATCTGCTCGTTGCGGACCTGGATGCGCTGGGGGATGAGGCTCCGGCGATGGCGGAGCTCCAGCGGGTGGTTGCTCCGGAGGGGGTGCTGCTTCTATATAAGAACGGTGCGTGGTCCCGGACCGTCAAGGCGCGGCCGGAGACGATGGACGAGTGGGGACATTTCGACCACGACCCGATGGGGCTGGGCGTCTCGGCGGACACACTGGTCGACCCCGTCCGCCAGCAGCAGTGGATCACCACGCTCCGGGGCACCCTCTCGCCCGAGGGCGAGGACGACGCCTTCGAGGGCGGCGGCGGCTTCCTCATTTCCGGACGACATGCCGTGATCGACGCCAAGAACTGGCAGGGCAACAAGCGGCGGGTGCTGCACTGCCGGGACGCGTTCAACGGCACGCCGCTCTGGACCGTCCCCAGCGGCGACAACAAGCCCCGCAGCCGTTGGGCCGCCGCCGCCGCGGACGGCTCCTACTACACGTGGCTCAGCAGCGACGGGGAACTCACCGAGCTCTCCCTCGCCACCGGCGAGACCCTCCGCACCTTCCCCAACACCACCGAGCCCGACGACGTCAACGACGTGGCCAGCCAGGCCATCGCCGTCCGCGTCGCCGGCCGTCACATGATCGTCGGGCTCCGCGATCGGCTCGCCTGCTTCGACCTCACCACGGGCAAGGAGCGGTGGAGCTTCGCCCGGGACGGCCTGCAGACCCTCGGGCCTGCGCTGGACGCACCCCGCAACCGCGTCTATGCCATCCTCGCCCACCCCAAGGAAGTGCACGGCAAGGGTTGGCGCAGCCGCTGGCCCACCAGCCGCAACGTCGCCTCAGTTGTCGCGGTCGACCTCGCCACCGGCCGACCCGTCTGGGAATGCACCGACGTCGCCTCCATCGAGACCAGCGAGTCACGGGGCAAGCCCAACTTCCGCGGCGTCAGTCAGCTCCTCCCCGGCGACCAGCACCTCGTCGTCTTCGGCAGCAAGGCCATCGGCGGGGGCAACTCCCCCTACATCGGCTCCATCGACCTCGACACCGGCAAGCTCGTCCACCAGACCGACACCCCCTTCAAGTCCAGCTACAACACCACCGGCTACAACGCGATCTGGCGCGATGGGGCAGCCTGGTTCGCCGGGGCCTACTCGAATATCTGGAAGTACGACCCCTCCAGCGGAGAGGTCGCGCGTGTCCACGGCATGACCTGGAACCAACGCTGCACCCGCATCGCCGCCACCCCACGATGGTTCATCTTCGGCCAGGTCGGCTACTTCGGCCCCGACCTCGGCGGCGTTCAGGTCAGCGTCGCTCGCGCCGGCTGCGCACGCCCCAGCATCCCCGCCAACGGCCTCACCTACTTCTCCCAAGCCAAGTGCGGCTGCACCACCCTCGTCAACGGCTACCACGCCATGACCGGCGAGCCCGCACCCCAACCCACAGCCGACAACCTTCGACTCGTCATCGCCCCCGGCCAGCCCCTCCACCTCGCCGACCAGGACAAGCTCCCCGATACCCCCATCACCACCGACTGGCTCACCGACACCGCCGCCACCCTTGACCCCGTCGCCGCCGGTGACATCGAGCTCATCACCCTCCCCCAGCAGCACCGCATCGACGCCCGCCGCGGTGGCAAGACGCTGTGGTCCTTCCTCGCCGACGCCCGCATCTCCACCCCACCGGTCCTCATCAATGACCTCGCCGTCTTCGGTTCACACGACGGCTGGGTCTACGCCCTCTCCCTCGACGGCCGACTCCGCTGGAAGTACTCTCTCGCCCCCTCCCAACGCCTCATCGGCGTCCATGGCCAGATCGAAGGCACCTGGCCCGTCTACGGCGTCGCACTCCTCGACGGCCAAATCATCGCCTCCGCCGGCACCCACGTCGAGCTCGACGGCGGCGTCACCGTCGCCGCCCTCGACCCCGCCACCGGCCGACCCACCTGGACCCGACACCTTGCCAAGCCCCCCTCCGACATCCCCGCCGGCGGGGGCCGCGATGCCAAGGTTCTCTCCTACAGCTTCATCAACTCCACCCCCCTGATCCAGGACGGCCACATACAACTCGGCGACCCCGACCGCCGCGCCCACGACAGGTTCACGTTCACACCCGACGAAGACGAATCCACCCTCAACACCCGCCTCACCACCCCGCCCGCGAAGAAAAAGTAGGTCCGGGACCGCCCTCCAAACTCCCACAAGTCCTCAGTTGGCCGATGAGGTGGAGGCGTGCACGCGGTGAATCTGGTGACCGGTGAACCCTTGTCAGGAGACACTGCCATGGATGGTGATGTTTGCACCTGGGCGATTTGATAGTTGGGCGGTTTGATAGTTGGGCGGTGAGGGTCTTGTTGATCCGCTTCTTTCAATAGACCCGTGCAAGTGGCGGCGGCGGTGATGGTGGCGGATGGTCTTGAGCGTTTCCCCTGTGCTGGCAGAGCTACGCCAGCGTCGCGCTCAACCAGAGCCCGAACGCCTTGGAGTACGCGATGCTGCTGCGGATCAAGCCAGCGTTGCAGGCGGAGGGGGGCTGGGCGAGCCGGAGTTAAAGGTGGTGATGCTCGCGTTGCGAAGCACCATCCCGGCAACCAGCTCGCCCGTGGTCACCCAGCCCGCGTCCTCGACGTAGAACGGGTGCTCATCCGTTGTCTGCAGGTGCTCGATGTTGCCGTCGGCATCGGTGTAGTGAGAGGTGGCGGAGGTGGTAGGCGGTCCGCTGGAACACCTCTTCGAGCCCGAACAATGCAAATTGCCACCGATGAACACCGATAGACACTGATAAACCGTTATCATACATAGACCTATATGATCGGGATTGATCTGACCCGTAACGCGCGCTGTCAATGACTGCTTCATTGCACGACAACCGAATGACATGAAAGATTGACTATAACCTGTGAAATTATAATGGTTTATCTGCGTTCATCGTTGTTGATCGGTGGCTGATTCCTCTGCCGTCGAGCATTCGCTGAATAATCCGGGCTAAGACTCCTGTTCTCGTGCCTCGCGGTGGCGGTGGGGTAGTGGGGATGAGTCAGAGCGAGGGTCGCTTGCTCATCGCCCCTCTGGCGTATATCATCGATAGGTGTCAAGGGCGGCTCGCGGTCGCACCCTCTCCCGGCACGGGGCCGTCTTACCCGTCGGTGACCGATTCTCCTCTCACCCCAAAGCAGATCCCATGCATCCCGTCCGCACCCTCCGCGTTGCTACCCCCCGCCGCCATGGCTTCACCTTGATTGAGCTGCTGGTGGTGATTTCGATCATCGCGGTGCTGATCGGGCTGCTGCTGCCGACCCTCGGGGCCGCCCGTGAAGCGGCCCGTGACGTCGCGTGCAAATCTGCCCAGCGACAGCTTGCAACCTTTCAAGTCAATCACGCCGCCGCCAACAACAACATCGCCATCGGCGGCAAGTACATCTCGCCTCAGAACTGCTGCACCAGCTGGGCCAAGTTTGGCTTCAAGTCGTGGTTCTACCGCATGATCGAGGAGACCGGCCAGCGACCCTTCCGCGGCACGGGCGAGACCGGCCCCCAGCCTCTGTGGAACAACCAGTACGCCGAGGTCAAGCAGATCGCCAAAGACACCGGCATGCTGGAATGTCCCACCGCACCCATCGGGACCACTGTCAGCGGCTCCATCGGGCCCTCTGACCATGTCGGCCCGATCAACAACGACAACGGGGCCAGACCCTTCAACGGGAGCAAGCCCCACGGCACCCTCCCCCTCTCCGCCGACATCAACAATGTGGGCTTCGGAACCAGATACGGGATCAACTCCTACGGGCCGTTCATCTTCCGCCATGCCGCCGGGATCCAACCGATCGAGAACGTCAGTCAAGGTAATCAGGACATGTCTGCCCAAGGCATGGTCGTCGGCAACGGCTCGGCCAATGTCGGCTTCCTCGATGGGCACGTCCAAAGCTACCGCGCCCCCAGCACCGCTATCGACGATGGCACGATGAAAGGCACCGCCGAGGTCAACGCCATGTTCAACGAATTCGGGATCGCCTCGCACCCCTTCTGATCGACCCGTCCCCCCCCCGCTCCCCGCAGACCAGGCCTCGCTCTGGCGTCTGGATCGGATCGGTTCTTGCCCCGCCACGTCGGGCTTTTTATGGTGGCACAGGCGCCCCCACAGACGAAACGCCTGTGCCACCAAAGCCTCAATTTCGGCGGCGGAGCGGGTGGCGGGAAACTGGTTTTGTTGAGCCGCTCTGCTCCTAGACGCGATGCGTGAGCGAGCGAGGCTTTTGCTTTGGCCTTCGCTTGAGCATGATGCCAAAGCAAGACTGCTCGCTGACGCCTCACAGTTCGGACACGCCGCCCATCCGCACTGCTATCAAACCGCACAACATTTATCGATACCTATCAAGCTTGGTTCGCGGTCGATCAGTCTCCCGTGTTCGACTCGCCGTCGGCGGGAACTGCCTTGTACTCAATCGCGTCACCGTTGAGGACGGTCAGGCTCAAGGTGTCGCCCGTTCGTCGGCCGGTGAAGGGGGTCTTGTCGTCGCCGGTGAGAAAGTCGCCTGTGAACGTATCGCCGGAGATGCTGGTGATCTCTGCTTCCACGGCTTCACCGTGGGTGGTGAGGGTGAGCTTGGAGGCGTTGTCGGAGATTTCGATGCGGGTTTGGTCGTGTACATAGCCGCCGTCCCAGGCGGACCGTGCGGGCGTCGCAGCTTGTTCGCCGTCGCCCGCCGCGGGCTGCGTCGCTGCTCCGCTTGTGAGGCCGTCGAGGAGAGTGGCCTTGAACTCGCGGGAGCCCGCGTTCCTGTAGGAGATGTTGCCGGTGAGGGTCTGGCCGCCGTCGGTGGACTTGGCGTAGAGCTGCAGGAGGGGCTTGTCGTCGTTGCCGATGACCCATTGGGCGTCGTCGGTGGAGGCGCCGTCCTCCCCGTGGAGCCTGGCCTGATAGCGGTGGCCGTCGATGAGGTCGAGGAGGGTGGGTTGGAAGCCGACGTGGCCGGCGTACTGCACCGCGCCACCGAGGTTGTTCCCCCCCCTGGCGATAATGTGGAGCATGATCGGCCGCTCGGCGGCGGCGTTGCCCATCACCCACGTGCCCGCGTCCTGCCACTGGGCCTCGCCGCGTGAACGGGTCTGGACGTGGTAGCGGAGGGGAGCGACGACAGCCTGGAATTCCATGGGCTCGCCGTCTGCGTAGGTGATCTTGCCGGTGAGGGTCCTGCCGCCGTCCTTGGAGGTCGCTATCAGTTGCTTGACGCTCTGGTCGTCGGTGCCGATCACCCAGTGGCTTTCGCCGACGTGGTCGGCGTTGCCGGCCTTGGTGGCGGAGGTGTAGAGGCGGCCGTCGGTGCGGCGGAGCTTGAGGCCGAGCATGCCCTCTTTTTGGCGATACTTGACCTGTCCGACGACGTCGAGGCCGCGGTTGCCCGAGCCGAGGCGGAGCTCGATGGGCCGCTCGTCGGCCCGGCCCCCAAAAACCCACGTTCCCTGCTCATCCCATGTGGCGTCTACGCTCGGGCGGACGTACACGTCATAACGCGCTGCCACCGGGGTTGGAGCCTCGGCCGCCGGGGCGGGGGTGTCGGCAACCGGGGCGGAGGTGTCGGCAACCGGGGCGGCAAGGACGACGGCGAACACGGCGAGAATGGCGAATGGGTGCATGATGCTCCGGGGTGAGGGAAATACTCAACGCTATGAGACGTATCGACGTAAAATCGGCCTGACTGGCGGGCATGAACGGTACAAGTGGATCAGTTCACGTTCCCATTTCAATGGCTTAGGAACCCACCCGCCCTCGAGGTTGACCGGGCCGACGAAGCAATCTATCCTCATCTCCGCTGTGATACACCCGCAGACGGATCAAGTCGTATGCGGGTTTAAGGATCGCGAAGCGTCGGGCGATTAGCTCAGCTGGCTAGAGCGCACCCTTCACACGGGTGAGGTCGTAGGTTCGAGTCCTATATCGCCCACTTGACAGACTCCTAACGCCCCCTAATGGCCCCTAGTGCCGCTGGGGGGCGTTGTCGTATCCGCCCTGTCCCCCCTTGTCGCACCACGGCGTACCGGATTGCGCACCACTTGGGCGGGCACGCTGGCGGGGTCGGCGGCTCGGGCGAAATGTTCATCCGTGACTTGCAGGTAGTGCCGCTGCGCCACTTGTGGCGAGTTGCCGATCCACGCGGTGACGACTTGGATGGGGTAGGCGTCGGCCAGCTCGGTCTCCCGCGTGCTCCGCAGGTTCTGCCAAAGCTTCGGCCACGGGTCTATGCCCGTCTTGTGGATGATCCGCTGCAAGTGCGTCCGCAGGTTCTGCGTCGCGTCGCGGTATCGGGTGATGCAATGCACGGTCCCCGGCTCGGCGGCGTCGAAGGCGGCTTCCAGGTGGGGCAGCAGTTCCGGGAAGATCGGGACCACCCGCGACGCCTTGCCCTCGTGGTGCTCGGTCTTGGAGCTATGCACCGTGAACCGGCCGGGGGAGTCCGGGCCACCCCAGTCGATATCGCCCCACTTCAGGGCGAACGCCTCGCTGGGTATGCGGAGTCCGCCGAAGCGGGCGAGCGCTACCAGCAGCCGCCATTGTGGATCGGGGCAGGCGTCCAGCACGCGGGCGATGGTGCCGCGGTCGATGAAGGCGTAGCGGTCGGGGTTGCCAGTCACCGTGCCCGTCATGTCGGCGAAGGGGTTGACTTCGACCAGCCGACCCCGCAGCGCGGACCGGCCCAGTTGCTTGGCGACGCTCGCCGACTTGCGGGCGGTGTTTCTCGCCAGCCCCCGCTCGCCGACCATCCACGCGGCCCATGCGGCGGCGTCGGCGGGGGTGATATCCCGCAGGCCCCTCGCCTCGCCGAAATACCCCACCAGGTGATTCCGAACACGCCGATAGGTGAGGCGGGTGGACCCCTTCGCGTCGGAGCGTGAGGCGGTCCAGTGGTCGATGAACGCCCCCAGCGTCGCCGCCTCGCGCGGGGTGCATAGTCTCACCTTGGCGACCTTGTCCCGCAGCGGGTCGGGGAGTTCATCCAACCAGCGGCGGGTGGCCATCGACGGCTCCATGCCGTGAAGCGAAGCGGCCTCCAACTCCGCGACGTGCGCCTTGACCGCCTCCAGCCGTCGCCCCGTCAGCTTGCCCGGCCGGATCGGGCGGCGCTTGCCGTCGGGTCCCTTGACGTGGATCGTGACGTTGCCGTTGGGGTCGATGCTCGTGCTCGCCATGATGTCACCTGCCTTTCGATTGGGGGATGGTACGGGGGAAGCTTCAGGGTTTGCGGGTCGTGCCGAGATGCAGCGCTAGCATTGTGTTCGGAGCATTGACTTCAGCAGCCCCTCTCGACGCCCCCATCGCGCGGGCGACCCAAGCACGTCGCGGTCATTCTTGAACCGCTGGAAATCGGTCTGCATGGTCAGCGTGAGGATCATGTGAAGGGTGTCCGGAGTGTGTCCCCGTGTCCGGGATGGTCCGGGTTTTTTGCTAATGCGCTCACTATTCGTGCGATCGAAAAGTACATCGAGCTTCGCGTGCTCTTCATGGTGTCCCGGACACGCCCGGACACGGCGCGTGTGTCCGGGGTGGTCCCGGGTGTTTCGAGGTGATCCGAACTTATTCTCCCCTCGACGGCAGCAGTGAGATGCCCTCCAACACGGGGCGGCGGTCCCCCCGTGCCCCCAGTTTGCGAGTCCGGACCCCGGACTCGGACGCGCGTACGTCGCGGATGAAGGTAGCCTTCGTGCCCGGATGGTCCCGCCCCTCGGCGTCGCACCACCGCCGCCATGCGGCGAACAGTTCGGCCTTGTCCACCTGCTGCCCCGTCTGCACAAGGCAGCGGTCGCGAATAAAGACGCTGATGGGGCTGCACAGGTCCGACAGCTCGTCGATCAGGTCGGCGGCGGTCGCGGGTTGATCGAAGCGGCCACGTTCCTGAAGGGCACGCCACCCGCCGACGGCCCACAGCAGGATCGCGGGCAGCTCCGCCAGCAGGCGCTCGGTCAGCCCGTGATCCTCGTGGCCGTAGAAGCTCTGCTCCAGGCGCAGCACGATGAAGCGGGAGGCGATCGCTCCGCTGGCATCGCCCAGCCGGGGCAGCTCGTTAGCTAGCAGCATGAAGCGGGTGGGCAGCTTGAGGGTGAGGGGCACCTGGTTCTTGCGGTCGACGGTGATGAAGTCTTCGCCCGTAATGGACAGCAGCCGCTCGACCACCACGGCTTGATCGGCTCGACCGCTGAGGCGGGCATCGCTGATGGTCGCGAGCTGGCGGCCGATCAACGGCCACAGCCCGAAGTTGGTCGTGAGACTCGACAGCGTGGGGCTGGCGACGTTGGCGGTGCCGATCAGGTGAGACAGCACGCGGGCGATGGTGCCCTTACCGCTCCGCTTAGGGCCGATCAGCAGGAGCGCCTTCTGCTGCGACGTGTCGGGGGTCAATAGGTAGCCAGCCCACCGCCGCAGCGTCTCGACGCTCTCGGGGTCGTCCCGCCAGAGTTGATCGAGGAAGCGAAGCCATTGCACCGGCTCGCCCGCATCCGCGTTGAAGTCGTAGCCAAGCCCGCCCGTATTGAACAGCCGCGGGTCGTGGGGCAGCAGCTTTGAGTCGTCCAGGTTCAGCACGCCGTTGAGACACGGCAGCAGCTTTAAGGGGTCAGGCCCGCCGGCATCGCCGATCCACGCGGGAGACTCGACAGCGGCGGGAAGGTGGGTGAGTTGATGAAGCGCGTCGATGATGTTGTCGATGCGGCTCTTGTTGGGCTTGCACGGCACCAGGCGGTGATCGTCACCACGCCTAACCCACTGCACCGCACCTTCGCAGAACGCGCCAACGGCGTTGCGGATCGTCCGTTGCTCCGCCTCCGCATAGCGTGAGCCGGTCCACCACCACCAGTCGCCGCGCCAGTAGTGGAGCGTTCGGATGTCGTCGGTGGTGTATCGCTCTTCGATCAGCAGTCGGGCCGCGGGGCGCGGGTCGGTGGGGTCGATCATCGGCGGTGGCCTCTCGCTTGACGATTCGACCCGCTCCGCTCCATCGTCAGCCTGCAGGGCATTCGCGGCAGAGTCGTTGCCATTGCCCGTCACACCACCACGACCACCTCGGCCGTTGGCCGTCGCCACCTTGGGTGGGCGGGGCGTACCGTTGCCCTTGAACGCCGACGCCACCGCCGAAGCCACCTCCGTCGGGGGCAGCGGGGGCGTGTTGAACGTATTCCATGCCGTGACGACGGTGAGCACATCCGCCTCGCCCAGCGTCTCGCCCGTCTCATGGATCGTGAACGCGCAGATGTGCCCGGCGAGCTGGAACGCCTTGGCATTCCGCTCTCCCTCGCCCACACTAGGAACTTTGCCGATGTACGCCCGTGCCAGCCCCATCAGTGTGTCGCGGCCGGTATCGTCAGCCGTCGACCGCTGGGTTCTCCCGCTGGCAGCGTCGCCCCCCACCTCCACCCCCACCTCCGGCAGCAGGTCCAGCAGGTCTGACAGGTCGTACCGATCACCACCTATGGCCACCACTACACACTCAGCCCCGCCGGGTTTTTCAATGCGCCTAGTGCCGGGAATCCGCATGAGCCGTGGCGAGTCGCACACCTTCGCGTCAGAGCCGAGCCCGGCAGCGAGTCGCTTCTGCGTCGTGGTGAACGTGGCGGGGTCCATCGGCTCCGTGAGCCGCCAGTAGGCATGAACTCCGTGGCCGCTATTGACCACCGCCGTCGGCTCAGGCAACTTTACGGCCTCGATGCGGGCGACGGCATCCTCTACAGTCGTATGGTCGAAGTCGGCGAAGACGCACCGGCACAGGTCCACGTCCTCCTTGGAGCCACCCTCACGGCTGCGGGGGTTGCCGCCGAAGAAATGGTCATGGGTGTCGGCCATTTTGCCGAACATCGCCGCCTCTTCGCCCAGCTCGATCCACTCGGAGTATGTCCGCCACTTGCGGTCGATGCTCTTATTGGCGTCAAACGACCTCCGTTCGATCAGGTCGCCCGGTTCGAACAGAACGCGGAGCAGGTCGGAAAATGTGAGGGTGGTATCGCTCTTCGAGCCGTCAGTTGTGCTATGATTCATCGTACTTCTCTCCCCGCCACGGCTTCAGGTCGTGGCGGGCTTTTTATGGGGAATGCGCAGCGGAAACGCTCCGCTGTGCGGGGTGTTAGATATTGTTTGGTTCGCTCGCCCAGCGGGTCAGCGCCTCGACGCCATACATCGCACGTCGGCCGATCCGCCGTACGGGCAGGCCATGCTCGGCCTCCAGTTCACGCAATGTGGCGGGCGACACGCCCAGCGCCTCGCACGCTTCGCGCTGATTGAGGGTGACGCGGGGCACGGGGGCCACGGTCGGCCCCTCGGTCGCGGGCGGGGTCCAGGTGGCGGTGGTGTCGGTGGTGTGGCGGGGGGTGCTAGTCACGCGGCACCCCCTTCGCCGCACGGTGGAGCAGGTGCTGCTGCACCGCGTCCACGTTGAACAGCACGCGCCGCCCGGCCCGCAGGTGGGGCAGGCGGCCGGCCTCGGCCTCGGCTTTCAGCCACGTCGTGGTCAAACACAGCCGTTTGGCCAGGGGGCGAAGCGGTACCAGTTGTGGGGTTGTGTCATCCATGCCGCGATGATCGCGGCACGCTGGGGAGCGAAGTGGGGGACGAACGGGGATTCTTTGGGGATTCCGAGTATTCGCTCATTCTTTTTTTGTATCGGCGAGTTTGTACACGCCTTTACCGGCCTTAACGATCATCGTGCCCCACGCTTGGTGCCTCTCATACCCGCCGCCGGGCATCTTGCGACGGAATACCTTCGACAGAACAAAGCGGTCGCTACCCGATCCGACTTTCTCGCCGATGCTCTCTTGCGTGAGTCAATGACGCCCGGCCTTCCATGTCTGCCACAACGCCTCCACCACCCGTGCCTGCTGCCCCTTGTTGAACGTGTACCGCTCGCCGTACCAGTTGACCGACGTGAAGTCAGGGGAGTGCGGAACCTCGGCACTGTCGATACCAGGAATGTTCGGCAACCGCTCGGTGAGTGAAGTGGGTTGAGCGTCTTCCGCCACCGGTGCCAGCGCCTCCAGGCACCACCGCGACAGGTCGTCCAGCGCCTTTTCCGGATCGGGCGTGGGGCTGGCTTTGCCCGTCGAGATGGAAGGTGAGGCGGTGGCGATGCTGGGGGCGAAGCGGCGGAGCATCTGGAGTCGGTCGTGGATTTGATGATCGAGGCGGGTTAGAATCCCCAACCGCTCCTCACCAGACGTCTCGGCATCAATCAGGCAACGAAGTGGCGAAGTGGGAGCAGACTCGCAAAGAACGTGGTGAACCGAAAACAGCGGCTCCGGCACGTCCGCCCCGTGCAGCCGATTGCTGACCTCATGCTCCAGTCCGACCATATCACTGGGAAATCTCATTTCCCGGATGCACTCGTGCAGGGTCGCCCTGTGTTGCCGGCGGAACTGGCGGACATGTGAGGCGTGTTTGGCCAACGCTGCTCTCTCGCGAGCCGGCACGACCATCTCCTCCTCCTCGTCAGCCGCCCCTGCCATGCTTGGGTCGGCGTCGCTGGCGGATGTCTCTGGGATGTCATTGCGGCCCTCTATCCAAAAGGGGTCGCTCGTCGTCACACCGGATAGCCCATACATCCTGCCCCAGCAGGCGAGCTGATCGGCGGTGTCGTACAGGATGCTCGCCATCTCATCCAGACGAGGCGATGTCCTCTGGCTCATATGCTCGATCGACCACAACCCCTCTTGCTCGACCATGCGTTGAAGCGCACGCCCGAGACGCCCGGTGGTTACTTGCGCGATCTCGGCATCCACGTGCTCCTGAAGCCTTCGGTGGAAGCGCACCAGTTCCCCCGCCTCGCCCCCCTCCTGTTGAAGGAGGTACTCCAGCAGGTTGTATACATCCTCCCCGGCGCGTTGGGCCACGGCATCCGCCAAGGCTCCGAGACAGGCGGCCAGTCTCGCCGCTTCGTGATTCAGCGGCGGGTTCGAGCGGGGGATCGGCACGCGAACGACGGCCTCAGCGAAGGCAGCGGCCGCCCAGATACAGTTAGAAAGTTGGAGCCACAGCACCTTCGTGGGGTAGTTGCCCGCGTACTCCTCGCAATCCTCCGAGGCAGGCGGCAGGTTGTCGTCCACGGGGCTTGGGTGATTTGGGTAATTCTCGTAATCGACGTCATAGCGCGCGAACTCCACCGTCGCATCGAGCCAGGCATTAGCCCCCTTCTGATCCCGGCTGAAGGGGTCGATGCGGTAGCCAAGGGGCCACGTCCCTTGCCCCAGCAGGTCACCCCCTCGTCGGAACAACTCGACGCAGCGTTTGCGGTAGCGGGGGTTCTCGCAGAACACCCACCGCTGGCGGTGGTGACGATCCTGTTCATTCTTCCATTCTGGGCCGTACACGCTCACGTCCAGGAACCCTTGCTCCGGATCCGTTGGAAGCTCACGTCTCAGTTCCTTCGCGGCTATAGCCCTCGCCTCCACCGGGTCGACACCGGGGAGGCTGTGGACGATCAACACGCCGACAGATCTCGCCCGTGAGCTCTTCGCGCGCATTGACTTGAACTTGGGCAGCAGTTCGTCCCGCAAGGCCTTTTGCGGCTTGGCTAAAGCGGGCTCACCGTGACGCCGATCGACGAGGTTCGCGGCTGAGGCCAAGGTCATTTCTCCGAGCTAAAACGGGAGGAAAAACGCGTCAATAAAGGTGCAGGGCTGCTTAGCCCTGCGGCGGCTGCACTGTACCCGGAGCGTTTTCGGGGCGGGGCGGCTGTGCGCGTGGAGACCTCGAACCGCCCCTGTGGGGGAAGGAGCTGACGATGCCTTTGACGATCAACGTGGGGCTGAGCCGCAAGCGGTCGGCCAACTACCAGAGCGAGGGGACCAGCATCAACCTGACGGCGGAGCTGGACCAGTCGCTGCTGGCGCGGCCCGCGGACCTGCAGCGGCAGGTGGACGACCTGTACGAGCAGGCACAGCGGGCGCTGGAGCGGCAGGCGGGGGCCGAGGTCCATGCGGAAGACGAGCGTGCCCAAGCCCCTGCCCCTTCGAGCAACGGCCATGGCGAGAGCAACGGCCGCGAGAATCGCTCCACCGCCAGCCGCAATGGCTGGGCCCGCAACGGTCAGGGTGGTGCCGCCTCCAACGGTGGAACCGAGTCGCGGAGCGGCGGGGGTGGCGGCGGCATGACCACGAGTCAGGAGCGGGCGATCCACGCGATCCCGCGGCGGGTGGGCGTGGACCCGGCGGACGAGGCGCGGCACGAGTGGGGACTCGAACTGGGCCGCCTGAGCGTGCGGGAGGCGTCCCGCCTGATCGACCACCTCAAGGCGCTGCAAGGGGCGGCCACCAGCGATGCGGGGAGGAACGGGCGATGAAGCACGTCACCCTGCTGGAATGCATCCCGCTCGCCCACCTTCCACACACGGGGACGCACAGCCCCCGCAACAACGCGAGGTCACGGTTCTGAAGCAAACCGTTTCGGTATCCGACACTGTTTCGGACCCTGTTGTCCCGCCCGGGTCAACCGTGGGGTTTTTTGTTGAGGTGAATCACTATCTATCGAGGGAGCGGACTCTCATCTGCGAGCAGTACGATACTACATCCCTTTACAGACCATGTGAAACGGGTGCGAGGTGCTGGTACGTCCACGCTCACGGAACTCCACCCGATACAGTATAGAATCGCTTCCGGCTCGGGCTGGACGGTTGCTGAGCTCAAGCAAAGAATTCTTCCTGCTGTTCAAAGCAACCTGATAGAAGAAGTTCCCTGAAGCATCAGACGGAGACATAGACGCATGGATCCAATCTTCTTTTAAGTTTTACAGCATTCCGGTGTCGGAACTTCCAAATCCGTTGCCATAAGTGATGTGGAGTGTCGAGATGGATTGCCAAAAAGCGGAGGAGTCGTTTTCGAACTCGTGGTACGGGACACCCAGCGGCAATTGGGCTGTTCCGTCTGCGGTGCAGCCGCCGCTCAAGAAGGGGCGGCCAATGACCTGGAAGCGGGGTTCCGTTTGGAGCATCCTGCTCGCGGAGCATCACTTGGTTGCAACCTACGCCGAAACGCAGCCTCATCCGAATGCGGTTGTGTGCTTCGATCTGACCGATGGGCAACCTGTATGGGAACACGCCGTGGAGAGCCCGTGGTGCATGAGGTGGCGCGAGTGGGTGCTGGCGTCTCCAGAGGGTACCGGGACACAGCAGGGACTGGCAATCCATATTGACTCGGTTTTGGTATCGACTCTTCCGGTGGACCAGACAGCCACGGACTTCAAGTTTTTGGGGCCAAGCTCGCGCGGCGAAGTGTTGATGCACGGTACCGGGTTTTGGCCCGGATGTGCTTGGTGGCTTGCCGCCGAGGGGCAATTGATCAACGTAGGCGAAAGCAACATTTCAGTTCTGGGCTGTAGTCAGGTTCAGATAGCGGGCGATAAGGTTATCTTGTTTAGCAAACCCGAGAAGAAAATAACCGTCAGAGCCATCGACTCACACGAAGTGGTGGCGTGTGAGACTAGCCCGCTTAACCCGAATGGCTCGCGCCCCCTCATGGCGATGATGCCCGATTTGCTCCTGTTCCACCAAGGCTCCGAGCTTGGTGTGACACTTTATCGACTGGAAGGTCTGAGCAAGGTTTGGTCGCGAACGATGCCGTCGCAAGAAGTCAGGTGCCTTGTGCCGCACCTTAACCGCTGCGTGATGCTCGAACCACGAGATTGGGATGTCCCGCTTCCTTTGCTCGATCTTGTCGGCGTAGACCTGTCCAACGGCAATGAGGTGTGGCGAGCAGACCTCGGTCTGATCGGGCGGTCATGGCCCTTTTCGAGGGCGGTGGTGGCGGGGGATCAATTATGGCACCTGCGAGCAGTCGCCACTTCAACCCCCCGGGAGGCAAGTGAAGTTCAGCTTGTGTGCCGAGATGTCGCTACGGGCGAGGAACTGCATGTGCAGCCGGTCAAACGAGGCAAGATTCCCATGTTGCACGGCGGCTTTCCTCAGATCCTAGGTGCCGGTCCCAACACGATCTACCTCCGCGAAGGTCAGCGTAAGATCATTCCGTGGCACGGCCGCGAATGAACATTCAGAGGCTACTTACCTTGAGAGGTGCAACGATGGGATTTTATGCGAACTGCTTTACACTCGCACCAGCGGATGTGGCATTGCTGGAGGAAGACGCTGGTTCAGATGTGACGCCGCTGGACGAGCCGGAGGGACCGCTCATAGAGCACGGGGTGTACGAAGAGATGTATCACCTGTTGGCGGGTGGAGCAAACGAGGAGCCGGGGGAAGCGGTGCCGCCGTGGTCGTATCTCCTGCACCCCGGTGAAGGGGGGGAAAACTGGGGCCGACCCGTAACCGCTGAGCGGGTGCGGGCTCTTGCGGAGGCGATGCCCGCTGATGAGGAGGCAGTCACGGCACGGTGGATGGAACATACGAATTGGAGTGCGACGGATCTGGAGGAGCGTCAGGACGAACTGGAGCCGATTGTCGAAGCCACGCTATCGCTTGCGGATTACTTGCGGTCACTCGCCGAGCGTGACTTGGCGTTCACGATGAACTTTGGTTAGACCTCTCTACAGCCGTGTCATCTGCTGCAGCGCCGTTTGCCCTCTCAATACCGAATCCTCCACGTCGGCGAGTCCTCGGGCTTGCTCCGCCTGCGGTCGTAGAGCCTCGTGGTGGACACGTTGGCGTGCCCCAGCCAACCCCTGCACACGGGACAGGTCCGCCCCGCCATCGAGCGCGGCCGTCGCCGCGGTGGCCCGCAGTGAGTGGGTGCAGAACCCCTCGGCGGAGGTGCGGTTCCGCACCGGGCGGAACAGCGGGCCCTTGGTGTCGCTCCCGGGGGCGGGGGTGCCGTGACCGGCGGCTTCAAGGTAGACGTGGATGCGGTCGGAGGCGGTGGAGCGGATCGTGTTCTGAGAGGCCGAAGAAATGAACGGCCGAGGGGCTGTACGAGTCGGTGGTGCTGCACTGGGCGACCGCCTGCGGGATCGCCATCGAGGGGTTCTGCACCCACTCGCTCAGGGCCACCGCCGCCACGGCCGCCCTCGACGGCGGGGCCGACATCAGCCGCGTGCAGGGGTGGCTGGGGCACGCCAACGTCTCCACCACGAGGCTCTACGACAAGCGCGGGAGAGAGCCCGAGGACTCGCCGACTTGGAGGATTCAGTATTGAGGGGGGAGGGCGAGCTGATCGAGACCATCACAAACGGACCTGGCCCGTCTTCTGCCCGCCATCCGCGATGTGGTTCGAAGCCTCACCACCACTCTACCTGCTCACCGCATTCTACTTTCGGGTGTCTCTAGAACGTAATAATATAAAACCCAATAAAGCTATTGCGACAACACTTGCTTGGGCCAATACCACCACTTCAGAACTTGGTGTCCCATACACCTCTCGAAGAATTCCAACAGTCAAAGCGATAAATTGAAAAACTGACATCCAGAGAAACAGGCGTCTATACGTCATTATTTGCACTATTTGAATATTAGGCGAAAGCACACCGGCACTGGTCGCGAAAACACTGGTTTTTCGCCTATCTTTCGCCACCTAGTCCAATCTGACTCCATCTTGTCGACAACAGCCGTTTTGGTCAGAAACTTTTGCTGTTGATTCAGATTTTGAAGATTGTTCTGAGCAGCGTTCACTTGTTGCTCCGCAAAACGTTGATCGTCCCACGCATCATTGGCCTTTCTTACAAGAATATCGCCCCCGACTTCGGCTACGAGCGCAACTCCGGCATGGATACCCACCACGACAACCATAGCCCCGGCCACAGGTGGCACCACCCCGGCAAACCAAGCTGCAGCACCCATATTCAACGCCATAAATCCTGCAGTGGGCCCTAGCCATCTTGCGCCTTCTGCCCATTGTTCAAACTCTTTGGCGCGTGCTTCGTGTTTGGCAGCACTTATCTGGGCATCTCTTATCGCTTGTTGCATCTTCTGGGCAAGTGGAGTGAGGCGTCGGAAGTCGGCCTCTACCTCCGCTCTACTCTTCCGCCTTTCCATGATATCTACATTGATACTCATGAAGCTATCCACGCCCGCTTCGCCACCCATCATATCGAAGCGAAGATGGAATGCGCCATAACTATTCTGGATAATATCAGGAAGCAGCACGACCCTTGGTGGTCCAAATCTCTCCCAATCGACTTGGCGGCCTGTTGGATCAGTGCTCAATATGTGAGAGAAGTACCCCCCATACAAGCTCATCCCGTCCACGTACCCCAGCGGGTCGCGGGTGATGAAGCGGCCCAGGTCGGCGGAGTAGAAGCGGTTGCGGAAGTGGTGGA
>PPFU01008458.1_pt1 | contig 17813 bp, 13 predicted proteins | sample 1535991 | NCBI WGS metagenome assembly PPFU01 (sample SAMN04901290, study PRJNA319586) | Hypolithon metagenome, whole genome shotgun sequencing project. | isolation source: Antarctic Hypolithon | place: Antarctica: Miers Valley | collected 2014
CTTCGTCTAGCGGTTAGGACGCGGCCCTCTCACGGCTGAAACACGGGTTCGATTCCCGTAGGGGTCACCAGGCGATTTTCCCCGACAAGAGCGGCGCCGCATCTGGCGCGCAGGCCCGGGTGCGCTTAGCGTCACCGGCAGCATGGATCAGCAAGGCATACCCTTGGCCTCCTCGGCGGTGGCGGTCGGCGCGGCGGTGCTGGTCGGCATTACCGGCGGCGGGCCTTGGCTGGCTGCGCTGGTGCTTGGCGCCTTTGCGCTCGCTTTCCTGCTGCTGCCACGCCCGCGGCGTGCCGTGCCGCCCTTGGAAATCGCATCCGATCCAGGCGGCGTGCAGCTGACCCGCGGCGGGATGCGCGCGATGATCGAGCATTCGGGCCTGCCGGTGCTGATGCTCGACGGGGCGCGGATCATCGTCGCCAATGCCGCCGCGAGGGACGCGATCGGCACGCATGTGGTGGGCCAGGACGCGCGGCTCGCCTTCCGCCACCCGGTCGCGGTCGACCTGCTGTCGCGGCCCGGCGGCGGCACGGCGATGGTCCAGGGGCTGATCGGGCCGAAGAGTTCGTGGCAGATGACCCGTCAGCCGATAGACGAGCGCTATTGCCTGATCGAGCTGGTCGACCGCACCAGCGAGGCCGATGTCAGCCGGGCGCACACCGATTTCGTCGCCAATGCGAGCCACGAGCTGAGGACGCCGCTCGCCTCGATCATCGGCTATATCGAGACGCTCGCCGAGGAAGGCCAGGCGATCAAGCCGGAACGCGCGCAGCGTTTCTTTGCCACGGTGCTGCGCGAGGCGCGGCGGTTGCAGACGCTGGTCAACGATCTGATGAGCCTCAGCCAGGTCGAGGCCGAGAAGCACGACCAGCCGCGCGACCGGGTCGAGCTGGGCATGCTCGTCCGCCAGGCGGCGCGGGACGGGGCGGGCCCGGAACGGCTCGAGCGGCTCGAGATCGACATCGCCAAAGGCGAGACGATCGTGCGGGGTGAGCGCCGGCAACTGGAACAGCTGGTGAGGAACCTCGTCGACAACGCGCTCAAATACGGCCGGCCGGACAGCCCGGTGACGGTGGCGCTCGCTCCCGGCGAACGCGAGATGGCGGTGCTCACGGTGACCGATCGCGGCGAGGGGATCGCGCCCGAGCATCTGCCGCACCTCACCCGCCGGTTCTACCGCACCGATCCGGGCCGCAGCCGGGCCGCCGGCGGCACCGGGCTGGGCCTCGCCATCGCCAAGCATATCGTGGAACGACACCGCGGGAGGCTCGACATCGCCAGCCGACTCGGTGAAGGAACCACCGTGACCGTGCGCCTTCCCAGCGTCTCGCCCGACGCCGTTGCCGGCGCTCCGGGCGAGCCTCAGGCCGTGTCATCATAATGTAACCTGCTTGGTTAACGGACGATCTGCTGATCTAGGCGGCTTCGTTGGTGCCGCCATGAAACCGGGGTCCGACGCCCCGCCACGAGGAACTTCAGCCAATGAAACGCCTGATCCTGACGGGTTTCGCGGCCCTCGGCCTCGCCCTCGCCTCGTGCAGCGGCGGCGGCGAGGGCACGCGCGATAACGTGTTCGCGGTCGGCTCGTCGACGGTCTATCCCTTCGCCAAGCTGGTCGCCGAGAGCTTTGCGCGCGAGCATCCGCAATTCACCTCGCCGATCATCGAGGCGACCGGGACCGGGGGCGGGATCAACCTGTTCTGCTCGGGGCTGGGCGCCGGAACGCCCGACATCGTCAACGCCTCGCGGCGGATGAAGCCGGGCGAGTTCGCCGATTGCCGGGCCAACGGCGTGGAGGAGATCACCGAGATCCAGGTCGGGCTCGACGGCATCGCCTTCGCCGCGACCCAGGGCGGCATCGACCTCGATCTGAGCCCTCAGATCGTCTACGAGGCAATCGCCGCCAACCCTTATGGCGAGGAGCAGACCGCGCGCACCTGGGCCGATGTCGACCCCTCGCTGCCCGACATCCCCATCCTCGTCTACGGCCCGCCATCCACGTCGGGAACGCGCGATGCGCTCGCCGAGCTGGTGCTGATCCCCGGCTGCGAGCAGAACCCCGCCATGGCGGCGCTCAAGGAAAGCGACGAGGAACGCTTCGACCAGATCTGCACCGAGCTTCGCAATGATGGCGGCTATGTCGATCAGGGCGAGCAGGACAACCTGATCGTCCGCAAGATCGAGGGCAATCCCAATGCCGTGGGCGTATTCGGCTATTCCTATCTCGAGGAGAACCTCGACAAGCTGCAGGGCCTCTCGATGAACGGCGTCGAGCCGACCTACGAGAACATCTCCGCCTTCCGCTATCCGGGTGCGCGGCCGCTCTATCTTTACGTCAAGAAGGCGCACGTCGGCGCGATCCCCGGGCTCGCGGAGTTCGTCGCCCAATGGGCCGAGATGTGGGGTGAGGACGGGGCGCTGGCGGGCATCGGCCTCGTGCCCAATCCCGCCGAGCAGGCGGAGCGGGCGCGAAGCGCGGTCGGCGACTTGCCCGCCCTGGCCGCTTCCGACCTGTCCTGACGGGCGGCGGCCGGGGGGATGTCGGCTGCTTTCCTCCTGATGCTGGCGGCAGGCCTGGGCCTGGTGGCCTGGCTTGCCGGACGGGCGCGTGCGGCGGCGTTCAGCACCGTCGGCAGCGGGCCGATGGCGCCTGGACGCACGCGCCGGATCGCGGCCCTGCCCACCTATCACGGCTGGTACGTCGCCTTGTGGACGATCGTGCCGGCGGCGCTGTTCGTCGCCCTGTGGGCGGCGCTTTCGCCCGAGTTCGTCACCCGTACGGTGCTCGCCGATCCGGCGGCGCAGGCGCTGCCCGAGTTCGGCCTGCAGCGCCAGACGATGCTCTCCGAGGCGCGCGCCGTCGCCAACGGCAGCGCGCGGGCGGTGTTCAATCCCGACGCGCAGGCGCTGGTCGAGCCGTACCGCGAGGCGCAGGCGCGCTATGCCTGGATCGGCACGGCGTTGACGCTGCTGATTGCGCTGTCCGCAGGCGCCTGGGCCTATCTCAGGGTCAAGCCCGAGATGCGCGCGCGCACCCGGGTCGAGCGGTTCGTGATGACCGTGCTGCTGCTCGCTTCATTAATCGCCATCCTGACGACGCTGGGCATCACCGCCAGCCTCGTGTTCGAGACCTGGCGCTTCTTCACCATGATCTCACCCGCAGACTTCCTGTTCGGGACCAACTGGCGGCCCGATCCGATGTCGAGCCCCGACAATCCGGACCCGACGCGCTACGGTGCCATCCCGCTGTTCTGGGGAACGATCTTCATCGGCGCGATCATCGCAATGATTGTCGCCATCCCGCTGGGGCTGATGAGCGCGATCTACCTCACGCAATACGCGCCCGCCCGCCTGCGGAGCTGGGTCAAGCCCGCACTCGAGGTGCTGGCCGGCGTTCCCACCGTGGTCTACGGCTATTTCGCCGCGCTTACCGTCGCACCCTTCATCCGCGACCTCGCTCTGGGCGCCGGCATGGACAATCCCTCGAGCGAGAGCGCGCTTGCCGCAGGGCTGGTGATGGGGGTGATGATCATCCCCTTCGTCTCCTCGATGGCCGACGATTCGATCGCCGCGGTGCCCGGCGCCATGCGCGACGGCGCGCTGGCGATGGGCGCCACCACCAGCGAAACGATCCGCTCGGTGCTCATCCCCGCCGCGCTGCCCGGCATCGTCGCCGGGGTAATGCTGGCGGTGAGCCGGGCGATCGGCGAGACGATGATCGTCGTCATGGCCGCATCCGCCGCAGCCAACCTTTCGGCCAATCCGCTGGAGGCGATGACCACCGTCACCGTGCAGATCGTGGCGTTGCTGACCGGGGAGGGCAGCTTCGACCACCCGGCGACGCTCGCCGCCTTCGCGCTGGGCTTCGTGCTGTTCATGGTGACCCTGGCGCTCAATTTCGTGGCCCTGATCGTCGTCAAGAGGTTCCGCGAGGCCTATGAGTAGCACCGCCCTCAGCCGCTCGGCCGGGCGGGGGGCCACTCCCACGCGGACCGAGGCTTTCGCCCGCCGGCTCGAGAAGCGCTACCGCGCCGAGCGCCGGTTCCGCCTGCTGGGTCTCAGCGCGGTGATCTTCTCCCTCGCGGTGCTAGTGATCCTGCTCGCCACGATGACCATCAACGGGTTCGGCGGCTTCCAGCGCGTGGTGGCCGAAGTGCCCGTGGAGCTTGCGGACGGCGCGCTGTCGCTCCCCCCCGAGATCGAGGCGGAGGGCGCCATCGCCTCGCTCCAGCGGCAGGGCCTGCCCAATCTCGTCGCCTTTTCGGCCGAGGAGGAACTGGGCGAACGGGCGGCGTCCGAGCTCAATTCGGAAAGCTGGCGCGTGGTTGCAGAAGCGATCGTCGATGATCCTTCCCTGCTCGAGACCGGCGGCCAGTTCGCGCTTCCCGTCAGCAATGATCTTGCCGCCGCCTATTCCGGCGAGAGCGCGGCCGAACTGCGCCCGCTCGCCGCGGAGCTGAGTGAAGCGGGCGTGCTGCACGACGCCTTCGATCCGGGCTTCCTCACCCGATCCGATGCGACCGATCCGCAGATGGTGGGCATCTGGAGCGCGCTCAAGGGCTCGATCCTGATGATGATCGTCACCCTCTCGCTGGCCTTTCCAATCGGCGTCCTCGCCGCGCTCTACCTTGAGGAATATGCGCCGCGGAACCGCTTCACCGACGTGATCGAGGTCTCGATCAACAACCTCGCCGCGGTCCCCTCGATCATCTTCGGCCTGCTCGGCCTGGCGGTGTTCCTGACGGTGTTCCCCAACATGCGCTCCGCCCCGCTGATCGGGGGCATGACGCTGGCGCTGATGACCATGCCGGTGATCGTGATCGCCGGCAGGAACGCGATCAAGGCGGTGCCGCCATCCATCCGCGACGGCGCGCTGGCGATCGGTGCGAGCCGGGTGCAGGTGGTCTTCCACCATGTCCTCCCGCTCGCCCTTCCCGGCATTCTCACCGGCACGATCATCGGCATGAGCCGGGCTTTGGGCGAGACCGCGCCACTGCTGCTGATCGGGATGCGCGCCTTCGTCGCCACTCCGCCCGACGGCTTCACCGATCCCGCGACCGTGCTCCCGGTGCAGATCTTCCTGTGGTCCGACGAGATCGGCCGCGGCTTCGTCGAGCGCACCAGCGCAGCGATCATCGTGCTACTGGTGGTGCTGCTGCTCATGAACGGGCTTGCAATCTACCTGCGGAACAGGTTCGAGAAGAGATGGTGAACGAGCAGACCTTCGATAATCCGCTGGCGCGTCAGGCGCAGAAGACCGCTCATCTGGAAGTCGAGCCCGACACGACGGCGAAGATGCGCGCGCGCGACGTCTCGGTCTTTTATGGTTCCAAGAAGGCGATCGACGACGTCTCGATCGACATCCATACCGAGCATGTCACCGCCTTCATCGGTCCGTCGGGCTGTGGCAAGTCGACCTTCCTGCGCTCCTTCAACCGGATGAACGACACGATCGCCAGCGCCCGGGTGCAGGGCTGCATCGAGCTGGACGGCGAGGACATTTACAAATCGGGCATGGACGTGGTCCAGCTGCGCGCGCGCGTCGGCATGGTGTTCCAGAAGCCCAACCCGTTCCCCAAATCGGTCTATGACAATGTCGCCTACGGGCCCAAAATTCATGGTCTGGCGAGCAACAAGGCCGAGCTCGACGTGATCGTCGAGGAAAGCCTCAGGCGCGCCGGCCTGTGGGAGGAGGTCAAGGAGCGGCTCGAGGATTCGGGCACGGCCCTCTCCGGCGGCCAGCAGCAGCGGCTGTGCATCGCCCGGGCGATTGCGGTCGATCCCGAAGTGATCCTGATGGACGAGCCCTGCTCGGCCCTGGACCCGATCGCCACCGCCAAGATCGAGGAGCTGATCGACGAACTGCGTGGCCGCTACGCCATCGTCATCGTTACCCATTCGATGCAGCAGGCCGCCCGCGTCTCGCAGCGCACCGCCTTCTTCCACCTCGGCAAGCTCATCGAATACGGCGAGACCTCGCAGATCTTCACCACCCCGCGCGAGGAGCGGACCAAGGACTACATCACCGGGAGGTACGGGTGATGGCCGGCCATACCGTCAAGGCCTTCGACGAGGACATCACCCGGCTGCGCGGCCTTATCGCCGAGATGGGCGGCCTGGCCGAACTGGCGGTGTCCGAGGCGATGGACGCGCTGATCTCGGGCGATGAGGAATACGGCATGCACATCGTGCTGCGCGACAAGAAGCTCGATGCGCTCGAGAGCGAGGTCGACGCCATGGCGGTGCGCATGCTGGCCCTGCGCGCGCCGATGGCGGATGACCTGCGCGAGATCATCGCCGCGCTCAAGATCAGCGGCGTCATCGAGCGGATCGGCGACTATGCCAAGAACATCGCCAAGCGCGTGGGGCGGATCGAGGGGCGCTCGCGGTTCGAGCCACTGACGCTGCTCCCGGCGATGGGCGAGCTTGCAGGCGAGATGGTGCACGACGTACTCACCGCCTATGCAGCGCGTGACCCCATTTCCGCACGCGAGGTGATCGAGCGCGACGCCAAGGTGGACGCCTTCTACGATTCGATCTTCCGCAACCTCGTCAGCCACATGGTCGAGAACCCGGCGACCATTTCGAGCGCCGCACAGCTGCTGTTCGTGGCGCGCAATCTCGAGCGGATCGGCGACCACGCGACCAACATCGCCGAGATGGTCCATTTCGCGGCAACCGGCGATTATCCGACCGATATCGAGCGCTAGCACCGCTCCGGGAGGCCGGGGGAGTCCACACGTTGCGGGCCTTTTCGCGCGATGGTGCTAAAAGCGCTGGGGGCGATGCAACATCTCTGTCGCAAACCTGTAATATGACACCCATGTCAGCCGTCAGGGGGTCACCAATGTCCGCGCCCAAGCTTCTGCTCGTCGAGGACGACCTCGCCCTCGCCGAACTGCTCGAATATCGTTTCGAATCAGAAGGATACGACGTTCGCGTCACCGCCGATGGCGACGATGCGATGGTTTATGCCAGCGAGGACCCGCCCGATCTAGTCATCCTGGACTGGATGATCGAGGGCACCACCGGGATCGAGGTTTGCCGCCGCCTGAGGCGCGACAAGGCGACCGCGCATGTGCCGATCATCATGCTGACCGCGCGCGAGGCCGAGGACGACCGGGTGCGCGGGCTCGAGACGGGCGCCGACGATTACGTCACCAAGCCCTTCTCCCCGCGCGAGTTGCTGGCCCGGGTCTCGGCGGTGCTGCGCCGCGTGCGCCCGGCGCTGGCGGGCGAGACGATCGAGGCGGGCGACATCAAACTGGACCCCGTCGCGCACCGGGTCGAGCGGCGCGGCCGCCAGCTCCAGATCGGCCCGACCGAATACCGGCTGCTCAAGTTCTTCATGGAGCACCCCCGCCGTGTCTTCAGTCGCAACCAGCTTCTGGACGCGGTGTGGGGGACGGGCAGCGAGATCGAGGAGCGCACGGTCGACGTCCATATCCGCCGGCTGCGCAAGGCGATTACCTTGGATAATGCTCTCGATCCTATCCGAACGGTGAGGTCGGCAGGCTATGCGCTGGAGCCGGTTTGAGAGCGATGCGTCCATAAAAATGAACTTCATTGGCCCCGATACTGTGGAAGGACTTAGATATCCTTTACTTTTTCCGGACCTCGTTAAGTAATTCGTGAGTAAGGGCTATGACCGGGCGGTAGCTGGCTTTTACTCCAGCAAGGCAGATTATGTTTTAACGAATGTTGTTCTTCACGCCATGAAATACTCTGTTCATAATGATGCGATTGCTTATACTGTGATCATTGATAAAAGTTTTTCTGCACTCAATCCAGAATTACAGAAATACTTTCTTAACGGAATTTATACGATTGCGCCCAAGCAGACCTCCCGTCCAATGGATGGCTCATATCTTGTTATAGCGGAACCGCTGACAGGAATGAAGCAATGCGAATCGGAAGCGCGGAACCGTGTCGGTGATTGTGCCGCTTTCATCTCTTTATTGCATGGTGGATCAGTGGCTACAGAATGTCACTTTCTAGGGATATATGATCTCAAACATCCTGTTGTATCCGTAATTTCACCTCCCACCTTTGTAAGTCATACAGATAAAATTGATTCCTTGGATCGGGAGATAGCAAAAATACTAGATGGGTATCCGGACCTGGATATTACCACTACTCAGATCATTTAAAGCTTAGTACGGCGATCCCATGCAGAGAGAGAACCGTGGCTTAAATTTTGGGGTCTATATACGTGTGTGACCTAACTCACTTCGCGGAAGATCAGGAGCGGCGTGACGGCGTATGCCGCCGCAGGCCTCCCCAAGCTTACACGGACGATCGGGGCGAGAATTTTGGATAACTGTCCAACGATGCTCTGCATCAAACCAAAATCCTCGGAATCAAACTTCTGAGTTAGGTCCGGTGCCAGATATTCCGGGTGCGCGCTCAAGATGCCGATGATGGACCAGTTCCCTGACATGGTTGATCCATACGTTAGGGTTATGTCGCTCGCCGGAGTAACCAAACTATCGTGATTTAGAGCGCACCAAACTAGCCTCGCATTGCCATCATCCATTGGAACAATCATTCTTGCGTGAACAGAGTGAGGCATGACTTGTAGAAGATCGAAGAAAAGCTCTTTGTTCTCCTGTTCATCACGCACTTTTTCCTTCTGCGCGGCGGAAAGGTTGGCTATCCTCCTTCCGCCAGCCGTTCCTTCCTTAATCTTTCGCTGAATCGAGTTTGATTTCCATGCGTCCTTGAACATCGCAAGATCTTGAATACTGAGATAGCCCTTCGCCAGAACAAACTGGCCAACCCTTGCCTCATCGACATTCCGGCAGACGAGACTCCTTTCCTGCAGCAAATCTAGGAATCGGCGAGCGTTGGCCCAAAAGGGATCATAGACCCGCTGCGAACTCTCGGACTGAGACGATGACGCCCCGCTCCCATTGTCAATCTTGCCACCAATGGCACCAGGCACCCCGAGGCTTCCTTCTGTTCTGGAATCCTCGCTCTCGCCTTCCTCAGCGTGGTTGGTTTGCGTTATCTGCTGGAGGTGCCCAAGCTCGTCGAGCTGCGCCAAGAACGACGCAATGCGGCGGCTGTCGTGATAGAGAAAATCAAATACGGAAGCGTTTGGTGGGCTCTCGTTGGCCACCACGACGGATTTGCTCTCTTGCTTCTTCGACACTGCGCTTCGTGGCCCCCACCCGTTGCTCGACTCGATCCTTATGGTCGGCCAGGTCTTCTGGGTCAGTTTGGATGAGCCGCGCAAGTGCCTCGTCGAAGGCCATGTTCGAGTAGTCCATGTCGGGCTTCCTCTTTTTGCGGGCGGTCACGCAATCAACTCACGATAGGTAAGCGGGTTTCGATCGGCATGGGCGAGCATGTCGTTCACGCGAAGGCCGTCCTCTTGGTCGCGGCGATTGAAGCGCCACGTCATTTCATCGAGGTAGCGTGATAGGTGCTTGGGGCTAACGAAGTGATGAATGCCGATGATCTGGCGCTTCAGGAGTGCCCATGCGCTCTCAATCCCGTTTGTGTGGATGCAGAAATGACGGACATACTCGCCTGCGCTGTGATTAACCGTGTGGTGAAAATAGCGCCCTGACAGACCGGCGAATGAGGGATGCTCGTCGGTCATCATGGATGAACCCGGCTCGACATGCTCTGCAATGATGCCCTGCACGGTCTGCGCGCGAAGGTTAGACGTGTGCATGGTGCGAAGGTCGCCGTCGCGGTCAAGCATCCCGAGAACCACAGCCTTGCCCTTCCCGCCTTGCGTTCCGCCGACGCGCTTGGCGCGATGCTTGTTCTTCTCTTTGCCGCCGATAAAAGTCTCGTCTGCCTCTACCACCCCGTCGAGCGGCGCATTGAACGACTCGGTTGTGGCTGCACTGCGTAGACGGTGGAGCATGAACCACGCGGTCTTTTGCGTCACGTCAATATCGCGGGCCAGAGTCGTGCTGGCGATCCCCTTCTTGTGCGCGGTAATCAGCCAAACAGCCATCATCCACTTTTGCATCGGGATTTTCGTATCCTGAAAGATCGTCCCGACTTTGATTGAAAAGCGCTTGCGGCAGTCGCCGCACTTGTGGGTTCGCTTGTCCGTGAAGTGGTAGACCTTGGTGCTGCCGCACAGGGGGCAAAAGGCCCCGCCCAGCCAGCGGATCGCCGTGAAGTGATCGATAGCCGATTGCTCATCAGGAATGACCTTCAGGAGGTCAAACAGGCTCTTAAACTGGACCGCTGCGCTCATAGGATTTTACTAGCCCAAACCCCAGTTTGGGTCAAGCACGTATATAATTCCCTAAATTTTTCTATATGTGGATTGCCTTAGAAACGTCCATTGGGGATGGGGAGAAGAGACGGCACTTCGCTCTCGAAAACATGAAGAGTGAGACTTTAAACGATGGGCTAAGGCGGCTTTTTGAAAAACGTTGCAGGCTCGTTCATGGCGGCAAAGATGATAGTTGTAACTATTTTGATCTTATCATTATGAGGTGCATCTTGTTAATGTCTTTGACGAATAGTGATAATTTGAGGAATGATTTGTTATCCCTATTCGAAAAGATTGAGTGCTAGTTTTTACTCCCGACAAAACCCTCCAAACCCCGGCGCCGCCGCCTGGTCGAGGTGGAAATGGTCGGCATGGGCTTCGTTGTAATCGGGCGAGAGCACGGTGCCGAAGATGCCGCAGGCCCCGTCCCGCACCTCCCGCAAGAACCTTGCCTCCTCGCCCGCGCCCTCGCCTTCGCCCGTGCTGGCCCAATCGCCCAGCACGCTGATGCGGCGTCCATCGGCGAGCACGAAGGCGGCGATGTCGATCGCGTTGCCCGTCGCGTGTTCGCTCCAGCGGCCCCTCTCGCCGCCGCCCACGCGCCGGCAGCTATAGGTGCCCAGGTGCTCGATCCGCTGGAGCGGCGAGCCCAGGATCGCCTGAGCGGCCGGCTCGACCGAGCGGCGCAGCCATAGGACGAGACCGGCGGCGACCGGGCAGGTGGCCGCAGGCACACCGGGTGCGAACGGCGCTTCTCCCAGCACGATCCGGTCCGGCCGTGCGCAGGCTCCCTCGCCCGCCGGCTCCAGCGGCTCGAAGGCGACTTCGCTGCGTTCGAGCACCGTGCGACATTCGGCGGGATCGGCGCGCAGGGCGGCGAGCTTGCGCTGCGTCGCCCAGCCCGGCGGATCGGCGAGGTCGAGCGGCGCCCAGGGCGAATGCTGCGGATGATCGGCCAGCCAGGCGCGGGCGGCGATCAGCAGCGCGGCGATCACCAGCAGGGCGATGATCGTGCGGTCGAGTGGGAAGGAGCCGATCCGGCGGGAGAAGCGCACGCCTAGTGAAAGTCGCGCGACTTGGGAATGATCCGTGCATCGCGCGGGTGGCCACCCTGGATGTGGCCGCATTCGCGATTGCCCGGGGGCGGCGGCTCCCATGGGTCGATAGGTGGGGGGTCGATTGGCTTGCCGTAAGGGTCGTCCGCGCCTGTGCGCAGGTTCTCGCGCGGGCCGAACTTTGCAGGGAGCGGGTTGTTGACGTGATCGGCCCGCGCGACCGGCGCATTGAGCAGATCGTCGGACAGGCGCCGGAGCTGGTCGGTCGCATCGGTCATGTGGGCGGCGATGACGTGGATCACCTCGTCGTCATATTCGACGCGGCCGCGCACCTCCATCAGCCGCGCGCCCATCACCACGCGGCGGTATTTCTCCTTGAGATCGGGCCACACGACGAGGTTGATGACGCCCGTCTCGTCCTCCAGCGTGATGAAGCACACGCCCTTGGCCGAGCCCGGCCGCTGGCGGATCAGCACCACGCCTGCGACCTGCACCATCGAGCGGAACTTGCGGGCCCTGAGATCGGCCGCGCGCACGAAGCCGCGCTCGGCAAGCGGCGCGCGCAGGAAGGCCATCGGGTGCGCCTTCAGGCTGAGGCGGGTGGTCTGGTAATCGGCCACCACTTCCTCGCTGAGCGGCATTTGCGGGAGCTGCGTGCGGGCGCGCTCGGACCCTTCCTCACGCTCGGCGGCGGCCTGGAACAGCGGCAGCTCTGGCACCGCGACGAGGCTTCTTGCGTCCCACAAGGCCTGGCGGCGGGGCAGGCCGAGCGATTGAAAGCAATCGGCGCTGGCGAGCCGCTCGATATGCGCCGGCGAGAGGCCGGCCCCGTCACGCAGGGCGCCGACATCGGCGAACGGCCCACGCTCGGCGCGCGCGGCGATCAGCTGCGCGGCGATGTGCTCGGGGAGGCCGTCGATCTGCCTTAGTCCAAGGCGCAAGGCGATGTGCTTGTCGAGGCGACCCTTCTCCTCGCGCTGACGGAGCTTGGCGTCGCGCATAGTCTCCAGCGTGCAATCCCAATCCGAGCAGTTCACATCCGCCGGCAGCACTTCGACCCCGTGCTCGACCGCATCGCGCACGATCTGCGCCGGGGCATAGAAGCCCATTGGCTGCGAATTGAGCAGCGCGCAGCCGAAGGCCGCCGGGAAATGGCACTTCAACCAGCTCGAGACATAGACCAAGTGGGCGAAGCTGGCTGCATGGCTCTCGGGGAACCCATACTCGCCAAATCCTCTTATCTGGTTAAAGCAGCGCTGGGCAAAATCGCGGTCGTAGCCGCGCGCGACCATCCGCTCGACCATCATGTCCTGCAATTCATCGACCATGCCGCGCGAGCGGAAGGTGGCCATCGCCTTCCTCAGCCGATTGGCCTCGATGCTGGAGAACCTGGCCGCATCGAGCGCGATCTTCATCGCCTGCTCCTGGAAGATCGGCACGCCGAGCGTGCGCCCCAGGATGCTCGAGAGCTCGTCGGGCGGACCATGCGCGGGTCCGGGCGCGGGGATCGAGACCTGCTCCTCGCCCCGCCGGCGCTTGAGGTAGGGATGGACCATGTCGCCCTGGATCGGCCCGGGCCGCACGATCGCCACCTGGATGACGAGGTCGTAGAATTCACGCGGGCGCAGGCGCGGGAGCATGTTCATCTGCGCCCGACTCTCGACCTGGAATACGCCCAGCGAATCGCCGCGCCGGAGCATGGCGTAAGTTTCGGGATCCTCGCGCGGGACATTGGCCAGCGTCAGCGTGCGATCGTGATGGTTTTCAAGCAGATCGAGGCACTTCTTGATACAGGTCAGCATGCCCAAGGCGAGCACGTCGACCTTGAGGATGCCCAGCGCATCGATATCGTCCTTGTCCCATTCGATGAAGCTGCGCTCGGGCATGGCGCCGTTGCCAATCGGCACGGTCTCGGTCAGAGGGCCGTCCGTCAAGATGAAGCCGCCGACATGCTGCGACAAATGCCGCGGCATTCCAATCATTTGTTGCGTGAGCTTGAGAACACGTATGAGGTGCGGATCGGTCATGTCCATGCCCGTTTCGGCGACATGCGCCGCGCCGATCTCCTTGCCCCAACCGCCCCATACGGTGCGCGCCAGAGCAGCGGTGACGTCCTCCGTCAGCCCCATCGCCTTGCCGACCTCGCGGATCGCCATGCGCGGGCGGTAATGGATGACGGTGGCGGTGAGCCCGGCGCGGTGGCGGCCGTATTTGCGGTAGATGTACTGGATCACCTCCTCGCGCCGTTCGTGCTCGAAATCGACGTCGATATCGGGCGGCTCGCGGCGCTCCTCGGAGATGAAGCGGTCGAACAACAGCGCGTGCTTGGCCGGATCGACGCTGGTGATGCCGAGGCAATAGCAGACCGCCGAATTGGCTGCCGAGCCGCGTCCCTGGCACAGGATCGGCGGATCGACCGAGCGCGCGTAATCGACGATGTCCTTGATGGTGAGGAAGTAGCGCGCGAGATCGAGCTTGGCGATGAGCGCGAGCTCGCGTTCGAGCGTGGTGTGAACCGTGTCGGGCAAGCCGTTGGGATAGCGCCATTTCGCGCCCTTCCAGGTCTCCGCGACGAGAAAATCCTGCGGGCATTTACCATTCGGCAGGATTTCCATGGGATATTCGTATTTGAGCTGGTCGAGGCTGAAGGTGCAGGCATCGGCGAGCTTGCGGGTGGCGTCGATGGCGTGCGGCCAGCGTGCGAACAGGCGCTGCATTTCGGCCGGGCTCTTGAGGTGCCGCTCGGCATTGGCGTGGAGCAGGTGGCCGGCCTTGGCGACGGTGGTCTTGTGGCGGATGGCGGTCATCACGTCCTGCAAGGGACGGCGGTCGGGCGCGTGGTAATGGGCGTCGTTGGTGGCGAGGAGGGCGAGATCATTGGTACGAGCGAGGCTGTCGAGCCTGTCGATGCGCGCGATGTCGTCGCTGCGATAAAGGTAGCTTGCGGCAAGATGCTTCAAGCTCGGAAGCTGCGCGGCAAGGTGCGGAACGAGATCGGCGAAAGACGCGGTTAGCTGGCGTTCGTTGGGGATCTGGTGGGTGGAAGGATGCTCGCCTGCCGTAGCGTGGCGCCCATCCCGAGCACCGTCGAAATAGCTGGCAGAAGGCGGTGATTGTGGACGGCTTCGTCGCAACTCGATGATTTCGGCGTCGTGATCTTCTCCGACGGGCCTGTGCTGCACATTCCTCGATCGCTTATTATCCTCTCCCGATGCCTCTTTATCCTCTCCCGATGCCTCTTTCGCTCCCTGCGCCCCCTTCCCCGGAAACGCGATGACATTGTTCGGCACGGTAATGGTGAACGGGGCCTCCAGATCCTCGGGGGGCAGCAGGACGAGATGGATCTCGTCCGCATCTTGATCCCTGTTTGTTCCCTGAATTTCGGCAATCTCGCCTAGCCCCGGCTTGGCCTCTGCATTGCCGGTGCCGGGCAGATCAGTCTCGTCCACGGCCCGCAGCGCGCAATGTTCGGCCAGCATATCCAAGGTGATGTCACATTCGCCCTTTACCTGCCATTGCCCCTCCGGCGTGGCCATCCGGCCGGCCGAGATCAGCCGACACAAGCGGCCATAGGCGGCGCGGGTGGTGGGGTAGGCGAGGAAGGCGAGGCCCTCGACGGTCTCGATCCGCGTGCCGATTACCGGGGTGAGCTTGAGCGTCCTGGCCTCCGTGTGGATACGCACCACGCCGGCCATCGAATTCACATCGGCAATGCCGAGCGCATCATAGCCGAGCGCGCGCGCGGTCAGGACGAGATCGACCGCGTCGGACGCGCCTTGCAGGAAGCTGAAATTCGAGACCAGGCCGAGTTCGACGAAGGGAGCGCGCGGCGGCGGGTCGATCAGGTCCGGGTCGAGCTCGATCCGGCGCTTGTCGGGAGTGAGCGGGGCGTCGGGCATGTCATGCTCTCCTACGCCGCCGGAAGCGGGATCATAAGCATGGTTGAAAGGGCTGGCTCAACGCCGACAGGCTCTTGCGTCGGATGCTTCGCGCCCGCCACCCCGCGCGATGAGGGAGGATCCGTCACGCGCCCAGCTCCGCCAGCCGCTCCTTCACCGCGGCAAGATCGGCGTCGAACAGGCGCTGCTGCTCCTCGCGTGCAGGACCGTCGAGCCGCAGCAGGTAGGAAGGGTGCGCGGTGACCCACAGCTCACTGCCATCCTCGAGCGTAATCGGCTCGCCCCTCGCCTTGGAGATGCTGACCGTCTTGCCGAGCAATCCCCGCGCCGCCGACGCGCCGAGCGCCAGCACCAGCTTTGGCTGGACGACGGCGCGCTCTGCCTCGTTCCACCAGCGGCACACGTCGATCTCCTTGGCAGTGGGCGATTGATGCAGCCGCCGCTTGCCGCGATTGACATACTTGAAATGCTTGACCGCATTGGTGACGTAAGTTGTGTGGCGCTCGATCCCGGCGCGCACGAGCCCCGCATCGAGCACCTGGCCCGCGGGGCCGACGAACGGCCGCCCCGTCCGGTCCTCGACATCGCCGGGCTGCTCGCCGACGATCATCAAGGCGGCGTCCTGCGGCCCCTCGCCCATCACCGCCTGGTTGTCGAGCTCGCCGATCGGGCATTTTCGGCAGCCGTGGATCGCCTTGTCGATCGCCTCCAGCGTTTCGGGGCGTTCCTCGAATTCCAGCGTTCCCGCCTCGACCATCTGTGCTTCCCGCTTCTGCGCGCCCGCGACGAGCTCGGGGATGAGCGCGGCCTCGGGCATGTTCTTCCAATATTTGCGGGGCATTTCCTTGAGCATCGCCCCGACCTTCAAACGCGCGGGATTGAAGATCGACGCATAATAACGGCGCCACAGCTCCTCGGCCGGGTCGCCCGCAGGAGCATCCTCGCGCCGGGCGGCTGGGCCCTCGGAGAGCGTCTCGCCGTCCCAGTGGAGCGAGCCCGCAGGCGTCAGGATCGACCAGCGCATATTGGCGAAGCGGCGGACGAAGAAACCGGCATTGGCGCGCAGGATGTGGTGCTCAGGTTCGAACCAGGCGACATAACGTTCGCTCTCGTTCCCTTCTTCGACAAGGCGGAAGCGAACGAAGGCGCGCATCTTGTGGATGTCGCGGCGGACCTGGCGGGCAAGCTCCTCGAGCCGACGGACGTCGGGATCGGCGCGATCCTCAAGTATCTGCCGGTTGGACTGCTGGCGCCAGAGCAGGCGGTAGAGCAGGGCGAAGCGCTCGGGGTCCGAGTGGCAGATGGCCGATCTGGCGGCCGTAACGAATTGTTTACTCGCCCGCACTATGGCTGGGTTCGCAGGCGGTACGGGCAGTCGGGTGTCGCCGTGCGCGAACAGCGAGCCATTGGCGCCGGGCTCGATCCAGGCGATCCGATCGGGCGGAACGTCGCATTGCACAAGCGCGCGCGCCCGGTCGCGCCAGAGGGCGAAATCGTCGGGCGCGGGAAGCTGGACGACATAATAGGTGCCCAGCTTGACGTGCTGGAGCGCGGTCATGCTGGCCACCCCTCCCCTGCGCAAATCACGCCGCGAACAGTTCGAGCTGATCCTGTCTCGGCGCGAGCAGGCTGCGCAGATCGGCGCGATCGGTGAGCGTGGTCGGGCGCCAGTCGCTGGTCTCGATGAACGGGCGCACCTTGGCGACCGAGACGGTCAGCCGGCCGACATCCTCCAGCCGCAGCACCCGGTGGCGGCGCGAGGCGATGAGCGCGTCGACGCCCTTCACCCCCAGCCCCGGAACGCGCAGCAACGCCTCGCGGGGGGCGCGGTTGACGTCCACCGGGAAGCGCTCGCGGAACTTCAGCGCCCAGGCAAGCTTGGGATCGATGTCGAGCGGCAGGTTGCCGTCCTCGCCGGTCGCCTGCATGACCTCGCCCGGCGCATAGCCGTAGAAGCGCATCAGCCAATCGGACTGGTAGAGCCGGTGCTCGCGGATCAGCGGCGGGCGCTTCAGGGGCAGCACGGCGGAGGCGTCGGGGATTGGCGAGAAGGCTGAGTAATAGACGCGGCGCAGGCGGAAGGTATCGTAAAGGCGGCTGGCCTTGCCGACGATGTCGGCATCGCTCGCGGCATCGGCGCCGACGATCATCTGCGTCGACTGGCCGGCGGGCGCGAAGCGGGGCGCGTGCTTGAAACGCTTCTTCTCGTCCTTGGCCTGGCGGATGGCCTGCTTCATCCCACCCATCGCGCCCTCGATCCGGCGTGCATCCTTGTCGGGCGCCAAGCGCGTGAGGCCGGCATCAGTCGGCAGCTCGACATTGATCGAGATGCGATCGGCATAGAGCCCCGCCTGGTGGACCAGTTCGGGGTCCGCATCGGGGATAGTCTTGAGGTGGATGTAGCCGCGGAAATCGTGCTCCTCGCGCAGCGTTCGCGCGACTTCGACCAGCTGCTCCATCGTATAGTTCGGGCTCTTCACGATTCCCGAGGAGAGGAACAGTCCCTCGATGTAATTGCGCCGGTAGAAGCTCAGCGTCAGGTCGATCACCTCGGCCGGGGTGAAGCGCGCGCGGCGCACGTTCGAGCTCTTGCGGTTGATGCAATAGTGGCAATCG
>PPFU01004397.1_pt1 | contig 17798 bp, 14 predicted proteins | sample 1535991 | NCBI WGS metagenome assembly PPFU01 (sample SAMN04901290, study PRJNA319586) | Hypolithon metagenome, whole genome shotgun sequencing project. | isolation source: Antarctic Hypolithon | place: Antarctica: Miers Valley | collected 2014
GGGGGACTCCGGTGCGTCGCCCCCTGCCGCCGTCAGTGCCACCCGCGAGCACGGCATGGCGGCCGCCGGGGTCGAAGGCGACCTCCAGCGGGACCCCGTCGCCGCCGGCCGATGTCCATCCGGCGCGTCACCGCTCATGTCGCACCGCAGCATCCCGTTGCTAGAATGCGCCCCTGCATCGCACACATCTGGAGCCACCGCCCCATGGGCCTCGAGCGCGTCAGCACCGGCAACAATCCGCCGCACGAAATCAACGTCGTCATCGAGATCCCGAAGGACTCCGAGCCGGTCAAGTACGAGGTCGACAAGGACAGCGGCGCGATCTTCGTCGACCGCATCCTGTCGACGCCGATGCGCTACCCCTGCAACTACGGCTACGTCCCGCACACCCTGTGCGGCGATGGCGATCCGGCCGACGTGCTGGTGGTACTGCCGCTGTCGCTGATCCCCGGCTCGGTGATCCGCTGCCGCCCTGTGGCGGTGTTGCGTATGAGCGATGAGGCCGGCAGCGACGAGAAGATCCTCGCCGTGCCCTCGACCAAGGTGTTCAACGGCTACGCGCACATCGATGACCTGGCGCAGGTGTCACCGCACTGGCTGGAGCGCATCGGCCACTTCTTCGAGCACTACAAGGACCTCGAGAAGGGCAAGTGGGTCAAGATCGATGGTTGGGGGAATGCCGCGGAAGCCCGCCAGATCCTCGCCGAATCGATCGAGCGCTACAACGCACTGCCGGAAAAGCCGGCGTTCTGAAAGTCGCCTGCTGGCCGGGGGCACGCCCCTCGCCTGGCGCGAATGCGGCCCCCGCTGTCGTCGGTTGGGGCCTCAGCGCTGCATCGACCCCGGCGCCGCCGTGGCGCCCATGCCGGCACGGTACGGATAGCGCGCGAAGATCTCGGCGATGGTGGAATCGATCCGGGCGTCGCGGTCCTCGACGCGCAGGTTGGCGATCCGGCCAACGGCGATCCCTTCCCATACCAGCGCGTTGCGGCCGACGTCCACCAGGTCCACGTTGACCGTGCCTTCGGTGTAGCGGTAGACCTGCGCGCGCTCGCCCCAGTAAGGCACGGCGACGTAGCGGCGCGCGCGGTAGCTGTAGTAGTAGCCGTAGTCGACGTACGGGGTGGAGGTGACGTCGGTGCGGCGCTCGGTGTAGGCGTTGATGTTGACCCACAGGTCCGGCGTGGCCTCCTGGTAGCGGTAGCCGCGTGCCTCGAGCTGGCCGCGCACCGCATCGCGCAGGCGCTGCGTGGTCGGGGTGGTGTAGCCCTCGCCTTCGACCGCGAGCGGCGCGTAGAACCCGAACGTGGTGTAGCGCGAGAAGTCCGCGCGCGGGTCGGCCTCGGTGGTGACGCGGGGGCCGCTCGCGCAGCCGGCGAGCAGCGCGAGTGCACAGGCCGCCATCCACCAGCGGGCAAGCGGACGGCTCAGGATCTTGGACATGGGGCTTCTCCGTGGTGGGACCCGGTGGACGCTAGCACCAGCAGTGCAACGCAGGGTGACTTTCAGCCCGGAATAACGGCCCGGCCGGCCCCGTGGATGCGTGCAAGGCTGAACCGCTCATTCGCGGCGGTATACCTCGGCTCCCGCGGCGCGGAACTCGGCCGCCTTCCCGGCCATGCCCGCGGCGGCCTCCGCGGCCAGCGCCGCATCGCCTGCGGCCCGGGTGCGCACGTCCTGGCTGATCTTCATCGAGCAGAAGTGCGGGCCGCACATCGAGCAGAAATGCGCCGACTTGTGCGCGTCTTTCGGCAACGTCTCGTCGTGGAACGACCGCGCCTTCTCCGGGTCGAGCCCGAGGTGGAACTGGTCGTCCCAGCGGAACTCGAACCGCGCCTTCGACAGCGCGTTGTCGCGCACCTGCGCGCCCGGATGTCCTTTTGCCAGGTCCGCGGCGTGCGCGGCGATCCTGTAGGCCATGATCCCGTCGCGCACGTCCTCGCGGTTCGGCAGTCCCAGGTGTTCCTTCGGCGTCACGTAGCAGAGCATCGCGCAGCCGTACCAGCCGATCATCGCGGCGCCTATCGCGCTGGTGATGTGGTCGTAGCCCGGCGCGATGTCTGTCGTCAGCGGGCCAAGGGTGTAGAACGGCGCCTCGCCGCACTCGCGCAGCTGCTTGTCCATGTTCTCCCTGATCAGCTGCATCGGCACGTGGCCGGGGCCTTCCACCATGGTCTGCACGTCGTGCTTCCACGCGATCTTCGTCAACTCGCCGAGCGTTTCCAGCTCGCCGAACTGGGCGGCGTCGTTGGCGTCGGCGATGCAGCCCGGGCGCAGGCCGTCGCCGAGCGAGAACGCCACGTCGTAGGCCTTCATGATCTCGCAGATGTCTTCGAAGTGTTGGTACAGGAAGCTCTCGCGGTGGTGCGCGAGGCACCACTTGGCCATGATCGAGCCGCCCCTGGACACGATGCCGGTCACGCGCTTCGCGGTCATCGGCACGTAGCGCAGCAGCACGCCGGCATGGATGGTGAAGTAGTCGACGCCCTGCTCGGCCTGCTCGACCAGCGTGTCGCGGAAGATCTCCCAGGTCAGCTCCTCGGCGCGGCCGTCGACCTTCTCCAGCGCCTGGTAGATGGGCACCGTGCCGATCGGCACCGGCGAGTTGCGGACGATCCACTCGCGGGTTTCGTGGATGTGCCTGCCGGTGCTGAGGTCCATCACGTTGTCCGCGCCCCAGCGCGCCGCCCATACCAGCTTCTCGACCTCCTCGGCGATGCCGGAACTCACGGCCGAGTTACCGATATTGGCGTTGACCTTGGTCAGGAAGTTGCGGCCGATCACCATCGGCTCGCTTTCCGGGTGGTTGATGTTGCACGGCAGGATCGCGCGACCGCGGGCGATCTCGTCGCGCACGAACTCCGGCGTGATCCGCGGCGGGATGCTGGCGCCGAAGGATTCGCCGGGGTGCTGGTGGCGCAGCGTGGCGTCGCACACCAGCTCGAGCCGCTGGTTCTCGCGGATGGCGACGTACTCCATCTCCGGGGTGACGATGCCGCGGCGCGCGTAGTGCATCTGGGTGACGTTGGCACCGGCGCGTGCCACCCGCGGCAGCGTGCGCGACGGGAAGCGCACGCCGTCGAGCTTCGGGTCACGCTCGCGTGCGCGGCCGAACGCCGAGGTCAGCTGCGACAGCACCTCGGTATCGCCGCGCTCGGCGATCCACGCCGCGCGCAGTGGTGGCAGGCCGCTGGCCAGATCAATGGCCGCATCCGGGTCGGTGTAGGGGCCGGACGGGTCGTACACCGTCACTGGCGGGTTGTCCTCGCCGCCGAACAGCGTGGGCGTCGCCGATTGCACGATCTCGCGCATCGCCACCCGCAGGTCGGGACGCGAACCAGTGACGTGGATCTTGCGCGAGCCGGGGATCGGGCGGACCACCGTGGCGGAGAGCTGCTCGGCCTGCGCCAGCAGGGTGTCGGGGCGTGCATTCATGGCGTCGTCCTGTGCGGATGGACCGCGCGGAAGGCGCGGTCGCGGACGAAGCGGCGGCACGGCCACCCCCGCCCGTCGGGCGGTCGCGTGCCGCGAAGCTTTCCTACGCCGGTATCAGCCGGATCAGGTTCGAAGGGACTGTCTCAACCGCGCCGACCGGCGCGGTACCCCCGCTTCGCCGCCATTGCAGCACGGCGCGGCGCGGACGGCCAGCAGCACGCGCGCCTGCGCGGGCCTGCGCCGCGGACAGGCTCCGATCGGGCGCGGCCGCCTGGCATCGGTGATCGCCGATAATCGCCGCATGCGCCACACCGCCCCTCGCACCCTTCGCGATCGTCACTGCCCATTGCCCTCCGCGCACACGCGCGGCTGCAGGGAGGCGTCGACGTGACCGGCGCCGCCCGCAGCGCGCGGGCCTTCGCGCCGTCCAGCATCGGCAACATCGGCGTCGGCTTCGACCTGCTGGGCCACACCTTCGACGGTCCGCGCGACCACGCCACCGTCGTGCGCATCGCCGAGCCCACGGTGCGCATCGACGGGATCCTCGGCGAGGCCGGTGTCGTCGCGCGGCTGCCGCGCGAGCCTTCGCGTAACACCGCCGGTCGCGCGCTGCAGTCGCTGCGCGAGACGCTGGGACTGGCGCATGGCTTTGCGATCACGCTCGACAAGGGCATTCCGCTGGGCTCCGGTTTCGGCGGCTCTGCGGCGTCGTGCGTCGCCGCGCTGGTCGCGGCCAATGCGCTGCTCGATGCGCCGCTGCCGCAGGCGGCGCTGTATCCGTTCGCGCTCGACGGCGAAGCCGTCGCCAGCGACAGCCGGCAGGGCGACAACGTCGGCCCGATGCTGCTCGGCGGCATCGCACTGGCCACCGTCGACCGCCTGCTGCCGCTGCCGTGCCCGCCGTGGCTGCACGCGGTGGTGGTGCACCCCGACCAGGTGCTGGAGACGCGCGCGTCGCGCGCCGTGCTCGTCGACCCGTTCCCGCTTTCGCAGGTGGTCGCGCATGCCGGGCACCTGGCGCTGTTCATGAGCGGACTGCATGCGGCCGACGCCGATCTGCTGCGCGCCGGCCTGCACGACGTGCTGGTGGAGCCGCGTCGCGCGGCGCTGGTCCCGGGGTTCGTGGAGGCCAAGGCCGCAGCGCTGGCACTGGGCGCGCTCGGCAGCAGCCTGTCTGGCGCGGGGCCCAGCGTGTTCGGATGGTTCGCCTCGCGCGCTGAAGCCGACGCCGCGGCGCCGGCGATGATCGCGGCGTTCAACGCGCGCGGCATCACGGCGCGGGCCTACGTGTCGCCGGTGGCGGGACCGCGCGCGGCGGTCATCGACTGACGACAGCACCCTCGTCGGCGGGCGCGTGCAGCAGCGGCTCGTCGCGGCGCACCTTGAACCATGCCGCGTACAGCGCCGGCAGGAAGATCACCGTCAGCAGCGTCGCCACGGTCAGCCCGCCCATGATCGCCACCGCCATCGGCCCGAAGAACAGCGACCGCGACAGCGGGATCATCGCGAGGATCGCCGCGAGCGCGGTCAGCACGATCGGCCGGAACCGGCGCACGGTGGCATCGACCACCGCCACCCAGCGCGCGTGCCCGGCGGCGATGTCCTGCTCGATCTGGTCGACCAGGATCAGCGCGTTGCGCATGATCATGCCCGCGAGTGCGATCGTGCCGAGCATCGCCACGAACCCGAACGGCACCCGGAACACCAGCAAGAACAGCGTCACGCCGATCAGCCCCAGCGGCGCCGTCAGCAGCACCAGCGCGGTGCGCGAGAAGCTGCGCAGCTGCAGCATCAGCAGCGTCACCACGCAGAACAGGAACAGCGGCAGCCCTGCCTTGATCGAGTCCTGGCCGCGGGTCGAGTCCTCCACCGTGCCTCCGGTCTGCAGCAGGTAGCCGGCGGGCAGCGCGTCGCGGATCGGCTGCAGCGTCGGCAGCAGCTGCGCGACCACGGTGGGCGGCGTGGTCGCGTCGCGGATGTCGGCGCGCACGGTCACGGTCGGCAGGCGGTCGCGGTGCCAGATGACGCCGTCCTCGAACACGTCCTCCAGCGTCGCGATCTGCGACACCGGCACACTCGCGCCGCTGGACGTCGGCACCGCCAGGCTGCCCAGCAGCTCCAGCCGCGTGCGCTCGTCGTCGGGGCCGCGCAGCAGGATCTCGACCAGCTCGTTGCCCTCGCGGTACGTGCTCACCCGCAGCCCCGACAGCGAGCCGGCGAGGAACTGCGACACCTGCTGCGAGCTCACGCCAAGCGCACGCGCACGGTCCTGGTCGATGCGCAGGCGCACCACCTTGCTGGGCTCGTCCCAGTCGAGGTTGACGTTGGTGACGTGCGGGTTGGCGCGCACCTGTTCGGCGACCAGCAGCGCGATCGCGCGTACGCGGTCGATGTGCTCGCCCGAGACCCGCAGCTGCACCGGGTAGCCAACCGGCGGGCCGTTCTCCAGCCGCGTCACGCGCAGCTGCAGCGCCGGGAACCTCGGCACCACCTCGGCCAGCATCCACTCGCGCAGCGACTCGCGCGCGGCGATGTCGTCGGCGCGCAGCACGAACTGCGCGAAGTTGGCCTGCGGCAGCTGCTGGTCGAGCGGCAGGTAGAAGCGCGGCGAGCCGGTGCCGACATAGGCGACCACGCTGTCCAGGCCCTCGCGCCCGAGCAGCATCGCCTCCAGCCGCCGCGCCTGCGTCCCGGTGGCGCGCAGCGAGCTGCCCTCGGCCAGCTCCATGTCGACCATCAACTCGACGCGGTTGGAGTCCGGGAAGAACTGCTGCGGCACGACCCGGAACATCACCACCGACGCGACCATGAGCGCGACGGTCGCCGCGATCACCAGCCAGCGGTGCGACAGCGTCCAGTCCAGCACGCCGCGCAGCCGGCCGTAGAACGCGCTGGCGTAGGGATCGTGCGCGCCGTGGTGGGGGGCCGGCGGCGCCAGCAGCGGCGATGCCGCCGGCCAGCGCGCCGCGGCGCGCGTGCGCCAGGCATGCCAGCGGCCGCGCATGGATGTCGGCGCCGGTGGCGTCGGGTGCGCCAGGTCCGGCAGCATGCGGTCGCCCAGGTACGGGATGAACAGCACTGCGACCACCCACGACACCACCAGCGCGATGGTCACCACCTGGAACAGCGAACGCGTGTATTCGCCGGTCGACGATGCCGCGGTGGCGATCGGCAGGAAGCCGGCGGCCGTGACCAGGGTGCCGGTCAACATCGGGAACGCGGTGCTGTCCCACGCGTAGCTCGCCGCGGCCAGCCGGCTGTAGCCCTGCTCCATGCGGATCGCCATCATCTCCACCGCGATGATCGCGTCGTCCACCATCAGCCCCAGCGCCAGCACCAGCGCGCCCAGCGAGATCTTGTGCAGTCCGATGCCGAAGTAGTGCATCACCGCGAAGGTCAGCGCCAGCACCAGCGGGATCGACACCGCGACCACCAGCCCGGTGCGGAAGCCCAGCGAGAAGAAGCTCACCAGCATCACGATCACCACCGCCTCGGCCAGCACCTTGACGAACTCGCCGACCGAGTCGCGCACCGCGCGCGGCTGGTCGGACACCATCCGCAGCTGCATGCCGACCGGCAGCGTGTCCTGCAGGCGCGCGAACTCGGCTTCGAGCCGCTCGCCCAGCGCGAGGATGTCGCCGCCGTCGCGCATCGCGACCGCGATGCCGATGGCGTCGTCGCCCATGAAGCGCATCCGCGGCGCGGCGGGGTCGGCGAACCCGCGGCGCACTTGCGCCACGTCACCGAGACGGATGGTGCGGTCGCCGGCGCGGATCGGGAACGCCCGGATCTCATCGACCGAGGCGAAGGCGCCGTCCACGCGCAGCTGCACGCGGTCGGTCGCGGTCTCGAAGAAGCCGGCGGAGGTCACCGCGTTCTGCTCGGCCAGCGCCTGCTGCACCGCGGCCAGCGGGATGCCGAGCGTCGCCAGCCGCGTGTTGCCCACCTCGATCCAGATCTTCTCGTCCTGCAGGCCGACGAGCTCGATCTTGCCGACGTCGGGCACACGCTGCAGCGCCAGCTCGATGCGGTCCGCGTAGTCCTTGAGCACGGCATAGTCGAAGCCGTCGCCGCTGAGCGCATAGATGTTGCCGAAGGTGTCGCCGAACTCGTCGTTGAAGAACACGCCGACGACGCCCTCGGGCAGTGTCGGCCGGATGTCGCCGACCTTCTTGCGTACCTGGTACCAAAGCCCGGGGACCTGTGACGACGGCAGCGAGTCGCGCGCCGCGAAGATCACCTGCGATTCGCCCGGGCGCGAATACGAGCGGATGTACTGGTAGCGACCGGTCTCCATGACCGCCTTCTCGATGCGCTCGGTGACCTGGCTGGCGACCTCGCTGGCGGTGGCCCCCGGCCAGGCGGTGCGGATCACCATCGCCTTGAACGTGAACGGTGGATCCTCCGACTGCCCGAGCCGGCCGTACGACCACACGCCGACGACCACCGCCACCAGCATCGCGTACAGCACCAGCGTGCGGTTGCCGAGCGCCCACGCCGACAGGTTGAAACGCGTCATGCCGGGCGGGGCAGCGGTTGCGCGGGTGCCGGCACGATCACGGACGGGCGCGTCGCGACGGCGGTGGAGGCGTCGTCGCAGTGACCGGATGGTTGTCGCGGTCCACTGCCACGACCTGCTGGCCGTCGCGCAGCAGGTGGCCACCGGCCGACACCACCCAATCGGCCGGGGACAGCCCGCTGGTCACGACCACCCGCGACTCGCCGAGCGTGCCGACCGTCACCGGTACGCGGTGCACGGTTCCCGCGGCGACGTCGGCGACCCAGACCGCCGCGGCGCCGTCGTCGCCACGCTGCAACGCCGACAGCGGCACCGACAGGGTGCCCGCTCCGGTCGCCTGCTGCAGGTAGACGCGCGCGCTCTGTCCCAGCACGACCTGATCGGCGCCCTCACCGGCCAGCGCGACCCGCGCGGCATAGGTCCGCGCCTGCGGGTCGGCGGCCGGCGACAGCTCCCGGATACGGCCGGAGATGCGCCGCCCGGGCGCGTTCCACAGCTCGACCGCCACCGCCTGCCCGACCGAAAAGGCGCCCAGCTGCGACTCGGGGAGCGCGATGGCGATCTCGCGCGCGCCGTCGACGGCCAGCGTCATCACCGTCTGCCCGGCGGCGACCACCTGCCCGGCCTCGACCTCGCGGCTGGCGATGACGCCATCGCGCGGTGCCCGCAGCTCGGCGTAGCCGGCCTGGTTGCGGGCGACATACAGCTGCGCGCGCGCGGCGCGCGCCTGGCCTTCGGCGGTGCGCAGGGCGGCGACCTGGCCGTCGAGCGCGGAGCGGCTGACCAGCTGGTCCTCGGCCAGCGCCGCGAACCGCTGCTGGTCGGCACGCGCGCGCGCCAGCTCACCTTCGGCCGCGGCCGCCTGCGCCTGCGCCGCCTGCGCCTGCAGCCGCAGATCGCCGGGGTCGAGCACCGCCAGCACGTCGCCGACAGCGACGCGGGCGCCGACGTCGACGTCGCGCCGCACCAGGTTGCCGCCGATGCGGAACGCCAGCGGGCTTTCCTCGCGTGCGCGCACGTCGCCGGCGAACGCGGAGCGCGCGCGCTGCGCATCGTCGACCGGTCGGGCGACGAGCACCGTGCGCGGCGGCTCGGCAGGCGGCGCGTCGGCGGCACATCCGGCCACCAGCGCGCACACCAGCAGCAGCATGGCAATCGCACCGTGGCGGATTGACGGGCGGCGTGGACACGACATCGGGGAACGCTCCAGCAGGCGCGGACTGAACGACGCGGCACGCGGCAAGGTACCGATACCGTACTTGGTAGTCTACTATTCCCCGATGCCCATCGACCGTCCCGCCACACACCCTGGCCACGCCCCGCCCGTCGACGACGCGCCCGTGCGCGGCGCCCCCGGCCGCCCCAAGGATCTCGCCAAGGGCGCCGCGATCCTCGAAGCGGCCCGGCAGATGTTCATCGCCCACGGCTTCGACGGCGCCAGCATGGACCAGATCGCCGGACAGGCAGGCGTGTCCAAGCTGACCGTCTACAGCCATTTCGGCGACAAGGATTCGCTGTTCGCGGCGGCGGTGCGCGCCCATTGCGAGCAGAAGCTGCCGGACGCCCTGTTCGCCGCGTCACCGGAGACGCTTCTGCGCGAGCGGCTGCTGGAGATCGCCGGGGCGTTCTTCGCGATGGTGACCGCGCCCGAGTCGGTCGCCGGCCACCGCATGCTGTGCACGCCCAAGGCCGCGGATTCGTCGCTGCCGGAGGTGTTCTGGGAAGCGGGCCCGGGCCGGGTCCAGGCCGCGTTCGCCGACCTGCTGGTGCGCCGCCGCGACGCGGGCGAACTCGACGTCCCCGATCCGGTGCGCGCGGCGTCGCAGTTCTTCGTGCTGGTCAAGGGCGACCTGCACGCGCGGATGGTGTTTGGCTGCACCAGTGCGCAGTGCCGTGCGGCGATCCAGGCGCATCTCGAGGCGTCCGTCGACCTGTTCCTGCGCGGCTACGCGACGCGCCGCGGGTGACGCCGGTGACCTCCGGCCCGGTGACTTCCGGCACTGCGTGCCGGTGCGCTACCGCAGCGATGCTGTCGGCGTCCGGACCACGGCGGTCCGGATGGGCATTGCCAGTAGAATCGCCGCCCCCGAGCTCCCAGGCCTTCACACCATGACCCTCGATTACGCCAAAGCCCGCGAAGCCATGGTCGAGCAGCAGGTACGCCCTTGGGACGTGCTCGACCTCCGCGTGCTCGAGGCGCTGTCGACCGTGCCCCGCGACGCCTTCGTGCCGACCGCGCACCGCGCGCTGGCGTATGCCGACCTCGCGGTCCCGCTGGGCCACGGCGAGTTCATGTGGAAGCCGGTGGTCGAAGGTCGTGCGCTGCAGGCGCTGGCGGTCGCCGGAGGCGACGAGGTGCTGGAGATCGGCACCGGCAGCGGGTTCCTGTCGGCGTGCCTGGGCCACCTGGCGCGCGACGTCGTCACTGTCGAGCACCATGCCGACCTCGCTGACGCCGCGCGCGACCGCCTGCGCGCGCACGCCATCCGCAATGTCCGCGTCGAGCACGCCGATGCCTTTGCGTGGCAGACCGACCGCCGCTTCGACGCCATCTGCATCGGCGGCGCCGTCGATCTGGTGCCGGCGCGCTTCCTCGCGTGGCTGCGTCCCGGCGGCCGGATGTTCGTGGTCCACGGCCGCGCGCCGGCGATGCAGGCGTCACTGGTGCACGCCGAGGTCAACGGCGCCCGCACCGAATCGTTGTTCGAGACCGACCTGGCGTATCTCGCCGGGGCCGCGCCGATCCCCGTCTTCACGTTCTGACACGCTGCACCGGCGACACCCGTCGCCCGCGACCCCCGCGCCCCGCCGCGGACCGCGCCTCCCGCCAAGGACATCCCGCCATGATCCGTCGTCCCCTCGCCCTTGCCCTCGCCCTGGTCCTGCTGCCGTCGGCCGCGTCCGCCGCCGACCTGCTGCAGGCCTACGACATGGCGCGGCTGAGCGACCCGCAGCTTGCCGCCGCGGAGTCCAACCGGCTGGCGGTGCGCGAAGGCGCGGTGCAGGCACGCGCGTCGCTGCTGCCGCAGCTCGACGGTGGGGCCTCCTTCTCGCGCTCTCGCATTGACAGTGATGGTGGCACCCGTCCCGACCAGGTGGGCGTCCCGATCAGCGGCGAATCCGAATCCGACCAGCGTTCGCGTCAGATCGGCATCAACCTCAACCAGACGGTGTTCGACTACAGCCGCATCACCACCCTGCGCTCGCAGCGCGCACTCAGCCAGGCCGCAGACTTCACGCTCGACTCCGCCGGCGACTCGCTGATCACGCGCACCTCGGCGGCCTACTTCAGCGTGCTGGTCGCGATCGAGACCCTGGCCGCGGCGCAGGCGCAGGAGGAGGCGCTGAAGAAGCAGTTCGACTTCGCCGACAAGCGGCTCGAGGTCGGGCTGGCGCCGATCACCGACGTCTACGAGGCCCGCGCCCAGTACGACAGCGCGCGCGCCAACACCATCATCACCCAGAACGCGCTCGAGGACGCCTACCAGGCGCTGGCCGAGATCACCGGCAGCGACGTGCGCAACCTGCGCGGGCTGCCGGAGGACTTCAACCCGCAGCTGCCCACCGATCGCGACGTCGAGGGCTGGGTCGCGACCGCGGTCGACCAGAACCCGAGCCTGCAGGCTAACGCCTTCCAGGTGCTGTCGTCGCAGGAGGACGTGGCCACGGCGCGCGCCGCGCGCCTGCCGACACTGGGGCTGTCCGGCAGCTACGGCGACGGCCGCAGCTGGGGCACCACTGAAACCCCGGGGATCCCGGACCCTGCCCAGCGAATCCGCGACCTCGACAACGAATCCCGCTCGCGCAGCCTCACCCTCCAGCTGGCGGTGCCGATCTTCACCGGCGGCGCGATCAGCTCGCGCGTGCGCCAGGCCATCGCCACCCGCGACGTGCGCCAGGACCAGTACGAGCAGGAGCGGCGCGCGCTGGTGCGCAACACCCGCAACGCCTACCAGACCCTGGTCGGCGGCATCAGCGAGGTCGAGGCGCGCAAGCAGGCGCTGTTCTCCGCGCGCAGTGCGTACGACGCCTCGCAGGTCGGTCTGGAGGTCGGCACCCGCACCGTGCTCGACGTGCTCAACAACCAGAACACGCTGTTCAACGCCGAGCGCGAGTACGCGCTGGCGCGCTACAACTTCCTGCAGAACCGGCTGCTGCTGGAGCAGGCCGCGGGCACCATCGGCGTCACCAGCGTGCAGGACATCAACCGCCTGCTGACCGCCGACGCCGAGGCCAGGCTGGCCCCGGGCTCGGTGCCGCGCCAGCAGTAGGTCCCTGCCGCACGGCTACGCGCCGTCAGGCCGCCAGCCCGTCGCAGCGGCGGGCAGCGCCGGTTCTACCAGCGCGAGTGTCCTCGCCAGCGCGCCGCGGCCTTCCTGCACCAGCCGCGCACCGGCGTCGACCATCGCCGAGCGCGCGTCGTCGTCGGCCAGCAGCGCAGCTACCGCGTCGCAGACCGCGTCCACGTCCTGGCCGATGCGCAGCGCGCCGGCCGCGTCCAGCCGCTGCGCGATATCGGCGAAGTTGTGCAGGTGCGGGCCGGTGACCACGGCGGCGCCCCCGGCCGCGGGCTCGAGCAGGTTGTGGCCGCCGACGGCCTGCAGGCTGCCACCGACGAACGCGACCTCGGCGCAGCCGTAGAACCGCGCCAGCTCGCCCAGCGTGTCGATCACGAACACCGCGTCCTCGGCGTCAGGCCACTGCGTCAGGCGGCGGGTGGCGACACGCCAGCCGGCATCGACCGCCTGCTGCGCGACGGCCTGGAAACGCTCCGGGTGCCTTGGCGCCCACAGCAGCAGCAGGTCGGGCCAGCGCGCGCGCAGCCGGCGGTGGATCGCGACCACCGCGGCCTCCTCCTCGACGTGGGTGCTGGCGGCGATCCACCCCCGGCGACGCCCGTTGCGCGCCGCGAACGCCTGCGCGAACGCCGGTGACTCCGCGTCGCGCGGGGTATCGAACTTCAGGTTGCCCAGCGTGCGCACGCACGCCGGGTCCGCGCCCAGGCGTACGAAGCGCGCGGCGTCGCCTTCGGACTGCGCGGCGACGCAGCGCAGCGTGCGCAGCGCGCGCGACACCAGCGGCCGCAGCGCGCGGTAGCCGCGCAGCGAACGTTCCGACAGCCGCGCGTTGACCAGGTAGGCGGGCACGTCGACGTCGCGGCAGCAGAACAGCAGGTTGGGCCACAGCTCGGTCTCCACCACCAGCGCCAGCCGCGGCTGGAAGTGGCGCAGGAACCGGCGCACCGCGCCCGACAGGTCATAGGGCAGGTAGACGTGGTCGACGCGGGCACCCCACAGACCGCGCACGCGCGCCGACCCGGTCGGGGTGATGCTGGTCACCAGCAGCCGCAGGTCCGGGCGCGTCGCCAGCAGCACGTTGACCAGCGGCGCGATCGCGTTGACCTCGCCCACCGAGACCGCGTGCACCCACACAATGGAGTCGTCGGTGCGGGGGGCGTCGCGGTAGACCGCATAGCGCTCGTTCCAGCGCTGGAAGTACTCCACCTGGCGGAAACCGCGCCAGATCAGGTGGTAGACCGTGACCGGCACCAGCAGATACAGCACGGCCGAATACAGCCCGCGGAGCAGGCGTTCGGCGACGCGGTCGTGCGCAGGCGGAGGCATCGCGACAGCATAGCGAAGGGGTGCGCGGCCGCGGACCCGGGACATGCGCGCCGCAGCGGCGGCGCAGGCAGCGACGACGGTGCCACGCACGACGCTATGCGACCCGGCGCGACGCGACCGGCGCGGGCGCTCCACTAGACTGGCGCGATGTCCGCGACCCCTCCCATCCCGCTGCCGCCGCCGCTGTCGCCGCGGCACTGGGCCACGTGGGCCGGGATCGCGGCGATGGCCGCGCTGGCGCGGCTGCCGTGGCCGCTGCAGCGCGCGCTGGGCCGCACACTCGGTACGCTGCTCCATGCCACGCTGCGCGAGCGCCGGGCAATCGCCGCGCGCAACCTGGCGCTGTGCTTCCCGGAGCGCGACGCCGCCGCCCGCGATGCGCTGCTGCGCGCGCACTTCGCGGCCATCGGCACCGGCGTTTTCGAGTTCGCGCGCGCGTGGTGGGGCTCGGTGGCGCCGCTGCGGCGCGGGCTGGTGGTCGAGGGCCTGCCGCACCTGAAAGCGGCGCGCGTGCGCGGCCGTGGCGTCATCGTCGTGTCCGGGCACTTCACCACGCTGGAGGTCTGCGGCCGGCTGATGTGCGACCACGCGCCGCTGGCCGGCATGTATCGCCCGCACGGGCAGCCGGCGATGGAGTGGGCGGTGCGCCGCGGCCGCGCGCGCTACGCCGCGGCGATGTTCCCGAAGCAGGACGTGCGCGGCGCGCTGCGCCACCTCAAGCGCGGCGGGCTGCTGTGGTATGCGCCCGACCAGGACCCGAGCCGCGGCGACAGCGTCTACGTGCCGTTCTTCGGCCAGCCCGCGCACAGCCTGACCTCGACCCACCAGCTGGCGCGGCTGTCGGGCGCCGCGGTGGTCTTCTTCCAGCACCTGCGCCGCGACGACGGCGGTTACACGCTGCGCATCCTGCCGGCCGACGACGGCTTCGGAGCCCGCGACCCGGTCGTCGACACCGCGGCGGTGATGGCCGCGATCGAAGCGATGGCGCGAGAGGCGCCCGCGCAATACCTGTGGATCCATCGCCGCTTCAAGCGCCAGCCCGACGGAAGCTCGGCGTACCGGGACGCGCGCGTACCGGATTGAGCCAAGGGCGGCGCGTGGTGCGCCTGACTCAGCGCGGGGCGATGGTGTCCGGCACCGTGGGCACCGCCGCGGGGTCGCGTGCAGCGCTGCCGGGCCCCGCGCTGGACGCGGCGGCGTCGACGTTGTCCGGCAATGCGCCGGCGATCGGCGCCTGCGCCGGCCGCGCCAGCAGGGTGCCGGCGTACAGCGCCGCCAGCAGCAGCACAACCCCGCCCCAGAAGGTGGAGTAGAACGCCAGGTGGGTGTTGAGCGGGAACACGGTCACCAGCAGCGCCAGCATCGCCGGACGCGCGCGTTCGCGCGACGCTGTGTCGGCAAAGCGCCACGCGCGCCATGCCAGCGCCGCGCCGGCCAACCACAGCAGCAGGCCGATGATGCCGGTTTCACTCAGCACCTCCAGCACCACCTGGTGCGCGTGCAGCGCCGGGCCATCGCCCCAGGCGGCAACCACGCCCGGCTGCGGATCACATGCCGGGAACGCCTCGCGAAAGCCGCGCGCGCCGACCCCGTTGACCGGGTTTTCGCGCGCCATGCAGATCGCGGCCTGCCAGATGCGCGTACGCCCTGACAGCGCGATGTCGACGCCGCTGTCGTCTGCCGACAGCACCTGGGTGGTGCGGTCGATGCGCTGCCGGATCTCCGGCGATGCCACGTTCAGCAGCGCCAGCGTCAGCGCTCCGAACGCCAGCACGCCCAGCAGCCGCCGCCAGCCGATCAGCCGCCATCCCGAGAGCACCAGCACCAGCGCAAACGTGAGCCACGACGCGCGCGACCCCGCGAACAGCACCACCAGCCCGACCGCGGTCGCGGCGAGGATCCAGCCCGCCACCTGCCAGCGCTGCACGGCGGCATGCAGCACGAATGGCGACAGGCTGGCGAGCACCACGCCGAGCTTGAGGTTGCACGGTCCCAGCACCCCGCCCAGCCGGTCCGCCTGCGCCACCGCGGCCAGGTCGCACATCGGCCGGCCGCTGATCGCCTGCTTGGCGGCGTCCAGGCCCCAGAACAGCGGGCTGGCACCAACGACGATCTCGGCCAGTGCGTCCAGCGTCCACACCGCCATGACGACTGCCAGGCCGCCGAAGGTGATCCGCCGCCCGCGCTCGTCGGCGACCGCGATCGCGACCAGCCACAGGAACGGCAGGTAACGCAGATCGACTGCGGACTCGCGCAGCGCGCGTCCCACATCGACCGCGTCGACCGCCGACACCAGCTGCGGCAGCCAGTACGCGAAGAACAGCACGCTGGTCAGCGCCCACGCCGGGGCGCTGAGCAGCGCGCCCGAGCCGCGGAAGCGCGCCAGCAGCAGCTTCACCAGCGCGGCAAACGCGCCCAGCACCATCACCCCCTCCGCATAGCCGGGCGCCGGCCACAGCACGACGAACGCCAGGACCCAGTGCGGGGCCCAGCGCCACCCGGCGGGGGCGCGCGGATCAGGTGCTGCGGTGGCGAGGAGCGTGGTGGAGTTCGTCATAGACCGCGAGGGTGGCGTCCTGCATCGCGCACAGGGTGTAGGGATGGTCGACCGGCATCGTACCGGCTGGCCGGTGGCCATCGCATGCGCGCGCCACGGTCGCTGCAAGTGCGACGGCGTCGAACGGCGCCACCGCGCCGGCCGGATGCAGCTCGTGCAGCAGCTCGCCGACGCCGCCGTGGGCCCAGCCGACCACCGGCCGCCCGACCGCCAGCGCTTCGACCACGGTGCGGCCGAAGGCCTCCGGCCGCCGCGACAGCTGCAGCACGACGTCCGATGCGGCGTAGGCGGCAGCGATGGCGTCGGTGGGCGCGGTGATCGCCACCGCGTCGGCCAGCCCGAGGGCAATGCCGCGAGCCTCGAGACCGGCCACGTAATCCGCGCGCGCCGGGTCACGCGCGCCAGGCATCCACAGCCGTGCGTCGAGACCGGCGATGCGCAGAGTCGTCAGCAGCGCGAGCGCATCGTCGTGGCCCTTCAGCCGGGTGCCGCGGCCGGGCAGCAGCAGCAGCGGGCCGTCGCCGCCCAGCGCGGGATGGGTTGCAGCGACCGCAACACGTGCGCCGCGGTCTGGCCAGGACGCACGCGGGAAGAGCCGGGGGTCGACGCCGCGCGGGATCACGCGCAGCCGCGCCGGGTCGGTGCCTGGATAGGCACTTCGGATGTGGTCGGCGACGGTACGCGACACGCAGATCACGCGCTCGCCGCTGGCCATCACCGCGCTGTAGCGCGACCGCGAGTGCAGGCCGTGCATCGTGGTCATCCAGCGCGGACGGGTGGCGTGCGGGAGCGTCGCCAGCGTGGTGCGGGCGATCCACGCCGGCAGCCTGGAGCGCGCGTGCACGATGTCGACGCGTTCTGCCAGACACAGCGCGCGCAGCGCCGGCAGGTGGCGCAGGGTGGCCGGGGACTTGCGCCCGATGTCCAGCAGCCGGTGGTCGGCGCCAGCAGCCCGCAGCGCCGGGAGCAGGCGACCGCCGGCCGAGACCACCAGCGCGCGGTGCCCGGCGTCGACGAGCGCCTGCGAGATCTCGATGGCGGCGCGCTCGACGCCGCCCGACGCCAGCGCCGGCAGCACCTGCAGCACCGTCAGGCATCCGTGTCCTCTGCTCATCACCGCCACGCGCCCGTGGCCGTCCGCCGCGCGCTCAGTCGACGAGGACGAAGTGCGCGCCGCAGTACGGGCAGTCGGCCTTGCCCTCGTCCGCAACGATCGGCAGGTACACGCGCGGATGCGAGTTCCACAATGCCATTGACGGCAATGGGCAGCTCAGCGGCAGGTCGACCCGGCGCACCTCGTACCGGCGCTGCGCATTGGCGGGCGTGCCGGTCGCGGCGGAGGTGATGTCGGGAGCGCCGGGGACGGTCGTGGTCATGGCGGGCACTGCGGCAGGGGGCGGCGCGGCAGTCTAGCGCGTCGCCCCCTGTCGGCAGTCCGGGAGCGGGCCGCGGCGACCGCCGGCCGCGCGACCGTCGCGGCCGTCAGCCGGGCAGGTCGAACCACAGCACGTCGGCGTCGGCCGGCCCGGCGCAGTGCAGCCGCAGCGCGCCCTCCTCGCCCGCGATTGCCAGCGCATCGCCCGCGTCCAGCACCAGGGCGTCGACCTCGATCCGCCCCGCGACCACCTGCAGCCAGTAGCCGCGCGCAGGGTCGCGCACGATA
>PPFU01002285.1_pt1 | contig 17747 bp, 11 predicted proteins | sample 1535991 | NCBI WGS metagenome assembly PPFU01 (sample SAMN04901290, study PRJNA319586) | Hypolithon metagenome, whole genome shotgun sequencing project. | isolation source: Antarctic Hypolithon | place: Antarctica: Miers Valley | collected 2014
GCTGGCGCAACCACGCGCCGCATTGCGCAAGCGACAGCGCATGCGAGTACACGCGCTCGATGTCCTCGATGCGGCCTGTGCGCGACAACAGGTACTGGTGGACGCGAAGTTCAACTTCACCGCAGATCATTAGCGGCGAAGTGAGGAACATGTCGAGCGTGGACTGGATCGTGCCCTGCCCGGAATTCTCCACCGGCACCACGCCGAAATCCGCGTGTCCCGCGGCGACTTCCTGGAACACTTCCTCGATGCTGGCCAGTGGCAAGCCCTTGGCCGAATGGCCGAAGTGCTTGTGCACCGCCTGTTGCGAAAACGTGCCTTCCGGGCCGAGGTAGCCGATCTTCAGCGGTTCCTGCTGCGCCAGGCAGGCCGACATGATTTCGCGGAACAATCGCACCAGTGTTTCGTCACCGAGCGGCCCATCGTTGCGATCGACCACGCGCCGCAGCACCTGCGCTTCGCGCTCGGGGCGGTAGTAATCGACGGCCGCGGCAAGCTTGCCCTTGGCCTTGCCGACCTGATGCGCCCACTTGGCGCGCTCGGCGATCAGCGCCTGGATCTGGTGGTCGATGCCGTCGATCTGGGCGCGCACGTCGGCGAGGTCGGGTTTGGGCGGGGCGGCCTGGGCAACGCGGGGTTTGCGTATGACACCGCGGCTTGCCGCGGGCTTGCCGGGTTGTTTCGTGCCCGATTGTTTGCGTATTGCCATCAGCTCGTTGCGCCTGTTCGGAACGGAGTGTGGAAAGACCCGGCTTGCAGTAGATAGAGTTTCGTCATTCCGGCGAAAGCCGGGCCTGAAATTGGCTAGCCAGCTCTCGAACATGGGCCCGGCTTTCGCCGGATGACATTTTTGGCCTTGCGGCACTTTTCAAATGCCAATGCGTCTCGGCACACCGCACTTGCTTTTCAAGACTGGGAGAAGTTGACCAAACCGACTACAAAGCAATCGTCATGACTTCATGCCCATGCACAGCGGCAATCACGATCACCCATGCCGCCGCTGGAAATCCTGCATGAAATCTGCCAGCGTCTGCACACCTTCTTCCGGCATCGCGTTGTAGATCGACGCGCGCATGCCGCCGAGCGCGCGGTGGCCCTTCAACGAAATCAGCCGCGCTTCCTGCGCCTGCCGCAGGAAGGTTTTGTCCAGCGCTTCATCCTTCAGAAAGAACGGGATGTTCATGCGCGAGCGCACGGCCGGATGGACTTCGTTGCGATAGAACCCGCCGGAACCGTCGATGACCGAATACAGCAGCGACGACTTGCGCGCATTGCGCCGCGCGAATTCGTCGACGCCGCCTTCGGCCAGCATCCACTTGAACACCAGCCCGGCCAGATACCAGTTCCACGTCGGCGGCGTGTTGAGCATCGACTCGCCCTTGACGTGCGAAGCGTAGTTGAAGATGTCCGCACGCGGCTGGCCGGCGCGCTCGAGCAGGTCGCGCCGCACGATGACGACGCTGACGCCGACCGGGCCGAGGTTCTTCTGCGCCCCGCCATAGATCAATCCGTACTTCGACACGTCCAGCGGTTCCGAGGCGATGCTGGAGCTGAAATCGGCGAACAACGGCACGTCGCCGACATCGGGCGTGTCGCGGAATTCCACGCCGTGGATGGTCTCGTTGGCAGTGATGTGGACATAAGCCGCGTTGCCAGCGAGCCCCCAGGTGTCGCGTGCGGGGATTGTGCGGAACCCGCTGCCTTCGCTGTTGGCGGCGACATTGACATCGACATACGGCTTGACCTGCTTGACCGCGGTCTTGCCCCAGTGCCCGGTCACGACGTAATCGGCGCCTTGCCCGGGTGCTGCGAAATTGAGCGCGATCAGGGCCTGCTGCACGGTCGCCCCGCCTTGCAGGAACAGCACAGCGTATTTATCCGGGATCGACATCAGCGTGCGCAGGTCGGCCTCGGCTTCGGCTGCAACCGCCATGAATTCCGGGCCGCGGTGGCTGAGTTCGACGATCGACGCGCCGACATCGTGCCAGTCGAGCATTTCCTCTTGCGCCTGGCGCAGGACTGCCTCGGGAAGGGTGGCGGGGCCGGCGCTGAAATTGAAGGCACGAGGCATCAGGTGTCCTTGGCGGAGGTAGGAAAGCGTCTCGCAAGTATGCCGCAGCGCAACATCGCAGGGTGGGCCATGGCCCACCACCCAAATCATCGATCGAAGACGATGGGCTTTCGAGAGCCCATCACATGCAAGTTACTCGCCCGCCCTCATCAAGCGCTGCGCGCAACCCTCTCCCGAAGGTGAAGGGAACAGCCGGTGGCCTCCGGCCGGCTCTACAAATCGTCCTTGTTCTCGTGCAACTCCGGCTTGAATGGAATGGCGGGCGGCGGCCTCGCGATGGCGGGCTGCTCGAACAACTTTTCCGAATCGCTCAATCCGCAGCCGCCTCCGGCCTGCAGAATCGAAACCACGCATTCGAGCCGCTTGCTGGTGCCGGGAATCGGAATCGACAGCGTCCTGATGCCCTTGCGCACCCATTCCTGCAGCAACGTTTCGTGCGGGATCCAGTACTTCTCAAACGCACTCTTCCTGTAGGGAAGGCCGGGCCGTTCCAGCCACTTGCCGGCGCGGTCGAGATTGGCAATGCGTTCCTCGACCGAACCCGGCGGCGCGCCCGGAGAAGGTGCGGCGCCGGGCGGCATGCGCAGGCTGCCATCCTGGTTGAACAGTCCCGGCTTGGCACCAGATTCGTCGCCGCCGGTCGGCTGGCCAGACACGTTGCGTTGGGCATCGCCCCAGTCGTCGGAGCGCGCGGTCGTCGGCGCGGCGCCTGGTCTGGGACTGGTGGCCGGGCCTGCGGCCGTGGCGGCGGGTTGCGTACCACGCGCCTGCGCACTTGCGACAGCAGGTGCGCCCGAAGGCTTGGCAGGCGTATCCGTCGGTGTCGTGCTGGTACCAGCGGAAGCGCTCGGACGCGCTGCCGGCATTGGCAACGAGCGTGGCTCGGCACTGGTCGAAGGCACCTGCAGTTGCGGCGCGGCAGTGGCGCGTTCGGGCAGACTGCGCGCACGCGCTTCGGGCAGCCGACGCGGCGCGGGAATGTCCGTGGGTTGCTGCGTGACCCGGGGCACGGCGATGTCGCGCGGTGGCACATCGCGCTGCAGCGGGCGCACCGGAGCAAGCGGTCGCGCGGTCGGGATGTCAACGATCCGAGTGCGCAACTGCGGCACCGCCACCTGCGCCTGCGGCGCGTCCACGGTGCGCTCGCGCGCCTGCGGCAGGCGGAAAGCCGGGTCCGGCGCGCTGGACTGCGTGACCTGCAATGGCTGTTCGGCGGCGGGCGCTGGTTCGATGTCCACAAGACGCGGGACTTCGCGCTCGGGCAGCGGCTCGGCCGGCGCATCCGGCGTGGAGGCGTCGGCCTGTTCCTGCGTCAGTTGCGGGCGCTGCGCCTGCGCCGTATCCGGTGTCGCCGCAGCGGGCGCCGCGTCCGTGGGGGTTGGTTCCGGATCGGGCGCCGGCGAGGGTGGGCCGCCGCCCTCCTCTTCCGGCGTACCGATGCCGACCAGCTGCACGCGCACCTGCTCGCCGGCGTCCTGCGTGACCGCCATGAAACGCATGTACATCAGGTACAGCAGCATTGCGGTGAAAAACACATGCACGATCAGGCTGAACACCATCGCCAACCAGCGCATCCAGCGGTCGTCCCGCACCGGCGGCTGCCAGTGCTGGCGCCACAAGGTACTGAAGGCCTGCCAGCGGTTGAGTTCTATCGCGCGGCGCGGCGGCGATGCCAGCTCGCGCTGCATGAGGATCGCGATGATGGATTGCGCCGTCGCGCCGGTGACAGCACCGACACGCTCCTGCAGCGATGCCAGCCACGCCGCCCAGCTCGGCGGGAAACCCATCTGCGCTTCGGGGCGGATCGAACGCAACCTGCGTCGCGCCAAGAGCGCCTGCAGGAGTTCGGCCGCGGAGAACACGTGTCGCTGGTCTCGTTACGCGGCCGCGTCGCGGGCGATATAGGGCGCCGTGCCGGTGTCGTGATCGGTGGCGTCGCGCACCGCGGTCACGCCGGAGACTTTTTCCAGCAGGGTCTTCTCTATGCCCTGCTTCAGGGTCACGTCCGCGAGGCCGCAACCTTGGCAGCCGCCGCCGAAACGCAGTACGACGACGCCATCGGAAGTGACTTCCTGGACCGAGACATGGCCCTTGTGCTGCGCCAGCTGCGGATTGATCTCGTGCTCGACGATCCAGTGCACGCGTTCTACCAGCGACGCGGACTCGGTCGGCACTTCACCTTTGATCTTGGGCGCGCGGATCTGCAGCTGCCCGCCGGTCGCCTTGTGCTCGTAGTCGATCTCGGCGTTGTCGAGATACTTCACGCTGCCCGCCTCCAGCCAGAGCGTGAAGCCGTCGCAATCGATGGCCCATTCGTCGCCTTGCAGATCGCGTTGTTCCGCGAATTCAAGACGCACATCGGCCTTCGGCGTGCCCGCGCCAACTGCGGCAAGCTTCACGCCCAGGCCGGGTATGTCCTCGCGCTCGATGAGCTTGCGGAAGTGCGTCTGCGCGGATTCGGAAATGTTGATCATGGTGGTATCGAAAGACTCGAAACGTCAGTGACATCATGCAGGAGCGACGGAAGTCGCGACCGGACATTTTCAGTCGCGACTTCCGTCGCTCCTACATCCGCCAGCGCCCTCGCCATGCATTTCAAACCAAGCATGGATTCTGAAATGACGACTGCCAGCGTATTCTAGCGATGTCCCGCCAAACCGCCCGCGCCAAGCCTGCCGGAGCGTGAACAGACATCGCCAGTCGATAGGAGTTCGTAATGTCCGACCTGATCCCCCTCGCCTACGCCCACTGCATCGCGCGCAAAGGCTCCGAATTCAAGCTGACGGCAGCGCGTATCCGCGAGCTCCAGCCAGAAGTTCCGGGCTGGGAACTGGTTGAGGATGGACATGCCCTGAGCAAGACCTTCAAGTTCAGGGATTATTACAAGACGATGTCTTTCGTGAACGCCCTTGCCCACATGGCCAACCGCGAAGACCATCACCCCGACCTCGGCGTGCACTACGACCGCTGCGTGGTGCGGTATTCGACGCACGATGTCGGCGGCTTGAGCGAGAACGATTTTATCTGTGCGGCAAAGGCGGACACATTGGCGCCATGACCATGCCCTAGGTGGAATACAGGGACATGCGGCTGCATTTTCCGCTCGATGACGTCCCAAACCCCTCCCATGCCAAGTGTTTCTCACGATGCCGCAGATGTTTCCGTCATGAGCAATTCCTGCTCGTTGTACGGTCGGCAGGAAATGTCGTAGGCCTGCTGGTACCACTGCGCGTACTTGTACAGCCAGCGCAGGTTGCGGAGATAGATTCCGTAGCCTTTGACGTAACAGGCGGCGTTCTGTTGCGGGATGTTGGCGTAGACATCCTGCTCCGGGTACAGCAGCATCGGCAGGAACAGGCTCGTCTCTATCTTGTAGTACTTGCCGTTGTCGGCTTCGGTACTGCATGGCAGCGTCCTGCAACCGGTGAACTGGTAGAGTTCGCCGACTTCGATTTCCTGCTTGCCGGTGGTGTAGACCAGCTCCTCGAACTTGGTCCCGTGAAAATATGCCGCAGCGATGGCGATGTAGCACACCACTGCCAACGCGACGACCACGGTGCCGACCTTGGCCATACGGCGCGGCGAAAAAACGCGCTTTCCCTCGTTATCGAGCCGGAATGCGCCCTTGTCGCGTTCGAATGCGGACCAGGCCAGGGCTCTGCCGGTACGCCGCATCGCAGGACCCCGGAACAATGCACCCAACGAGCGAAACGGCTTGGACAGCCAACGCAAGAATGCGGTGCAGGCATCGACGACACGTTGGATCAGACTTGCAGCTGCGCCCTGCTCCATGCGTACCGGTACACTGCCGCCATTCGCCAGACGCTGCTTGTCGACAGCGTCCCGGGCCTTGCGCAACAACGCGTCGTCCCGCTGGCGTTCGGCATCACCCGTGTTTTCTGGTCCAGTCATGCGGGTATTCCTGAGTCCGCCAAGGTCGAGCAGAGCGGGCTTGTTTGATGCGGGAGAATCTCAGCCTGGTGCCGCGACAACGGAAGTTTCGGATGCACTCGCTTCCAGTGGTTCGATCACCAATCGTCCGCTCGCCGCGTCGTACTCGATCCGCATCGTACCGTGGGCGCTGGGCGTCTGCAGGATGGTGTTCGCAACCGCCGGTTTGATGTGCGTGGCGATGTAACCAGGCACACCGCGCGCACCGTGCGCCGGCGAGTAGATCGCGCGGCACATTGCCTCGAGCGACGCGTCGGTGATCTCGATACGGATATCGCGACCGGCGGCCTTGATCTGGGCATTGAGCTTGTCGATCTCGCGCCGGGCGATGCGCTCGATCACCGGTAGGTCGAGCCGGTTGAAGCAGACGATGTTCTGGCGGCCGTTGAAGCGGTTGAGAAATTCGGGCCGGTAAACCTTGTCGAGCTCCTTCAGCGTCTCGGCAACGGCCTCTTCGTAGTCAAGCGCGTCGTTGAGGAAGTTCGGCTGGCCGATATTGGTTGTCATCAGGATGATGGCTTCACTGAAGGACACGGTCAGGCCGCGATTGTCCGTCAGCCGACCGTCATCGAGCACCTGCAGCAGCACGTTGAAGACGTCTGGATGCGCTTTTTCGATTTCGTCGAACAACACGATCACCCGCGGGTTGGAACGCATCGAATTGGTAAGGATTCCGCCCGCCTCGTAACCCTCGTAGCCCGGCGGCGCACCAATCAACTTGGCGACGCCGTGCTTCTCCATGTACTCGGACATGTCGAAGCGCAGCATGGCCTTGTCGCTGTCGAACAATGCACTGGCGAGCGCCTTGGCCAACTCGGTCTTGCCGGTGCCGGACGGCCCAAGAAACATGAAGGACGCTTGCGGTTTTTCGGGATCCTTCAATCCGACGCGCGCCACGCGCACCGCATCGGCTAACTGGTTGATGGCATGGTCCTGGCCGAATACGCGTGCGCCAAGCGCGGAATGCAGTTTGAGCAACTTGCTGCGCTCGTCCTGGTTGAGCTTGTCGGTGGCGATGCCGGAAATGGCGCTGAACTCGCCCAGCACATCCGCCACGCCCAATTCGAGATTGGCATTGATTTCGGCGGTCAATGCATTGAACTGCCGCTGGTTCTCACCCACGCTGCGCTGCATCGTGTCGATCTCGCCCTTGAGTCGGTTGATCTCTGCGGACTCGAAACCACCGCTCGCGGTGAGTCCCGAGAAGGCGCGCGATGTCGCGGCCGTGTCCTGCTGCGATTGCGCCCCGACCGCCTCGACCTTGGCGCGAGCTTCCTGGTCTTTCTGGCGCTGCGCCTCGAGCTCCTCTTCCAGTTTCAGCAGCGCTTCCTCACCGATACGCTGACTGCCGTAGTAGCGCCGCAGCCTGGCCTGCATGTCCTGCCACTGCTGTTGCGCCTCGCCGATCTCGGCGAGCAGGCGCGACTTGTTTTCGAGCAGTTCGGATTCAGGCTTACCTGCCCATGCACTGGTGCGATCGCCAGCCAACGCGGCTTCAAGTTGTTGCAGTTCGCGCTTGTGCGGCTCCAGCCCCAGGGGTTGTGCGTGCGCCCGTTGCCGATACGTTGTCAGCGCGCGATCGAGCAGGTTGACCGAACGTTCCGGCTGCGCGCGGCTCAGGCTCATCTCCTGCACGCGATACTTGCTGGTCAGCGAGATGGCGCTTTCGATGGCCGCGTCGGAGACGCGGATGCGATGATGTCGTTCGAGCCGACGGGTGATCTCTTCGACGATCTGCCGCAGCGACTGCGGTTCCGGCTCGTCGATGTCGAGCATCGTGTATTGCTCACGCATGTCCGAATGACACTTCAGCACCACCTCAAGGTCTTCGATGCGGGTCTCGAAGATCGCCTGGAACTTGCCGTTGTGGATCTCGCTCATCAAGGCATTGATGAAGTGGGTGCAGCCATTGCTTCGCGCAGCGTCGACGAAGTCCCTGGTGTCTTCGACGATGAGTACCGTGTCCTTGTAGCGCGCCAGCGTGCGGAGCAGTTTCTGGAAGGCATCGTTGATCGCGGCCACGTCGCCGGAAGCGAACAGGCCATCGGTATCCAGCCAGAACAGACGCTTGCTGATCAGGTCGAACGGGGCATCCGCTTCCTCCTTGCGCGCCTGCAGGCCCACGCACAGTGCGGAGCATCCGACGCCGCCAGAACCGACCAGCAACACGCTGTTGGAACTGCTGCGCATGAGGATGCTGGCGAGCTTGGCCAGTTCCTTCTGCCGACCGACCAGTTTGAAGCCGCCGCGCTGCGCGAGCAGGTCGCTACCACGGATCAGGAAGGTATTTGGTGACATCGCCATGTAGCGTTCGATCCATTCATGGGGCGCGCACATCGACGCGAATGCTCTTGTGCCCGTTATTCCCGCCACGGCCGGAATCCCTGCCGCAGGGCAATCGTCGCCGATCTGAAACAGATACGGGCCTGGATACCCGCCTTGGCGGGAATGACGCTTTTTAAAAACCGAACGGCTTGGCAGGCGACTCCGATCCGGATTTTCCTGCGCCGTCTTCGTCTGGATTCTGGCCCGCGGTGACTTCGGCAGCGACGGAGATGGAGTGCTTGACGCTTTCCTGCACTTCCTTGGCCGTCGATTCGAGCTTGCCCAACAACTCGCGCGTTTCTGTCAGCCCCTTGCGGGTGATGTCCGTCGCCGTGTCGATGACTTGGCCGTATTGTTCGAGATCCAGCAGCGCTTTGTTGAGTTCGCTGTTGATCTCATGCGTGCCGAGCGCGACGCGGATGACTTCCTTCTGGCTAAGGTCGCTGGTGGTGCGCTGCATGCGCTCCAGGGACATGCGTGCCATTTCGGACGATTCGCCGAGCGCCGCCGACGACACCGCCTGCAGCACCGTGCTGAGCTGGTCTGCCACACCCGCCACGCCTGAACTGTGCAACTGACGGGTCTTGGTGATCTGTTGTTCGTTGGCGTCCTGCATCGACTTGATTCGGTGACTGGAGCCAGTCAATTCGGCCAGCACGGTCGTCGTGTCTACGGCGGAGGTCCCCAGAGACTTGATGTGGTTTTCGAGATCGCGCTTGGTGCGTTCACGCGCCATTTTCTCGATGTCGCCTTCCCCGTCGTCGGTCGGCTGCAGGGTTTGACGGTAGCTTTCGTTGCCTTTCTCGGCATCCTTGGTAGCGTCGTTGATGATCGCGTAGATCTCGCGCATCGAATAGTTGGCTTCACTGAGATTGCCGATCTGCTGGTCCATGCTGGTGAAGTGATCGGAAACGTTGCCTACGCGCGTTTCGGTGGTCTTGATGAAACCCTGCGCGGCCTCGACCAGTTCCTTTTGCCGCCTGACGTGGTCGTCTGAACTGATATCCAGCAACTCGCGCAATTTCGCTTTCTGCTCGGTGTATTCCAGCAGCTCGGTCTTGGGCTGCGCGATCTGGGGCGTCTGCGCAATCCTGTCGGCCAGTAGCGTCATCTCGCTTTGCTTCTCCTGCAAGGTCACGCCGAGTATCGCGGCCTTTTCGCGGGATGCCTTCTTGACATTGCCGAAGCCGAACCAGCTTTTGTCTTCACCGAGACGGGCGACTTCGTTCTTGATGCCATTCATTTCACCGCTCAGTTGATCGAGCTCGGCTTCCTGTTCCGCGCGCAGCTTGCGCAGTTCCTCTTCCGCCTCCTTGTCCTGCGCGATTTCCCGGAACACGTCGAAGGTCACGCCGTTCATGCGCAAGGTGTAAACCGCATCGACAATATCCGTGAGCGGGCTGATCTTGGCCTCGAACGTCAACAGGGCTTCGTTGATCTCGTCGTAAACCGCTTTCAACTCGGCGAACGCGCCGGTATCGGTCAGCGCGATGATTTCCTGCGCCATCCGCTTCCGCTCGTGTTGCAGGAATTCCTTGAACATGTTGAAGGCTTCAAGCCTCGCCTTGGCCTGGTCCGCATCATCAGTGAAGGTAAGCGCGCGGGTGGCTTCTTCCTTTTTCTGAGCGGGCGTCGTCTCGGTATTCAATACGATCTTGTAGAACGGATTGGACTGGATGTCGGCGAACTTGGTCGAATCGGTCGACGCGGCGCCTTTCTCGGTGGTCTTGGTCGATGTCTGCCGCTTGTCAGACGTTTGTCTGGCCTGCGCCAGCATCTCGTCGATGGTGGTGCTCTTCTTCGGCTTTGCGGCGTTGTTGTCTGACATGTCGAATTCGATTCGCGGATCCCGGGACGGCCATCTTTCGTGCCGGGTATGGGCGATGTCAAGCGCAACCGTTGATGCTGGAAACGTCATTCGCCACCGTCGATGGATGTTGCCCGCCTGAGATTCCAGCGTGTGTCCTATGGACTCGCCGACGGCAAAGTGACCACGAACTGGCTGCCGCACCCGTGACCCGCGCTGGCCGCCACGGCCGTGCCGCCATGCGCTTCAACGAGTTCGTGGACCAGGGTCAGGCCGATGCCAAGGCCTGCAGCGTTGTAACCGGTGGCGTGCGGGTCCTGCACGAATGGCTCGAACACATGCGGCAGGGTTTTGGGGGTGATTCCGATCCCGCTGTCGGCCACCGTCATGCGGATGACGCCGTCGCCAACCACGATCGACAAATTGATGTCGCCGCTTTCGGGCGTGTACTTGGACGCGTTGTCGAGCAGGTTGCAGAGGATCTGCGCAAGTCGGACGGGATCGCCGCGAACATTCATCGGGCTGTCGGGCATCAGCAGGGCGAAGTGTTGTGAACGTTTCTCCATTGCCGGATGACAGGCTTCAACTGCGTCGTCGATGATGACGGCCAGGTCGACATCCTGGTGTTCAATTCGCAGCTTGCCCGTGCTCGCGCGCGACACGTCGAGCAGGTCGTTGACCAGTCGCGACAGGTGCGCGACCTGCCGCTCGATCACGCCTTGCAATCGTGGCAGCACGGTCTCGTCGGCCGGCGCGTGTCCCAGCAACGCCGCCGCCGTGCGGATCGGCGTCAGGGGATTGCGCAGTTCGTGTGCAAGCACCGCCATGTATCCGGCCTGCCGTTGCTGCGCATGCTCGGCATCGGCTTGAAGGCCCTGCGCGTTGAGTGCGGAGATCAGCAATTGCTCGGCGACCTCCACCATGTCCTCGTGCAGTCGCTCGTGTTCAGCCACCACGTCAAGGCAATGCGGGAGGGAATGGAACATTGGGCGCTTTTGGCTGAGTTCCGGCGTGGAAGACTGGCCATGGAATACAAAATGGCCTAACCCAGCGCGCTTCGCCTCGTACATCGCGGCATCTGCGTGGGCGATCAGGGTGTCGGCGTCATCACCATCGCGCGGATGGAGGCTGATGCCGATGCTCGCGCTCAGCTGCAGCGTGTCGGCGCCAATCAAGAAAGGCGTGGCGAGCGCGGCGATCATCTTGTCCGCGACCAGGGCGGCGTCGCATGCCTCGGCCAGATCATGGAGCAGGATCAGGAACTCATCACCACCATGGCGGCTGACCGTATCGGCTTCGCGAATCGAGGACGTGAGGCAGCGGGCCGCGTGTTTGAGGACCTCGTCGCCGACCGCGTGCCCCAGCGTGTCATTGATCTGCTTGAAGTTGTCGAGATCGACGAAGAGCAATGCGAGCTGCGTGTCTTGGCGCCGTGCTTGGGCGATGGCGTGCCCGAGCCGATCGAGAAAGAGCAAGCGATTAGGAAGTTCAGTCAGGTCATCGCGCTCGGCGGATCGCGCCACCTCCACCAACGCCAGCGCGGCGGCATCCGCATCGCTCTGCGCGCGCAGCGTCGAAATCAAGAGCTGCTCATTGGCCTGCAGGAGTTCAGCGGCGGCGGGCTTGGCCAGATCGTGCCCGGAAGCAACGATGACCTGCCGCAGGTCCGCAAGCTCGGCGCGCGCTTCAACAATCAGCTGATGCAGACGCGCGAGTTCAGTTGCATCTGCCACGGGCACAGCGGAACTGCCAAGCCGGTTCACGTTGCGGCGCCCTGTCCTACTTTTCTTCCTGAGCCCGTGTCGCGTGATTCGGACTCATCGTGCACATGTTCCCTGGTCGGCCTGCCGCCCAGCAGTCCTTCCAGGTTGGCCAGCCTTTCACCGACGTGGAGGCCGTCGCCATCGATCCGGTACTCGCGCAATTCGTTCGAATGATTGCTCCCCCGCACCTTGACCACCGCCAGCATGCGCAACAGGCGGCTGTCGACTTCCATGTAGCGCTGCACGACGATCGCATCGGTCAGGAACGCGGTGCCGTAGGGGCTGAAACGCAGATCCGTGTAGCGGTCTTCGAGTTCGGATGTCATCAATACAGAGACACCTGCGCCGGCCAACGCCGTGACCAGACGCGCCAGGTTTTGGCGGAAGTCTTCGCGAAATGTCGGAGCCAGCGACAGTTCAAAACCGGACAGCGAATCGATGACCACGCGAGTGGCGCCGAGCCGTCGAACCTCGTCCAACAACAGCTGCACGATCTCGTCTATCGACAGATCGGGCTGATGACTGTCGACCAAACCGACGCTGCCATCGGCGACCAGGTTAGCGATCAGCCGGTTACGCGAGCGATTCGGATGTTGCTCGAACACCGCAATGACGCCGGTCTCGCCGCAGCGCGCGCCTTCGGCAAGGAACGCGGCTGCGAGGATGCTCTTGCCCGAGCCTGATGGACCGGCGACCAGCATCGAATTGCCACGTGGCAGACCTCCGCCGAGCATCTCGTCCAAGCCTGTCACACCCGTCATGGCACGGCCCTCGATCGGCTTTGCCGCTACCGGCACCGGACCTTGCACCGATGCGGGGGCGAACACCTTGATTCCGGCATTGCTGATACGCATCGTATGCAGGCCGGGCAGCGTCGCCTGCCCGCGCATCTTTATGATCTCGATTTTGCGGACCATGGAATTGCGCTGGACGCTTTGTTGCAGACAGATGAATCCGTCCGATACGGTATGCACAGGATTGGACTCCATGTCTTTGCCGTATTCCCCGATCAGGAACGTCGTCGCCTGCCAGCTGGCCATCCGCGACCCGAGTTGCTGGACGAACTGTTGCACATCCGTGTTGTGGTCGTCGTCCGTCTTTCCGGCCCGGGCCACTGAGCGGAATGAATCCACGAACACGAGCGACGAATCGTGTGCTTCCACCTCGGTGACGATGCGCTGCAGGACGCCTCCGAGGTCACCGGCCATGGCCTCTTCGGACAGGTCGAGGAAACGGATCGAATGACCGATCGCGTCGTTGTCGAAAAAATCGAACTGCTGCTGGTAGCGCAGCATCTTCAATGGCGGCTCGCCCATCACGGTGAAATACAGCGCTGGGCGCTGCGGCGTCGCCAGCGCGAACATGATCTGGTGGGCCAAGGTGGTTTTGCCGCAACCGGGCGTGCCGGCGATGAGGTTGAACGAGTACTCCGGCAAGCCTCCACCCAGGATATCGTCCAGTCCCGGAACACCGGTTGCCAGGCGATTGATTTTTACTTTGGAAATCATGGGGTCATGTCCTGTACGGGCTGGCCGCTTTCAAGGGGAGCCAACACCGAACGCAGCAGTCGCTGCGTCAGCGACGGACCAATCAGGCTCGCCAGCAATTGGTGAAATTTCAGCAACAGCGCGTGGCCGGCAGCGGCGGCATCTGAATTCGATTGTTGTGCGAAGGCCGCTTCCAGCCCCTCCAGATGCATGGCCGTCTCTGCGCCTTCATGCGTGTGCGACAGCCACGGATGGGACTGCATCGTCAGATAGATGCTTCGCTTGTAAAGCAACGCCACCCCACGCTCGCCAATGATCGGGGCAAGCACCCTGTCGATCTCTACCCAGATTGTGAGCAATGCACCCGCGATCTGGGCAGCGTCCGCATCCTCCCCGACCCGCGTTGCTAGAACCTCTGCGAATCCCTGGCTTTCCTGATTCTCCACAAGCAATGGCGTCCTGCTGTGCGCACTCGGCCGAGACTACGCCTGTAATCAGGCTCGCAGGGTGAAATCGCCCAGAATGATCCACGCCGACAGAATGACTGCCGCAATCAGACGCTGGGCGAACGGCCCGGAACCGCGGCAGTAGCCATTGTCCCGGTGCCGCCCTCGGTTGCTAATACGTCGCTACCGCTCGCGAAACCAAGTGTTCGGCTGAATGCCGGTCACGACAGCCGATCGAGTACATCGACCAGTTCCGGAGCCAGGGACGCATTCAGGAGATAAGGCGCCTTGCCGCCATCCAGCACGAACTCCAGCGACGCGGCGTGCAGGAACATGCGCTTCAATCCGAGTTGTTCGCGCAGGCGCTTGTTGGACTCGGGATCGCCGTATTTGTCATCGCCCGCCACGGTGTGCCCGATGTGCTGCGCATGCACGCGGATCTGGTGGGTGCGGCCGGTTTCGATGCGGACTTCGCAGTAGCTGTGGCCGCCTTTGCGTTCGAGCACCCGGAAGTGGCTGAGCGATGGCTTGCCGGAAGCGTTGACCTGCACATGGCGTTCGCCGCCCTGCCGTAATCCGACATGCAACGGCGCATCCACAGACATGGTGCCGTCCGGCATCCGCCCGAGCAGCAGCGCGAGATAGCGCTTTGCGATGCCACCCTCTTCGCGCATCAACGCCTGCAATTCGGTCAAGGCCGAGCGCTTCTTGGCGATCACCAGCAACCCGGATGTGTCGCGATCCAGCCGGTGCACGAGTTCCAGCGTTTCCTTCGGCCGCAGCGCGCGCAGGGTTTCGATGGCGCCGAAGCTAATCCCGCTGCCGCCGTGACTGGCCACGCCGGACGGCTTGTTCAGCGCCAGCAGGCGCGCGTCCTCGAACACGATCGCGGCGCCCAGGGCATCCATGAACCCCTGCGGTGGGGTGCCCTTGTCGCCAGGCTCCTCAAGCTTGATCGGCGGAATGCGGACCTGGTCGCCGCCTTCCAGCCGGCGCTCGGCCTTCACGCGGCCGCCGTTCACGCGGACCTGCCCGGATCGCAGGAGCTTGTAGATCAGGCTCCGCGGCGCTCCTTTCAGATAACCCAGCAGGAAATTGTCGATCCGCTGGCCGTCGCGGTCCTCGTCGATGCGCACGGTGTGGGCGGATCCCGCATTGCGGGATGGAATGTCTGGGTCGGCCATCGGCACTCTTGCTCTGTTACACTCGCGGAGCGAGATAAGGGTTTGATTTCGTTGGAAGTTACCCGGGCCGAAAGCCCGCCTTCCGCGATTCCCGGTTCAAGTGCGCGACCACTGCCCTCGGGGCAGATCAATGTTAGCGCGGCTGACCGGCAAACCCCGACATCGCCCGGTGCGTCAGACACTGGAGTGAACATGTCCCGCGCGATAAGCACGGCATTTATTTGTCAAGCGCGTCGCCGGCCCTAGTAAAAGATTATGAACAAGCGCTCCCGCGGCATGCCGTGGTGTTGAAGCGCTGGAACAGCAAGACGGCTACGGCGCGCGTCGCGATGTAGTGTCTGGTGACATCCAGAGGCGAAACGTCCACGGCGTTCCGCGTGCAGAAGCGCGCGAGGAACGCACCATGAAACGCATGTTGATCAACGCGACGCAGGCCGAAGAACTGCGCGTCGCCATTGTTGATGGCCAGTCCCTGTACGACATCGATATCGAACAGCCGGCCAAGGAACAGAAAAAGTCGAATATCTACAAGGGTCGCATCACGCGGCTGGAGCCGTCACTCGAGGCGGCCTTTGTCGAATACGGCGCCGAGCGTCACGGGTTCCTGCCGCTGAAGGAAATCTCCCGCGACTACTTCCAGGCGGGCGCGGACCATAACAAGGGCACGATCCGCGAACTCCTGCGAGAAGGCCAGGAAGTCGTGGTCCAGGTCGACAAGGAAGAGCGCGGCAACAAGGGCGCTGCGCTGACCACGTTCATCTCGCTGGCCGGCCGTTACATGGTGCTGATGCCGAACTCGCCGACCGCCGGTGGCGTGTCGCGCCGGATCGAGGGCGACGACCGCGCCGCACTGAAAGAGGCAATGGACAGCCTGGCCATCCCCGATGACATGGGCGTCATCATCCGCACCGCCGGTGTTGGCCGCGATGCCGAGGAACTGCAGTGGGATCTCGACTACCTGCTGCACGTGTGGAAGGCCATTGCCGAAGCCGCGCTGACCAAGCCCTCACCTTTCCTCATCTACCAGGAATCGCGCCTGATCATCCGCGCGCTGCGCGACTACATGCGCGCCGACGTGGGCGAAATCCTGGTCGATACCGACGAGATGTATGAGGAGGCGCGCGAGTTCGTGCAGCAGGTCATGCCGCACAACCTGCGCAAGCTCAAGCACTACCAGGATCCGATCCCGCTGTTCAACCGCTTCCAGATCGAATCGCAGATCGAGAATGCATATGAGCGACAAGTGCGTCTGCCGTCCGGCGGCTCGATCGTAGTCGACCAGACCGAAGCGCTGACCGCGATCGACGTCAACTCCGCGCGCGCCACCAAGGCCGGCGACATCGAGGAAACCGCGTTCCAGACCAATGTCGAGGCGGCGGAAGAAGTCGCGAGGCAGATGCGCCTGCGCGATCTCGGCGGACTGGTGGTCATCGACTTCATCGACATGTCATCCAGCAAACACCAGCGCGAAGTCGAAAACCGGCTGCAGAATGCGTTGAAGTTCGACCGGGCACGGGTACAGATCGGGCGCATCTCGCGCTTTGGCCTGCTGGAACTGTCGCGTCAGCGCCTGCGGCCCTCGCTGGGCGAATCCAGCCAGCTGGTCTGCCCGCGTTGCGACGGCCATGGCCGCATGCGCAGCGTCGAATCGCTGTCGCTGTCGATCATCCGCGTTGCCGAAGAACATGCGATGAAGGAAAATACCGGTCAGGTGCTGGTCCAGGTGCCGGTGGAGATCGCCAATTACCTTCTCAACGAAAAACGCCGTGCGCTGAGCGAAATCGAGCAGCGCCACGATGCGCCGATCGTGATCGTCGCCGACGAACAACTCGAAACGCCGCACTACGAAGTCACGCGCGTGCGCGAGAACGAGCTTGGCGAGGAAACCGCACGGCCCAGCTACCAGCGCGGCACGCCGCGCAAGTTGCCGACGCATGCCTTGACCAAGTCGCACCTCAACATTCCCGACCTGCCGGCCGTGACCAACGTGCGCCCGTCGCAGCCCGCGCCATTACGCGAGCCGCGTGAATTGCGCGAGGAAGAGGTGCCCGCACCGGCACCGCCGGTGATGGTGGCCGCCAAGCCGAAAGCCGGGCTGTTCACCAAGATCATGTCGTTCTTCGGCACGGAACAGGCGCCGCAGACACCCCCGGCTGCGAAACCTGCGCGTTCGCAGGAAGCGCGCGGCCGCAACGAGCGAAACGGCCAGCGTCGTGATCAGCGCACTGGCGGCAGGCCGCCGCGGGATGGCCGTCGCGACGAGCCACGCCGCAACCAGTCGCAGGCTGCGCAGGGTCAAGCGCAATCCGCCCAGCCGTCGCAGCCGTCGCAGCCGGCCAAGCAACAGCAGCCGAAGCAGGTGCAACCGCAGCCGCAAAACGCACCGAAACAGCCGCGCCAGCAACCGAAACGGCAAGACGCCGCGCCGCGTCAGCCACGTGGTGAGTCGGCAACGAGCGAAGCTCCGATCGTGGTGGATGCAGCACAGCTGGCTGCCACACCAGGCGAACTGAATCCCGCGATCGCTGCAGTGACAGCCAATGCCGAAGCCACCAATCCTGCACAGGCCGATGCTTTGCAGGCAGCAACCCTCCCAACGGAAGCCGGATCACCTGCAATGATGGCCGCCGATGCGGTCGCAGGCAGCGACGAAGGTTCGACGGACGGCGCACGCCGCCGCCGTGGCCGTCGTGGCGGCCGCCGCCGGCGGGGG
>PPFU01000903.1_pt1 | contig 17679 bp, 17 predicted proteins | sample 1535991 | NCBI WGS metagenome assembly PPFU01 (sample SAMN04901290, study PRJNA319586) | Hypolithon metagenome, whole genome shotgun sequencing project. | isolation source: Antarctic Hypolithon | place: Antarctica: Miers Valley | collected 2014
GGCGAGACGATCTCCCACGTGTTTCGGAATTTCATCATCGGCGGCTCCGTGCGCGGCGAGCCGGTGCTCGTGACCGCCACCGGCACCTATGGGAACATGCTGCTGCGCGGCTGGCGCCCGAACATGACGCCGCGCTGGGAGCACCCCATCGGCAAGGACGACCCCGGCGCGCGCGGCAGCCACATGTGCCCGATCACCGATCTCGATGGCGATGGTGCCGAGGAGATCATGTGGGGCGAGCGCTGCATCTCGCTCGATGATGGGCGGGAGATTTTCTGCGGCGACCGCGACTCGTACCGCGGGCACTCCGACGTCATCGCGCCGATGCTCGACCATGCGAGCGGGCGCTGGTCCCTCTACACGATCCGCGAGGGCGACGGGCATGTCTCGCCGCGCGTCGCCCTTTTCGACGACCAAGGCGCGCGCGTCTGGGGCGGGGTCGATCACGGCCACATGGACATGGGCTGGGTCGCGCGGCTGAACGACGACGCCTCGCATGTCGCGATGGCCATCCGCATCGGGCAAAAGACTTGCGGGCCGGATGGGCGGTTCCACCAGGATCGCACGGAGTTTGTCTTCGACGCGCGCACCGGCGAGCCGCGAGAGCTGCCCTATAGCATCTACGGGACGATCCCGGTCGATCTCGACGGCGACGGGTTGCATGAGTTGGTCCACGGCCTGAGCGGGCAGGATGGGACGGTGCGGATGCGGAGCGGTGAGATCGTGGGAAAAATCGGCGGCGCCGTGGCCATTGCCTCGAAACTCACCACGCACGCCGGCGAGCAGATCCTCGGATACGCGCCCGACGGCACGGTGCGCATCTGGGCCGATCTCGACGCGCACGACAGCGAGGCGGCGCTCGCCCGCTACGCGCATCCTTTTTACAAAGCCTCGCAGCGCCTCGGCATCACCGGCTCGAACCTGGCGGTGCTCGGCGGTATCTGATTATTCCAGAGTCTCTCGAGAGTTAGGGGGCTGGCTCGAAAAAAAGTCGAAAATACCGCTTGCGACACGTCGGAGGGCATCGTAAATCTCCGCCGTCTTTAGAAGATTGTTCTGGGGGGAACATCAGCCCTTCGCGGCCAGTCGGCCGCGGGGGGCTGTATCTTTTTCGGGGGGTCTCGCCGACTTACCCCATATGCCGCAGCTGGCTGATCTCTCTGTCACCCAGTGGCACCTCGCCGCTCTCGCGGCCCTTTGCATCGGGCTTTCCAAAGGCGGCTTCGGCGGCGTCAGCATTCTCGGCATTGTCATCATGGCGGCCATCATGCCCGCCCGCGAATCAACCGGCGTCATCCTGCCCCTTCTCATCGGCGGCGACCTCTGCGCCGTCGCGGTCTATCGTCGCCATGCCGAGTGGCGGCACATCTGGCGGCTGCTCCCGCCGATGCTCGCCGGGATCGTGGTCGGTTATTTCATGATGAAGCACATCCCCGACGGCGCTTTTCGCCCGATCATCGGCGGCACGGTGCTCGTGATGGTGCTCCTGCAATACGCGCGCATGCTGCGTCCGGCCCTGTTCGAGCATGTACCGCATGCGCGCTGGTTCGCGTGGTCGATGGGTGGCGCGAGCGGCATCGCAACGATGCTGGCAAACGCCGCTGGCCCCGTGATGACGCTCTACCTGCTCGCGAACAACCTCGCGAAGCTGGCGCTCGTCGGCACCATCGCGTGGGCCTTTCTCATTGTGAACGTGCTCAAGCTCCCCTTCAGCTATGGGCTCGGCCTCATCACGCGCGAGTCCCTCCTTTTCAGCCTCATCCTCCTGCCGGCCATCGCGCTCGGCATCGCGCTGGGGCGGTGGCTGCTGGGGGCGATCTCGCAGCGTTCGTTTGAAAACTGCCTGCTCATCCTCGCGGCGATCGTCGCCCTGGCGTTGATCTTTTGACTCCCCGCGCCCGGCTCCCTAGCGTCGCCCGCCATGATTCTCACCTGGCTCACCAAATATCGGGAAGGCGGCCTGCTGCTGCTGCGCGCGGGGATCGGCGTGATGTTCATTCTCCACGGCTGGCCGAAGCTCATCGGAGGCCCCGAGAAATGGACTGGGCTCGGCAAGGCGATCCAGTCAATCGGTCTTTATTTCGGCGACCGGATCGACTGGCTCTACACCGTGTTCGGTTTTCTCGCGGCGTTTGCCGAGGCGGGCGGCGGCCTGCTCATGATCCTCGGCCTGCTCTTCCGCCCCTCGATGATGCTGCTCGCCTCCACGATGTTCGTCGCCTTCATGATGCACTTCACGAAAGGCGACAACTTCATGCTTTGGTCGCGTCCGCTCGAGATGTGCATCCTTTTCGTGGCGCTCATTTTCATCGGGCCGGGAAAATTCAGCATCGATAAAAGCTGACGCTGGCCATGCTGTCTGGCTCTCCCGGCGAGCCTACCAATCCCTGGCCACCGCCGCCGGCGCGCGGCGCTCGTGGAGCGGCACTCGTTCGTCTTCTCCTTTGAGCGACTCCATCAACGCGCGCGCCTGGCCCTCCGTCATCTCGCCGCGCTCCGCCGCCTGAGCCGCTTCCGCTTCGGCGGCCTTCTCGGCCTCCTCGGGGCTGGCTTCCCCCGGTGACTTGATGTCGCCGGAAAGGTCGCGCTCGGGCTGCTCCGGCGGCTGTTCGGCCTGTCCGGCGTCCTGCTTCGGTTCACCTTGATTCTGATCCGACCGATCCGGCTTCCCGCCCTCATCCTGTTTCTCTTCGCCGTTCTTTTCCCCTTCCTCCGGCTTTTCGTCGTCCTTCGGTTTCTCGTTCTCCGACTTCTGATCGCCATTCTTCCCGTCCCCGTCCTCCTTCTCATCATCGCCGGGCTGTTTGTTCTGATCGTCCTTCTCCTGTTGGTCGCCCTTCTTCTCCTGGTCGTCCTTTTTCTGCTGGTCGTCGTTCTTCTGCTCGTCGTCTTTCTTCTGCTCGTCGTCCTTTTTCTGCTGATCGTCCTTCTTTTCGTCGTCCTGCTTTTGCTCTTGATTCAGTTCATCGATGAGTTTGCGCACGAGATCCCGGTTGTATTTTGCGTCCGCATTGTCGGGATCGACGTTCAGCGCCTGCTCGTAATGTTCAAGCGCCCCAGTCCATTCCTTCAGCTTCGGCTCCTTCTCTTTCGCCTTCGCTCCGCGCTGGAACAAAGTGTTGCCCAGATTGTATTCCGCCTTCGCCCGCAAATCAGAATCGGATGTCCGCAGCGCCTGCCCGAACGCCTTCAACGCCGCCTCGTAGTCGCCCAGCTTGTAAGCCGCCGCCCCGAGATCGAAGTGCAGCGCCGGCTTCTCCGGCTGCCGCTCGAGGTGCCGCTCAAATTCCGTCCGCGCCCCCTTGTAGTCCTCCTTCTCGTATAGCTTCACCCCATCCGCGCTCGCTCGCGCGATGCCCGGCACGAATAGCAACATCACGAGAGCCGCAACGCGTTTCCTCTCCCCCATCAGCATCGCCACCGCCAGCGCGAGCAGCCCGAGCCCGAGCGGCCATTGGTAGCGCTCGATGGGGGTGCGCGTCGTGCGGGCGTCGATGTCACGAGTTTCCATGCCGCCCAGACCGTCGCTCACGATCCGCCGCATGTCAGCCGGACCTTTCGCCAGCCGGATGAAAAAACCGCCCGCCGCCTGCGCGATCTCCAAAAGCCGCGCCTCGTCGAGCTTGCTTTTCACCACCTCGCCGGACGCGTCGCGCACAAACTCCGTGCCGCCCCGCTCGCCACGCACCGGGATCACTGATCCCTCAGTCGAGCCCACGCCTACCGTGAAAATCCGCAGCGTCTCCGCGTGCCTTGCGGCCGCCTGCACCGCGTCGGCCTCGAGTTCGTCGCCATCGGTGAAAATGATCAGCGCCTGGTTCGCGCTCTCGCCTTTCGCAAACGCATCCGCCGCTATCTGGATCGCCTGCGCAATATTCGTCCCGCCGCGCGGGATGATCTCCGTATCCAGCTCCTGCACCGACGACAGCACCGCCGAGTAATCGATAGTCAGCGGGGCCTGCAAAAATGCACCACCCGCAAACGCCACCAGCCCGACCCGGTCGCCCTCGAGCTGCGTGATCAGATCCTGCGCCGCGAGTTTCGCCCGCGTCAGCCGGTCGGGCGCGAGGTCAGGGGCGAGCATACTGCGCGAGGTGTCGATGGCGATGATCACATCGCGCCCTTTCCGCTGCGACTCCTGCCAGGTGTAGCCCCACTGCGGTCGCGCCATCGCCACCACCAGGCTCGCGAGCCCGAGCAGCAGGAGGAAAAATCGCATCACCCGTTTCACCCGGCTCGCGCTCCCCGCCAGCCGCCCCGCGAGGCGCGCGGCGACCAGGCGGCGCAGCAGCACGGTGCGACGCTTTTCATTCCAGAAAAACAGCGCCGTGAGCAGCGGGACGAGCGCCAGCGCCCAGAGCCAGAGCGGATGCGCGAAGCTCATGGCAGCCGCCTCCACCACGTCTGCGACAGGATCATCTGCAACCCCAGCAGCCCCAGCCCCGGCCCGAGGAACCACGGGAAAAGGTCGCGGAATTGCTTGAACTGCGTCAGCTCCTCAGTCGTTTTTTCCAACTGATCGATCTCCGCGAAAATCTGCTCAAGCGAACGCGTGTCGGTCGCGCGGAAATAGCGCGCGTCCGTCGTCTGCGCGATTTGTTTCAGCGATTCTTCATTAAATTCCACACGCACATTTTGGTAGTAGAGCAGCCGGTTGTAGCTGTCGTAGATCGGCATCGGCGCGAACCCGCGTGTCCCCGCCCCGATGGCATAGACCTTGATTCCCAGAGCCTTCGCCGCCTCCGCCGCCGTCTCCGGCGTGATCTTGCCCGAGTTGTTGTCGCCGTCCGTTAGCAGGATCACCACCTTGCTTTTCGCCTCCTTTTGCTTGAGCCGGTTGGACGCCGAGACAATGGCCGAGCCGATGGCTGTGCCATCCTCGACCATCCCGATTTTCACCCGCTCCAGATTTTTCAAAAGCCAGTCGTGATCGAGCGTGAGCGGGCTCACGAGATAAGGTCGGCCCGAGAAGGCGACGAGCCCGATGCGGTCGTTTTTCCGCGCCTGGATGAAACGCTCGGTCACCTGCTTCACCGCCTCCAGCCGGTTTGCGCGCTGGGAGCCGATGGTGAAATCCTCCGCCAGCATCGAGCGCGAGACATCGAGCGCGAGGACGATGTCGATGCCGCTCGCTTCGATGTGGCTGAGCGTGCGCCCCGCCTGCGGACGCGCCAACGCGACGATGAGCAGCACGCAGGCCGCGTGCAGCAGCCCCGCAAGCCAGCCACCCGCCCGCGAACGCGCCTGGCTGCCGAGCTGGCGCAGCGGCGCGAGCGAGGAAAAAAGCACCGCCGGCGCGCCGCCCCGCCGCCCGCGCAGCCAAGACAGCACAGGAATCCCAAGCAATAGCAGCAGCAGCCACGGGTGCGCGAAGGAGAAGCTCCAATCTTGCGCCGTGTTCATTTCGGCGTCCCCTCCACGAAACGGCGCGCCTGCTCGAGCAGCGTCGCGTTTTCATCCGCGCCTGCCTCGATACGCGCAAACTTCAGCAGATCACACTTCTCCAGGAATACGGACAGCAACGCCTTTTGCTCGTCGGGGAAATCCTTCTCCCCCGCCATGCTCGCGAGAAATTCCGGCGACGTCTGCCGCGTCGCCCGCAAGCCATACTGGACGGTGATGTAGCGGCGCAGGATGTCCGAAACCCGGATGCTGAAAGCATGCGGATCGGTCGTCTCCATCTCCCCGCGCGCCTCCGTGAGCTGCCTTAGCGCCACCTCGCGCGGTGTCGGCGGCGGAGGGCCGGGCCGGCGCGTGAGCCAGCGGACGAGCAGCCAGACCAGCGCCCCGACCACCAGTAAGGCGACCGCCGCAGCCGTGACGACCATCCAGAGCGGATACGGAAAAACCTCCACGGGCGGCGCGATGTCGCGTATCTCCGGCACCGGCGACGCCTGCGCCAGCAATCCAAAATCCAAAATCGAAAATCGAAAATCCATCACGCCCTCGCCAGCCTCCGCTCACGCGTTTTGAAAAAAGTGCGCAGCGCCGGAACGTAATCCTGATCGGTTCGCAGCTCGATGCTGTCGATGCGCTTGCGTAGCAGGTTTTTCACGAGATCGGCACGCCGTTTCTGAATGAGGTGCGCATACTCGGCACGCATCCGCCGGTCACTCGTGTCGATCTCGATCTGCTCGCCGGTCTCCGCGTCCTCGAGCCGCAGACGCCCGACGTTCGGCAGCTCTTCCTCGCGCGGATCGACGATCGGCACCGCGATCAAATCATGCCGCCGCCCCGTCACCGTCAGCTCCCGCGAGAAATCGGGCGTCTGGAAATCGGAAATGAGAAACACGACTGATTTCCGCGTCACCACGCGGTTGAGATAATTCAGCGCCGCCGCCGGCTCCGTGCCGCGTCCGCGCGGCGTGAAGTAAAGGATCTCACGAATCAAACGCAGGATGTGGACGCGCCCTTTCTTCGGCGGAATGAACAGCTCGACATGATCCGAGAAGAGAATCAGCCCGACTTTGTCGCTGTTCCGAATCGCGCTAAAGGCCAGCAAACAAGCGATCTCGGCGGCCAGTTCGCGCTTGCTCAACTCGACGCTGCCGAACTCTCCCGACGCGCTCACATCGACCACCAACATAACAGTCAGCTCCCGCTCCTCCGTGAATTTCTTGATGAACGCATCGCCCATCCGCGCCGTGACGTTCCAGTCGATCGCCCGCACTTCGTCCCCCGGCTGATACTCGCGCACTTCCTCAAAATTCATCCCGCGCCCTTTGAAAACGCTGCGGTATTGCCCGGCGAACGCGGCATCGATGATATGCCGCGTCTTCAACTCCAGACGCCGGATTTTTTTGAGAATATCTTTGGGGTCTTGCATCGGCGCGTCTTGCTGCCCCTGCGGGCGGCGGATCACGGCACGGGCAGCCCGGCGAAGATGCGCTCGACGATCTGCTCGCTCGTCACCGCCTCTGCCTCGGCTTCGTAGCTCACGATGATCCGGTGGCGCAGCACATCGGCCCCGATGCTTTTCACATCCTGCGGCGTCACGTAGCCGCGTCCGCTGAGAAAAGCCCGCGCGCGCGCCGTGAGCGTGAGGGCGATGGTCGCGCGGGGCGATGCGCCGTAGCGGATCATCCCTTCGAGATCGAGTTTGTAGGCCGCCGGTTCCCGCGTCGCCCAGACGACATCGACGATGTAATCTTTCACCCGGTCATCGACGTAGATTTCGTTGACGATCCGCCGCGCCTCGAGGATGTGCGCGGGATCGACCGTCGGCGTCACGTCCAGCTTTGGCGAGGATGTCGCCATGAGATCGAGAATCTGCCGCTCCTCCACCTTGGTCGGGTAGCCGACGTTGAGTTTCAGCATGAAGCGGTCGAGCTGCGCCTCGGGTAACTGGTAGGTTCCCTCCTGCTCCAGCGGGTTCTGCGTCGCGAGGACCAGGAAAGGATCGGGCAAGGGAAACGTGGTCTCGCCGATCGTGACCTGCCGCTCCTGCATCGCCTCGAGCAGCGCGCTTTGCACCTTCGCGGGGGCGCGGTTGATTTCATCCGCGAGGATCAGGTTTGAAAAAAGCGGGCCGTGCTTCGTCGTGAATTCGCCACTGCGGGGATTGTAGATGAGCGTGCCGATCAAGTCCGCCGGCAGCAGATCGGGGGTGAACTGAATCCGCTGGAACTTTGTCTGGATCGACGCAGCCAGCGTCCGCACCGTGAGCGTTTTCGCGAGGCCCGGTACGCCTTCGAGCAAGACGTGGCCATTGGTGAGGAGGCCGACGAGCAGGCCGTCGATGAGGTATTTTTGCCCGACGACGACGCGGGCCATTTCGGTTTGGAGCGGGGCGACCCATTGGCCGGCCTCCCGCACTTGCTGGGTGAGTTCCTGAGTGGTGGTGGACATGAAAGAGGAGCCGATACTGCGAGGGACGGGTGAGACAGGGCGAGCCGAACCGCGTTCAAATGCGAGAGAGTCACCCTTTTTGAACGCAGAAGGGAACCGCGTGTCTGAGCGAACTCGAATTGTTAATGACGTTAACTATTTCGGACAAACCGGGAATAAACGCACACGAACGCCGTCTCACATCCGAAGACATTGTAGATACACATTCTCCGCAAGTTGTTTTTTAACCTTATTTGAACCATGGCCGCTGAAGACACAGATTCTGGAATTAAGATTTACCTCCGCGAAATCGGGCAGATCCCGCTCCTGACCATTCAGGACGAGATCGACCTCGCCGCGAAGATCAAAGTCGGCGACAAGGCCGCGCGCTCGCTCATGATCCGCTCGAACCTGCGGCTTGTGGTGAAGATCGCTCACGATTACGCCAATCTTGGCCTGCCCCTGCTCGACCTCATTTCCGAGGGGAACATCGGGCTCATGAAGGCGGTCGAGCGCTTCGATCCGGCGAAGGGCGGCAAGTTGAGCACGTATGCCGCCTGGTGGATCAAGCAGTCGATCAAGCGCGCGCTGGCAAACCAGAGCAAGACGATCCGCCTCCCCGTGCATCTCGTCGACAAGATCTCGAAAATGCGTCGGGTCTCCATGCAGATGAGCGAGGAGCTGGGCCGCGAGCCGACCGATGATGAATTGGCTGAGGAGGTCGGCCTATCCCCCTCGAAGGTATCGCAGCTCAAGACCGCCTCGATCCGCCCGGCCTCGCTCGACGCGCCGATTAGTGACGACGACACGACGGAGTTTGGCGAGATCGTCGGCGACGACGAGGCGCAGACTCCGCTGGAGTTGTTGAGCAACAAAAACATGCAGGATGAATTGGGCGACCTGATCCTCGTGCTCGACGACCGCGAGAAGAAGATCATCTATGCGCGGTTCGGCCTCGACGGCGGCAAACCGAAGACGCTCGAGGAAGTGGGGCGAAAGTTCGGCGTGACCCGCGAGCGCATCCGGCAGTTGCAGAACATCGCGCTGCTCAAGCTCCGCCGTGCGCTTCAGAAAAAAGAGAAGCCAATCGAGGCGCTGCACGGGCCGAACTGAAGCGGCGGGCGCGCGGCAGCACGCCGATGGCGGGTTTCGCGCGAATCGTTTCAAAAAACAGGCGCATACCGATGAACGACGAACTGAAAGCGATCCTCGTCGGATGCGGCGGCATGGCTGGTGCCTGGCTTCGGGCGGTGAAAGAGAATCCGGGCGTGAATTTATGCGGCTTCGTAGACATCAATGAAGAGGCAGCGAGGAAGCGGGCCGCCGAGTCCGGAAGCGCTTCGCCCGTCATCGGCACCGATCTCGTCGCCGTGCTGGAAAAGGTGCGGCCGGATGTTGTTTTCGACTGCACGATCCCCGAGGCGCATCACGGCGTGGCGCTCGCGGCGCTGGAGCATGGCTGCCATGTGCTCGGCGAGAAACCGCTGGCGGACTCGATGGCACACGCCCGCGAGATCGTGGAGACGGCCCGCCGCACGGGCAAAATCCACGCCGTGATCCAGAATCGACGCTATCAACCGGAGATCCGGAGGCTGCACAAATTCCTCGAGACCGGTGCGCTCGGCGAGCTGACGACTTTGCACAGCGACTTTTTCATCGGCGCCCACTTTGGCGGTTTCCGCGACCGCATGGAGCACGTGCTCCTGCTTGACATGGCGATCCATACTTTCGATGCCGCTCGCTATCTCGCGGGGACCGAGCCGGTGGCAGTCGATTGCAGGGAGTGGAATCCGCCGGGCTCCTGGTATGCGCGCGATGCTTCGGCGATGGCGCTCTTCGAGATGTCCGGCGGCATCACATACACTTACCGCGGTAGCTGGTGCGCCGAGGGTCTGAATAGCTCGTGGGAAGCCGACTGGAGGATTATCGGGACGAGGGGCAGCGCGAAGTGGGACGGCGGGCAGGGCTTCCACGCCGAGACGGTCTCTGAGGCTTCCGGGTTGCGATGGAAAACGTCGCCTGTCGGATGGCCGCCGGGCGATCCCGATGCAAAAGTGGGGGCGCACAGCGGGCTGATGCGGGAATTCGTGGAGTGCGTCCGTACGGGTCGGCAGCCCGAGACGGCAGCAGCGGAGAACATCAAGAGCCTCGCGATGGTCTTCGCGGCGATCCAGAGCGCGGAAACGGGCCGCCGGGTGGAAATCAGTGTCTGAGCGCCACTAACTGATCCCGCACCCCACCGCTGGCGCGATCTCTCCCGCGGCGCGAGTCCGCGCGCGGCTCAGACACGTGGCGCTGCTCAAGGCCGCTCGCAACGGAGATAGCGATCCGACGAAGCCATCGCACGAAAGCATCGCGTCGCCGGGCGCGTTGAGTTTTCCTCCGCGACGCAATGAACGCGTATCTCGATCTCCTGCGGCTCGTGCTCGAAAAGGGACGCGCGAAGGAGGATCGCACGGGGACGGGGACGCTCTCAGTTTTTGGCGCGCAGGCGCGGTTCGATTTGCGCGCGGGGTTCCCGCTGCTCACGACGAAGAAACTGCATCTCAAGTCGATCATCCACGAACTGCTCTGGTTCATCCGCGGGGAGACGAATGTCGGCTACCTCCGCGAGTATGGGGTGACGATATGGGACGAGTGGGCGGATGAAAACGGCGACCTCGGGCGTGTGTATGGCGCGCAATGGCGGAATTGGCGGGGGGCGGATGGGCGCGTCGTCGATCAGCTCGGCGAGGCGATTTCCATGATCCGCCAGAACCCGGACAGCCGGCGGATCATCGTGAGCGCGTGGAATCCGGGGGAGATCGGCGCGATGGCGCTGCCGCCGTGTCACGCGCTGTTTCAGTTCTTTGTGATCGATGGGGAATTGAGCTGCCAGCTTTACCAGCGGAGCGCGGATTTGTTTCTCGGCGTGCCTTTCAACATCGCGTCGTACGCGCTGCTCACGCTGATGTGCGCGCAGGTGTGCGGGCTGCGGGCGGGGGATTTTGTGCATACGTTTGGCGATCTGCATCTTTACAAAAATCACCTCGACCAGGCCCGCGAGCAGCTCCGGCGGGAGCCGCGCGCGCTCCCGGCGATGCGGCTGAATCCGGCGCGCCGGGAGCTGTGGGATTTTGTGTATGAGGATTTCGCGCTGGAGGGATATGAGCCGCATCCGGGGATCAAGGCACCGATTGCAGTATGAATATCGGCCCGCTGAGACGGGATGACGTTTCGGAATTTCTGCCCGCGGAACACGCGGAGGAAAAAAAGCTGGAGAAGCCGCTGCGCAAATGGGCGGAAGCGCACGGCTACGCGCCGCGCGATGGCGGCAGGAACCTCGAGCTCTGGCTGCGCCCGTGAAAGCCATCGCCGCCATGTCGTTGAACCGCGTGATCGGACGCGCGGGGAAGATCCCGTGGCATTTGCCGGAGGATTTCCGCTGGTTCAAAAGAACGACGCTGGGGCATGCGGTCGTGATGGGACGCAAGACCTACGAGAGCCTCGGGAAGCCGCTGCCGGGGCGGGAAAACATTGTGCTCACTCGCGGCGCACCCATCGCTGGAGCGACGACGATCCACAGCCCGGAGGAGGTGCCGGATGGCGAGGTTTTCGTGATCGGCGGAGCGGAAATCTACACGCTGCTGCTGCCGCGATGCACTGACCTTTTCCTCACCGTCGTGCAGCGCGAGGTCGAGGGAGACGCGTTTTTCCCGGAGTTCGAGAGCCTGTTCGAGTTCGCGGGCATCGCGCTGACGACGCCCGATTTCGAGGTGCGGCATTATCGCCGCGTTTTCGTATGACATCGGAGATACCCGCACCCATCATCCGCGGCCAGCCATGACCGACCCGCGCAAAGTCCCACGCCACATCGCCATCATCATGGATGGCAACGGCCGCTGGGCGCGCGAGCGCGGGCTGCCGCGCGTGAAAGGCCACCAGCAGGGCGCGGAATCGGTGCGCGAAGCGATGGAAGCGTGCGTCGAGGCGAAGGTTGAGTTCCTCACGGTGTATGCTTTTTCCACGGAAAACTGGAAGCGCCCCAAGGCCGAGGTGGGCGCACTGATGCGGCTGCTGCAGCAGTTCCTCCGCGAGAAGACGCCGGAGCTCATGGAGAAAAATGTGCGGCTCCAGGCCATCGGGCGGCTCACGGATTTGCCCGAGGCGTGCCAGCAGGAGTTGCATCGCGCCATCGAGGCGACGGCGGGAAACACCGCGCTCACGCTCATCCTCGCGCTCAGCTACAGCAGCCGGCTGGAGATCGTCGATGGGATCAGGAGCCTAATGCGCGAGATCGCGCTCGGGCACATCGACGAGGCGATGATTGATCCCGAGATGTTCAGCAAGCACCTCTACACGCGCTACTATCCCGACCCCGATCTGCTCATTCGAACTTCCGGCGAGCTTCGATTATCCAACTTTCTGCTTTGGCAACTCAGCTACACCGAAATGTTTGTCACGAAAAAGCTCTGGCCTGATTTTACGAAGGCCGACCTCCACGAGGCCGTCGCCGAATACGCACAACGCCAGCGGCGCTACGGAGGGCTCTAACTAAATGCCGAAACCGCAAACCATCCTCCTCGTCGATACCGAGACCGACCTGCTCGAGTGGATGCAGCATCAGCTCGAGACGCCGGAGACGCGCGTGCTCATCGCGTCGGCATCGGATGAGGCTTTCGAGATTTATAAGCGTGAGAAGCCGGCGCTCGTCATCGCCGAGACGCATCTCGCGCCGTTCAGCGGGCTCGAGCTGCTCGTGAAAATCCGCCAGCGCGATCCGGCGGCGATGGTGATTCTCGCAAGCGCCTGGGGCACGACCCAGAACGTGATCGAGTCGATGAAACTCGGCGCGTTCGATTTCATCCGGAAGGAGCAGTTACCCTTCACGTTGAAGATGGTCGTCGATGCCGCGCTCGAGCAGCAATCGGCCTCGCGCACGGCTACGACCTCCGACCCGCAACTCACGGTCGAGCAGCATCAGGACAGTATCGTCGGCCAGTCGGCGGCGATGCAGCAGGTGTTCAAGATGGTGGGGCGAGTCTCACACACGGACGCGCCGGTGATGATCACGGGCGAGAGCGGTTCGGGAAAGGAGCTGGTCGCCCGCGCGATCCACACGCATGGGCAGCGGAGCGGGAAAAACTTCCTCGCGATCAACTGCGCGGCGATCCCGGAGCAATTGCTGGAGAGCGAGCTTTTTGGACATGAAAAAGGATCGTTCACCGGCGCGACGGAGCGCCGCGTGGGGCGGTTTGAGCAGAGCGATGGCGGCACGCTTTTTCTCGATGAGATCGGCGACATGCCGCTGCCGTTGCAGGGAAAAATTCTGCGCGTGCTCCAGGATGGCGAGTTCTCGCGCGTGGGCGGGAATACGACGCTGAAGAGTGATGTACGGATTGTGGCGGCGACGAATCGGAATCTCGAAAAGGACGTGGAGGCGAGGAAGTTTCGCGAGGATTTGTTTTACCGGCTGAATGTCGTGCGGATTCATCTGCCGCCGCTGCGGCAGCGGGTGGAGGACATCCGGCTGCTCGCGGAGTATTTCCTCCAACGCGTGGCGCATGTGAAGCACCTGCCGCAACTCCGCATCTCGGACGAGGCGATCCGCGCGATGGAGGCGCACAACTGGCCGGGAAATGTGCGGGAACTCGAGAATACAATCCAGCGCGCGTGCGTGCTGGCGACATCGGATGTGCTGCTGCCAAAGGATATCCCGCTCGGCGGGGCGGGCGAGCAGGCGTCGGCGGTCGCGCAGCCATCGGGGCCAGTGGCGCTGACGACGGAGACGGCGATCGAGGTGCTCCTGCGGGCGGCGCAGGCGGATGCGGAAGTGCAGTTGCTGCCGTGGCTGGAGCGGGAGTTCACGCTGTATGCGATGAAGGCGACGAAGGGGAATCAGGTGCGCGCGGCGAAGCTGCTGGGCATCACGCGGGCGACGCTGAGGAAGCGGGCGGAGCGGTTTGGGATCACGAAGAGCCTGAGTATTACGTGAATCTCGGTTTTTGGGTTTTCGGTTTTGGAATGGGGAGCGTGCAATGACCACCTGGCTTTGGGGGGACGATCGCTTCCTCCCTTGCAGCGGAGTGCCGCTCTCGGACCGAGGGTTTCGCTATGGGATGTCGGTGTTCGAGAGTCTGCGCGTGCGGGAGGGGAAGGCGGAGTTTCCCGCGGAACACCTCGCAAGGCTGGAGGCGGCTTGCGCGCTGGTCGGCTTTCCGAAACCTCAACTGACTGCAACGGACTTTTCGGTCGTCGAGGGCGATGGATTCGCGCGGATCCACGTCACAGCCGGAGAGGGTGGGCCGGGGGATGAGACGACTTCTTGTCAGGTTTACCTAACATTTGAACAACGCGCAGCGGAGACGCGCGATGCCTTCGATGTGTCGGTGCATCGCGGTTGGGAAACGCCGCTTTTTCCGGGACTAAAAACGGGAAATTACTGGCCGCACATCGCTGCGCTCCAAACCGCCCAGCAACAAAACTGCGACGAGGCGCTGCTGCTCAAACATGACGGGAGGCTCGTCTCAGCGGCGATGGCGAATGTCTTCGTCGTCCGCGAAGGACGGGTGCTGACGCCACCCTTGAGCGACGGCGCGCGAGACGGCGTGGTGCGCGAGTGGGTGATGCAGCGAATCGAGGTCGAGGAGGCGCACTTGCGCGAAGACGAACTCAAGCAAGCCGGCGAGATATTTCTCACGAATAGTTGGATCGGGATCATGCCGGTCGCTTCACTGGAGGGTCGCGAGCTGCCGTCGCGCGCGCTTGCGAGTGAGCTTCAACGCGCCTGTTGAGCGAGCGCCTCGATGCGCCGCAGCACGGGCGGATGCGAATGGTAAAGCGCGACGTAAAGCGGATGCGGGGCGAGGTTCGAGAGGTTCTCGCGGGAGAGCTTTTTCAGCGCTGACGCGAGCGCAGCGGGCTGTCCGGTGGTCTCGGCGGCGAAGCGGTCGGCGTCGAACTCGTGCTGGCGCGTCCAGATCGCGCCAAGGACGGAAAGGAGCCGGCTGAGCGGGGTAAAGAGCACAAGGAAAAACGCGAGCCCGGTATAAGTCGCGGCTCTTTCCACAAAGAACGCCTGATGCAGCGCGACGCTCTCGACGAAGTGCGAGGCGAGGAAAAAGAAGACGCCGAGGCTGAGGATCGAGACGGCGATGTGCTGGAGGATGTGGCGGAGTTTGTAGTGGCCGACTTCGTGCGCGAGGACGGCGAGGAGTTCGTCGGGGGTGTGCGCGGCGATGAGGGTGTCGAAGAGGGCGATCTTTTTCCAGCGGCCGAAGCCGGTGAAAAAGGCGTTGGATTTCGTGGAGCGGCGGGAGCCATCCATCACGTAGAGGTCGGCGATGGGGAAATCCTGCGCGCGGCCGTAGTCGAGGATCGCGCGGCGGAGCGGGCCCTCCGCGAGCGGGGTGAATTTGTTGAAGAGCGGGAGGATGATGGCGGGAGCGATGTAGGCGAGGAGCACCATCGCGGCGGCGGTGAAAACCCAGCCCCAGAGCCAAGCCAGCGGGCCGCCATACTTGAAGAGCGCGAGGATGCCGGCAAGGATCGGGCCGCCGAGCGCGGCGGTCAGGGCGAGGGATTTGAACTGGTCGGCGAGCCAGATGGCGGGGGTGGTTTTGTTGAAGCCGAAGCGCTGCTCGATGACGAAGGTGCTCCAGAGGTCGAACGGGATGTCGATGATGGTTTTTCCCAGGATGAGCAGGCCGACGAAGAGGAGGCCGTGGATGATGTCGGGAGCGAACTTTCCGACGGCATAAAGATCGTCCTGCGCATCCATGCCGCCGACCAGGATCGCGATGCTGGAAAGCGGCGACCAGGCTGCGGAGACGATGTGGAATGTCCAGGTAATGACGAGCTTGCTGAGCCAGGCGAATCCGCCGCCGAGCCAGAAGGCGAAAAGCAGGGCGAAATCGATGCCGGAGACGAGGAGGTCGAAGCGGGTGTTGACGGCGGTGTAATCGAGGAGGCGGCGGTATTCGCGTTCGTCGTAGATGTCGCGGAAGGCGGCGGGGAGGCGGGGCTCGAGGGCGCGGAGATTGAGGAACTGGGCGGCGGCATCGAGCGCGCGCAGGGCGGTGAGGGCGGCGAGGATGATCCAGAAATAGGCGTTCATGCGGGAAGGAAGATACGTCGGGGACGCCGTCGGCAACACACCCCGGAGCGAGCGTGGATTGATCCGTTCCCGAATCCGCTTTTTCGCGCCGAAGCCCTCGCGCAGAGTCGCGGGGATGAAGGTATCGGCGCAGGCCAAGATCAATCTTTCCCTCGAAATCCGCGGACGACGGGCGGACGGCTATCATGAAATCGACACGCTGATGGTGCCGATCGCGTTGGCGGACGAAATCGAGATCGAGCGGGGAGGGGAGGGGATCGAGTTCACTTGCAGCGAGGCGAGCCTGCACGGAGGCGAGAATCTCGTGGTGCGGGCGACGCGGCTTTTCTGCGAGGAAAACGGGATCGTGGAGGGGATGCGGATTCACCTCGAAAAGCGAATCCCACACGGGGCCGGGCTGGGCGGCGGGAGCAGCGACGCGGCGGCAACGTTACGGGCGCTGGATGCAATGTTCGAGACGCGGCTCGGGCGGGAGCGGCTCACGGAACTGGCGGCGCGGCTCGGCTCGGATGTGCCGTTTTTCGTGGTGGAATCGGCGGCGCGCTGCCGGGGTCGCGGGGAGATCGTCGAGGCGGTGTCGCTGGCGGAGTTGCCGCCGCTGCTGCTTGTAAAGCCGGAGTTCGCGGTGCCGACGCCGTGGGCTTACTCGCGCTGGCGGGATGCGCGGGAACTGCCGGGCGTGCCGTATGCCGCGCAGGAGTTCGCGTGGGGACGGCTGGTGAACGACATGGAGCGCCCGGTTTTTGAGAAATATCTGATGCTGGCCGAGATGAAGCGCTGGCTCCTCGCGCAGCCAGAAGTCGCGGGCGCACTACTCTCGGGTTCGGGCTCGACGATGCTCGCGATATTACGCGGCGATGGTGCGGAGGTCGGCGAGCGGGCGCGCAAGATTTTCGGAGAGCTGTGGCTCTGGACCGGGCACGCCCGCCCTTAACGCGTCCCAAGCCCGAGACTCGCGATGAAGGCCGCCAGGCCTGCGCTCGGCGCCCGCCGCTGCTCGTCGAGCACGAGTGCATTGCGAAACCGCCCCAACTGCAAATACGCGCGATAGCTCGCCGGCATCTCGAGCCCCACGTCGGCCAGCCGCTTCTTCCCCGAAAACACGCCCTGCCAATCCTCCTTCGCCGGCCCCGTCAGACCCGCGGTGAGTGGGACGGCCACGTGCTTTTCAAAATCGAAGCCCGCTCCCTCGGCGACCTCGCGCAGGAGCGCACGCTGGCGCGGAGTCACCAGTTCGATCCGTCCCACCATCGACCGCGTCACTTTCGTCTCGCCCGAGATTTCCAGCGGCAGCACGCGATCCGTCCAGGCCCGCGGCACGAGGAAAAACAGCCGCACGCCCGGGCTTTGGAAATACGAGACCTCCCACGTCGCCAGCATCGCCTCCGCCTCATCGGGGTAAAGTCCATCGGCGACGAGCGCCGCCTTCATTTCCACGCGCACGCCGGCCAGTGCGGTCGTGGAAAAGCTCAGCTCGGGAAAAGCCGCGTCCGGCACCACGAGCGCCCCGCCCGCGGTCTGCTCCTGCCTGCGCCACGCAGCCGATCCGTCGCCCCGCACCTCCACGAACCAGACCGTCCGGATTTCCCGCGCCACGTCCGCCGCGTCTTCGTGGGGCAAAATCACCAGACTCCCGTCGCCGCCGCGCTTCACTCGCAGCGGCGCGTCGAGATTTCCCACCCCGCGATAAAACAGAAACTGCTCCCGCTCGCCCTTGATATTGGCGACCATCGCCGACTTCGCCCCGCGCGGCGCGA
>PPFU01003009.1_pt1 | contig 17660 bp, 16 predicted proteins | sample 1535991 | NCBI WGS metagenome assembly PPFU01 (sample SAMN04901290, study PRJNA319586) | Hypolithon metagenome, whole genome shotgun sequencing project. | isolation source: Antarctic Hypolithon | place: Antarctica: Miers Valley | collected 2014
CCGGCAGGTCGGGCGCGTGCTGGCGCTCGCGCTCGCGGCGGCGCTCGCGCTCGCGGGCTGCGCTGGCGACGACCCCGCACCCGGGTACGACGGTGCGGTTGCCGGCGCGGACGGCGCCAGGCGCGATCGCGACGGCCAGGTGGTGATCAGCGGCGACGACCGCCTCGCAGAGCGCCTGACCTGGCGGGTGCCGACGGTCGACCGCGACCCGGAGGACGAGCGCGGCCTCGTCGCTGCGGCCGATGCCGCACTCGCCGCGGGCGACCTGTACGCCGGGGGCGATTCGGCGATCCCCCTGTACCTGGCGGTCATCAATGCGGAAAGCAGCGGCGGCGGAGCCGGGATGGCGACCGGTACCGCAGATGCGCACGAGGCCACGGGCCCCAGCGACGCTGCCGACGTGGCGCGCGCGCGCGCGGGCCTTGCGAAGGCGGTCGCCGCGGTCCTTGCTGAAGGCGGCCGTGCCTTGGTGCTGGCCGACGACGAAGGCGAGGCGCTCCGCGCGGCGCGCGTGTCCGCCGCGGTGGTGCGCACCGCGGCGCCCGATGCGCCCGCGGTGGAGGCATATCTGGCGCGAGTCGACCTGGCGGACCGGCTGTGGGAGCTGGGCAGCGGCGCCGAGCGCGCGCTGGCGCAGGACGAGGTTGGGGAGGACGGAGGCGCTGCGCTGGCGCTGGCGCGCGAGGCGCTGGCGCTGGCGCCCGGGTATCCGCGCGCGCTGCAGGCGGAAGCCGCGGTCGAGAGCGCCCTGATCCGCCGCGCCGAGAAGGCGGGCGGCGGCGGCGACTTCGTGGCTGCGGCGAGCTGGCTGGATGCGGCCGACGCGATCCGCGACGACACCGCGACCGTCGGCGACGCGCGCGCCCGGGTCGTGCAGATGCGCCTGTCGCGCATCGCCCGCCTGCGCGACCAGGGCGTGGCGCTGCTGGCGCGCGGAGGCGACGTCGACGCGGCTCGCGGGCTGCTGGCGCAGCTGCTGTCGCTGGCGGAGCCCGGCGATCCGGCCGCGTCGGAGCTGCGCGAGCGCATCGACCTCGCGGTGTACTACGGCATGTTCAGGCCGCGACAGAACTTCACCGATGCGCTCGCCAGCGGCGCGCGCGGGCCACAGATGGTGGTGGTGCCCCACGGCGGCTTCCGGATGGGGGCCGCCGACGACGATGCCCAAGCCGAGGCCAACGAGCGGCCGCAGCGCTACGTGCGCTTCGACCGTGGCTTCGCGCTTGCGCTGCACGAGGTGACGGTGGCGGAGTTCGGACGCTTCATCGCCGCCACCGCACACCGCACGCGCGCCGACCGCCGCGGCTACTCGATGGCCTATGACGAGCGCAGCGGCAATTTCATCCGCCGCAGCCGCGTCGACTGGCGGTCGGACTACGCCGGGGCGACCGCTGACGGCACCGCGCCGGTGCTGCACGTCAGTGCCCCGGATGCAGAGGCCTACGCGGCGTGGCTGTCGGATGAGAGCGGCCAGCGCTACCGGCTGCCGAGCGAGGCCGAGTTCGAGTACGCGCTGCGCGCGGGTGGCGATGCGGTGTATCCATGGGGCACGGGGGAGCCGCCCTCGGGCAGCGGCAACGTCACCGGCGCCCGCGACCGCTCGCCGGGCGGACGCAGCTGGAGCAATGCGTTCAGCGGATATGGCGACGGCCATTGGGGCCCCGCGCCGGTGGGGACGTTTTCGGCCAACGCGTTCGGCCTGCATGACCTCGGCGGCAACGTCAGCGAATGGGTCGCCGACTGCTGGCATGATAGCTATCGCCGCGCGCCGACCGGCGGCACCGCCTGGGTCAACCCCGGCTGCCGCACGCAGGTGATCCGCGGAGGCTCCTGGGCCAGCGCACCGTCACAGACGCGATCGTCATGGCGAGCGCCGGTCCCGGTCGACACCGCCAACGCGCGCATCGGCTTCCGCGTCGCGCGCGACCTATAGACCCGCGCCCGACCCGGCCGGCAGGAGACCCACCCCGATGCGACAGGACCCGTTCGGCAACCGAGGTGGCCAAGGACAGCCGGCACGGCGGCGAGGCGGCTTCAATCCGCGCATGCTGATCCTTGCGGTGTTTGCGATCTACGGCGTGTACTACTACTTTTCCAACCAGACGGTGGACCCCGTGACCGGGGAGAAGGTGCTGATCGACAGGAGCCTGTCGATCGAGGACGAAAAGGCGCTGGGGCTGCAGGCGTACGAGGAGATCCTGTCGCAGGAGCGTCCGGTGGATCCGGACTCGGAGATCGCGCGCCAGGTGCGCGCCATCGCCGCGCGGCTGATCGACAAGGTGCCCGAGGTCGAGGCCGCGCTGGCGGCGGAGAACGGGCAGCAGGCGCCGACGTTCTCGCAGGATTTCGAATGGGACGTGCAGGTCATCGAATCCGAGCAGGCGAATGCCTTCTGCCTGCCGGGCGGCAAGATGGCGGTCTACACCGGTCTGGTGCCGGTGGCAGGCAACGAGGACGCGATGGCGGTGGTGATGGGCCACGAGATCGCGCACGCACTGCTGCGCCACGGCGCCCAGCGCATGGCACAGCAGAAGCTGTCGCAGATGGGGCAGATGGCCGGCGCGATGAGCGGTATGGACCCGCAGCAGCAGCAGATGGTGATGGCGGCGATGGGCTACGGCTACCTGCTGCCGTACGCGCGCAAGCACGAGACAGAGGCTGACGAGGTCGGGCTGATGCTGGCCGCGGCGGCATGCTTCGACCCCGCAGAGTCGGTGCCGCTGTGGGAGCGCATGGGCGCGGCCAGCGGTGGCGGGGCGCCGCCGGAGTTCTCGTCGACGCATCCCAATCCCGGCACGCGGATCCAGAACCTGCGGTCGTGGATGCCCAAGGCGATGGAATACCGCGAGCGCTTCTGCACCACGCCCTGAAGCGCGGCGCGCTGCAGCGCGCTGCGCTCAGAAGCTCATGAACAGCCCGCCATTGACCGGGATGTTGGCGCCGGTGATGTAGCCGGCGTCGTCGTCGACCAGGAAGCCGACGACGCGCGCGATTTCGTCCGCGCGCCCCAGTCGCCCCACCGGCACCTGCGCGACGATGCCGTCGCGGATGTTGGCGGGCATCGCCATTACAAGTGCGGTGTCGACATAGCCGGGGGAAATCGAGTTGACGGGGACGCCCTTGCGCGCGAGCTCGCGCGCCAGTGACATCGTGAACCCGTGCATGCCCGCCTTGGCTGCGGCGTAGTTGGTCTGTCCGAACTGGCCGGTCTGGCCGTTGACCGAGCTGATGTTGACGATGCGCCCGAAGCCGCCTGCGGCCATGCCGTCGACGACCTGCCGGGTGCAGTGGAAGACGCCGTCGAGGTTGACGTCCATCACCTGTCGCCACTGCGGGTGCGCCATCTTGCGCAGCGTGCCGTCGCGGGTGATGCCGGCGGCGTTGACCAGGATGCCAACGTCGCCGTGGCGGCGTGCGATGTCGGCGAACGCACCCGTGCAGGCGTCGAAGTCTGTGACGTCGAGCGCGACGCAGTCGACGTCATGACCCGGGATCGCGGCGCGCAGCGCATCGGCACGCCCGTCGAGCGGCCCAAGGTCAGCCGCGACTACCCGGTGTCCCGTCTGGGCGAGCAGCGCGCAGATCGCGGTGCCCAGGCCGCCGGTGCCGCCGGTGCCGACGGCGGTCCGCGACCCGCGTGTGGGCGTCACTTGCCCCGGGGTTTCGGGGCGTCGGCGTCACGCATCCTGCCGGCGCTGGGCGGGCCAGGCGTGGGGCTGCCGGGCGAGCGGCCCATGCCGCCGATCAGGCTCTGCTGGAACTCCTGCCACATCGCCATGTTGCGCTCGGTCAGCTGGTTCATCATCGCCCACGGTGTCTGCCCGAGGACGCTGCCCATCTGCTGGCGGAACTGGTGCTGCTGCTCGAGGAAGGTCTGCATCGAGCGGTCGAGGTAGCTGCCCATGAAGCCCTGCAGCGAGTCGCCGTAGAAGCGGATGATCTGGCTGAGCAGCTGTGTCGACAGCATCGGCTGCCCGTCCTGCTCGTGCTCGGTGATGATCTGCAGCAGCACCTGCCGCGTCAGATCCTCGCCGCTCTTGGCGTCGCGGACCTCGAAGGTCTCGCCGTCGACGATCAGCTGGCGCACATCCTCGATGGTGATGTAGCTCGAGATCTCGGTGTCATAGAGGCGCCGGTTGGGATACTTCTTGATTACACGGTTCGTGGTCATTGAGCAAACACTCTAACGATGCTGGCCCGCAGCATGGCCCAGCGCCGAAGGGCTTGCAACCTGCCGGAAATGAACGCGTCCGGGTACCGCTACCAGCCCATGTACTGACCGCCGTTGGCGGACAGGTTGGCCCCGGTGATCCAGCTGGCCTCGTCGGGGATGAAGAACCCGACCGCGTACGCGATCTCGTCAGGGTTGCCGAGACGCCCGGTCGGGATCTGCGCGACGATCTTCGCGCGCACGTCCTCGGGCACCGCCATCACCATGTCGGTGCCGATGTAACCAGGCGACACGGTATTGACGGTGATGCCGAAACGGGCATTCTCCTGCGCCAGGGAGATGGTGAAGCCGTGCATGCCGGCCTTGGCCGCGGCGTAGTTGGCCTGCCCGTACTGTCCCTTCTGTCCGTTGATCGAGCTGATCTGGATGATGCGGCCCCACTTGCGGTCGCGCATGCCTTCGATCACGGGGCGGGTGACGTTGAACACCGAGTTGAGGTTGGTGTTGATGACCTCCTGCCACTGGGGCGCGGTCATCTTGTGAAAGGTGCCGTCGCGGGTGATGCCGGCGTTGTTGACCAGGATGTCGACCGGACCCAGCTGGCGCTCGGCCTCGCGGACCATGCGCTCGGCCTCCTCGGGGGAGCCGACGTCGCCTGCGGCGAGCGCGATGTCGTGCCCGGCGGCCTGCATCTGCGCCTGCCACGCGCGCGCCTTGTCCTCGTTGCGGAAGTTGGTCGCCACGCGGTGGCCGCCCTCGGCCAGCCTGCGGCAGATCGCCGTGCCGATACCGCCCGTTCCGCCCGTCACCAGTGCCACGCGTGCCGTCATCGTCCCGCTCTCCCTGTGCTGTGTGGTGTGCCTGGCGAGCGCGGCCTACGGCTTCAGGCCATGCAGCGCGCACGTCGGTGCAGCGCGCAAGTCTATTCGGCCGTCGCCGGATCGCCGTTGTGCAATGCGGCGAACGGGGTGGCGCGCTGCGGTGTGCCCGGCACCGAGCGCGGGGCGAAAGCGCGCTGTGCAGCCGAGAGGAGCGTACCGACATCGCGCGCGCCGGCGATCGCCGCGTGGTCCTGTCCAAGCAGCCTCCAGGCCGCTGCAAGCACCGGCAGCGGCGCGGTCGGATCCACCGGCAGAGACCGCAGCGACTTGGACAGCTTGTCGCCCCCGGCGTCGACCACCACCGGCAGGTGGGCGTGACGCGGCGTGGTCAGCCCAAGCGCACGCTGCAGCAGGATCTGCCGCGGCGTCGAGCCCAGCAGATCGGCGCCGCGCACCACCTCGGTGATGCGCTGCGCGGCGTCGTCGACCACCACCGCCAGCTGATAAGCCCAGAGACCGTCTGCACGACGCAGCACGAAATCGCCGACCTGGCCGGCGACGTCCTGCGACACCGTGCCAAGCACCATGTCGGAGAAGGTCACCGCGAGACCGTCCTCCACCCGCAGCCGGACCGCGGGATCGCGACGACGCACGCCCGGGCTGCACTCGCGATGCACGCCGCCGACAGCCGCGAGCCCGGCGCGGCTGCAGTGGCAACGGAAGGCGCGGCCGTCGTCCAGGAGCTGCTCGAGGGCACGTGCGTAGAGTGCGCCGCGCGTCGACTGTGCGACCACCCGGCCATCCGGCACCAGGCCCATCGCCGTGAGCATCCGACGCTGCCCTGCCGCGGCGCCGGCGACTTCGCGCGGAGGGTCTAGGTCCTCGATCCGCAGCCACCATTCGCCGCCGGCATGGCGTGCAAACAGCCAGCTGCCCAGCGCGGCCATCGCCGAGCCCAGGTGCAGCGCGCCGGTCGGCGATGGCGCGAACCGGCCGCGCTGGGGCGTGCCCGTGGACGAAGGCGGGTCGGTGTTCGGCATGTGTCTTGCGGCAGCCCGGGTCACTTGAATTTAACCGCCGCCGCACACAGTTCACCACCGTCCTGCCACCTCCACGACCGGATCGCTCCCATGTTCAAGCGCATCGCACTGTTCCTTGCCACCAACCTTGCCGTGCTGGCGCTCGTCAGCGTCGTCATGTCCGTGCTGGGGGTGAATCCGTCCAGCATGGGTGGCCTGCTGGTGTTTGCCGCGATGTTCGGCTTCGGCGGATCGATCATCTCGCTGCTGCTGTCGAAGTGGGTCGCCAAGCGGTTCGCCGGGGCACGCGTCATCGAGCAGCCGGCCAACGAGACCGAGCGCTGGCTGGTCGACACCGTGCGCCGGCAGGCGCAGGCCGCCGGCATCGGCATGCCGGAGGTCGCGGTCTATGACGCACCGGAGATCAACGCATTCGCCACCGGCGCCAACCGCAACAGCGCGCTGGTCGCGGTGTCCACCGGCCTGTTGCGGGCGATGACCCGCGACGAGGCGGAAGCCGTGTTGGCGCACGAGGTCAGCCACGTCGCGAATGGCGACATGGTCACGATGGCGCTGCTGCAGGGCGTGCTCAACACGTTCGTAATCGTGCTCGCACGCATCGTCGGCCGCGTCATCGACGGCTACCTCAGCGGCGGCCGCGACAGCGGCGGCGGGATGGCGTATTACGCCATCGTGTTCGCGCTGGACATGGTGTTCGGGCTGTTTGCGAGCATGATCGCGATGTGGTTCTCGCGGCACCGCGAGTTCCGCGCCGATGCCGGCGGCGCCACGCTGGCGGGCCGAGACAAGATGGTCGCGGCGCTGGAGCGGCTGTCGCAGACCTACGGCCAGAGCACGCTGCCGAAGCAGGTGGCGGCATTCGGGATCAGCGGCGGCGTCGGCGGCGGGCTCAAGCGGCTGCTGATGAGCCATCCGCCGATGGACGAGCGCATTGCCGCGCTGCGCGACTGGCGGCCGGACGGCGGCGATGTGCGCCAGGGCATCGTCGCCTGACGCGGGCAAGACTGGCCGATCGACCACCTGCGACTGCGCGCGGCCGCGAGCGCGTCGCCTACTCGAACTCGTAGTTCATGTCCGGGCCGGCGCCGGCGAGGAAGTGGCCCTCGACGTAGTCGACGCCGCTGCCGAACAGGATCGACATGCTGGCCGCGTCCTGCACGAACTCCGCGATGGTGCGGATGCCCAGGTCGCGTGCCTTGCCGGCGATCTCGCGGATCCGTGCCTGGTTGTCGGGGTTGCGCGACAGGTCGTCGGTGAAGCTGCGGTCGATCTTGAGCAGGTTGGGCTTGAGGTGCGCCAGCAGCTGGAAAGAATCGAGCCCGGCGCCGAACTGCTCCAGCGCGATCCGGCAGTCCAGCCGGCCGATCGCGGTCGCGAAGTCCTGCGCCGCCTTGAGGTGCGTGAATACCTTGGCCTCGGGCAGCTGCAGCACCAGGTACTCGCCTGGGACGCCGTGCGCGGCCAGCTGCTCGCCGATGAAGCGGGTCAGGCTGTTGTCGGCCAGCGAGGCCTGGCTGACCTTGACCAGCAGCGTGGTCGGGCGGCCGGCGCGGATACGCTGGCCAATGACGGCGATGGTGTGGCCGATGACGTAGCGGTCGATCTCCCACAGCAGGCCATGCTCTGCGGCGATCTGCAGGAACGCCAGCGGACGTACCAGCTCGCCGTCGCCTGCGTTCAGGCGCAGGAACGTCTCGTAGACCGCGCCGGTGTCGCCCTGCAGGTTGATCACCGGCTGGTAGTGCAGCACGAAGCCCTCGTTGTCGAGCGCGTCGCGCAGTCGGACCACCCATGCCTTCACGTGCTCTTCCTCGGCGCGGTCGACCGCGCTCGGGTCGAACAGCTCGAAGCGGTTGCCGCCGACGCCGATCGAGGACTGCACGCCCTCACTGGCCTTGGACAGGACCTGGGTGACGCTGGCGATCTTCTCGCCGATCTGCACGCCGCCGATGCTGACGGTGACCACGCTGGAGCGGGTGCCGATGGAGAAGACGTGGGAGGCGAACGCCTCGCAGATCCGCTGCGCGGTGGCCGCAGTCGCGGCGTAGTCGCTGCCCGGCAGCAGCACCGCGAGGGTGTGCTCGGAGAACCGCGCGGCGACCGCAACGGTGCCTTTCAGCACCCCCTGCAGCCGCTCCGCGACGCCGGCCAAGATCGCGTCGGCCGAGTCCAGCCCGATCTCCTGCAGCAGGCGCTGGTAGTGATCGGGCTCGATCATCAGCAGCCCGTGCTGGGCGTTGCGCTGCGCGGCCTCGTCGACCGCATCCTCCAGCGCGCGCAGGAACGTCGGCCGGTTGAGCAGGCCGGTGACCTGGTCGCGCTGGCGCAGCTCCTCGATCTCCAGCGCGAGCTCGGGGTCGACCTCCTGCCGGCGGAACACCACCTGCAGGCAGGCTTCGCCCTCGTACTGGGCGGCGGTGAACTCCATCGACGCCGGGAACGCGTTGCCCTCGACGTCGCGCGCCTCGAGCTCGTAGCGCGGCGGCGGCGCCTGGCCGCGGCCGAGGTCCTTCAGCAGCTGCTTGAAGTCCTCGACGTGCTGCGAACCGACCATGTCCAGCAGCGACATGCCCTCGATGTCCTCGAACTCGTCGTAGCCAAACATTTCCAGGTACGCCGCGTTGGCGCGGATGTGCATGCCCTCGTGGATGTAGGCGATCGGCTCGCGCGAGGAGTCGATGAGCGCGTCGCAGCGGCGCTCCGTCTCGCGCACGCGCGCTTCCAGCCGTCGCAGCGCGCGTCGCGCCTCGAGGTCGCTCCACTCGGCGCGCACCGCCGCCAGCAGCAGCTGCGAGCGGTGGCGCAGGACCACGCGCCGCGCGCCGCCGCCAAAGGCGTCGGTAAAGCCGGCCTCGTCGAGGGCGTCGGTGACCGCGATGACCGGCAGGTCCTTGCCGCTGGCGCTGACCTGCCTGAGTACGTCCTGCAGCGCGATGCCCTGCGCCTGCTGCGCCGCCATCACGATGTCGGCGGGCTGCGAGGCGATCATCGTCGCCATCTCTTCGGGCGACCCCGGTCGGAGCGGCCGGACCGCGATGCCGGCATTGCGCAGGGTACTGACGATGGCCTCCGCGGCTTCGACGCTGTCGTCGACAATCATCAGGCGCAGCGCGTTGTCGGGGCTCTTGGCCATCGTTGTCTTGTTCCCCAGTGAAGCGGCGTTATGCCATGGCGCGGCGCGTGGCGTCCATCGTCACGCGTCTAAAGTGGGCGTTTGGACGGGTCGCCAGCGACCTCGCGGACCAGGCGCGGCACCAGGAAACCGGGCAGGCGCGCGCGCAGCGAGGCGTGCAGCGCCCGCGCGGTCGCATCGTCGACCTCGAAGTGCGCGGCGCCGGCCACCCGGTCGAGCTGGTGGAGGTAATAGGGCAGCACGCCGGCATCGAACGACTGTTCCGACAGCGCTGCCAGCGAGTCGGCGTCGTCATTGACGCCGCGCAGCAGCACCGCCTGGTTGAGCAGCGTGCAGCCCACCGCGCGCAGCGCGGCCATCGCGCCGTCAACGGCGGCATCGAACTCGCGCGCGTGGTTGGCGTGGACCACCACCACCACCGGCCAGGGAAGCGCGCGCAGCCAGGCCAGCAGCGCGTCGTCGACGCGCGCCGGCAGCACGATCGGCAGCCGCGTGTGCACGCGCAGCCGCCGCACGTGGGGGATGGCCGCCAGCTGCCCGGTGAGCTCGGCAAGCTTCGGCGTCCCCAGCGACCAGGGGTCGCCGCCCGACAGGATGACCTCGCCGATCGACGGATCGGCGGTGATCGCGGCCACCGCCTCGCGCCAGCCATCCGCCGCAGCGGTCTCCTGCGCATACGGGAAGTGGCGCCGGAAGCAGTACCGGCAGTGCACCGCGCAGCTGCCGGTTGCGACCAGCAGCGCGCGCCCGGCGTACTTGTGGATCACCCCGTGCGCGGAGCGGGCGGCGGCATCGCCGACCGCATCCAGCGAGAAGCCGGGAACCGGCCGCAGCTCCTCGTCCAGCGGCAGCACCTGCCGCAGCAGCGGGTCGGCGGGGTCGCCGTGCCGCATCCGCGCGACGAAGCCGCGCGGCACGCGCAGCGGGAACTGCGCCGCGGCGGCGTCCGACAGCGCGGGCACGGCGTCGGCCAGGCCGAGCAGCGCCAGCAGTTCTCGCGGGTCGCGGACCGCATCTCGCCAGGCCTGGCGCCAGTCGGCGGGCTGCATCGTGGGGAGGGCTGCGGGTATCATGTCGGGCCGGTTTGCGGGGCGTCGCGCCACCACGGCACGCATGTTTCCCTCGCGATCCCGTCTATTTTAGCCGCAGGCACGCATCGACCCGCCTGACCTACTTGCAGGAGCCAGCATGGCCAGTTACGGCATGAACGACGTCAAGAACGGGATGAAGATCCTCGTCAACAGCGAACCGTGCGTCATCACCGAGACCGAGTACGTCAAGCCAGGCAAGGGCCAGGCCTTCACCCGCATCAAATACCGCTTCATCAAGTCCGGCCGCGTGGTCGAACTGACGATGAAGGCCACGGACGCGCTCGAGGTCGCCGACGTCATGGACACCGACATGCGCTTCCTTTACGCCGACGGCGAACACTGGCATTTCATGGACCCGGAGTCGTTCGAGCAGGTGCAGGCCGACAGGGCCGGGGTGGGCGACGCTTCGAAGTACCTGAAGGGCGAGGAGGACTGTGTGGTGACGCTGTGGAACGGCAATCCGATCGCGGTGCAGCCGCCGAACTTCGTCGACCTGAAGATCGTCGAGACCGACCCCGGCGTGCGCGGCGACACCTCCGGCGGCGGCGGCAAGCCGGCGACGCTGGAGACCGGGGCCGTCGTGCGCGTGCCGCTGTTCGTCGGCCAGGACGAGGTCGTGCGCGTCGATACCCGCTCCGGCGACTACGTCAGCCGCGTCAAGTGACGCATCAGCGCCGCGACCCGGGCGCAGTGGCACGGAGGCCCGCGTGACCGGTCATGTCCCCGAGCCATGCGACCTGCTGATCGAGGCCGGCTTCGTGGTACCGATCGAGCCGCACGGCGTCGTGCTCGCCGCCCACGCGGTCGCGATCCGCGACGGCATCGTGGTCGCGCTGCTGCCGGTGGCCGAGGCGCGCGCGCGCTTCGCCGCCGTCGACACGGTGTCGCGGCATGACGCGGTGCTGCTGCCGGGCCTCGTCAACGCCCACACCCACAATCCGATGACGCTGCTGCGCGGCATCGCCGACGACCTGCCGCTCAAGGTGTGGCTGCAGGAACACATCTGGCCGGTCGAGGGCGCGGTGATGGGCCCGGACTTCGTCGCCGACGGGGTCACGCTGGCGATCGCGGAGATGCTGCGCGGTGGCACCACCTGCGCCAACGAGAACTACTTCTTCCCCGACGTCCAGGCCGCGACCTACAAGCGCCACGGCTTCCGCGCCCGCGTCGGGCTGCCGGTGATCGACTTTCCGACCGCGTGGGCCGCATCGGACGACGCGTACTTCGACCGCGCCGGCGAGGTCCACGACCAGTGGCGCGACGACACGCTGATCGCGACCGCGTTTGCGCCGCACGCGCCGTACACGGTCAGCGACGGCAACTTCGCGCGCATCCGGATGCTCGCCGACCAGCTCGACCTGCCGGTGCACCTGCACCTGCACGAGACCGCGCAGGAAGTGCGGCAGTCGATCGACGATCACGGCCAGCGCCCGATCGCGCGGCTCGATCGGCTCGGGTTGGTCAACGACCGCCTGATCGCGGTGCACATGACCCAGCTCACCGACGGAGAGATCGACCTGTGCGCCGAGCGCGGCGTCAGCGTCGTGCACTGCCCGGAGTCCAACCTCAAGCTCGCGTCCGGGTTCTGCCCGGTGTGCGCGCTGGAGCGGGCAGGGGTGACGCTTGCCATCGGCACCGACGGCTGCGCCAGCAACAACGACCTCGACATGGTCGGCGAGACCCGCACGGCCGCGCTGCTGGCGAAGGCGGTGGCCAACGACGCCGCCGGCTTCGACGCGTTTACCGCGCTGCGCGCCGCGACCCTCGGCGGCGCGCGCGCGATGGGGTTCGACCACCTGGTGGGGTCGATCGAGCCCGGCAAGCAGGCCGACCTCGCGTGCATCGACCTGTCCGCGCTGGAGACGCAGCCGCTGCACCACGTGGTCTCGCAGCTGGTCTACGCGACCGGCCGGCAGCAGGTGACCGACGTCTGGATCGGTGGCGTCGCGAAGCTGCGCGACCGCGTGCTGGTGGACATGGACATCGCCGGCATCATCGCCAATGCGCGCCAGTGGCGCACCCGGATCGCGGCGCTGCGCAGCTGAAGCGCCGTGGGCGCCGCGGGGCAACCCCTTCCGAGGAGATCGACATGACTGCCAGCGACACGCCCGGCCCACCACCCGCCGCAGGCCCGGCACCGCAGGCGCCTGCGGGCGCGGATGCGCACGGCGACAATTTCCGCCAGGGCGAGCTCGACCGCTTCGGCGCGCTGGCCAACCGCTGGTGGGACGCCGATGGCCCGCAGAAGGCGCTGCATGCGCTCAATCCGCCGCGTCTGGCGTACGTGGCCGCCCGAGTCGAGCTGTCCGGCGCCCGCGTCCTTGACGTCGGCTGCGGTGGCGGGCTGCTGAGCGAGGCGCTCGCGCAGGCCGGCGCGCAGGTGACCGCGATCGACCTCGCGCCTGACCTGGTGCGCATCGCGCGCCTGCACGGGTTGGAGTCTGGCGTCACCGTGGACTACCGGGTGCAGTCGGTGGAGTCACTGGCGGACGAGGCACCTGCCAGCTTCGACGCGGTGACGTGCATGGAGATGCTGGAGCACGTCCCGCACCCCGCCGCGATCGTGCAGGCCTGCGCCGCGCTGCTGAAGCCCGGCGGCCGGCTGTTCGTGTCGACGTTGAACCGCACCCCCGCGGCGTTCGCGCTGGCCATCGTCGGCGCCGAGTACGTCGCGCGCCTGCTGCCGAAGGGCACGCACCAGTACCGCGACTTCATCCGTCCATCGGAGCTCGCCGCGTGGATGCGCGCGGCAGGGCTGGCGCCGGAGGACGTCAGCGGGCTGATGTACGAGCCATGGCGCAACGCCGCGCGGCTCACTGCGCGCACCGACGTCAACTACCTCGCCTGCGCGCGTGCACCGGGGGCCGGCGATGCCCTCTGACATGGCGGCGTCCGCCGCCGCACGCTTCCCGCGCGGCGCGCTCTTCGACCTCGACGGCACCCTGCTCGACAGCGCGCCCGACATGCTGGCGACCGTCAACCGCATGCGTGCTGCGCGCAGGCTCGCGCCGATGGCGCTGGCGGACATCCGCCCGCACGTGTCGCGCGGCGCGCGCGCGATGAGCGCGGCGGCGCTGCCGGACGAGCCGCCCGCCAGCGAGGCGGTGGTGCGCGAGTTCCTCGACATCTACGCCACCGAGCTCGGGCGCAGCAGCGTGCTGTTCGACGGTGTCGAGGAGATGCTGTCGGCGCTCGAGGCCGACGGCGTGCGCTGGGGCATCGTCACCAACAAGCCGGAGTACCTGGCGCGCGAGATCCTCCCGCAGCTGGGCTGGCAGGCGCGCTGCGGGGTGCTGGTCGGCGGCGACACCCTCTCCGAGCGCAAGCCTCATCCCCTGCCGCTGCTTCACGCGGCGACGATGCTGGGGCTGGATCCGCGGGCCTGCGTCTACGTCGGCGACGACCGGCGCGACATCGAGGCGGCGCGCGCCGCCGGCATGCCGTCGGTGGCGGCGCTGTGGGGCTACCGGCTCGACCACGACGACCCGGTCGCGTGGCGCGCGGACACCATGCTGGACGACGCCTGCGAGCTGCTGACGCCTGACGCCTGGCCGGCGTGCGCATGAGCCGCCCCGGGGGGCAGGCGCGCGCGGCCGCTGCGGCGCTGTCGATGACACCGGTCACGGCAGGCACCGGTCCGCACGATGGCGAGGCGGCGGTGTTCGTCGATGCCTGGCGCGCGCGCTGGCCGGAATGGTCGGTAGCGATGGCGTTCGTCGCGCCAGCGCAGCGCGGCCGCGTCGCGGCGTGGGGCGCGCTGCAGCAGGCGCTGTCGGATGCGGCGTGGACCGGCGACGATCCGACGCCCGGACTCGCGAAGCTGGCGTGGTGGCAGGAAGAGCTCACTGGCTGGACGAAAGGCGCGCGCCGCCATCCACTCGGCGCGCTGCTGCAGCCGCAGGCCGTCCCGTGGCTGGCGCTGTCGCGCGCGCTGCCGCGGCTGCAGGCGACCCGACTGCGTCCAGGCGAAGCGGTGGTGGACGAACGCGCGTGGCGCGACTATGCCGCCGCGCTGGCCGCGTGCGACGCCGCGCTGTTCGGCGCCGGCAGTGGGCAGGGGACGGCGGCAGGTGGGGAAGTGGCTGCCGCGACGTCGCCTGCGGTCGCCGTGATCGTGCGCACGCTCCGCGGCGAGCGGTCGCTGCTGGGTGCAGGAGCAGGCGCCACGGCAACGAGCGACACGCCATCGCGAGGCGGGCCTGCTGTCGTGGCGCAGGCGGGCGCGGCGCCGGTCGTCTCCGACCTGGCACAGCCGCGCGCGATCCACGCGGCACTCGTCGACGCGCGGCTGGGCAGCGCGCGCGCACCGCTGCCTGCGTGGCGCGTGCCGTGGCTGGCATGGCGCGCGGCGCGCAACGCGCGGTGACCGGAAACGCAGCGTTTCGAGGGTCCCCCGGGAGCGACGCATACAATGCGCATCCCCCGGTTTTCCGCACAGGCCCGCCAACGTGACGATGGCCACACCGCTCTTTGCACTGCCCGATGTCGCCGACGACGCCGCGCACGCCGCGCGTGCACTCGACTGGGTCGGCATGCGCGGGATCGCACTGCCGCTGCGCCTGCGCAGCGACGATGGCACCACGGTGCTGGTGCCGGCGTCGGCCGATATCGGCGTCGACCTGGCCAAGGCAGACGCACGCGGCATTCATATGTCACGCCTCTACTTGCGGCTGCAGGACGCGCTGGCGGCCGAAGCGGTCACGCCCGGCGGCCTGCGCCGGATCCTCGAGGACTGCATCGCCTCCCAAGCGGGGCTGTCCACCAGCGCGCGGCTGACGCTGCGCTACCAGCAGCTGCTGCGCCGGCCGGCGCTGGCCAGCGACAACGCCGGCTGGAAGGCGTATCCGATCGAGATCGATTCGCACATGGGGCCGGAGCGGCTGGCGATCACGCTGGCGCTGTCGGTCGACTATTCCAGCACCTGCCCGGCATCGGCGGCGCTGGCGAGGCAGGCCAACGCCGAGCGTTTTTCCGCGGATTTCGCCAACGCCGCGCCGTCGTCGACGCAGGTGGTGCATGACTGGCTGGCGTCGCCACGCGGCCTGGCCGCCACGCCGCACGCGCAGCGCAGCCGCGCCGACGTGCGCGTATTGCTGCGCACGGCATTCGACGAGCTGCCGGTGGTGGCACTGATCGACGGCATCGAACACGCGCTGGGCACGCCGGTGCAGACCGCGGTCAAGCGCGAGGACGAGCAGGCGTTCGCCCGTCGCAATGCCGACAACCTGATGTTCTGCGAGGACGCTGCGCGCCGGGTCGCCGGGGTGCTGGTCGCGCACGACCGGGTCGAGCGATTCGACGCGACCGTGTCGCATTTCGAGAGCCTGCACGCCCACGACGCGGTTGCCCGGGTCAGCGGGTCCGGAGCGGCCGCGGGCTGACGCCTTTGCGGCGCGCGCAGCCTAGCGGCGTTCCAGCACCAGCAGCGGATCGACCCGCACGTCGAACCAGTTCATGCCCCAGTGCAGGTGCGGCCCGGTCGCGCGCCCGGTGGCGCCGACCGCGGCGATCGGCTGGCCCTGCAGCACGCGGTCGCCGACCGCGACGTCGATTCGCGACAGATGCAGGAAGTTGGAGCTGACGCCGTGGCCATGGTCTAGCAGCAGCGTGCCGCCGGTGAGATAGAGGCCCGGCGCGGCGAAGGTGACCACGCCTGCCGCCGGCGCCAGTACCGGCGTGCCGGTCGGTGCCGCGATGTCCATGCCCGAATGCCCGCTGCCGGCCTGGCGCCGGCCGTCGGTCGACGTGTAGACGCGCGCGTTGCCGAAGCGCCCGCTGATGCGGCCCTTCACCGGCCAGATGAACGGCTGCGCGAAGTCCGCGCGGTCGTCGTCGCGCGTCCGCGCGGCGGTGACCTGCGCCTGCTCGCGGCGGATGCGTTCGGCGATCGCGGGCGGCGGATCCACGGTGCCGGGCGGCACGCCGCGCACCTGCTCCAGCGGCCAGTCGCGCGGGGTCACCTGGATGGCGACGGTCTGCGTGCGTCCACCGTCGAGCTCGACCACGACCAGCTCCGGACCCGTGACGTCGCGGCCGACGCCGAACACCACGCTGCCATAGGGCGTCGCGCGCAGCACGCGTTCGCCGTGGCGTACGCGCGCCCCGGGCGGCACGCGGCCGATCACCAGCGCACCCTGCTGCACCGACGACGGGAACACCACCCGCGCGTCGCGCGTCGCCGGCGGTGGCGCACTGGCGCCGGGCACCTGGGCCGGCGCCGGGGCTTGCCACGCCGCGGCGACCAGCACCAGCAGACCCGCGCACAGCGCGCCGGCGACGCGCCCGCGGCTCATCGTTCGAAATCCAGGCGCTGGCGCCGGGCTGTGCCGACGAGGGCGCGTCCCGTGCATAGGTGGGCGTCGAACTGACGGTTCTCGTTGACCAGGCGCGCATCGACGATGAGGGTATTCGGGGTAGCGGGCATGCAGGCCTCAGGCGCTGGGTGTGCGGGGGGGGCGGCACGGGATCGTGGCCGCCGGGGTGCAGCGGATGGCAGCGCAGGATCCGCCGCACCGCCAGCCATGCGCCGCGCAGCGCGCCGTGGGTCGCGATGGCCTCGACCGCGTACTGCGAGCAGGTCGGTGCGAACCGGCAGCGCGGCCCCAGCAGCGGCGACAGCACGCGCTGGTAGGCGCGCAGCAGCAGGATCAGGCAACGTTCGATCACGGAGTATCGATCACAGGATGTGCATCCAGCGCTAGGCAAGGTGCCGCGGTTGCCGGTGCAGGGCCAGCAGGGTATAACAGCCCGCTTTTCCGACCAAGGCGACAGGTGCCGGCGTCATCGGCGCGGTGTCGCGGATCGGGATGACGGGGTGCCCTGGCGTGCTTCTCCATGCGCCTGACATGTCTCCGTACCGTCGCCCGCCGCACGTACGATCTCGCCCCCGGACCTGCGACCGGCGAAGCCCGTCGGCACGCGTCGACGTACTTTTCAACAAGGATCACCGCACGTGGCAGTGAAGAAGCTCATCAGCAAGGTCGCCAAGGCGATGAAGAAGGCCGTGACCCCGGCGAAGAAGCCCATCGTCAAGACGGCCGCGAGGAAGGCGCCAGCGTCGAAGCCGGCGAAGGCCGCGGCTGCGCGCCCCGCAGCGAAGCCGGGGAAGGCGGCGGCCGCACGTCCCGCGGCAAAGCGGGCCGCGACGGCTGCTGCCAAGTCCAAGGCGCCGGCCAAGGCAGCCACCGCAAAGTCTGCCGGCAAGCCTGCCACCGCGCGCAAGCCCGGCGCGGCGAGGACTTCCAAGGCCGCCAATACCCCGGCCAGGAAGGCGGCCGCGGTGCCAGCGAAGCCGCAGGCCAAGCCAGCGACGGCTCCCGCGGCGAAGCCGGCGGCCAAGCCCACCAAGCCCACCAAGCCCACCAAGCCCACCAAGCCCACCAAGCCCACCAAGCCCACCAAGCC
>PPFU01006428.1_pt1 | contig 17658 bp, 19 predicted proteins | sample 1535991 | NCBI WGS metagenome assembly PPFU01 (sample SAMN04901290, study PRJNA319586) | Hypolithon metagenome, whole genome shotgun sequencing project. | isolation source: Antarctic Hypolithon | place: Antarctica: Miers Valley | collected 2014
CATGTGGTGCTATCGCCGCTTCGGCCACAACGAGGGCGACGAGCCGAGCTTCACCCAGCCGCTGATGTATTCGCAGATCCGCGCCCACCCCCGCGTGAGCGAGAGCTATTCCGAGCGTTTGAACGCCGAATCCGTGATCGATGCCGATACCGCGCCCGCGATGCGTGCCGAGTTCGAAGCGCTGCTGGCTGAGGAGTTCGAGGCTGCCAAGTCGTACCGCCCGAACGAGGCGGACTGGTTCTCCGGCCGCTGGAGCGGCCTGCACAAGCCGGCCGATCCGGAAACCGCGCGCCGGAACGTCGACACCGCGGTCTCGCCCAAGCTGTTCGACAGCCTCGGCCGCACCTTGACGACCATCCCCGATGACCTGAGCGCCCACAAGACGCTGGCGCGGGTAATCGAGGGGCGGCGCAAGAGCTTCGAAAGCGGCGAGGGGTTCGACTGGGCGACGGCCGAGGCGCTCGCCTTCGGCAGCCTGGTGATGGAAGGGTTCGGCGTGCGCCTGTCCGGGCAGGATTCGAGCCGCGGCACGTTCAGCCAGCGCCATGCGAGCTGGATCGACCAGACCGACGAGCGCAAATACGTGCCGCTCTCGATCTTGCCGCACGGCAAGTTCGAAGTGTACGACAGCCCGCTCTCCGAATACGGCGTGCTAGGTTTCGAATATGGGTTTGCCCTGGCCGACCCCAAGACGCTGGTGCTGTGGGAAGCGCAGTTCGGCGATTTCGTCAACGGCGCGCAGATCATCATCGACCAGTTCATCGTCTCGGGCGAGGCCAAGTGGTTGCGGGCCAACGGGCTCGTGATGCTGTTGCCGCACGGCTACGAAGGGCAGGGTCCGGAGCATTCCTCGGCCCGGCTGGAGCGCTTCCTGCAGCTGTGTGCCGACGACAATATCCAGGTGTGCAACATCACCGAGCCGGCCAATTACTTCCACGTCCTGCGCCGGCAGATGCTGCGGCCGTTCCGCAAGCCGCTGGTGATCATGACCCCCAAGTCGCTGCTGCGCCACCCGCTGGCCAAGAGCGCCGCGGCGGATTTCCAGGGCGAGAGCCACTTCCGGCGGCTGATCTCCGATCCTGCGGGCATCACGGACGAGAAGGTCCGCCGCCTGGTGCTATGTTCGGGCAAGGTGTTCTACGACCTGCTCGAATTGCGCGACCAGGAGCGGCTGGAAGATGTCGCGATCGTGCGGGTCGAGCAGATCTACCCGTTCCCCGGCGAGCCCCTGGCCGCCCGCCTCCGCCGCCTGACGGCGCTGAAGGAGGTGGTGTGGTGCCAGGAAGAGCCGAGGAACAACGGCGCCTGGTACTTTGTGCAAAGCCCGATCGAGCAAGCCCTGTGCGATGCCGGCCACGGCGGAAAGCGCCCCCTGTATGCCGGGCGCGAGGCCGCGGCCTCGCCCGCCACCGGCCTTGCCAGCCGGCACAAGGAGCAGCAGGAAGCGCTGGTCTCGCTCGCGCTTGGCCTGACGGATGACGGCGCGGCGAAGCGCGGCATGATGCAGCAGGCCGGGTGCCAGGAACCCGCAGCCAAGGAGCCTCAGCATGGGCAGTGAAGTCAAGGTCCCAACTCTGGGGGAATCGGTCACCGAGGCGACCATCGGCGAGTGGCTGAAGAAGCCCGGCGAGCCAGTGGCGCTTGACGAGCCGATCGCCAGCCTGGAGACCGACAAGGTGGCGGTCGAAGTCCCCTCCCCCATCGCCGGAACGATGGGCGAGTACCGCGTGCAGGTTGGTGAAACCGTGGAGGTCGGCGCGGTGATCGCGACGATCGAGGAAGGCGGCGGCCAGGCCGGCCCCGAGAACACCCGTCCGCGAGACGAGGCCGATGCGATCGCTCCCGCCCCCTCGCCAGCCCCCGCGCCGGCGCCGGCTCCCGCGTCGCCGCCATCCGCATCGGCATCCGATCCGGAATCCGCTTCGGTCGAGGGGGGCGAGGATTCGACGCAGACCCTCTCACCATCCGTGCGCCGTGCGGTGCTCGAGCACGGGCTGGACCCTAGCTCGATCAAGGGCACCGGCCGCGATGGGCGGCTGACCAAGGAAGACGTGCTCGCCGCCGCTGAAGCCAAGCGCGCCAGCCCCGCTCCATCCCCAGCATCGTCCACGATCGCTGCCTCGCCACCCGCAGCCTCGCCGGGCGCCGGCCGGGAGCGGCGCGAAGAGCGGGTAAAGATGACCCGCCTCAGGCAGACCATCGCCCGGCGGCTGAAAGGCGCGCAGGAAGAAGCCGCGCTGCTGACCACCTTCAACGATTGCGACATGAGCGCGGTGATCGAAGCGCGCGAGGCCTACAAGGATCTGTTCGCCCAGAAGCACGGGATCAAGCTGGGCTTCATGAGCTTCTTCGCCAAGGCCGCCTGCCTGGCGCTGAAGGACGTGCCCTCGGTCAATGCCCGGCTGGAAGGCGATGAGATCGTCTACCACAATTACGTCGACATCTCGGTCGCGGTTAGCGCCCCCAATGGCTTGGTGGTGCCGGTGGTGCGCGATGCCGATTCGATGAGCTTCGCGCAGATCGAGCAGGCAATCGCCGGCTTCGGCAAGAAGGCCAAGGAGGGCGCGCTGACCATGGCCGACATGGCCGGCGGCACCGTCACCATCTCCAACGGCGGCGTGTTCGGCAGCCTGATGAGCACGCCGATCGTCAACCCGCCGCAGAGCGCGGTGCTCGGCCTGCACCGGATCGAGGACCGGCCGGTGGCCCGTGACGGCCAGGTGGTGATCCGGCCGATGATGTACCTGGCGCTGACCTACGACCACCGGATCATCGACGGGAAGGAGGGCGTCACCGCGCTCAGGATCATCAAGGAGGCGATCGAGGATCCCATGCGCTTGCTGATCGACCTGTGAGGCCGTTCGCGCCGCTACACACCGACATGAGAGAGGAGCCGGCGCCCGCCGGTCGACCAGACAATGGCTGAACAGACTCACGATTACGATGTCCTCGTCATCGGCGCCGGACCTGGCGGCTATGTCGCGGCGATCCGCGCGGCGCAGCTCGGGCTGAAGGTCGCCTGCGCGGAGAGCCGCGAGGCGCTCGGCGGCACCTGCCTCAATGTCGGCTGCATCCCCTCCAAGGCGCTACTGCACGGATCGGAGATGTATGCCGAGGCGCATAAGGGCGTGCTCGCCCAATTCGGCGTGCGGTTCGAAAACGTCAGCCTCGATCTATCGGCGATGATGGAAGAGAAGGCGGCGACGGTGAAGGGCCTGACCGGCGGCATCGAAATGCTGTTTCGCAAGAACAAGGTTACCTGGCTCAAGGGCCACGCCGCGTTCCAGGATGCGCACACCGTGACAATCGGCGAGCAGACGGTCACTGCAAAGGACGTCGTCATCGCCACCGGCTCCTCGGTGACCCCGCTGCCGGGTGTCGAAGTCGACAACGAGGCCGGTGTGGTGGTCGATTCCACCGGCGCGCTGATGCTTTCGCGGGTGCCGCAGCGGCTGGTGGTCATCGGCGGCGGGGTGATCGGGCTGGAACTGGGCAGCGTGTGGCAGCGGCTGGACGCCGAAGTGATCGTGGTCGAATTCCTCGACCAGCTGCTCCCGGGCATGGATGGCGAGGTGCGCAAGGAGGCGGCCAAGCTGTTCAAGAAGCAGGGGCTGGACCTGCGCCTCTCCACCAAGGTCACCGGAGTGAGCGTGGCCGATGGCCGCGCGACCTTGACGCTCGAACCCTCCGCGGGCGGCGAGAGCGAGCCGCTGGAGGCCGATTGCGTGCTGGTGGCGATCGGGCGACGGCCCAATACGCAAGGACTCAACCTGGAGGCGATCGGGCTGGAGCCCAACAAGCACGGGCAGATCGAGACCGATCGCGAATTCCGCACTTCGGTCGATAGCGTCTGGGCGATCGGCGACGTGATCCCCGGCCCGATGCTCGCGCACAAGGCGGAGGACGAGGGCATCGCAGTGGCCGAGAACATCGCCGGCGAGACCGGCATCGTGAACCATGCGGTGATTCCCAGCGTCGTCTACACCATGCCCGAGATCGCCGGCGTGGGGCTGACCGAGGAGGCTGCGCGCAAGGACGGACGTGAGATCAAGGTCGGCAAGTTCCCGATGCTGGCGAACAGCCGCGCCAAGACCAACCGTGAAACCACCGGCTTCGTCAAGGTGATCGCCGATGCGCAGACCGACCGCGTGCTGGGCGTGTGGATGATCAACTCGCTGGCCGGGACAATGATCGCGCAAGCAGCGCAGGCAATGGAGTTCGGCGCCACCTCGGAGGACATCGCCTACACCTGCCACGCCCACCCAACCCAGTCGGAGGCGCTCAAGGAAGCGGCGATGGCGGTGCAGGGCAAGCCGATCCACATCTGATCGCCTGCTAATCCTCGTTCACACGGGGCAGATCGATCCTGAGTGTCGGATTGGGAAGAAAGAAGGATAATGATGAGCCTGCGCCCGTTCCACCTCGCCTTTGCAGTCGATGATCTGGGCGCGGCGCGCGCCTTCTGGGGCGGGCTGATCGGCTGCCGCGAGGGGCGCAGCAGCGAGCAGTGGATCGATTTCGACTTCTACGGTCATCAGATCGTCGCGCACCTGGCACCCGGAGCGGTGGCGGCGCAGTCGAGCAATCCGGTCGACGGCCACCAAGTCCCGGTGCCCCATTTCGGCATTGTGCTGGCAATGGAGGACTGGAATGCGCTGGCCGAGCGGCTCCGTGCTGCCGGGGTTGCCTTCGTCGTCGAGCCACATGTCCGCTTTCGCGGCCAGCTGGGCGAGCAGGCGACGATGTTCTTCCGCGATCCCGCCGGCAATGCGATCGAAATGAAGGCTTTTGCAGACCTTGCGCAGCTGTTCGCCCCAAACTGAAGGCGCCCTAAGGGCACACTCAGCTGCCCGGTGGGCCCGTTAGGTCGGCGCGGGCCCGGCGGTAGACCTCTTCGTCATACTGCCGATCATCGCTCGACGAGCTGTCGCTGTAGCGATTGCCCGTGTAGCCATCGTCGCCATACCGATCATCGTCGTAGCGCCCGTCGCCGTAGCGCTCGTCGCCGGCCGCTGGATAGCGGGCAGAGCCACCACCGATCTGGACATCGTCGATACGCCCGTCATTGTCGATCCGGCAGGTGAACAGCGCACCGCCCTCGATCTCGCCACTGACAAACCAGCCATCGACCCCGCGCGACGCCGATTCAACGGCCGCAACGCGGTCGCGGCCCCGCTCGATTTCGGCGACGCACATATCCACCGCGCGGTCTATCCCGTTGGTCTGCCATCCGCGCTGGTTGTCGCGGTAGCGCGGGTCCTCAGGGTAAGGATAGCGCGACGGGTATCGGGTGGGATAGCGCTCGACATCCCGCGAGCGGTTGGCGGCGCTCGCCACCGCGGCGATGCCGCCCAGGATCAGCACGCCGGCGATCACATCGCCCGCGTCGACCCGCTTGTTCCGGCGCCAATCACGATGATACGCGGCGTTCTCAGCCGAGTTGTCATAGGCGTGGATCGGCGCCTGATAAGGCAGGTCGAGCGCCACTGCAGGCGCTGCGAGCGAAGCGCAGGCTGCCAGCGCGAATGTGACGGAGAGCCGATTGGTGAACCGCATTTAATTCCCCTCAGTCAGCCTCGATGCCCAACGGCCAAGCAAAGCCAAGGTAGACAGCTAGGCGGCACAGGCTTTCTTCGGCCTGAACCGCCTTTCCGATCACACCGCGCGTGACTCAGAGGCCGCGAATGCCACGGTAATTGAGATCCACGACCCGGCCGTAGCGAACTTCGCAGGTGAACCGCCCACTATCGTAGCCGCTGTGGCGGTTGTCCCACCCGCGATAATCGCGATCCCAGCCACGGCCGTAGCGGCTATCGCCCCGCCGCCAATCGCGGCCGGACTGGTTGACCGCGATGCGGCCCTGAACCCTATACCCATCTCGGCGGCGGTCGATCTTGCGAATGTCGGTCACCTGCGAACGCCCGCCGTAGGAATAGCGGTTGGCATTACGCTCGGCGGCATAGACGCATTGTTCCACCGCATCGCGCGAGCCCGAGCGTCGATCGTGGCGGCTGTAGCGATCGTCGTATCGATCATAGTAGCGATCGTTGCCGCGGCTGGCGGCGGAAGCGATGGCGGCGATGCCGCCGATCACCAGCGCACCGGCGATGATGTCGCCGGCATCGATGCCGTCGTGGCGGTCTCGGTCTCGCCACTGGGCCTGTGCGGGCGTGGCCGAGGCCAGCGCCAGCGCGCCTGCGGCGAGAACCGCCGCGGTGCCTTTGGCGAATGGGTTTACTATTCGGGTCATGGGCTGCTCCTCTCTAGCGTAGGCGCGTCGGGCATCGGGCCTTGGAGATCGCAACTTAGAGGGCAGCTCGTGAGAGCAGCCTGAATTGAGCCGACAGAGAATATTAATCATACTGGCGCGTTACCTGAACGCTGGCTAAGGCGTTTCGAGCCCAGTCCATTGCGCCAGGAAGCCGAGAATGTCCGCCGCCTCCTCGATTGCCTTGTCGGTCGGCTTGCCCGCGCCGTGCCCTGCCCGCGTCTCGATACGGATCAGCTGCGGCCGCTCGCCGAGGTCTGCCGCCTGCAGCGCCGCAATGTACTTGAAGCTGTGGCCCGGCACCACACGATCATCTGTATCGGCGGTGGTGACGATCAGCGCCGGATATTCGGCCCCGCCGCGGATGTTGTGATAGGGCGAATAGGCCCGCAAGGCGCGGAAATCCGCCTCGCGATCGGGGTAGCCGTAATCGTCGACCCAATAGCGACCGGCGGTGAAGCGGTCGAACCGCAGCATGTCCATCACGCCCACCGCGGCATTGCCGGCGGCGAACAAATCCGGCCGTTGGTTGACCACCGCGCCCACCAGAAGGCCGCCGTTGGAGCCGCCCTGGATGGCGAGGCCGTCCGGCGTGGTGATGCCCTCGGCTTTCAGGAACTCGCCCGCAGCGATGAAATCGTCGAACACGTTCTGCTTGTTGGCGAGGCGCCCGGCATCGTGCCAGGCCTTGCCATATTCACCGCCGCCGCGGATGTTGGCAAGGGCGTAGGCGCCGCCCGCTTCGATCCACGCCATCCGGCTGGCCGAGAAGCCCGGCGGCAAGGAGATGTTAAACCCGCCGTAGCCGTAGAGCAGCGTGGGCGCGGGCGTTCCACTGGCGGCGAGATCGGCGCGGCGGACGATGAACATCGGCACGCGCGTGCCATCCTTCGAGGTGAAGAAGCGCTGCTCGACCGCGATTGTCTGCGGATCGAAAGCAAGTTCGGCTTGCGCGAAAACGTCGGTTTCGCCGCTGGCGAGATCGAGGCGGTAGATTGTCGCCGGCCGGTTGAAGCTGGAATAGGAGAAGAAGGTCTCGCTGTCCCGTGGCCGTCCGGTGAAGCCGCCCACGCTGCCGAGGCCGGGCAACGCCACCGCCGCCCGCTCCTGCCCGGCTAGATCGAACCGGCGCACCAGCGCGGAAGCGTCCTTCAGGTAGGAGACGAACAGCGTGTCGCCGACGATCGCCGCACCGTCGACGGTCTCGGCCATCTGCGGCACCACCGGCTGCCAAGCGGGGCTGGCGGCATCGAGATCGATCGAGAGCACACGGTAAAGCGGCGCATCCTTGTTGGTGGCGAACCACAGCCGGCCGCCGACCCCGTCGACGAGTGACCAAGCATTCTCGAACCCGGTCACCAGCGGGCGGGCCTGCCAGCCCTGGGTGTTATTCGCGGAGCCCCGATCGTTCAGATCGATCGCGTGAACCTCATAGCGGTCGTCGGTGCCCAACGAGCTAGTGACGATCGCCCAGCGGCCATCGCTGGTGATGCTGGCGGAATGGCCGCGCTCGGGGTGCTCGGGGGTGGCGAAGACCAGCTGGTCCTCGCTCTGCGGCGTGCCGATGCGGTGGTAATAGACCGCCTGGTCGTAATTGAGCGCCTGGAAATCCTGCCCCGCCTGCGGCTCGGGGAAGCGCGAATAGAGGAAGCCCTCCTCTCCCACCCAGGAGAGACCGGTGAACTTGGCCCAGCGCACCTCTTCGCCCAGCGCCTGGCCGGTGGCGACATCCAGCACCCGGATGATCCGCCAGTCCGTGCCGCCATCCTGCACGCTGTAGAGCAGCTTGGTGCCATCGGGCGAAGGCGTCCACCCGCCCAGCGCGGTGGCCCCGTCATCCGCCCATGCGTTCGGATCGAGCAGCAGCCGCTCGGCCCCGTTCAGCCCCTCGCGCACGTACAGCGGCGACTGGTTCTGGAGCCCCTCGTTGCGGGTGTAGAAATAGCGTCCGCCGCGCTCGACCGGGGTGGAGAAGCGCTCGTAATCGGTCAGTGCGGCGATGCGCGAACGGAACCAGGCGCGGGCGGGAACCTGCTCCAGATAGGCATCGGTGACGGCGTTCTGCCGCTCGACCCAAGAGGCGACATCGGCATCATTGCGGACGTCGTTCTCGAGCCAGCGATAGGGATCGGCCAGCGGTTCGCCGAACTGCGTTTCAACCACGCTGTCGCGGCGGGTTTCCGGATAGTCGGGGGCGGACAATTGCTGGGCCTTGCCGGGCATGGCGAGTGTGAGGGCGAGGACGGAAGCGGTCAGGATGGATGTGCGCATCGGGCTTTCAAGCTGCGGATCGGGAAAAGCAGCCGAATAGGTAAAGCTTGCAACGGCTTTTGCAACGCTGGAAAGCGCGGCGCATCGGCTTGCAAGAGACCCGCAAGCCCGGCGCAAGGCCGCTGAAAGCCTCGCGCAGGCGATGCGATTGAGCCTATGGCTCAGGCCTCCTCGAGCTCTTCCTCGTTCTGGACCGGGCCGCTGTCCTGGCCCTTGGCGCTCACATCGCGGTCGACCAGCTCGATGATCGCCATCGGGGCCGCATCGGAGGCGCGGAAGCCGGCCTTGATGACGCGGGCATAGCCGCCCTCGCGCCCAGCGTAGCGCTCGGCCAGCACCTCGAACAGCTTGCGCTCCTGCGTATCGTCCATCAGCCGCGCATGGGCCAGGCGGCGGTTGGAAAGGCCGCCGCGCTTGGCCAGCGTGATCAGCTTCTCGACATAGGGGCGCAGTTCCTTGGCCTTGGCCACGGTGGTCTGGATCTGCTCGTGCTTGATCAGGGCGGCGGCCATGTTGCGGAACAAAGCGGCGCGGTGGCCGGACTTGCGCTGCAGCTTGCGGCCGGAAATTCCGTGGCGCATTTCGATGTACTCCGTTCGTTATGGGGCCGTGCGAGGTACCCCAGACCAGGCGGCCTTCCGGGCGCCGCCGTTACCCCCGCTTTTGGCTCACCGCGCGGGCGGCACGCCTGTCTGCCAGCAAGCTACCGTTTGCTATGCAAACGTCGCTTGTTGGCAGCGGCTTAGCCAAGCAGCTCTTGTTCGAGCTTCTTGGCCATTTCCTCGATGTTCTCCGGCGGCCATCCGGGGATGTCCATGCCCAGGCGCAGGCCCATGCTGGAGAGCACCTCTTTGATCTCATTGAGCGACTTGCGGCCGAAGTTCGGCGTGCGCAGCATCTCGGCCTCGGTCTTCTGGACCAGATCGCCGATGTAGATGATGTTGTCGTTCTTGAGGCAATTGGCCGACCGGACGGAAAGCTCGAGCTCGTCCACCTTCTTGAGCAGATAGCGGTTGAGCTGGTTGGCGTCGCTCTCGTCCGGCTGCGCGGCCATCCCGATCATCGGGCTGGACGGCTGCGGCACGCCCTCCTCGAAGTGGACGAACAGCGAGAGCTGGTCCTGCAGGATGCGCGCGGCATAGGCGATCGCATCCTCCGGAATGACGGTACCGTCGGTCTCGACTGTGAGGCTCAGCTTGTCGTAATCGAGTTCTTGCCCGACGCGGGCATTATCGACCTTGTAGCTGACCTGGCGGATCGGCGAGTAGAGCGAATCGATCGGAATTAGGCCGATCGGCGCATCGATCGGGCGGTTCTGCACCGCGGGGACGTAGCCCTTGCCCGTATCGGCGGTCAGCTCCATGTTGAGCGTGGCGCCCTCGTCGAGATGGCAGATCACCAGATCCTTGTTCAGCACCTCGATATCGCCCGAAACGGCGATATGGCCGGCGGTGACCTCGGCCGGGCCGGTGGCCGAGAGCTGCAGCCGCTTGGGGCCCTCACCTTCCATCCGCAGCGCGATCTGCTTCACGTTGAGCACGATGTCGGTCACATCCTCGCGCACGCCGGCGAGCGAGGAGAACTCGTGGAGCACGTTCTCGATCTTGATCGAGGTGATCGCGGCGCCCTGCAGGCTGGACAGGAGCACCCGGCGCAGCGAGTTGCCGAGAGTGAGGCCGAAGCCACGCTCGAGCGGCTCGGCCACGAAGGTGGCGCGGCGCTTGGCATCGCCGCCGGTCTTGACGTCGAGGCTGTTGGGCTTCTTCAGCTCCTGCCAGTTCTTCATATTGACGGCCATGGATGTCCCCTAACGGTAATGACGGCATCGGCCGCGAAGCGTCGTTGACGCCGCGGCCGATGCGAAGTGCTCTGTCGCGGCGGGCGGCCGCGGCAAGCTTCGATCAGACGCGGCGGCGCTTGGAGGGTCGCACACCATTGTGCGGGATGGACGTCACGTCGCGGATCGACGTGATGTTGAAGCCCACGGCCTGCAGCGCCCGCAGGGCGCTCTCGCGGCCGGAACCCGGACCCTTGATCTCCACTTCCAGCGTGCGCACGCCGTGTTCGGCCGCCTTCTTGCCGGCATCGTCGGCAGCGACTTGCGCGGCATAGGGAGTCGACTTGCGGCTGCCCTTGAAGCCCATCATCCCGGCGCTGGACCAGCTGATCGCATTGCCCTGCGCATCGGTGATGGTGATCATGGTGTTGTTGAAGCTGGCGTTGACATGCGCCACGCCGCTGGAGATGTTCTTTCGCTCCCGCTTGCGGATGCGCTGAGGTTCGCGTGCCATGGTTCGTATTCCTGTCTTCGATCTTGAGCGGTAAGCGGCGGCCCCGGGCGGAGGGGCGGGTGCGGCTTACTTCTTCTTGCCGGCGATCGGCTTGGACTTGCCCTTGCGGGTGCGCGCGTTGGTGTGCGTGCGCTGACCGCGGACGGGCAGGCCCTTGCGATGGCGCAGGCCGCGATAGCAGGCGAGATCCATCAGGCGCTTGATGTTCATCGCCGTGTTGCGGCGAAGGTCACCCTCGACCGTGTAATCGGCGTCGATCGTCTCGCGGATCTGCAGCACCTCGGCATCGGTGAGATCCTGCACGCGGCGCGACAGATCGATGCCCAGCTTCTCGGCAATTTCCAGCGCAGTGCGCGGGCCGATACCATGAATATAGGTGAGCGCGATGATCACGCGCTTGTTGGTGGGGATATTGACCCCGGCAATACGAGCCACTTAATTCTCCATGCTCCACAGGGGGAAGGATGGCCGCATGGCCGAACCTCCCCCTATCTCATCGCGCTATTCGATTCGTCCGGCCGGGGCCGCGCATGCGTGGGGACGCCGGATAGGCGCGCATCAGCGTTGCGGCCTGGCCCTGTTTGACCCCGAATGAACGAATGGAACGCGCAATTAGGGCGATTCGCCGCTTGCGTCAACAGCGGAAATGGCGAGCGAACGGCCTTGCCGCTGCCCGCATGGCGCCTGCCCCGCTTGGAACTCGCTCTATAGCGCAGTGCGAGGCGCGCGTCAAAACGCACTGCGCTCGCTCCGGCTCGCCAGACCGCGATACGCAGGCACGCCCGCGATCCTCGCTAGAGAGGCCAAGCCCATTCCGATCCGGCCCGCGAAGCGTGCGACAAGGGGCGCGCCTGCAAGGGCACTCTCGGATCTCAACGAGGAGCTGCCGGAAGGTCGGCTCAATGATGCTCGGACGGCGTGCCGATCAGCTTGACGATCATCCGGTAGACCTCGTCGACCGGCGCCATGCCATCGATCCGGCTGACGATTCCGCGCTGCTCGTAGAGCGGCAGGATCGGAGCGGTTTCGCTGCGGTAGAGCTGCAGGCGCTTGCGCACCGTGTGCTCATTGTCGTCCGGGCGGCGCTTGAATTCGTGCGCGCCGCAGCGATCGCAGGTGCCGGGCACTTGCGGGAGAATGAACTCGTCGTGATAGCCCGCGCCGCACTCGGCGCACGAAAATCGCCCGCTGATGCGGCGGACCAGCGCCTCCTCGTCCACCTCCAGCTCGATCACACGATGAAGCTGCCGGTTGTGCTTCTCCAGAATGCCGTCGAGCTGTTCGGCCTGATGCGCGGTGCGCGGGTAGCCGTCAAAGATCGCGCCGGCGCGTTCGGGCAGCGCCAGCAGTTCGGCATCGATCAGCGCGGAAACGATCTCGTCGGAGACCAGCTCGCCGGCGTCCATGACCGCCTTGGCGCGCAGGCCGATGGAGGTCTGGGCGGCAACGGCCGCGCGCAGCATGTCGCCGGTCGAGAGCTGGCGCATGCCGTGATGCTCCACCAGCCTCGCCGACTGTGTCCCCTTGCCCGCCCCAGGGGGACCCAGCAGGATAATGTTCATTGAAACTCCCCCATTCAGCCGGGCGGCGTCTACCGCAACCGTCCCTTCAGCTTGGCCTTCTTGATCAGATCGCCATATTGGTGCGCCAGCAGGTGCGACTGGATCTGGCTGATCGTGTCGACCGTGACGTTGACCACGATCAGCAGGCTGGTGCCACCCAGGAACAGCGGCAGGCCGGTCTGCGCGATCATGTATTCGGGAATGACACACACTAGCGTCAGATAGATCGCGCCGACCACGGTAATGCGCGTCAGCACATAATCGAGATATTCGGCGGTGCGCTTGCCGGGGCGGATGCCGGGGATGAACCCGCCGTTCTTCTTGAGGTTCTCGGCCGTCTCTTCCGGATTGAACACCACCGCGGTGTAGAAGAAGCAGAAGAAGATGATCCCGGCCGCATAGAGCAGCATGTACAGCGGGGCGCCGTGCTGCAGATATTGGTTCATCGTCTGCACAACGGAATACCAGGTGCTGTCCGGATCGGCCGAGTTGCCGGCGAATTGGCTGATCGTCAGCGGCAGCAGCAGCAGGGAGCTGGCGAAGATCGGCGGGATCACGCCGGCGGTGTTGAGCTTGAGCGGCAGATGGCTGCGATCGGCCTGCATCATGCCACGGGCGCTGGCGCGTTTGGGATATTGGATCAGCAAACGCCGCTGCGCCCGCTCGACGAAGGAGATGATCATGATCAGCACCACCACCATCACCACCAGGCCAATGATGACGCCGGCGCCGATCGAACCGGTGCGGCCGCCTTCAAACAGATTGCCGGTAAAAGTGGGGAACTGGGCGACGATGCCGGCCATGATGATCAGCGACACGCCATTGCCGATGCCGCGGCTGGTGATCTGCTCGCCCAGCCACAGCAGGAACATGGTGCCGCCGATCAGATTGATCACCGTGAGCACGCGGAACATCACGCCGGGCTCGATCACCGCCTGCAGCCCGCTCTGCGCGCCATAGGCTTCCAGCCCGCTGGCCAGGAACCAGCCCTGGATCGCGCACAAGAACACCGTGCCGTAGCGGGTGTACTGGTTGAGCTTCTTGCGCCCGGCCTCGCCCTCCTTCTTCAGCGCCATCAACGAGGGGTGGAGCGATGATGCGAGCTGGATGACGATGGAGGCGGTAATGTAGGGCATCACGCCCAGCGCGATCAGGCTCATCCGCTCGAGCGAGCCGCCCGAGAAGGTGTTGAACAGGTCGAGGATGCCGCCACGGGTCTGGTCGTACAGCGTTTCGAGGATCAGCGGATTGACGCCGGGCAGCGGCACGAAGCTGAGGAAGCGGAACACCACCAGCGCGCCGATGGTGAACCAGATCCGCTGGCGCAGCTCGGTCGCCTTGGTGAAATTGGCGAGGCTGAGAGAGCTCGCGAGATTATCGGCGCGTGATGCCATGTCGGGTTAAGTGCCTCTTGGCCGGACGGCTGAGCGGCCGCCCCCTTCTCGGGAAGCAGCCCATATAGGGGGCGGCCGGGGTTGCAGAAACCCCCGGCCGATCCGGGATCAGCGGGAGGCCGCCTTCTTGGCGGTGCCCTTCTTGGCCGCGGCCAGCGCCGCCGGGTCCCGCGCGACGATCAGCTCGACCGCGCCGCCGGCCTTCTCCACCATCTCGAGCGCGCCCTTGCTCGCCCCGGCCACGCGGAACTGCGCCTTGGAAGTAAGCTCACCCTTGCCGAGCAGGCGCACGCCGTTCTTGCCGCCGCGAGCGACGCCCGCCGCCTGCAGCGCCGTGTGGTCGATCAGCGCGGCCGCATCGAGCTTGCCGTCATCGATCAGGCGCTGGATCTGGCCCAAGTTAACCTCGGCGTAATCCTTGGCGAACGGATTGTTGAAGCCGCGCTTCGGCAGCCGCATGTGGAGCGGCATCTGCCCGCCCTCGAAGCCCTTGATGGCGACGCCGGAGCGGGCCTTCTGGCCCTTCTGCCCGCGGCCGGCGGTCTTGCCCTTGCCGGAGCCAATGCCGCGGCCCACGCGCATGCGGCTCTTGCGGGCGCCGGGATTGTCTCGAAGATCGGTAAGCTTCATGATCGTGCACTCGCTTTCGCTATGTTCGCGCTTGATGGAGAGCGGAGGCGCTTAGCGGCGTTGCCGGCCTTCCGCAACCCTGCGCCTCACTTGCGGCAAGGTAATGTCCCACCTGTTTGCGGCTTCGATACACCGCCTTGCAGCCGGTCATCATCTCACTTGCAGCATGGGCGCAAGCGCCCCGCATTCTGGGTTAAAGCCCCATGCAAGAGGGGCGACAAGCTCTCGCCCGCCGCCCCTTGGCTTGCTGTGTTGGAAGCGCTGCGTGCGCCCTATTCGACCACCTCGACCATGTGCGGCAGCTTGGCGATGGCGCCGCGCACCTCGGCGGTGTCCTCGAGCTCGACGATGCGGTGCATCTTGCCGAGGCCAAGGCCGGTGAGGATCTTCTTCTGCGCTGCGGGACGGCGGATCGGGCTTCCGATCTGCTTGATCCGGAGCGTCTTGTTCTGTTCGGCCATTGTGCTTACTCCACGATCGCTTCGGCGGCGGCCTCGGCCTCCACCTCGGTGGCACCACCGCGACCCAGCAGATCGGCGACCCGCTTGCCGCGACGCTGGGCGACCGACTTGGGCGAGGTCTGCTCAGTCAGCGCGTCAAAGGTGGCACGGATCATGTTGTACGGGTTGGAGGTGCCGATCGACTTGGTGACCACGTCGGCCACGCCCAGGCTCTCGAACACCGCGCGCATCGGGCCGCCGGCGATGATCCCGGTGCCGGCCGGGGCCGAGCGCAAATTGACCTTGCCGGCGCCGAAATGGCCCATGCCGTCGTGATGCAGAGTGCGGCCCTCTTTGAGCGGCACACGCACCATCTTCTTCTTGGCCGCGGCGGTCGCCTTGGTGATCGCCTCGGGCACTTCGCGGGCCTTGCCGTGGCCGAAGCCCACGCGGCCCTTGCCATCGCCCACCACGACCAGCGCGGCAAAGCCGAAGCGCTTGCCACCCTTCACGGTCTTGGAGACGCGGTTGATGTGCACCAGCTTCTCGATCAGCTCCTCGCCGCCGTCGTCATCGCGCCGATCGTCGCGCCGGCCACGGCCGCCGCCGCCGCCGCGACCGCCGCGATCACCGCCGCCACGGTTATCGCCGCCGCGTCCGCGTCCGCCGCCGCCACCACCGCCACCGCCACGGCCGCCGCGCGGGCCCCGTGCATCGGACGGATCGCCGCCGGCGGGCGACTGGTTCTGGAACGCCTCGGTGGGGGCGGTGGTCGGCGTGGGGGTCGCGTTATCGGCGAGCCCGTTGGTGGTTTCGTCTGCCATCATCAGAACTCCAGCCCGCCTTCGCGGGCGGCATCGGCCAGCGCCTTGACGCGGCCATGGAACAAATACCCGCCGCGATCGAACACGACGGTGGTCACGCCGGCCTGCTTCGCCGCTTCGGCGATGCGCTTGCCGACCTCGGCCGCGGAGGTCACGTTCGCGCCCGAAGCATCGGCGCCGAGCGTCGAGGCTGCGGCCACGGTGCGGCCCTGGCCGTCATCGATAATCTGCGCATAGATGTGCCGGCCGGTACGGTGGACACTGAGCCGCGGACGGGTGCCGCCACGTTTGCGCAGCGCCGTGCGCACCCGGCGTCGGCGGCGTTCGAAGAGGGAGAGCTTGGCCATCTTACTTCTTCTTCCCTTCCTTGCGGAAGACGAACTCGCCGCGATATTTGATGCCCTTGCCCTTGTAGGGCTCGGGCTTGCGCCAGCGACGGATCTCGGCAGCGAACTGCCCGACCGCCTGCTTGTCGATCCCGCTGACCTCGACCGTGGTCTGGTCCGGCGTCTTGACCTCAAGCCCTTCCGGAATGTCGAGATCGACATCGTGGCTGTAGCCGAGCTGCAGCTTGAGCTTGCGGCCCTGCGCCGAGGCACGATAGCCGACGCCGGTGATCACCAGCGTCTTGGAGAAGCCCTGCGTGACGCCTTCGACCAGATTGGCCACCAGCGTGCGCTGCAGGCCCCAATGGCTGCGCGCGGCCTGCGTATCGTTCGCCGGGGTGATCGCGATCTCCCCGTCTTCGAGCTTGTACTCGATCAGCTCGGACAGGCCCAGCGTCAGGTTGCCCTTGGGGCCCTTCACGCTCAGCTGGCGACCTTCGATATTGGCGGTGACCCCGCTGGGGATCGCCACCGGCTTCTTGCCGATGCGACTCATCAGAACACCTCCGCGAGCACTTCGCCGCCAACGTTATGCGCGCGGGCCTCGGCATCCGAGAGCACGCCGCGCGGCGTCGAGACGATGGTGATGCCAAGGCCATTGCGCACCGTGGGGAGCTCGCGGCTGCCGGAATAGACGCGCCGGCCTGGCCGAGAGACGCGCGCCACGTGCTTGATCGCGGGCTGGCCTTCGAAATATTTCAGTTCGATGCGCAGCGCCTTGTGGCGGCCGCTGGCATCTTCGGCCCAGCCACGGATGTAGCCTTCGCGCTGGAGCACATCGAGCACGTTGGCGCGCAGCTGGGATGCGGGCGTCAGGACGGAGTCCTTCTTAGCCTGCTGGCCGTTGCGGATGCGGGTGAGCATGTCACCCAGGGGATCGGTCATCATCGCTCTATACTCCCCTCACCAGCTCGACTTGGTCACGCCGGGGATCATGCCTTTGTTGGCCAAATCCCGCAGCTCGATCCGGTTGAGGCCGAACTTGCGATAATAGCCGCGCGGGCGGCCGGTGGTGGTGCAGCGGTTGCGCACGCGGGTGGGGTTCGCGTTGCGCGGGATTTCCGCCAGCTTGAGGCGCGCGATCAGGCGCTCGCCCTCGTCGAGCGACTCGTCATCCGCCACCGCCTTCAGCTTCGCGTAGCGGCCAGCGTACTTCTTCACGAGCTTCTTGCGCCGCTCGTTCTTGTTGATCGAACTCAGTTTCGCCATGGACTTAAGTTCCTCTGCGGCGGCTCACGCCGCCTCCTTCTGCTGCTCGGCGTCTTCCGCCGGGAACGGGAAGCCGAACAGGCGCAGCAGCTCGCGGGCCTCTTCGTCGGTCTTCGCCGTGGTGGTGACGATGATATCCATCCCGCGCACCTTTTCGATGCGATCGTAGCTGATCTCCGGGAAGATGATCTGCTCCTTCAGGCCCATCGCGTAATTGCCATGCCCATCGAACGAGCGCGGGTTGAGCCCGCGAAAGTCGCGGATGCGCGGCATGGCGATGGTAACCAGACGGTCGAGGAACTCGTACATCCGGTCGCGGCGCAAGGTGACCTTGCAGCCGATCGGCATGCCTTCGCGCAGCTTGAACTGGGCGATCGACTTCT
>PPFU01014904.1_pt1 | contig 17645 bp, 15 predicted proteins | sample 1535991 | NCBI WGS metagenome assembly PPFU01 (sample SAMN04901290, study PRJNA319586) | Hypolithon metagenome, whole genome shotgun sequencing project. | isolation source: Antarctic Hypolithon | place: Antarctica: Miers Valley | collected 2014
TGTTCAACGCTCCTTTACATTTTTCCTTCTTTAGCCTTTTCGCTTTCCATTCCGCGGTGGCTGGCGCCCTCAGGCCCTGCATACCGATTTCCATTCGTCAATTACAGTTGATCTTTTGTTTTTATACGCTGATTTTAAACATTGTTTCTATTTTTTTACTTATTTAGATAAATGTGGTATAAAGTGGTAGATTGTGGAGGATAATGTCAATAAAATTTTTAGATTTGCATAAGAGGTTTCGAAGTTTCAATAAGCGGTATGTACTTTTTCACCAGTGAGTATGAATGTAGGTTAGATGCGAAAGGCCGGTTGGTGCTTCCCGCAAAAATCAAGGCCAATCTGCCGGCATCGCTGACAGATGGCAAAGAGGAAACCTATGAAGTCGTATTGAGAAGAGGGTTTGAGCCCTGTCTGGTGTTGTACCCCATAACGGAATACAAGAAAATTTATGCACGTATATCTGGCCTCAACGAGTTTAATGAAGAATATAGGAAGCTTCAAAGAAATTTTTTCCGTGGAAATACCCAGGTAGAATTGGATAATATGGGTAGGTTTTTAATTCCTAAATCGATGATAAAATATGCACAGTTGGATAAAGATGTGATGGTTGTAGGAATGGGCAACAGGGTAGAGATATGGAATCCTGAACTGTACGAAGCATATTTGATTAAAGACGAAACAGAATTTTCAGCGCTGGCACAAAAATATTTAGATGCTTAAATAAACAAAAATACTATCCGTGATGTACAAGGAATCATGTACCATTCATCCTGAAATGACAGATTTTCTGATGGAAAAGCATGCTCCGGCACGGGTAGATAAAGATGCGCCCATGGAATATCATAACCCCGTCATGTTGCAGGAATGCCTGGAAGGACTTGCAATCAAACCTGAAGGTATTTATGTGGATTTAACTTTTGGCGGTGGCGGGCATGCTAAAGCGATTTTAAACCACCTCAAAGGTGGGAAATTATTTGGTTTTGACCAGGATAGAGACGCGGAAGCCAATGCAAAAGAACTGGAAGGCCCTTCGTTTCAATTCATTCAAGCCAATTTCAGGTATTTGAAAAGATACCTCAAACTTCATAAAGTAGATCAGGTAGATGGCATCCTGGCAGATTTGGGTGTGTCATCTCACCAGTTTGACGTTCCGGAGCGAGGTTTTTCTACCAGATTTAATGCCGCGTTGGACATGCGTATGGACCAGTCTGGGGGGGTAACAGCCGCTCAGGTCTTGAGTTCTTATTCAGAAACTGATTTGCACAAAATATTGGGCATGTATGGGGAGGTTAGAAATGCCAAAACTTTGGCAGCAGCCATTGTTTCAGCCCGCATGCGTAATGCCATTCATACCATTGAAGATTTTAAGGTGATCTTAAGAAAGTTTGCCCCGCGGGGAAGAGAAAACAAATATTTTGCGCAGGTTTTCCAGGCATTGCGCATCGAGGTAAATGCTGAGCTTCAGGCGCTGGAGGAAATGCTGCTGCAATGTGCCGACGTGATGAAGCCTGGAGCAAGAATGGTTGTGATGACGTACCACTCGCTGGAAGACAGGCTGGTAAAAAACTTCTTTAGTAAAGGGAAAATGTTTGGTGAGGTAGAAAAGGACTTTTACGGCAATCAACTCAGACCATTTGAGCCCGTAAACCGGAAGCCAATCATTGCCAGAGAAGCAGAACTGTCATTGAACAACAGGGCGAGAAGTGCAAAGCTCCGGGTCGCTGTGAAAGTATAATAATTTATTTTGACTACAAGATAATAAATGACATGGCTACCAATACATTAAAGGTAAAAGCAAAGGCAAAAAAAGGGAATATGTTCTCTTTTATGGATAATTATGTATGGTTTGATATATTTGAAAAGGGGCTTCCAATCAAGTATGTTCCTTATATTTTATATATTACAGCTATTGGTATTTTCTATATTGGTAATAGTCATTATGCAGAAAAGAACATCAGAAAAGTAGATAAAATGCAACAGCAGGTTGAAGATCTTAGGGCAGATTTCACTACATTGAAGGCAGATTATATGTTTGCCAGCAAGCAGTCGGAAGTTGCACAAAAGGTCGAAAAACATGCCATCTATGAAAGTTCTCAGCCACCCTATAAAATTATTATAAAAAAGTGAATATCAAAAAATCCATATTGTTAAGGGTGAGGTTGGCATTTTTGCTGATCTTCATTTTTTCGATAGCTATCGTGGTAAAGATAGCGGATATACAATTTGTTGAAGGGGAGAAATGGGCGCAAATGGCTGAAGATATTGGCTTGCAATACAAAAAAGTAAAAGCAACGCGGGGAAATATTTATTCCGACAATGGTAGTTTGATGGCTACATCGTTGCCATTTTATAAGGTGGCCATGGATCCTGCCATTTCTGATGATGAAGTTTATAAGAGTGGCATTGATTCGCTCGCCTACCTGCTTTCGCGTCACTTTAAGGATAAATCAACGCAGGAATACAAGCGAAAAATCAATGACGCAAGACTTAGGAAAAAGCAATACCTGGTCATCAATGCACGCCAAATCAACTACCAGGAAAAAAAGCTGATGTCTGGCTGGCCGATTTTCAGGAAAGGCCGACATAAGGGCGGCGTGATATTCGAGCAGGTGGATAAGCGATTTCGCCCATTTGCCACCTTGGGATTTAGAACCATTGGTTTCATCAATGAAAATGGATACAGCCGCGGCCTGGAGTATAGTTTTAATGATATACTTGCCGGAAAAGATGGTGAGGCACTTTATCAAAAGATGGCCGGAGGCAACTGGAAGCCGATTTATGATGGTACTGAAGTGCGGCCTGTACAAGGATATGACATAGAAACAACAATTGATATCAATCTACAGGATGTCGCCGAATCGGCCTTGTTGCGGGCGCTAAAGTCGCACGACGCTGACTATGGTTGTGTGATTGTAATGGAGGTAAAAACAGGCGAAATTAAGGCGATTTCCAACCTAAGTCGCGTTGAAAAGAACGTGTATTGGGAAAAATACAACTATGCTGTAGCCAGCCAAGGTTCCACCGAGCCTGGTTCTACCTTTAAGTTGGCCTCTATGATAGCCTTATTTGAAGAAACCAACATCAGCCTGAACGACAGCATCGAGACCGGCGATGGCCAATATAAGTTTTACGACAGAATAATGCGTGATGCAAAGCCGGGTGGTTATGGTAAAATAACCGTTAAGCAGGCCTTTGAAAAATCTTCTAATATCGCAGTATCTAAGCTGGTCGATTATCACTTCGGCCACAACCCACAGCGATATGTAGACTATATCACGAGCTTTAATTTATCCAGGCCATTGGGTTTTCAAATGATTGGCGAAGGAGTACCGAAAATAAAAAAACCCAGCGATAAGTCATGGAGCGGTACAACACTTCCATGGATGTCTATTGGCTACGAAGTGGAAATTACACCATTGCAGACTTTGGCTTTCTATAATGCTGTTGCCAATAACGGGCGCATGATTCAGCCCATCATTGTTAGAAAAGCTTTTAAGGCTGATCAATTGAAGGAAGTGTACGAGGCTGCTGTAATCAATCCGAAAATTTGTTCAGACAAGACGTTGGAGAAGGTAAAGTTGATGCTGGAGGGCGTTGTAGAACGAGGTACGGCTGACAATATTAAAAATAGCCATTATGCTATTGCCGGAAAGACAGGGACATCTAAAATATTAAAAAACAAGCGCTATACCAGAAGTTACTACACATCATTTGCTGGCTATTTTCCGGCAGATCGACCACGATATAGCTGTATTGTTGTGATCAACGACCCGCAGGGGTTCCAGCAATATGGGAGCGATGTGGCAGCACCGGTTTTTAAAGAAATTGCCGACAAGATTTATGCCCGTGATATTGAAATGCACAAGCCTTTTCCTTCGTTAGCCATGGCCAAATCAGATGTGCTGCCTGTGATAAAATCCGGCTATCATGATGACCTGAAATTGGTCTGCAATGCCTTGGGGATCTCAAACTTTTCGGAAAATGAAACGGAAGACTGGGTAAAAGCGGTAAAACGAAACAATGCTGTCGTATGGGAGCCCAATATAGCTAAATTGGATAAAGTGCCCGATGTGAAAGGGCTGACATTGAAAGATGCATTATACATGCTTGAGAACAAGGGTTTGCGGGTAGATTTCAAAGGTAAAGGCAGGGTTACCAACCAGTCGATGGCCTCAGGAAGTACTGCCATTCGGGGAAGCGTAATAACGATCAATCTAAATTAATGGCGATTTTAAAAGACATATTGTATAAAGTAACACTAATCTCAGTATCTGGTAAGATGGATACAGAGATTAGCAACGTTTGCTTTGACTCCAGGCAAGTTGCTGAAGGAAGTCTTTTTGTCGCTATCAAAGGTACCCAAACCGACGGCCATGCCTATATAGAACAAGTGATTGAGCAGGGGGCAGAAGCAGTGGTATGTGAAGAAATGCCGGAAATTTTAAGAGAGGGCGTGGCCTATGTGCACGTGAATAATAGCGCCGCAGCATTGGGCATTATAGCCGGCAATTTTTATGGAAACCCCTCCTCGAAGCTTTCACTCGTCGGTGTAACGGGTACAAATGGTAAAACCACTACTGTCACGCTAGCCCACAAACTATTTCTCAATCTGGGGTATAATGTGGGTTTACTGTCCACCGTGGTCAATAAGATAAACGAAAAGGTCATTCCGGCAAGTCACACTACGCCCGATGCGCTGACGCTGAACCACCTGTTGGCTCAAATGGTGGAAGAGGGCTGCACCCATTGTTTTATGGAAGTAAGCTCTCACGCCATTGTGCAGGAGAGGGTGCGGGGTGTCCATTTTGCGGGAGCGGTTTTTACCAATATAACCCACGATCACCTAGATTATCATCAAACTTTTGATGCGTATATCAAGGCGAAAAAAAGGTTATTTGATGAATTGCCCACGACAGCTTTTGCCCTTGTAAATGGCGATGATAAAAGGGGAATGGTGATGCTTCAAAACACGAAAGCACATAAAAATACCTTTGCGCTTAAATCAATGACAGATTATAAGGCCAAAGTACTTAGCAATACAATCCATGGTCTGGAGCTTGAAATAGATGGTAAGAATGTCTGGTTTAAGTTGATTGGCGATTTCAATGCGTATAATCTGCTGGGAATTTATGGAATGGCGGTATTGATGGGAGAAGATCCGGAGGAAGTATTGCGGCAACTGTCGAACCTGGAAACAGCGCCTGGCCGCTTTGAGCAGTTGGTTTCAAGCCAGGAGATAACAGCCATCGTAGACTATGCCCACACCCCGGATGCGCTGGAAAACGTACTGTCTACGATCCAGAATTTCAGAACCGGAAACGAACAGGTGATCACTGTGGTAGGCTGTGGCGGCAACCGTGATAAAACCAAACGTCCTCTAATGGCAGAAATAGCGTGTAAATTCAGCACCAAGGTTCTTCTAACCTCAGATAATCCTCGTTTTGAAGAGCCTGAGGAGATCCTGAAAGACATGCAGCGAGGGGTGAGTCCATCAAATTACAGAAAAACCCTGGTAATAGCCGATAGGCGAGAGGCGATAAAGGCTGCATGTGCCATGGCCAATGCCAAAGATATTATATTAATAGCCGGTAAGGGGCACGAGACATATCAGGAAATCAAAGGGGTGAAGTACGATTTTGATGATAAAATGATTTTACAGGAAATGCTACAACTATTAGGAAAATGATCGATAGGAAATTAACCTCCAAACTATAAAATAATGCTATATTATTTATTTGACTTTTTAGATAAGCAATTTGACCTACTAGGAGCAGGTGTATTCCAATATATATCCTTTAGGGCAAGTATGGCTACTATCTTGTCACTGTTGATCACCATTACCTTTGGAAAGAAGCTCATCAATGTACTTCGAAAAAAGCAAGTAGGGGAAAGCATCAGAGACTTAGGACTTGAAGGACAAATACAGAAAAAAGGTACCCCTACGATGGGTGGTATCATTATCATTAGTGCCATCGTCATTCCAACCTTGTTGTTTGCGCAATTGGATAATATTTACATTATTCTGCTCTTGATTGCAACAGTATGGATGGGGCTGATTGGTTTTGTTGATGATTATATCAAGGTTTTCAGAAAAAATAAGGATGGACTTGCGGGAAAATTCAAGGTGGTCGGCCAGGTGGGGTTGGGTTTGATTGTGGGACTTACCTTGTTTTTCAATGATCAGGTGGTCGTAAGGGAATTCAATAATCCGGTTTCAGTATCTGAAGGTGTTATTGAAGGTACTCCAGCCTATACCGACGTAAGAAGTACGAAAAGCACCATCCCTTTTGTAAAAAATAATGAGTTCTATTACAAAGACCTTGTTCCTTTTGTGGATGATGAATATACCTGGGCGGTATATGTTTTATGGGCTATTTTTATCGTAACGGCAGTATCTAACGGGGCTAATATTACTGATGGAATCGATGGCCTTGCAGCAGGAACCTCTGCTATTATTGGCCTTACACTGGCTATATTCGCCTACCTGTCGGGTAATGCGATATTCTCGGAATATCTGGGGATTATGTTCATTCCCAACTCTGGAGAACTGGTAATTTTTTGTACCGCCTTTGTCGGGGCATGCGTCGGCTTTCTATGGTACAATTCATTTCCGGCGCAGGTATTTATGGGCGATACGGGTAGTCTCTCACTAGGCGGGATCATTGCCGTGCTAGCCCTGGCTGTCAGAAAGGAATTGTTATTGCCGGTATTATGTGGCGTATTTTTGATCGAGCTTGTATCGGTGATTCTGCAGGTGACTTATTTTAAATATACAAAAAAGCGACTTGGCGAGGGAAAGCGGATATTCCTTATGTCGCCGTTGCACCATCATTATCAAAAGCGAGGGTTGCACGAGTCGAAGATCGTAACCCGTTTTTGGACTATAGGGATATTACTGGCCATATTTTCATTGGCTACATTGAAGCTTAGGTAATTTTAGTAATTAATTTAATCGATAACACATTGAAAAAACGCATCGTCATATTAGGAGCCGGAGAAAGTGGCGTTGGGGCAGCACTGCTGGCCAAAGCCAAAGGCTTCGACACATTTGTGTCGGATATGCATATGATTGGTGCGCCATATAAAAAGATATTAGAGGAGAATAATATTCCCTTTGAAGAAGGTAGTCATAGCGACATACTGATCCTAAGTGCTGATGAAGTGGTGAAAAGCCCAGGCATACCGGATAAAGCACCGGTGGTCGTAAAAATACGGCAAAAAGGAATACCTGTAATTGCCGAGATAGAATTTGCTGGTCGTTTTACAAAAGCAAAATTTGTAGCCATTACCGGCACCAATGGAAAGACTACGACGACTATGCTGGCCTACCACCTGCTCAAAAAGGGAGGATTGAAAGTAGGTCTGGCGGGAAATATCGGTATCAGTTTGGCCAAACAGGTTATTGATGACGACTTCGATATATATGTACTGGAGATCAGCAGCTTCCAGCTCGATGGCATGTTTGATTTTAAAGCTGATGTTGCCATTTTACTAAATATTACCCCGGATCACCTTGACCGCTATGATTATAAATTCGGGCATTATATCGATTCCAAGTTCCGAATCACCCAAAATATGACCCAAAATGGGTATTTCATATTTTTTCAGGACAGTGAAGTGCTGATGAGGGAAGTGGATAGCCGTCAGATTGGTGCAACACCCTTACCTGTTTCGCTACGTGATAAAGTAGGTAGAGGGGCGTGGCTTGAAGATGATAGATTACATTTTCAGGCAGGATCTAATGATCCTATTCATGTGCACATAGAAGATATCATCATCAAGGGGCGCCACAATTTGATCAACAGCATGACAGCGGTGCTTTGTGCACTTGTTTTCGACGTGGACATGGAAAAGATAAGAAAAGGGCTGGCTGATTTTAAAAATGCCCCGCACCGGTTAGAGGTAGTGGCCGAGATCGATGGCGTCAAATATATCAATGATTCCAAGGCTACAAATTTGGACGCCGTAATCTATGCTTTGGATAGTTTTAAAGAGGACATCATCTGGATAGCAGGTGGAATTGATAAAGGAAATAATTATGAGCTGGTAAAGGACTTGGCCAGAAACAGGGTAAAAGCGTTGATCTGTCTGGGCAAAGACAATACGAAGTTGGTGGATTTCTTTGCAGATAAAGTGCCTGTTGTAGAGGAATCGACCGATGTATATGAGGCAGCAGCGCTTGCGAGAAAATTTGCAACATCTGGAGATGTCGTATTACTCTCACCAGCTTGCGCTAGCTTCGACCTGTTTAAAAATTACGAAGACCGTGGGGATCAATTTAGAGCGGCCGTACTGGATTTGAAAAATGCCAATAGCAAGATATATGGAAATAATTAAAGACTGGGTAGATAGGAATTTGAAGGGCGATCCTGTGATCTGGTTCATCGTGTTTGCGCTTTCCATTCTGAGCATACTGGTAGTGTATAGCGCTACAGGTACGTTGGCCTATAAGATGCAAGAGGGGAATACCGAGCATTATCTGATCAAGCATTCTTTCCTGGTCATTCTCAGTCTGACGGCCATGTGGTTTGCCCATAAACTGGACTACCGTTATTTTTCTAAAATTTCACGCCTGGCGCTTTGGATATCTGTACCCTTGCTGTTCTTTACCTATAAGTTTGGCGATAATATCAATGAAGCGTCGCGCTGGCTTACCATTCCTTATATCGGGCAGACCTTTCAACCTTCTGATCTTGCCAAGTTAGCACTCATTGCCAATTTAGCTGCAATGCTTTCCAAACGGCAGCAAAATATCGATGATTTTAAAGAATCATTTGTGCCTATTTTACTATGGTGCGGTGTAATTTGTGGCCTCATCGCTTTGACAAACTATTCTACCGCGGTCTTATTATTTGCTACCTGCATGCTGCTGATGTTTATTGGGAGGGTGCCGGTGAGGTACCTGGTGATGTTGACTCTTGTAGGGGCACTTGCAGGAAGTTTAGCCCTGACATTTGGTCAGAGGGGTGGCACTGTTGTCAACAGGATCAAGAGTTTTGTAGAGCAGAAGGAAGTTCCCTTCCAGGCGAAACAAGCCTATATTGCCATTGCTACGGGGGGTGTGGCAGGAAAAGGCCCTGGAAAAAGTGATCAGCGCAACTTTCTACCCCACCCGTACTCAGATTTTATCTTTGCGATCATCCTGGAAGAATATGGTTTGATTGGCGGTGTGGTGGTGCTTTTCCTCTATTTGGCGCTGTTATATCGAGGGATGCGGGCCGTTTCGAAGAGCGAAAAGGCCTACGGCGGGCTGCTTTCTGCTGGTCTGAGCTTTGCCTTGGTACTGCAAGCCATGGTAAATATGGGGGTGTCGGTTGGGCTTGGGCCTATCACCGGACTACCGTTGCCGCTGGTGAGCATGGGTGGTACCTCATTGCTATTTACGGGACTGGCAATAGGCATTATTTTAAGTGTAAGTAGGGCCGAAAAAGAAGATAATCATGGTGGTGGTAAAGCAATGAGGAATGTGCCCAAAGCTGTGGCAGCATAGAAACTATAGGAGATGGACATACTAACTAATAAATAACGAAGATCATCAAAACATACAGACCATATAGGATCATTATTAGCGGAGGAGGCACAGGCGGCCATATCTATCCTGCCATAGCTATTGCAAATGCTATCAAAGAAAAGCATCCCGATGCTGAAATTCTTTTTGTAGGTGCTTTAGGCAGAATGGAAATGCAGAAGGTGCCTGAAGCTGGCTATAAGATCATCGGCCTGTGGATCAGCGGTATTCAGCGCCGATTAACGCTCGATAATCTGTCTTTTCCTTTCAAGTTAATATCGAGTTATCTAAAGGCTAAAAGTGTTATCAAGTCCTTTAAGCCTGACGTTGTTGTTGGCGTTGGAGGATATGCCAGTGGCCCGACATTAAAAGCAGCAATCAATAAAAATATACCAACTTTAATTCAGGAACAGAATTCGTATGCCGGCCTCACCAATAAAATGTTGGCAGGTGATGTACAGAAGATATGTGTGGCACACGAGGGGATGGAATCTTTTTTTCCTAAAGATAAGATCATCGTTACCGGCAATCCGGTACGAAAAGATATCCTCAACATAGATGACAAGCGCGCCGAAGCACTCAGGCATTTTGACCTTTCACCAGATATGAAGACTATTTTGGTTATAGGGGGCAGCCTTGGAGCAAGAACGTTAAATGAATCTATTATGCATTCGTTGCCCATGATCAAGGACTCGGAAATTCAGCTGATCTGGCAGACTGGCAAGTTTTATATACAGGACGTATTGGAGCAACTGCATAATGTAAAAAAGGGAAATATTCACGTGTATGAATTTATAAAGGAAATGGATTTGGCTTATGCTGCTGCTGATGTCGTCATCAGCCGAGCTGGCGCCTTGTCTATTTCTGAGCTTTGCCTGGTAAAAAAGGCAGTGATCTTTGTTCCGTCGCCAAATGTGGCGGAAGACCATCAGACCAAAAATGCTATGGCCCTGGTAAGGAATAATGCTGCAGTTTTGGTAAAAGACGCGGACGCAAAAGGCAAAATGGTAAGTGCCAGTCTGGAGCTTTTGCAGGACGATGAGAGGAGGCTGGAATTGCAGACGAATATTGGCAAGTTGGCGAAGCCGGATGCAGCTAATCATATCGCTGAGGAAGTATTGCAACTGATCACCTTTAGAAATGAAAATAAGAATATAAAGCACGAATCGTAAATGAATTTAGAGAGCATACATATTGTCTATTTTCTGGGTATCGGAGGCATTGGAATGAGTGCCCTGGCCCGTTGGTTCAACCACCAGGGAATAGTGGTGGCTGGCTACGACCGTATGCCTACCTCACTTACCGATGCCTTGATGGCTGAGGGAATTACCATTCATTTCGAGGATAATATCAAAACGCTACCGGAAGCGCTGGTCGACAATAAGGATAGGAGCCTTGTTGTTTATACACCTGCCATTCCAACTGATCATAGGCAATATAATTACTTGTTGAGCCACGGGTACACTTTAATCAAACGTTCAGCCGTGTTGGGTAAACTTACGGAATCGATGTTTAGCATTGCCGTTGCGGGAACGCATGGCAAAACAACCACATCTTCCATGGTTGCTCATATACTAAAAGAAGGCGGAAAAAATTGCGCTGCTTTCTTGGGTGGAATTGCGCAAAATTACGATAGCAACATGCTGCTTGGCACCGGTGAAGGAGAGAATCTGGTAGTAGTGGAAGCTGACGAGTTCGACAGGTCGTTTCTGGCTTTAAGCCCTAATATTGCAGTGATCACATCGGCCGATGCTGATCATCTGGATATCTATGGACACAAGGATGAGCTTGTAAAATCATTTCAGGATTTCGCGGCAAAAACGCATGAAGAAGGCGTGCTTTTTGTGCAAGAGGCGATCCAGCCAGTGATTGCGCCGGTTGAAACAGCCTATGAAACTGTAAGCTACGGATTAAAACAGGGTGATATAAAAGCAGAAAACCTATCGATTAAGGGGGTAGTCTTTCACTTTGATGTTCGATTGAAGGGCAGAATACTGCGCGATTTTCAGTTGCACGTGCCTGGTTTTCATAATGTAGAAAATGCCCTTGCTGCAATCGCCGTTGCCGACTATCTGGATATGCCAGAAGCATCGATCCGGTCGGCCTTGGCCACTTACAGGGGCGTTAAAAGGAGATTTGAATTTGTGATTCAACAGCTAAACCTGACTTTTATTGATGACTATGCGCATCATCCCGTAGAAATAGAGGCATTCTTAACATCGGTACGCGCATTATATCCTGGTAGAAAGCTTACCGCGATTTTTCAGCCGCATTTATATTCTCGTACGCGAGATTTTGCCGATGAATTTGCGAAAAGTCTATCGCTGGCAGACGAGGTATTGATGTTGGATATCTATCCAGCCCGCGAGCTGCCCATAGAGGGTGTTGATGTACACATGATCTTCGATAAAATTATTGTGAAAGAGAAAATGCTGATGACCAAAGAAGAGGTAATGCAAAAAATTCGGGAAATGAAAATAGATGTATTGGTAACCATTGGCGCTGGTGACATCGATAAAATGGTAAAGCCAATTCAAAAAATCTTAAGCCAGACATTATGAAACTACCCAAGATAAGGATCAGGACAGGAGTAAAGTTGGTGGCACTCATGATGGTCGTGGTGACTGCCGTTGGATTGGTTGAAAAAAAGCAGCAAAGTAAAACTTGCAATCGGGTAGTTGTAAATATTGATAATCAGTTTGATAATTATTTTATCAACGAAAATGACATCTTAAAGCTTGTTTCTGAAGGAGGTATGAACTATATTCTCGGAAAAAAAATAGACGAATTTGACCTTAAAAATATTGAATATCGCATAAAGTCAAATAAGTTTGTGCATGATGTGGAAGTATTTACAGATCTTGAAGGAAATCTTGTAGTTCACGCCAAGCAAAGCAAACCTATTGCACGGGTAGTTCAGACGTACGGCCCTGATGCATATATTGATACTGATGGCAGAATTCTGCCGGTTTCCGACCGCTTCACAGCACGTGTGCTTTTAATTAGCGGAGATTTTACACGAACGCTGGTAAAGTCTGACCTGGAAAAAACTCCTGAAGGGAAACAAATTTTTGAGATGCTGCAATATATTCAGCGTAGCGAATTATGGCAGGCGCAGATTGTACAGTTAGACATCGATGCACGGGGAGAAATCGTGCTATACAGCCAGGTAAGTGATCAGTTGATTGAGTTTGGGAAGGCAGAGGATATTGCCCGAAAATTTAAGAAGCTGGAGATCTTCTATAAAGAGATATTACCGAAGAAGGGCTGGAACAAATATGAAAGAGTAAACCTGAAATACGAAAACCAAATAGTGTGCGAATAATTCTTAGAATATGCAAAAAGATAAAATAGTAGTCGGATTAGACATTGGTACCACCAAAATATGTGTCATCGTTGGGAGGAAGAATGATTACGGGAAACTGGAAGTATTGGGCATGGGCAAAGCAGTTTCGGATGGTGTCATCCGTGGCATCGTGACCAATATTGATAAAACCGTGGCAGCCATAGAAAAAGCAATTGCCGAAGCCAGCGAGCAGGCAGGTATCGATATTAATGTGGTAAATGTGGGGATTGCAGGACAGCATATCCGTAGTTCTATCCATCATGGCAGCATCACCCGAAACTCACGTGAGGATGAAATTACCATTGAGGATGTAAACCGGCTTACCAACGATATGTACAGAATCGTCATTCCGCCGGGAAGTGAGATTATCCACGTGATGCCTCAGGATTATATCGTCGATTACGAAGAAGGCATCAAAGATCCGGTAGGCATGTCTGGCGTAAAGCTGGAGGCTGACTTTCACGTGATCACAGCACATACCAACGCCATCAGCAATGTGAACAAATGTATCAGAAGAGCAGGCCTGGAAATAGAAAATTTAATTCTTGAACCCCTGGCTTCAAGCCTCGCTGTGCTTACTGACGAAGAAAAGGAAGCAGGCATCTGTTTGGTTGATATTGGTGGTGGTACAACCGATATTGCTATCTTTCATGATAATATTATTCGGCATACTGCCGTGATACCATTCGGTGGTAATATCATTACGTCCGACATCAAAGAAGGATGTATGGTCATGCACCACCAGGCCGAGCTACTGAAGACGAAATTTGGAAAGGCCATTAGCGAGCAGGCCAGCTGGAATGAAATCGTTTCCATCCCGGGACTGAGAAACAGGCCTCCGAAGGAGATTTCTATCAAGAACCTCGCTCATATCATCGAGGCACGTATGGAAGAGATTATCGAGATGGTACATGCGGAAATCATAATATCAGGATATGAAAATAAGCTTGCGGGTGGTATTGTCATCACCGGTGGTGGCTCCCAACTTAACAGTGTAAAGCAGCTTTTTGAATATATGACAGGCATGGACGCTCGTATTGGATACCCTAACGAGCATCTCGGTAAAGGAAAAATAGAGATGGTGAAAAGCCCCATGTATGCGACAACAGTAGGTTTGGTGCTTTCAGGGTTTAGAGCTATTGATGAGCGAGAAAATCGATATCAGCAGGCTATGTCTGCTGGCATGGTTTCCTCAAACAAAGTACTAAAAAAAGAGAAAATGCGATTGGGAAGTGGCAGCTTTTTTGAAAGAATACTGGACAAAACAAAAGGGCTACTAATAGATGATATTGACGACAAAGAGGATTATTAGCAAAGGCTGGTAAGCTACATCAGATTTACAATTATTGGATCCAATTATTCGTACAGTTTATCCCCCAATTGTAAATTAAAATTTCATTATACCAAATGGCATAGCCATCTCTTGAGGGAGTAGTTGAGTAATTTAATAAGTAAATAAGAAAACCAAAATAGTAATTGCTAAATTGAAATAGATATGGCCGAAAACAGATATAAGTTTGAAATACCGAAGCATCATAAGTCTATCATTAAGGTGATTGGCGTAGGCGGCGGTGGCAGCAATGCTGTCAATCACATGTACAACCAGGGCATCAAGGATGTAGAGTTTATTGTTTGTAATACCGACTCCCAGGCATTGAAGGGTAGTCCGGTACCCAACAAGCTACAGATTGGTGTAAACCTGACCGAAGGCTTAGGAGCCGGCGCTAATCCCGAAAAGGGAAGAAACGCTGCCTTGGAAAGCAAAGAAGAGATCAGGGAGTTACTTAGCCACGACACTAAAATGGTGTTTATTACCGCTGGTATGGGTGGTGGTACCGGTACTGGTGCTGCACCCGTGATTGCCAGAGTAGCTAAAGAACTTGATATACTCACTGTCGGCATTGTTACAGCTCCTTTTGCTTTTGAAGGTAAAAAGAAGATGCGACAGGCTGAAGAAGGTATTCAGGAACTTAAGGACAACTGTGATACCGTGCTGGTAATTCTCAACGACAAATTGCGCGAGGTTTTCGGAAACCTTTCTATTACGCAGGCCTTTGCACAAGCTGATAATGTATTGACCACCGCAGCAAAAGGTATAGCAGAGATTATTACTGTTCCTGGTTATGTAAACGTGGATTTTGAAGATGTTAAAACTGTAATGAAAAATAGTGGGGCTGCTGTGATGGGATCCGCACAAACAGAGGGAGAAAACAGGGCATTGCGAGCTGCCGAACAGGCCATTGCTTCTCCATTGCTGAACAACAAGAATATTCAGGGAGCAGATAAAATATTGCTTTCCATTATTTCTGGTGAACATGCTGAACTTCAAATGGATGAACTTACCGAGATTACCCAGTTTATCCAGGAGAAAGCCGGTGAAGATGCTGAAGTTATCTTTGGCCACGGTGTAGATCCGGATCTTGGAAATAGCATCAGAGTGACTGTAATTACGACCGGGTTTGACAGCGCTGAAAACAGCACGCTTCATGAGATGACCAAAAAAGTTTATGACCTGGAATCGAACAAGCAGATCACTTTATTTGAAGAGCAAAAACAACCGCAGCCTAAGGAAGATGTGAAATTTCAGGCACCTGAACCTCCAAAAAACGAATTCAGAAGAAATTATTCCTTTGATGGACCTACCGAAAAGCCTAAGGAAGAGAATGATCCATCAACGGTATTTTTTGAACTCGACGAGCAATATGAAGTTATAGAAAAACAAAGTTATCAGGAAGAAACCCCGGAAGAAGATGGTTTTGCAGAATTAACTCACAAGAAAATGGACCTGATGGAGCAGGCCAGGGAACGGATTAGAAGGCTTAAAGGTTTGAAAAACAGCTCTTTAAACACAGATGAGTTTAAAGATAGACTGGAAAAGCCGGCGTTCATGCGAAAGAATATTAACCTACAGGATGTACCACATTCTTCCGAAAAAAATATTTCCAAGTATAACCTGAATGATGATAACCAAATTCTGGGCAATAATAAGTTTTTACATGACAATGTAGATTAACCTTGTCTTAAATTTAAAGAAGTCACTGATGGGATTTTCCATAAATCAGTGACTTTTTTTATGCTTTAAAAGATAAGAAACTGGTCGATTTGCTGGTTTAAAAACTTGTTATAAATCGGGTTGGTGACATGGGTTTTGTCCCAGTGACTTTCTATATTACCTAATTTTAGCTTGAGAGCCATCACGTGCATGCCCAGGTAATTGAAAATATCGGTGATATGGCTTAATGCTACACAGCCACCCTGAACGCCGGAAGAAATTCCTACCAGCGCACATTTTTTGCCATTGAAGGACGAGGGGAATTGAAGCCCGTCAATAAAAGTTTTTAGTATGCCGGGAAAAGAACCATTGTATTCAGGAATAATAAAGATGAGTTTATCCGAAGCTTTGATTGTCTCCTGAAAGGTGTTGAAATGCTCATTTTTTCCAGCATTGTCGTAAAGTGCAGAAAAGGCAAAGTCAGCCGGAAGTAGCGCCAGGTCGAGAAGCTGAGAGGGGACATTTCGTTGATCTAATAAGGTTTTATAATAATTTGCAAATGCTTTTGAAAGAGAATTAGGCCTGTTGGTACTGATGACTATAGTGATCATAGAAAAAGGGAAATTTTTTTCAGTTGAAATGAATGTAGATACAATTATAATTGATCATACGTTAAATCCAACTATAAAGCGCTTCGAAGTGCAATTTAGTTGTGGCGGAGGGGTAGTTTAAGAGAGTCGTGGGCTACCTTAAATTTTTTAACACGGTTTGGAAACGCTCGATAATACTAAGAAAATTCATTAGATTAGGTCTTAAGAAATGCCATGTTGGTAAAGTCATATTCGTTCGGTAATTATATGTAACCATTAAATAACATAAAGCGAGGGGCGTTACCGCCTCGCTAGTATATATCGCCCTTTCAGGGCTTTGAGGCGTAGTTCTGCAAGGGTATATGACCCGTCCTAAAATAGGTTTACACAAAAAAGTGTAAATATGAAAGAAAAGAGTAAAGCCATTCTAGGACGATGTATAAGTAAGAGAATGTAAACAGGACTATCAATAGATAAAAGTTAAATCTGTAAACTTTTTTTAGGACGGGTCAGAGGTAAAGAGGAGCCCTGAAAGGGCATTATCTGCCAAGGATGGGCATAGCCCATCGAAGAGAAAGCATCGCAGAAAAAAAGCCCTGAAAGGGCGTAATAATAAATTATGGGACAATCGCTCGTAAAAAACTATATCCATATCGTGTTTAGCACCAAACACCGTAAGCCACTGATATATCCGCCTGTGGAAGCTGAACTTCATAGTTACTTAGGTGGCATCTGTAAAACCTTAGCATGTCAGCCCATAATAGTAGGTGGCTATACCGATCATATTCATATCCTTTGTATGCTTTCCAAGAAAATAGCCTTGATGAAATTGATAGAAGAAATAAAATCACATTCTTCTAAATGGATAAAAACAAAGGGTTCGGGATATGAAAACTTCTACTGGCAAGATGGCTACGGCGCTTTTTCGGTAAATCCTTTTGACGTAGATCGGGTGATAAATTATATCGGCACTCAAAAGGAACATCACAGGAAAAAACATTTCAGGATGAATATAGGGCATTTCTAAAAAAATACGAAGTGGAATATGATGAACGATATGTATGGGATTGATAGAACTTTGCGTTACTGATGGATTATGCCCTTTCAGGGCTTGGATTTTCTGGGTTTCACCTCAGCATAGGATTCCACCCTATGTTGAAGGATGATGCCCTTTCAGGGCTGATATTGCAGCGTTGGAGGGGCGAAACA
>PPFU01016735.1_pt1 | contig 17645 bp, 13 predicted proteins | sample 1535991 | NCBI WGS metagenome assembly PPFU01 (sample SAMN04901290, study PRJNA319586) | Hypolithon metagenome, whole genome shotgun sequencing project. | isolation source: Antarctic Hypolithon | place: Antarctica: Miers Valley | collected 2014
CCCCCCCGCCACCGCTCATCTGCGCCAGCGGCGCCAGCTCTCCCAGCACGCTCACCCCCGCCACCAGCACGTGCTCGCCCCGCTCCAACTCGCCCTCATACGTCTCGAAAAACCAGTGCCCCGCATCCCCCCGCTCCGGCCCCAGGCCGACCCGCTCACCATCGAGAAACAACTCGTACCTCTCGTCGGCCGTCACATGCAACACCACCTTCGTTGCATCATCCAGTGTGAAGCGGCAACACAACGCCACCCGCACCGGCGGCTCATCCATCGCCCGGTGCGTCACCCACCGCGCCGCCCACGCCCCCCACTCATTCCAGGTCTTCTCAGGCTCGACACCTGCAAACGGGTCGGCATCGATCACGCGGCGGCGGAGCGGCATGGGCGCATCCTACAAGGCTGTATCTGAACATGGTGGCACAGGCGTCCCGCCTGTGATCGGCAGCAGGCGGATTCTGGCGGCCGACTTTGGCTCGCTGATACGCAGCGACACAGGCGGGACGCCTGTGCCACCATTCTTTTGAATGTTCGTGTCGACCGTTCAGTATTATGTGTCAAGTACGACATGTCGGGCAAAGCTCCGGCGTATGGGACTTTTACGCGTCATTCTCTTGGACCAGGTATTCATTCGTATTAATGGAGATACTTCCGCAGCTTGTCCGTATCGAGCGTGCGGCCGATGCAGTAGGAGTTGCACCACGTCGCGGAGCGGTCGCCCGAGCCGAACGTGATGTAGGCATACTTGTCGCGGTGGGCGATGCCCACGGGGTGATGGCCCTCGCCCTTGCCGGACTTGCCCTTGCCGGGTCCGTTGGCCATCTTGCGGCCGTAGCCCGCGCCATTGCCAAACCCGCTGACGTGGTCCTGGATCGTGGCGTCGTACCTCCAGTGGTTGCTCCCCGCGAGAGCCTCCTCGCGCGCGATGCTCAAGAGCTTGATCTTCATAGGTTCATCGCCCGCATCCGATCCGCGACATGAGACGGGCGACTCGAAGTGGTCGGACTTGGGGTTCCAGAAAACACCGTGCGTCTCCTGATCGTCCTCGTCGTATGAGATTACGGCTTTGTGAACCTCCGTCAGTGACCACTTCCCCTCGTGGTCGAGCGTCAACATACCCTGCGCGGGGGACCAGGGAGCGTAGCCGTTTTTCGCCCTCCGCCTGCGGCTGAACCCGAAGAAGTCGCCCGTGCCCGGCACACGGGCGAAAGAGGGCTCGGCCATGTGCAGGGTCGAATCGGCTGCCCTCGCCGATGCGGTTGAGGATGTCGCCCTTGGGGGTTTGGGCGGTGACGAAGTGCGTGCCGTCGACGCCGCCGTACGCACGCTTGCCGGTGAAGTATCTCCCGACCGAGCCGATGCGTATGGAATGCAGACCGTAGTCCAGTGAGCGGAGCCAGGGGAACTGGTTGGAGGCCCTGCGGCCGCGGTCCTGCACCACATCGACGCGGGGCTTGCCGTCGGTGGGGTCGATGGTGTCGGTGAACATATCCAGTTTATTATCGGTGCCGACGAGCATGGTGTCGTTGATGCGACGGTTGCCGCCGTAGTTGGTTTTGTCGTCGGTCTCGCCGGGGGGCGTGTAGAGGAGCTTCTGCCACTTGATGTCGCCGGTGTAGGGGTCGAGGCCGAACATCCGGATGCCGCCATCGATGGAGGAGTGCCGCCCGGCGGTGAAGACGACCACGCCGCCGTGGAGGGTCACGTAGGCGGTTCGATCGCCCGACATGCCGCGTTGCAGGCTGACTCTGAAGACGTCAAAGGTGTCGGACATGCCGAGGGTAAATTCATGACGGGTGGTGCCGTGGCGTGCGTCGGCAAGTTCCTCAATTAAAGCAGGGGTCAGGGTGCGTACGGCGACGCGGAGCATCGTGGTCTCGTGCTCCTCAGCCACCGACTCGTCGAGCCCGAAGCGGGCAAAGGCGGTCTTGACGGCCGCTTCGCGGTCTACGCGGGTCAGCGGCTCGTCTGCGGGCTGAGTGGCGGCGGGCGTCGGCTGCGTCGCCGCCACCCCGCCCAACGTTACCCACAGATCGATCGGCACGGTGACCCGACGGGGGTTGACATACGACCGCACCCTCACCGTCCCCACCTCCGGGATGCCGCCGCTGGCCATGTGCATCCGCTTGTTCGGGTTGAATTGGCCATAGTTGGTTGTCAAAGTGACCGCGTCCTCGTCCCTTCCGCTCTGACCGCCCATCCCCTTCTCCACCCGCCCGTCGGGCGTGATGATGTCGATCCGATCGACGTCATCCGCCAGCGGGAGGGGCATGCGGTAGGTCACGCTGTTGCCCTGCACCTTCAGCACGTGGAACTCCGAACCGCGGACCGTGAAGCTGCCGCCCGGAAGCGAGACGTTCTCCACCTCTGTCACGTCGAGGCGGTCTGCCACCCTCGCGATCAGCTCGCCCCGCAGCCGGATCGCCGTCGCGGCGGGGGCGGGGACGATCGCGGTGAAGACGGGGGCGATAGCACCGTCACGGTGTTCGAGCCGGGCTGGGTAGAGCCGACCGGACGCGGCCAGCGTGCCCCCGCCCTCCGGCCCGCTGTCGGGGGTGAGGTCCTTGCCGGTGTCATCGGTGAGACGGAGACCGGCGTAGTAACTGACGGATGCGTGATTGATCGCGCCGCCCTCGCCGGGTGGAGCGACCATCAATTCGATCCATACGCCGATCTCCCCCTCAGCCCCGTAGTCTGGCTGATACGTCATCCGCCTCACGTTCACCGAAGCCACCGCCACCTGCAACGCCTCCTCCTCCGGCCGGGGCGGCACCTCCCCCAGCGGCGTCTCGGCCCCGGCAGCGAGCAGCAGGCACACGATGAAGGGAAGCATCGACATCATATGACGATAGACGCACGCCCGCCATACGAGTTCCATGCAATGCGTGATGAATCGCCGGGACTCGTCACGTCTTCCGCCGATCACGTTACAGGCGGCGGGGGGGGCGAAGATTGTGACAAGTCACAGCGGTTCGTAGCCCGATCCGCGGTGTCGGGGGAACTCGCCACGCTTCCGCTGCGTCTGAACTTACATGGGACTGCTCCACCGTCTGACGTCGCGTGATACGCCTTCGGTCTGGCGAACCGAGGCGAGGCTGCTGTATCGGCTGGGCCGGGTCCGGCCGCCGGTGGCGGTGCAGTGGATCACGACGGCGGTGTGTGACCTGACGTGTCCGCACTGCTACTCCCGCGCCGGTCGGAAGCTCGAAGGAGAGCTCACGGCGGAGGAGGCCAAGCGGCTGATCGTGGACGAGTGCGTCGGGCTGGGTCGGCCGACGCTGGTGCTCGCCGGGGGAGAGCCGACGCTGGCGAAGGCGTTCCCCGAGGTGGTGGAGCACGCGCATCGGGTGGGCGTGCCGTGGGCGATGCACACGCACGGCGGGCGGTGCGTCGATCTGCGGCCGCTGTTCGAGCGGTGCCCGCCGGCGATGGTGGCGGTGTCGTTGGATGGGCCACGGGCGTACCACGACGCGTTCCGCGGGCGGTCGGGCAGCTTCGACGCGGCGATGGCGGCGATCGGGATGTTTAAGCGGATTGGCGTGGCCGAGGTGGTGGCGGGCACGACGGTGACCCGCCAGAACGCGGACATGCTGCTCGACCTGCTCCCCGAGGTGCGGGCGAGCGGCGCGGACTCATGGGGCCTGCACCTGGTCACGCCCGAAGGCCGGGGCGGCGACCACGCGGAGATTCTTCCCAAGGCCGGGCAGCTGCGGCGGGTGGCGCGGCTGGCGCGGCGGCTGCGAGCGGGGCGGATCGACTCGATGAACCCCGCGGGGGTGCCGTGGGCGGGGTGGGGTGGAGGTGGGGGGATGCGGGTGGAGCTGGACAACGAGTGGGGCTCGGCGGGTCGGGAGGACGTGTTCTACCGCGATGGCCGGTTTGCCTGCGGCGCGGGGCGGGTCTCGTGTGTGGTCTCCGCCACGGGCGAGGTCATGCCCTGCACCACGACCGACGCGGCCGAGTCGGCAGGGAACGTGCGGGACGTGCCCCTGCGCCGTCTGTGGGCGACGGGCCTCGCAGCGTTCCGCGACGGGCGGGACCCGCTACGTGGCGACGACACCGACTGCTGGCTGCAGACCCGCCACGGGCGATCCTGCCGGGGGGCCGCGTTCCTCGGGCGGAGTGACGTCGACGCGGCCGGCACGTCAGTTTCATTGTATCAGGTAACGGTGCGACCCCAGCTCTCGCGGGGATCGTCCCCGGGGTTGGGCAAGCGGGGGGCGCGGGTGTTGCACAGCCGCCTCGGCCAGGGACTCGCTCGGGCCGCGGCCGTGGCGGCGGTGGCGATGGGCTGGGCCTCGCGAGCAGCCGCTGACGCGGCCACGGACCGGTTTACGGACTCCGCCGCGACGAAGCCGACCACGCAGCCCGCCGCGGCGGAGGATGAGATGCCTGACCCGCTCACGCAGGAGGTGGTGCGGGCGTGGTTTGACTGGCGGACGTCTCGCGGCACCGGCACACGGCTTTGGGTAGCGGACAAACATGGGCAAGTCGGAGCGTCGGACGAGATGGAAGAGCTCGATGCCGTGATCGACGACAACTTCGCGGCTTTGCGCCAACCATCCCCTCACGAGCCAAAGCGTGACGCAACTCTGTCCTGGTTCGCCCAATCCATTCCCGCGCCACGTCTCTCGGCGATGCTGCTGCACGACCTTGGTGTCGTTCTCACCGCCGACGACCCCCGAGACGCGAAGGCCGCGGCGGAGCAGGGGGTGACGGTGGAAGCGGTGCTGGCCACGCTGGACGAGATGGAGCGGAACGGCGTTTACCACCCTTGGCCCCTGGCTTACCTTTGGCGTGCCTCGGAGCCTCTGGCCGCGGCCCAGGCCGACCCTGATGAACTGGCCGGGCTGTACCGCCGCTTCCACCGTCACGCGCGGATGATCGACGCCTTGACGCTGGCGGCGGCGGAAGGGCCGACGCTGCGGGTGAACCCGCAGGCGTGGATGAGCAAAGGGGCTCCGCCGCCACACAGCGTGCCCGACGATCAGCGAGAGGCGGCGGCGGGGGTGACGTGGCGGTCGCTCCCGGCCGCTTGGAAGGAGGCAGGCCCGGGGCTTTGGCGGGTGGATGGGACGGTTCAGCTCACTCTGGATGCGGCGGCGGGCACGCGGCTCCGGCTGCTCGCAGGCGACGGCTCCACCCGCCAGATCGAGCCGGGCGAGCGGTTCACCCTCACCCGGCTGGAGGTGCTGCACCTCCCCGCCAACCGCGACGGCAAGGGGGCCCCCATCACGCTGACCTCATGCCTCGGCCGCCTCACCGTGCCCCCCGCCTCGACGCTCACCGCCTGGAACCTCACCCATTTCATCGACAAATCGACCCGAGAACGGATTGCAGAATCTGTGCAAGCCGTCGCGGCCGATCCGTCCGCGGAAGGAGCCATCGACGAGCTGGAGGCAGCGGTCCCGCTGGCCCACGCCGAAATCCGAGAGACGCTGGATCAGAGACCGACCGCGGAAGGTGCGGCCGCGCTGCGGCTGCTACTGTCGCAGTTTGACGAGGCGGTACGCGAGCCGCCCGAGCGCCCGAAGTCGGCTCGCTGACGCGTCGCACCGCGGAACCGAATCGCGATTCGTGCCCTTGAACGCGGCCTCACGCGACCAGCTCCAGCGGCTCGAAGTTGCCATGGAGCACATCGCTCGTCCCATCGCACCCCAGCCACCCGCCGATCATGCTGGCGTAAACGCGGCGGAAGTCGGTGGTCATCTTGAGGTTGCCGTTGTCCAGGTCGGTGAGGCTCACCGGCTGGCCATGGAACCCGCCGCGGATGCGGTTGCCCAGCACGAACATGGGCCCGGCGGTGCCGTGGTCCGTGCCGCCGCTGGCGTTCTCGCTCACGCGTCGGCCAAACTCGGTGAAGCACATCACCGCGACGTCGTCGCCCCGCCCGATCCGGTTGAGGTCCTGCATGAAGCCACGCACCGCATCGCAAAGGTAGACCATCCGCAGTTGATGCGCCCCCGCCTGAGCGGCATGGGTATCGAACCCGCCGAGGCTCACGTAGTAGATCCGCGTGGGCAGGTCGGCGTGGATCATGGCCGCCACCTTCTTCAGGTCGCCCTGCAGGTCGCCCCCGCCGTAGTCCACCAGCGTGTTGTACTCGGCACAGGCGGTGCGGACCCTAGCGCCGCCGGAGGTGGCCGCGCGGGAGACCTGGTTGACATGGTCCAGCGCCGCGTTCGTAACGCGCCGCTCCGGGCGGGTGGGGTGGATTTCGCCGAAGGTGTCGAATACCCGTTGCTGCGCCTCGGTGCCGAGGCGGCGGAAGGCGCGAGGGTCTTGGAACACAACGGGTGCCTGATGATCGCTCGCCACCGCCCGCGACTGCTGCGGGCCTATGTTGACGATATAATTCTCAAGCGGTTCGGGGTGGGCGGCGTCGGCGTATCGCCCCAGCCAGCCGCGGGGGTCCGCCTCGCCGGGGGTCGCGGTGTGCCAGTACTCCATGGAGGTGAAGTGCGACAGGTTGGGCTGGGGGTAGCCGCAGCCGTGGATGATCGCCAGCCGCCCGTCCTTGAACTCCGCCTCGAGCCCGGTGCAGGCTGGGTGCAGCCCGTGGTGGTCATCCAATCGGATCGCGGCATTTTCACGGATGCTCAGCCGCGGGCGGGCGCGGTGGTAGGCGTCGTCCGCGTAGGGCACCACGGTGTTGAGCCCGTCGTTGCCGCCGCTGAGTTCGACCACGACGAGGATACGACTGCTCAGTTCTCCCACCGCCCCCGAGGGGTCGCTCCCCACCGCCCGTGCGGTCTGGGCGAGGCTGATCCGATGCAGAAAGCCCGGCAGCACGGCGGAGACCCCGACGCCATACATACCGGCTTTGAGAAAGTCGCGGCGGGTTTGATTGGTGGTGCGGGTGGTAGCCATGAGGTGGGTTTCTCGATTTCGGTGAGGCGTCTTCAATAGGAAGGTGTTCAGGGGTATTTTCAGATTGAAACCTAAGCCGACGCCTGTCGGCTCGCCGGAATCAATTGAGTTGATACTCCGGCGGGCTCAGCACGAGATGGACGGTTCGTCGCAGCGCGTCGGGGAGCTTGGGGTCGTCCCACCGCACTTCGTCGTGCCCAAGCGAGTCGCGGAGGTAGGCCACGATCGCCTCTCGCCGCTCTGCCTGCAGCTGCACACTCAAGAACCGTCGGCACAGCGAGTCCACCGCCCGCTCGACCGTCAACGGCTCGCCCTCCGAAAAATTGTCACGTATCAAGGCTACACAGTCCACCACCGCGTCGTCCCGCTCCACGGGCTCGATCCGATTTAGCGCCTCGACAAACCCGCGATACACCCCAATCGCAAGGTTGAAGTCCTCCGAGTTGGCGATCTCGCTGAGCTTGGACTTGCCCATCCCTGCCCCACCACCACCACCCGCCATTGTTTTTCCAGTCATTCTGCCCCCGCCGCTCATGATGTTTTCGCTGCCGTAGCCGACCTGCCCCTCGCCCGCGTCCGCCCCCTCGCCGCGAAGTTCGCCGCCGTCGTCGCCCTGGGGTCCGCTGCCGCCGCGGTTGTCGATACGGGCGAGGTACTGTCGATAGGCCCCCATCGACACCGGCCTCATTTGACCCGCTTGGGCGTCCCAGATGTGCGGCTGCACGCCATACTGGGCGAATGCGAAGGGAATCTCCCGAAAACCCGGCGGGATCGTCTTGTCCACCGCGAATCGGGCCGCCCCATCGGGGAACAAAAGCTGATGCACGAAGTTCCCCCGCGCCAGCAGCGTCGCGGGATTGATCCACGACCTCCCCTCCGGCCAGCCGGCCACGTTGGGCGGGAAGAACAGCACCTGCCCGAAGTTTCGACTCGCCTGGGTAAAGTCCGGCACGCCCGGCACATGGCCGAGCCCCAACTTGCGGTAGGTCGAGACCAGAAACTCCACCGGCGGCTTGATTCGCGTGCCGAGGGAAGCTTCACAATAAAAATCACGCGACAACAGCATCGCCCGCAGCACGGGCTTGACCTCCCAACCGCTCTGCACCAGGATCTCCGCGAGCCTCTCGTTCACCGCGGGCGGCACGTCCTCTCGTACAAGGTGCCGATACAGCTTCGCGGTGAGATGCCGCGGCGTCGCGGGCTGGGCGAGGATCAGGTCGATCGCTTGATAACCATTGAACGTATCGGTCGTGCTCAGAATGGTTTTCTCGGCGGCGTCATGTTTTTTGGGATCCTCGACGAAGCGGCCGTCGTCGCGGATGGTGCGGATGGGTTTGGACGTCCAGCCGGTGAAGGCGCGGGCCAGTTCGCGAATGTCCCGCTCGGTGTAGCCGTGGCCCTCGCCCATGGTAAAGAGCTCCATCACCTCGCGGGAGAAGTTCTCGTTGGGGTTGCCCTTGGTGTTGAAGCGATTGTCCAGCCAGATGAGCATGGCCGGGTCCTGCGCGACCGCGATGAGCAGGTCACGCAAATTGCCCGTGGCGTGGTTGCGGAACGTCTGATTCTGCCCCAGCAGAAGTTCGTAGTTCAATACCTTTTCCTGGCTGGTGGCGAAGTGGTCGTGCCAGAAGAGCGTCATCTTTTCTTCCAGCGGTCGCGGGGTTCGCACCATGCGGTCCGCCCACCACTGGCCGACCCGCGCCATCTCGATATGTTCGCTGACGAGCAGCGTGTAAAACTCGTCGACGGCCGGCTGATACTTCAGCGGCGGCTTCTGCTCCGCCTTCACGCCGTACGCCCGGCCGGTGATAATCGCGGTGAGCACCACATCCTCGAGTCGCGCGAGCTTGTAGCCATACGGGTAAATCCCCGAAGGCTCGAACGCGGGCAGGTCGGCGTCGCTGATCCCCTCGTAGTCGATGAGCGAATCCACCGCGGCCTCGGGCGTCATCGCCGCCAGCCGCGAAACCTCCTCGGGCGTACCGCCGAATCCCGCCCGATCGAGCAAGTGTGCAGCCAGGCGGGGGGACCACTCCTCCGGCGTGATCGGCTCAAGCGGGTCGGCCCGAACCGACCCCGCCAGCACCGCAAGAGCCGCCAACATGATCAGAAAAGGATTGGTCATAAGAGACACCATCAAGTGTTTAGAGGAGGGCGTCGGCCCCCGCTTTCGTAGCGGGACGCCCAACCACTTCCGCAAGCGGGGGCTGACGCCCGCCGCTCAACAGGATCGGTTACTCCGCCGCGGTTGCGGGTGGGGAGGCCCGCTTCGCCTGCTGCTCCTGGATCATCGCCTGGACCCGCTGGACGAACTCGGCCGTGGGCATCTGGATGCTCAACTGAACCGCCTCACCTTCGCTCTCGCCCTCGACCCGGGCGGCGGCCGCAAGGGGGACCCAGGCATCGGGCGTCTGCCCCGGTTTGGCGGACCGCTGCAAAAATCGGCCTAAAGCGGAGACGCCGCCGAGCACCTGCCGCATCTGACCCGCGGTGCCTGCGTCGGCGGCGGTGACGCGGATCATCAGCCGCGTGTCGCTCGCCACGCCCTCGCGGACGTCACCCGCATCGCCCAGCGCCAGCATGCCGCCGATGATGTGCCGGAGCTGCTGCGACACCGGGTCGCCCCGGGCCCCCGCCCCTTGAGGCATTTGGATGTCCCGCGCCGCCGCCCAAAGGAACGCCCCCTCCGGCTGCTGCCCGAGCAGCGGGTTCGGCTTCGCATCGCGGCCGCTCCGCATCTGCGACATGGTGACCATGTGATCCACCGCCCCCTCGACCGCCGCCCGGGTGCGGCCGACGATCAGCGTGTCATCCAAAAAAGCGGCATACCGACGCCCGTCGTCGCCCTCGCCTTCGGTGGCCTGCGTCCATTGATGGATCGTGTGTTCGCCGTGCTCGAAGTCGCTGTCGTCGGGCCCCTGCACCAGTGCGAGCAGGGCGTCGGGGTCGAGATTGCCGCGGACCAGCGCGACCGCGGCCTCGGGGGCGTGGGCCGGGCCGAACGCGGTGATGGACTCCAGGTCCGTCGTCGGGTCGAATCCGGCCGACTGTCGCACAATCGCCAGCCCCTCCTCGAGCTTCCCCAGGTTGCCCCGCGACATCATGAACTTGCCGAGGCTGCTCTCAAGCAACCCGCGGATGTCCACATGGGCGACCCACTGCGCCTCGACGGGCACATCGGCCGGGCGGATCGGCCCGGCGTGACCCGGGGCGACGAAGCTGAGCAGCAACGCGAGGGCGAGAAGGGGGCTGAGGATGGCCAGGGCGTGGCGATCGGAATAGGGCGAAACGAAAACGCCTGCACCCGATCATACGGCCGCACCCGCGATGGCGTTACAGGCGGCCCGGTGCGAGGCGTTCCCGTGTCCCGCCGACTTTGAGGTTACGATCTGCCCATGGCCAGCTCTCTCGGCTCGTTCGCTTTCGTGCTCCACGGACACCTGCCCTACGTGCTCCGCCACGGCACGTGGCCCCACGGCGAGGACTGGCTCTACGAGGCGGCCGCCGAGACGTACCTGCCGATCCTCTCCGTCATCGACGAGTGCCGCTTCATGAACAGCCCGCCCCGGCTGACCATGGGCCTCACACCCGTGCTGCTCGAGCAGCTCGCGCACGATGTCTTCAAGGACGGCTTCGAAAAGTACCTCCGCGACCGCATTCAACGAGCCAAGGCGGACAAAAAAGAATTCGAGACGTTCGGCAACGGCCACATGGCCTACCTCGCCGACTGGTGGCGGGGGCAGTTCGAAGCCCTGCTCCAGCAGTTCGCCAACATCGGCCGCGACATCCCCCGCGCCTACGCCAAGCGGTCGCTCCACGCCGGCGGCGAGTGGGGCACCGTCGAACTGCTCACCAGCAACGCGACCCACGGCTACATGCCGCTGCTGCTCGAAGACTCCTCCATCCGCGCACAAATCCGCGCCGGCGTCGCCAGCAGCAAACGCATCCTGGGCTATCAACCCACCGGGATGTGGCTACCCGAGTGCGCCTACCGCCCCGGCGGGCGGTGGTGCCCGACCATCGACTGGGGCTGCCGCGACGGGCGGATCGGCATCGAACACCTCGTCGCGGACGAGGGGATCACCCACTTCTTCGTCGAAAACCACCTCATCGAGAAGTCGCGGTCGGAAATGGTCTACAACGACGGGGCGTGGCACAAGATTGACTGGGAGGAGGCGAAGAAGTACCCCGAGCGGGGCTGGCGTGATGTCCACGAGCCTCACAAAGTCAACAGCGACGGCACGGGCGAGGGACGGGCGACCGCCTTCGCGAGAGACCCCAAAGTCTGCGAGCAGGTCTGGTCGGGCGACATCGGCTACCCCGCGTCGGGACCCTACCTTGAGTTTCATAAGAAATGGGGCCCACGCAGGGGGCTTCGCTACTGGAAAATCACCGGCCCGAAGGTGGACCTGGGCGACAAGCACCTCTATGTACCCGATGATATTCCGGGCATGCTCTTCCAGCACGTCAGCCACTTTATCGACAGCGTCAAGGGCAGGCTCCGCGAACACAGGGACAAGACCGGCCGGGAGGGGATCGTCGTTGCCTGCTTTGACGCGGAGCTCTTCGGGCACTGGTGGTTCGAGGGGCCGCGGTTTTTGCGGGATGTGATGATGTCGCTCAACGCGGACCCGGAGGTCAACCTCGTTACCACCAAGGAATATCTGCAGACCCACTGGGTGGACAAGGTGGTGTCGCTGCCCGAGGGATCGTGGGGCGAGGAGGGGGACCACCGCGTTTGGACCAACGAGCAGATCGACTGGATGTGGGACATCGAGTATCGTTGCGAAGCCACGTTCGGCAGGCTCACCGCCGAGCTGCCCTGGCGGGAGGAGGGCGAGCACCAGGCCCAGGTCAAGCGGCTGCTCGAGGATGCGGGGCGGGAGCTGCTGCTGCTGCAGGCGAGCGACTGGCCGTTCGTGATCCGCCGGGGCCAGGCGGTGGACTATGGAATCAAGCGGTTCATGCAGCACGTGACCCGCTTCGAGACGCTCACGGACCTGGCGGAAAAGGTCGCGGCCGACTCTTCGTACCTGGGAGGGCTGACCGAGGTCGAGAAGCACGAGGTGCAAGATGCACGGCTCCACGACGTGATCTTCCCAAATATAGATTTGAACTGGTGGAATATGTAGATCGTTGCCGGCTGGAACTTTAGCGATTTGCCGCGACTTATGGAAACATGAAGCTTCTGCTCGCCACGACCAATCCGCACAAGCTCGATGAGGTGCGGGCGGTGTTCGCTCAGGGGCGGGTGCCTGAACTGGAGGTGGGGGAGGTGGTGGAGGTGGTGGAGGTGGTGTCGCTGACGGACGTTGGCGTCGCGGTGGATGAGCCGATCGAGGATGGCCAGACGTTCGAGGCCAACGCCCAGCTCAAAGCGATCTACTACGCATCGCACGCCGGGATGCTCACGCTCGCGGACGACTCGGGGTTGGAGGTTGATGCGTTGGGCGGTGCGCCGGGGGTGCGGTCCGCCCGCTACGCCGATGCGTCGGGGCCGCGGCGGGAGGTGGACCTGGCGAACAACGCGAAGCTGATGAGGGAGCTCGAAGGGGTCCCCGCCGAGGAGCGGGCGGCGAGATTCGTGTGTGCGATGGCGTTGGCGAGGCCGGTTGACAGGAGCAAGCCGCAGATTCTTGCCACCGTTCGCGGCACGTTCGAGGGCCGAATCCTCCTGCCAGCCGAAGCGGATGACCCGGCCCGTCCCGAGCTGGGCCGCGGTCGCAACGGCTTTGGGTACGACCCGCTGCTGCTGCTGCCGGACTTGTGCCTCACGTCCGGCGAGCTCCCCCCGGAGCAGAAAAACGCGATGAGCCACCGGGGCGACGCGGTGCGGGCGATGCTATCAAACTTCTGGGCAGCGATGAACCGCGAAGAGGCAGAGGGGGCAGAGGGACGTGGAGACGCGCCATTGGGTTGAATTCTTTGCGACTCTCTGCCCCTCTCCGCCGCCTCTGCGGTTCATCCTTCAGAGCAGAGTCCCGATCTCCACCGCCTTGTCGCGGAATATGTTTGCGGGGATGCTCACCGTGTCCCACTTCACCGACCGCTCCCGCATGTGCTCGCGGTAGTCGCGGAGCCGGACGGCGAGGATCGCGTACCATCGCTGGCTAAATTCGAAGGTCTCGAGGAACAGCGCATCGGGCGGCGGGACGTCGCACCAGAACAGGAACGCGAACGCCGGCTCGAACCCCTCGCCAAAGATCCCCGACCACTGCTCCAGGCACCGCACATCGTCCCGCGTCACCCAATTCTGCAGGCTCCGCCCCGTCCGCCCCGAGTGCTTCCGCCCCTTGACATCCACCAGCAGGTTCGGCCCACGCGAGCTGTAGATCACGAAGTCAAAGCTCTTGAGTGACCCCGGGTACAGCGACCCCACCCCACCCTCAACCCCACTCCGCCGAGCGGTGAGGGCCCGCTTGGCCTCGTCGACCGCGACGTAAGGAATCGCGTTCGCGCGAAGGTAATGCTCAAAGGCTACCTCATAATGAAAGCGACGCTGGGCCACGCACGAGATCGTACCGCACGGAGCACCCGCCGCGTCGGACAAGATTTCATAAGCCCAAGCCGGTGAATCCGATAAACTGTGGGTGTGCGGCCGCCTGGAAATGCCGCGCTGCCACCCCGTGTCGATCCCCCGTAACCTCTGGAACCCCCCATGTCGATCCTTCGCCTCGCCATTCCGCTGACCGCCCTGGCCGCCGCCGCCGTCGCTGCTGCTCCCTCCGCCCGTGCCGCCTCCCTCGAGGTGCTGCAGGATGACCGCATCCTGACCGTCTTGGGCACGACCACAGACGGTGGGCCGCGCTTTGACGATGCAGTCACCCCCGCCGCCGCGGGCGGAGCCTTCGACGAGGTGCTCTCCCGCGACGCCGCCTCGCCCACCGCGTCCTATCTGGTGGCGGCGACGGCGTTGCAGGCGTCGCAGTTCACCTTCGCCTCCGACAGCAGCTTCGTGATCAGCGTGGACCTCTCCACCTCGGCCAGCCGACTCGTCGACCCCGACATCGACCCGTCTGAGTTTGGGGACCCGTTCCAGGGCAACGCCGACGCGGAGGCTGTCTTCGACGTGACGCTGTTGTTTGATGGGACCGTGAGCTGGGAAATCGATGCAACGGGAACCGCCTCCGAGGGGTTGTCGTCCATCGAGTACTTTGGCCTGTCGAACATCCTGAGCAGTTCCGGCAGCGGCACGGGCACGCTCAGCGACGCGGGCACCTCCCCCGCGGGCTCCTACCGCATCTTCGGCCGCACCGTCGAAAGCGTCGTCCTGGGCTTCCCCGACTCGGACACACCCTCGGGCGATCTCTCCTTCACCATCACCGGCAGCGTCGCTTCCGTGGGCGGCCCAAACGTCATCCCCACCCCCGCCGCCGCCTGGGCCGGGCTGACGCTCCTGGGCGGGCTGCTGCTGCGACGGCACCCCAGCCACCGCTAACACCATCGCGATGAGCCTTCCAAAACCACCTTACGCCTCGACCGCCCGCTCCAACCCCGCCCCGCCGCGGCGGCGGCTGGAAGCTTTTGCGGTGGCGGCGTCGATGGTTTGGGGGGCCTTCCCCCTCGGCTGCGGCTCTGGGGACGACAAACCCCCGCCCACTGGCCCAACCCTCACCGTCACCACCGCCAACGGACAACCCGCCGACGCGATTGACGACCCCGGACTCTCACTCGACCCTACCAAACCCACCCCCCGGAGCTTCAACGAAGAAGTCCAAGTCAGGCAGGACGCGCGGCGAGCGGAGGTGCTCACGAACCTCACCCACGGCATCGAGCTGCTGGAGAAGGGTGACCCCAAGAGCTTTTTCTATACGTATTACAAGAACGATGGCAATCTGGTGCAAAGCGACATCGACGCCTTCGTCGAAAAAGCCCGCGGCCCCTGGGGAGGCAGGCTGCTCCGCGGTTGGCAGCAAGCTCAAGAATCCCCGCCCGAGACGTGGCGATGGGGCAGCGGCTTCGACAGCGTCACCATCATCCCCGGCCAAAGCGGCACCGGCGGGATGCACCTCAACCTGATCCGCGGTGATGACGGTGTGTGGCGATTTACCTTGTGAGGAAGGCAAGAAGTTGTCACGATAGCGAGCCGGGCCATCCTGGCCCGCTGCCTGCTCTGCTCGTGATTGTGAACGCAACGCAGGTAAGACAGGGCAAAACGACCGGACCTTCGCAGACTCAGGTCCGGCTTCGCAGAGGAGGTGACCGAGATGTGAAGAAGAGCGTTCCGCTCGTTATCATCCCCTCATGTCGAACCGCCCGAACATCCTCCTGATCACCAGTGACCAGCAGCACTTCAGCACGCTGGGATTTTTAAACCCCAAGATCCAGACGCCGTCACTGGACCGTCTGGCGGCCCGGGGCACGAACTTCACCCGCGGCTACTGCCCCAATCCCACCTGCACGCCCACCCGGGGGTCGATCCTGACGGGGCAATACCCCAGCGTCCACGGCGGGTGGACCCTGGGCACGAAAGTCCCCGAGGACTCGCCCACCGTGGGGGCGGTGCTGCACGACGCGGGATACCGCACGTCGCTGATCGGCAAGGCTCACTTTCAGCCGCTCGACTCGGGCCCCGGCTGCACGTCCATCGAAAAGCAGCCGACGCTGCGGGACCTGGACTTTTGGCGTCGCTTTAACAGCGATCACACGCCCTGGTACGGCTTCGACCACGTCGAGACCGCACGCATGCATGGCGACGAGTCGCACGTGGGCCAGCACTACGCGCTTTGGCTCGAGGAGAAGGGGCTCGCCAATTGGGCCCAATACTTTCAGCCCCTGCCCGGCCGCCCCCAAAGCGACTCGCCCCACGCGCTCGAACCTATTCAGGGCCCGGGGTACGGCTGGCGGGGGTTTCAGCCCTGGCCTCTGCCGGAGGAGCTCCACTATTCGGTTTGGACCGCCGACCGCACGATTGCGCAGATCGAGCAGGCGGCCGAGGAGGGGCGGCCGTTCTTTAGCTGGTCCAGCTTTCACGACCCCCACCCGCCCTACGTCGCGCCCGCGCCCTGGGCGACGATGTATGACCCGGAGGATATGGAGGTCGGGGAGTATGTTCCCGGTGAATTCGAGGCGATGCCACCCCCCCACCGCCTCACACGCGAGGAGCGTCCCGACTACGACCCCTACCGCGACGGCTGGGCGCACGGCTACCACAGCCACCTCCACGATCGGCGTACGTTGCAGCAGGGGATGGCGGTCTACTACGGCATGACGTCGCTCATGGACCGCGAGATCGGCCGGATCCTTGATGCACTGGATCGCACAGGTCAGGCGGAGAACACCCTGGTGGTGTTCACCACCGACCACGGCCACTTCCTAGGCCAGCACGGCCTGGTCTCCAAGGGGCCTTTCCATTATGAGGATGTGGTCCGCCTCCCCTTCATCGCGAAGTATCCGGGCAGGATCCCGCCCGGCGATACGAACCGCTCGATGGTGTCGCTGGTGGACCTCGCGCCGACGTTCCTCGAGTTCGCCGGCCTCGACGTGCCGCGGTGGATGCAGGGTGTCAGCCAGGCCGGGTGCTGGGCGGGCGACAAGGGGCCGGCCCGGGACCATGTGATCGTGGAGAACCACCACACCCAGCGGCTGTGCCACCTGCGAACATATATCGATGAGCGGTACAAGCTCACCGTCTATCGCGGGCAAACATATGGCGAACTCTTCGACCTCGAGGAAGACCCGCACGAGACACACAACCTCTGGGACAAGCCCGACGCTGCGATGCTCAAGGGCGAGCTGATGGAGCGGTTCGTCCAGGCGGAGTTGGAGCGGGCACCGGCGGTGGGGCCGCGGGTCGCGGGTGCCTAGACAGACGAACCACGGAGAGGCAGAGGGGGCAGAGAACCGCAGAGAGATCAAAACGATGCTTGTCTGCGCCCCTCTTCTTCTCCTCCGCGTCTCTGCGGTTCCTCCTATTAGACCGCGACCTTCCCGGGGATGTGTGGGTGGGGGTCGTAGCCCTCCACGTGGAGATCTTCGAAGTTGAATTCTTCGATACGTTGGATTTCTCGCCCGCCCGTGTCGATCCGCAGCGTCGGCAGCGGGCGGGGGTCCCGATCCAACTGCTCGCGGGCCTGGTCGAGGTGGTTGTTGTAGAGGTGGGCGTCGCCGAGGGTGTGGATGAACTCACCGGGCACCATCCCCACCACGTACGCCACCAGGTGCGTCAGCAAGGCATAACTCGCGATATTAAACGGCACCCCAAGAAACACGTCCGCGGAGCGCTGGTAGAGCTGGCAGCTCAAATACCTTTCCCCTTCCCGCTCGACGCTATAAAACTGAAACATCGCGTGGCATGGCGGCAGCGCCATCTCCTCGAGCTGGCCTACGTTCCACGCCGACACGAGCATGCGACGCGAGTCCGGGGCCGTCCGCAGCGTCTCCACCACGCCCGCCAATTGGTCGATCGTCCCCCCGTCGTACGCCGGCCACGACCGCCACTGCCTCCCATAAATCGGGCCGAGCTCCCCCGTCTCCGGGTCTGCCCATTCGTCCCAGATCCGCACCCCCACCTCTCTCAGGCTCCGAGCATTGGTGTCGCCCCGGAGAAACCAGAGCAGCTCGTGGACGATGGACCGCACGTGCAGCTTCTTGGTCGTCAGCAGCGGAAAGCCCTTCGCAAGGTCGAACCGCATCTGGTACCCAAACGTGCTGAGCGTGCCCGTCCCGGTCCGGTCAGCCTTGGGGTCGCCGTGGTCGAGCAGGTGGCGGAGGAGGGCGAGGTAGGGGGGCATGGCGGAGGGCGGATGTCGGAGGGCGGATGTTCGATGTTCGATGTC